>MTLC01000032.1_pt1 | contig 191392 bp, 195 predicted proteins | sample 1982451 | NCBI WGS metagenome assembly MTLC01 (sample SAMN05710165, study PRJNA340218) | biofilm metagenome | isolation source: sample SPH anode biofilm adapted to +100 mV | place: USA | collected 2012-02-03
GTCGGAGTCGGAGTCGGAGTCGGAGTCGGAGTCGGAGTCGGAGTCGGAGTCGCCTGCCCATTCAGGAATGCGGCAAGGTCGGTGATCTGGCTGGCCGAGAGGGTGATCCCCTTGTGGCCGCTCGTCCCGGCAGCCGGGAATTTCGTGCTGACCAGAGTCCCTTTGCCGGTAAGGTTCATGGTGGTGGTGCCGGTCAGGACATGGCAACCGGCGCAGTTGCTATTGAACACGGTTTGGCCTGCAGAAGGCGAAGGCGTCGGAGTGGGCGTCGGGGTCGGGGTCGGCATGCCGCCACCTTTGCCATGCTGCTTGAGCGTTACCCTGTAGGCGAGCAGGACACCGTTGACCAGTTTTCCTTCGACCTCGACCCGGTCGTTTGCGGCAATACCCGACAGGTCGATCCCGTTTGCCAGCACCGAGATCCCGCCTACGGTGAAGGTCCCGTCAGCCACCGAGAGGTTGGCCACCATGCCTTCGATCGTCGCGTGGTCGGCATCGTCCAGTTCAGGGTGCTTGATGGAGACCTGGGTTGCGGTGAGGGTGCCGTTCGTTGCGCTCAGGGTTCCTCTGACCTTGACCAGGACACCGACGGCAAGCTGCTGCGGCAGCGCATGGGTGCTGACGATGGTAAGGCCGCCAACCGTGATGGTCTGGCCGTTTATTGCGGAGACCGCGCCGATCACCTTGACCGGTGTGCTGTTGGGAATGAAGGGGTTGTTCTTCCGTTCGATGCGGGTAGCCTGAACCTGACCGTTGGCATCCAGATAACCGCTCACCACTACCATGTCGTTGACCGTCAGCCCGCTCAGACTGCTGATATGTTCGTAGATCGTGGTATCAAGGGTGTTCACGGTCTGTCCCATGACCACCAGGGTGCCGGCGTTCGTGTCGACGGATGCGACCGGGCCCTTGAGCAGATGGTCGCAGCTCAGTTCCAGAGCGGTCTTACCGCTTCCCGCGCCGCCATCGTGGCTCTTCACGGTCACCACCATGCCGGTGGACAGCTGGTCGTCATCGTCGTCCTTGATGATGTGGGTGCCGTTCAGGGAGAATTCCTCGCCATTGATCTGGATGCTGCCCGAACCGGTGGCTCCGGTGAGGGCGATGGTCTTGCCGCTGGCGCTGCCGTCGACGCTGGTAATGACGCCGGCCGTGACGCCGGATACTGCCTGCGTCCCGGTGCCTGAGCCGCCGCCGCAGCCTGCCAGAATGACCGTGACGATCATGAGAGCGCATGTGCTTATGATATGTTTGATCTGCATGTTTCCTCCTTGGTTGTGCTGCGTTTCGTGCTGTTGATGTCCTATGGTTGTGAAGCTCATTGACGGATCAGTACAGGATGTCGTTGTTGCCCCCTTTCCTGGCCCGCGCTGCTCAAAAAAAGAGCCGGGGCCGAATCGTGAGGGTATTTCGGCAACCCGGCTGTCTCGTGGAGACCCGTGGGCTTTCCGCCCCATCCTCGCGGATGGTTTAGCATTATCGTCTACCATGGGTATGGGTGCGGGCTGTGTATCGTCAAAGGCGCCCGTACCGTGCCTGTGTTAGAAATATCGTTATCCCGGAAAACCTCCTTACGGGTGATGTCTGCTGATCAGCAGGCCAGGGCCAGTGCATCGGTGGCGAGGATAATCCGGTCGCTCTCCTCTACCACCACGTGGGCGCTATGTTCGATGAGATCGTACTGGTGGAGATACTTGGCCACCTCCACCGGCTCGTTGGTCTTGCGGCCGAAGAATTTGCCGCTCTGGGGAAAGATCTCGGTCACCACCCGTTCGTCGTAGATGGCGAAGTCGCAGTGGTTGTCGACATCCCGGCTGCTGAAGTCGCTGGCTGTGGGGAGTTCCTCACGGTAGACGATACGGACGTCGATGTCGTCGCGGTGCTGGGCCAGGAGTACCTTCTGGATCTCTGCTTCCGCCAGTTCCTCACGGTTGATGACGAAGATCCGGGTGATCTTTACCCCCCTGTCCAGGGCCCGCAGGTTGGCCTGGTAGAAGTTGAGCAGGGCACCGCGGGTTCCCCAGCCCGGGGTCAGGGGATCGACCGCCTTGATGTGCCGGGTCGTCATGTCGGAGAGCTTGGCCCCTTCCAGGTAGAATTCCGCTTCATCCAGCGGGATGTACCCCTGCTGGAGCATGGCAATGGTCCGTTTGGTGCCGGCCATCAGCTCCTGTGCCTTGACCTGGCATTCGGGATTGCCGATCCGGGCAATGGCAAAGGGGATCTCGTGGGCCTGGTGGTACTGCTCCAGGAGCCGGTCCCTGCTCTTCTCGATCTCCTCCCGCACCAGGTAGGTGACCAGCGAGAGCAGGATGCCGATGCCGAAGGTGATGTAGGCGGCGCTTTCGTTGTTCAGCACCATGTGGAAGAAGATGGCCAGGCCGGAACCGGCGATGAATTCGACGAAGATGGCTATATGCGAGAGATTCTTCTTCAGGTTCATGTCTGTCATCCTTTGGCGGCGACTCTGTTCGTCGTTGTCGGAACAAACAAAAAAAGCCGGGTCGCCGCACATATCGGTTAGGATATTTCGGCGACCCGGCTGTCTCGGTGAGACCCTGTGGGCTTTCCGTCCCACCCTCGCGGGTGGTTTAGTATTGTCGTCTACCTACGGCTGCTGTTTGTTGACTAATATGCTGCGACTTTATCTTAATGAGGATAAGGTGTCAAGCAGAAAAATGCAGCACGTGCCGCAATAGTCATTACAAACAGCAGGTTAGTGTCAGTCTGCCAACCCCTTGGCATCGGCGACCATCAGCTCGCTGACCAGCCGGGTGAACCGGAGCGGGTTCTTGATGGGGGAGCCTTCTGTGAGCAGCGCCTGGTCGATGAGGAGTTCGCAGTAGTCGGCCAGCCGGGAATTCTTCTGATCCTTTTCAAAGAGCCGGGTCATGGCTGCCATGATCGGGTGATCAGGGTTCAGTTCCAGGATTCGCTTCGATTCGGGCATGTCCTGGTTGAGGGCCTTCATGATCCGCTCCATGTTGGCGCCGATACCGAATTCGTCGGCCACCAGGCAGCAGGCGCTGTCGGTGAGGCGGGTCGAGAGACGCACCTCCTTGACCTGGTCGGCCAGGGTCTCTTTTATGTAATTCAGCAGGCTGCCGTACTGTTTTTTCGCCTCTTCCTGCTTTGCCTCCAGCGCCTTCTTTTCTTCTTCGCTTTCCAGTTCCAGATCTCCCCGGTCGATGGCCTTCAGTTTCCTGCCGTCGTATTCGGTGAGCGACTGCACCACCCATTCGTCCACCGGGTCGATGAGGAACAGGACCTCATACCCTTTCTTCCGCACCGCTTCCAGGTGGGGGGAGTTTTCCACGGCCTGGCGCGATGTCCCGGTGATGAAGTAGATCTCTTTCTGCCCCTCGGGCATCCGCTCCAGGTACCCCTTGAGCGAGACATAGGTGCCCGGTTCGGTGCGCGAGCTTTCGAACAGGAGCAGCTCCTGGAGTTTCTCCTTGTTGGCATGGTCGAAATGGATCCCCTCTTTGAGGATCGGCCCGAATTCGGTGTAGAACTTCAGGTATTCGTCCGCCTCCTTCTCCTGCAGCTCGCCGAGCGTCGAAAGGATCTTGCCCACCAGGCTCTTCTGGATTCGCCTGATCTCCACGTCCTGCTGCAGGATCTCGCGGGAGACGTTGAGCGGCAGGTCGCTGGAGTCGACTACCCCCTTGATGAACCGGAGGTAGTCGGGGAGGAGCTCCTCGCAGTGGTCGGTAATGAAGACCCGCTTGACATAGAGGTGCACCCCTTTGCGCTGGTCGCGGACAAAGACGTCATAGGGCTTGTGGGCCGGGATGTAGAGCAGGGCGCGGAATTCGCTGGTCCCTTCGGCGGCGTAATGGATGGTGCGGAACGGCTTGTCGTAGTCGTGGGAGATGTGCTTGTAGAACTCCTCGTATTCCTCTTCGGTGACCTCGCTCTTGGGGCGGGTCCAGATCGCCTTCATGGAGTTGAGCGTCTCCTCCACGGTCTTCTCGATATCCCCGCCCCCTCCGATGACGGTGCCGTCAACCCCTTTGGCCGGCTCCTTCCGGGTCACGTCCATCACGATGGGGTACTGGACGTAATCCGAGTATTTCTTGACGATGGAGCGGATCTTCCACTCGTCCAGGTATTCGCGCATCTCTTCCTTCAGGTGGAGGATGATGTCGCTGCCGCGCTGCTCCTTTTCGCACTCCTCGACGCTGTAGGTGCCGTCGCCGGTGGATTCCCAGCGGCAACCCTCTGTCGGGGAGCCGGCAGGGCGGGTGATGACGGTGACCCGGTCGGCCACCATGAAGGAGGAATAGAACCCGACCCCGAATTGGCCGATTAACTCCGGATGGGATGCCAGATCCTTCCCTTTGAGGCTCTCCATGAAGGCCTTGGTGCCGGAACGGGCAATGGTGCCGATATTTTCTTCAACCTCTGCCATGGACATGCCGATGCCGTTGTCGCGGATGGTGAGGGTCCCGGCCGCCTTGTCCGGAATGATCTTGATCTTCCAGTCGGTATTCCCTTCCAGGATCGCCTCGTTGGAGTGGGACTCGAAGCGGACCTTGTCGATGGCGTCCGAGGAGTTGGAGATCAGTTCCCGAAGGAAGATGTCGCGATTGGAATAGAGGGAATGGATGACCAGGTCGAGAAGCTGCTGGACCTCGGTCTGGAACTGCTTGGTGGTTTTTGACATGTGGGATCGTTTCTCCTTTGCGTAAGGTGTTGAGTTGTGAAATCCCAGTAAAGCTAATGATTGTCTCTGCATTTTGCAAGGGGTACCGGACAGAAGTATGGTTTTTTTGTGTATACCATAGTCAAGCAGCCAACTCTCAGGTATAACTTATTGCATAACTGAGGGAATGTCCGCATATCCCGTTGGAGGGGAAATGATGCGCCGCGACGCCTTTTCCGCATTGCTGTTGCATCCAGTGGTGGTGCTGCTGTTATTGGCAGTAGCCATTGGTGGATGCCGGAACAGGGAACCGATCAAGCTCGGTTTTGCCGCTTCCATGACCGGGAAGATGGGCGATCTCGGTGTTGCCGGCCGTGACGGCGCCCAGGTGGCCGTGGATGAGATCAACGACGCGGGCGGCATTGGCGGTCGCAAGCTGCAGTTGATCGCGCGGGACGACCGCAGCGACCCCGCAGTGGCGAAAGAGGTGGATCGGGAGCTGATCAGGGATGGGGTCGTGGCGATCATCGGTCATCTGACCAGCGACATGAGCCTTGCTGCCGTTCCGGAGGTCGACCAGGCCAGGGTGCTCCTGTTTGGCCCCACTGGCGGAACCCGGCAGTTGACCGGTATCGACGACTTCTTCGTCCGGATCTACCCGGACAACCATGTGGCGGCAGGAAGGCTGGCCGGGTATCTGCGCCAGCGGCTGAACCTGCGGACCTTGGCGGTTGTCTACGATATCTCCAACGAGTCATACACGGGAGACTATCTGTCGTTCTTTCGCCGGGAGTTTGGCGGGAATGGCGGTGAATTCGGCAAGATCATGCCGTTTGCCTCCAAGGAACGCCCCAGTTATCTGCAACTTGCCGAATCGCTGGTCAAATCGAAGCCAAACGGGATCTTCATCCTGGCTGGAGCCGTCGATACGGCCATGATCTGCCAGCAGGTCCGCAAGCTAGACCCATCGATCCCTCTCTTTGCCGCAGAATGGGCAGGGAGCACCGAACTACTCAAGATGGGGGGCTCGGCAGTGGAAGGATTGACCCTGTGCCGCTATTTCGACAGCAGCGATCAGAGCCCTTCCTACCTCCAGTTCAAGAGTGCGTATCGCGAACGTTACAAGGTGGAGCCGACCTTTGCAGCCGCCTATTCCTACGAGGCGGTCAAGATCATTGCCGCGGCCCTGGCCCGTAACGGCGGCGATTCTCGCCGACTGAAGGAGACACTGCTCGCCATGCAGAAGTTCCAGGGGCTGCAGGGGGAGATAACCCTCGACCGTTTCGGCGATGCCGTGCGGAAGGTGTTCGTAATCAGGATCGACAACGGGGCGTTTGCCAGGGTGGAATAGGCTGAGATGGGGAAGCGGAGCATAATACGGGCATTGGTGAGCGGTTTTCTCCTGGCGGCGGTGGTGCCGATGCTGGTGGTTACCCTGCTCGTCCTCATGGTCAACCATGCCAATACCAGGGCTGCTGTCGAAAAGCAGAACATGCAGGTGGCCCGAACCGTTGCGGTAGCGGTGACCAATTTCCTCCATGAACCGGTGGTGGTTCTCGAAGGGGTGAAAAACCTCGCCCGCAGTCGCGGCTATGCCGGCGGCGAATTCTCTTCCCTCGTGAACAATGTCATCATGCCCGACCATTACTTCCAGTCGGTCATGATGCTGAACCGGCGGGGGAAGGTGGTTGCGTTCTGGGGTGCCGGCGAACCCGGCCGGAATCGTTCGGACCTTCTGGGGGTCGATTTCTCGGCAACCGATTTTGTCCGGCAGACCCAGGATGAGGGCCGGCTCGTCTGGTCCAATACCTTCATTTCACCCACAACCGGCGAACCCTCCATCAACCTCTGCCTTCCCTGGGAGGAAGGCCTGGTGGTCGGCGAGATCCCGCTTGCCGGGCTCAGCCGCATCGTCGACCAGACCCGTATCAGCTCCACCAGCTATGCCTACCTCGTCGATCGGCAGGGGCGGATCATCGCCCATCCCGACATCTCCCTGGTCCGCGAACAGGCCAGCGCCAGTTCCATTGCTGCTGTGCGCCAGGGGTTGCAGGGGAAGTTCGGGACCTATTCATACCCAGTCAAAGGGGGGAAAGAGATCGGCAGCGTGCTCGGTATTGCCGAGACCGGCTGGCTGGTCGTTGTCGGCCAGAACGAGAGCGAAGTCTTCGGATTCCTGCGCAAGACCGAGCTGCTGATGCTGGTCGGCCTTACCGTTGCCTTTGCCGTTGCCCTGGGGCTTTCCCTCCTGGTCGTCACCCGGATCACCCGCCCCCTCGGGCAGCTCCAGGCCCATTCCCAGCTCCTTGCCGCGGGCGATTACGACATTGCCCCGATACCGGCGGATTACCAGGAGATCTCCCTCCTGAGCGACTCGTTTCATGCCATGGCCCATGCGGTTCGTCAGCGCGAACACGAACTCAAGGACCGTAATGAAGAGCTGGCCATGGTGGAAGAGGAACTGCGCCAGCAGCTCGACGAGTACCTGAAGAGCCAGGACGAGCTTTTGTCCGAAAAGAACAAGCTGGAGACCATCCTCGCCTGCATGGGCGACGGCCTTTCCATCCAGGACCGGGAATTTCGGGTCATATTGCAGAACGAGTACCATCGGCAGATAATCGGGGAGGCTTACGGGAAGTTCTGTTACGAGGTCTACGAGAAGAGCGACCGTATCTGCGACAACTGCCCCGTAGCGAGCGCCTATGCCGACGGGCGGGTGCATACCCTGGAGCGCCGCGTTTCTATGGACGATGGCGACCATTACTTCGAGATCACCGCTTCTCCGCTGCGTGACGGGACCGGGACCATCGTGGCAGGGATCGAGCTGGTCCGGGAGATTACCGGGCGCCGCAGGACCGAGGAAGAGGTCCGCCGCCTCAATGACGAACTGGAGCAGCGCGTGCTGGAGAGGACCCGCGAACTGTCCGATGCCAACCAGGCGCTGCAGGAAGAGGTCAGGCAGCGGAGTGCCGCCCAGGAAGAGATTTCCTGGCTGAACGAAGACCTGGAGCGACGGACCCATGCCCTGGAAGAGACCAACCGGGAGCTGGAGGCCTTCAGCTATTCCGTTTCCCACGATCTGCGTGCTCCGCTTCGGCATATCGAAGGGTTCAGCCGACTCCTCATGGAGGAAAGCGCCGACCGGCTCGATCCGCACAGCCAGGATTATCTCAACCGGGTCTGCCGGGCAAGCCAGCGGATGTCAGTGCTGATCGACGATCTGCTCAATCTTTCCCGCGTCACCCGCGGCGACATGCACCGACAGCAGGTGAACCTTTCCCGGCTTGCCGCCGAGATCGCCGCCGATCTGCAGGAAGGGAGCCCGGACCGTTCCGTCACCTTCGTGATCGCCGAGGGGATGACCGCCTGGGGCGACCCCCATCTGCTGCGGGTCCTCCTGGTCAATCTGCTGGGGAATTCCTGGAAATACACCGGCAAATGCGAAGAGACAGTCATCGAATTCGGCTGCCGGGAGATCGACCGTGAAAAGGTCTGGTTTGTCAAAGACAATGGCGTCGGCTTCAACATGGCGTATGCCGACCGGCTGTTCGGGACCTTCCAGCGGCTCCACCATTCCAGCGATTTCGAGGGGACCGGCATCGGCCTGGCCACGGTGAAGCGGATCATCAACCGACACGAAGGAAAGGTCTGGGGCGAGGGGGAGGTCGGCGTCGGTGCCACCTTCTACTTCACCCTGCCGAGCCAGCCCGCAAAGGAATCTCCCTTCTCTTTCACCCTCCCGGCGTGATCTTGACACTCAAAGGCTGCTTATGATAGGGTAGCGCTTCCCTCATCAGGCTCAAGACGCGCCTTTTTCGCCTGTTACCCCCCCGGCCGTGACCATTATGGGAGCACCGCATGCACTACCCCGATTTCGAGACCTTCCGATCCCTCTGCAGCCAGGGGAATCTGATCCCTGTCTACCGCGAGATCATGGCCGACATGGATACGCCGGTCAGCGCCTTTCGCAAGATAGACGACGGCCGTTACGCCTTTCTCCTGGAGAGTATCGAAGGTGGCGAGAAGTGGGCCCGCTACACCTTCCTCGGCGCTTCACCCGCCGTGGTAATCCGCTCGCAGGGGCGGCGGGTGGAGCTGCTCCGCACCGGCGAAGCGCCGCAGATCGTGGAAACCGGCGACCCGCTCGGCTTTGTCCGCCAGTTCCTGGCCGGCTTCAGGCCAGTCGAGGTTGCCGGCATCCCCCGGTTCTTCGGCGGTGCGGTCGGCTATCTCGGCTATGACATGGTCCGCTTCTTCGAGGACCTCCCCACGGAAAAACCTGCTCATATCGGTGCCTGGGACTCCTATTTCGTCATCACCGACACGATCCTGATCTTCGACAACGTGCGGCAGAAGATCAAGGTGGTCTCCAATGCCCACCTTGATGACGGCAAGAGCCCGGAAGACGCCTACCGCGAGGCAGTGGCCTGCATCGACGCCCTCATCCTCAAGCTGAAGACCGCCCCGGCACCGCCGGCGCCGATCCCGTCGGCAGGGAAGCGGGTGGCCTTCACCCCCAATTTCAGCCGCGAGGCCTTCGAGGCGGCGGTGGAAAAGACCAAGGAGTACGTGCGGGCCGGCGATGTCTTCCAGCTCGTTCTGTCTCAGCGCTTTTCCGGCGAACTAACCGTGGAGCCGCTGGATATCTACCGGGTGCTCCGGACGCTCAACCCTTCACCCTACATGTTCTTCCTCCGGCTTGACGAAACGTTGGTGGTCGGTGCCTCCCCCGAGGTCATGGTCCGCAAGGAGGGAGAACGGGTGGAGCTGCGCCCCATTGCAGGCACCCGCCCCCGCGGGGCCACCGCTGAGGAGGACGATGCCCTGGAACACGAGATGATGGCCGACCCCAAGGAGCGGGCCGAGCATGTCATGCTGGTGGACCTGGGGCGCAACGACCTGGGGCGGGTATGCAAGACCGGGACGGTCCGGGTCTCGGAACTGATGACCGTGGAACGCTACTCCCACGTCATGCACATCGTCTCCAACGTGCAGGGGGTCCTGGAGGAAGAGAAGGACGCCTTCGACGTGGTGCGGGCGACCTTTCCGGCCGGCACCCTTTCCGGTGCGCCCAAGGTGCGGGCCATGGAGATCATTGACGAACTGGAGCCCTGCCGGCGCGAGATCTATGGCGGCGCAGTGGGCTACTTCTCCTTTTCCGGCAACATGGACCTGGCCATAGCCATCCGTACCCTGGTCATCAAGGACGGGAAAATACATCTGCAGGCCGGTGCCGGGATCGTTGCCGATTCGGTGCCGGCTACCGAATACCAGGAAACGGTGAACAAGGCCATGGCAGTGGTGAAGGCGATCGAACTCGCCGAACAGGGGCTTGACTGATGCTACTCATGATCGACAACTACGACTCGTTTACCTACAACCTGGTTCAGTATTTCGGTGAGCTGGGGGAAGAGGTGCAGGTGCACCGCAACGACAGGATCACCCTGGAGGAGATCGCGGCGCTCAAGCCGCAACGGATCGTCATCTCGCCGGGGCCGTGTACGCCCAGCGAGGCCGGCATCTCCCTGCCGCTGATCGGCCATTTTGCCGGCCGGATACCGATTCTCGGCGTCTGCCTGGGGCACCAGTCCATCGGCGCTGCTTTCGGCGGCGAGGTGGTGCGTAGCGACTTCCTCATGCACGGCAAGACCTCGCTCATCCATCACGATGGGAAGGGGCTCTTCCAGGGGCTTGCCAACCCCTTCAACGCCACCCGCTATCACTCCCTGGTGGTGGAGCGTTCAACGCTCCCTTCCTGCCTGGAAATAACCGCCTGGGTTGAGGAGGGGGAGATCATGGGGCTTAAGCACCGCGACCTGCCGGTCTGGGGGGTGCAGTTCCATCCCGAGTCGATCCTCACCGAGGGGGGGATGGATATCCTGAGGAATTTTCTGGAAATGACGAAATAACACCAGCGGCGGGTCCGCGCGCCCTGCCGGGATCGCGGACCGGTCCGTCCGCCATGGGGGAGATTCATGATCAAGAGGGCGATTGCACGGGTGGTCGAGCGGGAAGACCTAAGCGAAGGTGAGATGATCGAGGTGATGGACCAGATCATGTCCGGCGGCGCCACCCCGGCGCAGATCGGTGCCTTTATCACCGCGTTGCGGATGAAGGGGGAGACCATTGCCGAAATAACCGGCGCGGCTCGCGTCATGCGCGAACGCGCCACCCGGATCCGGGTCGGCAAGGGGGTGGTGGACATCGACCGGGACGACATCAACGTGGATCTGGAAACCATCCTCGACACCTGCGGCACCGGCGGCAGCGGCACCAACTCCTTCAACGTCTCCACCACCGTCGCCTTCGTGGTTTCGGCCTGCGGGGTCAAGGTGGCCAAGCACGGCAACCGATCGGTCTCTTCGGCCTGCGGCAGCGCCGATGTCCTGGAATCCCTCGGTGTCAACCTGGACGTGACCCCGGAAACGGTGGAGCGCTGCATCACCGAGGCGGGGATCGGCTTTCTCTTTGCGCCGGCACTGCACGGCGCCATGAAACATGCCATTGGCCCGCGCCGCGAGATCGGCATCCGGACCATCTTCAACATCCTCGGCCCGCTCACCAACCCGGCCGGGGCCGACTGCCAGGTGCTCGGCGTCTACCGCGAGGAACTGGTGGAGACCATGGCCCATGTGCTGCGCAACCTGGGGTGCCGGCGGGGGTTCGTGGTCTACGGCCGGGACGGCATGGACGAGATTACCCTGACCGGCGAAACCTGCGTTGCCGATGTCAATCCCGAGGGGGTGGTTCTCTCGGTCATCTCACCAGAGACCTACGGCCTGAGCCGCTGTTCCATGAACCAGTTGCGGGGTGGCGATGCCAGGGAGAACGCGGCCATTGTCCGCGCCATCCTTTCCGGCGAGCAGGGGCCGAAACGGGATATCGTGCTGTTGAACGCCGCCTATGCCCTGGTGGCGGCAGGCAAGGCGGAAACCCCCACAGAGGGGATGGAGCAGGCGGTTGACGCCATCGACTCAGGCCATGCCCTGGAGCAGCTTCAGCGCCTGGTAACCCTGACCAGCGAGGCGCAGTAGCAGCCATGGCCGAGACTCCCGATATCCTGAAAACGATCCTTGAGCACAAACGCCTGGAGGTTGACTCGGCACGGCGCGACCAGCCGCTTTCCGAGCTCAAATCACGCATTGCCGACCTGGAAGACCAGCCACGCGGCTTTATCCGGGCCTTGCGGGATGCCGAAGCCTCGGGGTGGACGCCGGTCATCGCCGAGGTGAAGAAGGGTTCCCCCAGCAAGGGGGTGATTCGCCCCGATTTCGACCCGCTGGAGATCGCCGAGACCTACGAGCGCCATGGCGCTGCCTGCCTGTCGGTGCTGACCGACGAGCGGTTTTTCCTGGGTCACCTCCGTTTCCTGGCCCTGATCCGCGAGCAGGTGCGGCTGCCGCTTCTGCGCAAGGACTTCATCTACGATCCGTACCAGATCTTCGAGGCGCGGGCTGCCGGTGCCGATGCGATCCTGCTGATCGCCGCCATGCTGGAGCTTTCGCAGCTGCGCGACTTGACTGACCAGGCGCGCGAACTCCACCTGGACGTGCTGCTGGAGGTCCACGACGAGCGGGAGCTGGATACGGCCCTGCAGGTGAACGTGGAGCTGATCGGCATCAACAACCGGAACCTGCGCACCTTCGTCACCGACCTCGGCACCACGGAACGGCTGGCCAAGCGCATCCCCGGCGACCGGATGATCGTATCTGAGAGCGGCATCAACAGCCGGGACGATCTGGTTCGCCTGCAGCAGGCAGGGGCGCAGGCCTTCCTGGTCGGTGAATCGCTGATGCGGGAGGACGATATCGGCGCCAAGCTGCAGGAGCTGGTGGGGAACGGTTGAACCTGCAAAAGCATCGTTTATTTTCTTTACATTTCACGCTTCACGAGGTCCAAACATGAACACCAAGATCATGCTCGACGAGAGCCAGATCCCGACCCAGTGGTACAACATCATCCCCGACATGCCCGGCCCGCTGGCGCCAGTCATCAGCCCCCGGACCCTCAAACCGGTTACCCCGGACGAGATGCTCGCCATCTTCCCCATGTCCCTGATCGAGCAGGAGATGTCGATGCAGCGCTGGATCGACATCCCCGATGAGGTGCGAGAGATCTACCGGCTCTGGCGGCCGACACCGCTCTACCGTGCCCGCAGGCTGGAGCAGGCGCTTCAGACCCCGGCGAAGATCTATTACAAGTATGAGGGGGTGTCGCCGGCCGGCTCCCACAAGCCCAATTCCGCCATCCCCCAGGCCTGGTACAACAAGCAGGCGGGTATCCGGCGGCTGGCCACCGAGACCGGCGCCGGCCAGTGGGGCAGCTCGCTCGCCCTGGCCTGTTCCCTCTTCGGCCTGGAGTGCACCATCTACATGGTCAAGGTCTCCTGCCAGCAGAAACCGTATCGCAAGAGCATGATGCAGCTCTGGGGGGCGCAGGTGATCCCGTCGCCGTCCGAGTTCACCAACTCGGGGCGGTCGGTGCTCGCCCACGATCCGGACTGTCCCGGCAGCCTGGGGATCGCCATCTCCGAGGCGGTGGAAGACGCCGCCACCCATGACGACACCAATTATGCGCTGGGAAGCGTGCTGAACCATGTCTGCCTGCACCAGACGGTCATCGGCCAGGAAGCCAGGGAGCAGATGAAGATTGCCGGCGATTATCCCGACGTGGTGATCGCCTGCTGCGGCGGCGGCTCCAACTTCGCCGGCCTGGCATTCCCGTTCCTCGCCGATCGCGCCGACGGCAGGAAGATCCGCTGCCTGGCCGTGGAGCCGGCATCCTGCCCGACCCTCACCAAGGGGGTCTATGCCTTCGACTACGGCGATACTGCCCGGGTGGCGCCCATTGCCATGATGTATACCCTGGGGCACGACTTCGTCCCTCCCGGCATCCATGCCGGCGGGCTGCGCTACCATGGCGAATCGCCGCTCATCTCCCAGCTCTACCATGCCGGCGAGATCGAGGCCAAGTCGTACCGGCAGAATGCCTGCTTCGAGGGGGCGCTCCTCTTTGCCCGTAGCGAGGGGATCGTGCCGGCGCCCGAATCGTCCCATGCCGTGCGCGCCGCCATCGACGAGGCGGTCATGGCCAAGGAGGAGGGGAAGGAGAAAACCATCCTCTTCGGCCTGTCCGGGCACGGCCAGCTGGACATGGGGGCCTACGACGCCTATCTCTCCGGGGGGCTGGAAGACTACGAGTATCCGGAGGAAAATATCCGCGATGCGCTGACCCGGTTGCCGAAGGTACAGCTTTAAACCCCGACATCCACCACGGAGACACGGAGAAAGGCTGACAGGTGCATACCGACATCCACCACGGAGACACGGAGTCACAGAGAAAGGCCGACAGCGTGACTCTGTGTCTCCGTGGTGAGGTTCTTACATGGTCAAAGTCAAGATCTGCGGCATAACGAACCTGGACGATGCGCTGGCGGCGGTTGCGGCCGGAGCCGACGCCCTCGGCTTCGTCTTCTACGACAAGTCTCCCCGCAACGTCCATCCGCTCAAGGCTGCGGAGATCATCGCCAAGCTGCCGCCGTTCGTCCAGACCGTGGGGCTTTTCGTGGATGAAGAGGCGGAACGGGTCAACTGGACCGCCGATTTCTGCGGCCTCGACCTGGTCCAGCTCCATGGCGACGAGGAGCCGGAGTTCTGCAGCGAGATCAACCGGCGGGTCATCAAGGCGTTCCGGGTCAAGGAGGCTGCCAGCCTGGCAAGGCTCGGCAGTTACCAGGTGGCGGGCTATCTGCTGGACGCCTGGGTGGCCAATGCCCACGGCGGCACCGGCATGACCTTCGACTGGCGCCTGGCGGAGGCTGCCAAGGAGCACGGCCCGCTGGTCCTGGCCGGCGGTCTGAATCCGGACAACGTGGCAGATGCGGTGGAAAAGGTGCGCCCCTATGCCGTAGATGTCTCCAGCGGCGTGGAGAGCGAGCCGGGGCGGAAGGACCATGCGAAGGTGAGGGAATTCATCAGAAAAGCAAAGGGATAATTATGAAGTTACCCGACAAGCAGGGCCACTTCGGTCAGTTCGGCGGCCGCTATGTGCCGGAGACGTTGATGCCGGCGCTCCTGGAGCTGGAGGAGGCCTATCGGTCGTGCAGCGCCGACCCGGAGTTCCGCAAGGAGTTCAACTACTATCTGCGGCAGTACGTGGGGCGCCCCTCGCCGCTCTATTTTGCAGCCAACCTGACCGCCAAGCTGGGCGGGGCGAAGATCTACCTGAAACGGGAGGACCTGAACCATACCGGCGCCCATAAGATCAACAACACGATCGGCCAGGGGCTGATGGCCAGGCGGATGGGGAAACGCCGGGTGATCGCCGAGACCGGCGCCGGCCAGCATGGCGTGGCCACGGCGACCATCGCGGCGCTGTTCGGCCTCGAATGCGAGGTCTTCATGGGAGAGGAGGACATCAGGCGGCAGTCGCTCAATGTCTTCCGGATGAAGCTGTTGGGAGCCACGGTGACGCCGGTCAGCGCGGGTACGGCCACCCTGAAGGACGCCATGAACGAGGCGCTGCGCAACTGGGTGACCAATGTGCACGACACCTTCTACGTGATCGGGACCACGGCTGGTCCCCATCCCTACCCGAAGATGGTGCGGGATTTCCAGTCGGTCATCGGCCGCGAGGCCAGGAAGCAGCATCTGCAGGCCGAAGGCCGCCTGCCGGACTGCCTGCTGGCGGCTGTCGGCGGCGGCAGCAATGCCCTCGGGCTCTTCTATCCTTTTCTCAAAGATGCCGGGGTGCGGATGATCGGCGTGGAGGCGGCCGGTTACGGCATCGGCAGCGGACTGCATGCGGCACCGCTCTGTGCCGGGAGCGTGGGGGTGCTGCACGGCAATAAGACCTACCTGCTGCAGGACCGCCATGGCCAGATCGCCAATGCCCATTCCATTTCCGCCGGGCTCGACTATCCGGGGGTCGGTCCCGAACATGCCTGGCTGAAGGATACGGGCCGGGCCGAATACGTGGCCATAACCGACGAAGAGGCGATGCAGGGGTTCCGCATGCTCACCGAAACCGAAGGTATCCTGCCGGCGCTGGAATCTTCCCATGCCGTTGCCCATCTGTTGAAACTGGCGCCGCAGCTTCCTCCTGAGCAATCCGTTGTTGTCTGCCTCTCCGGCCGCGGCGACAAGGACATCCACACCGTGGCCGAGGTGATGGGAATAAAGTTGTAAAACAGTAGGGGGTATGGTGGCATACCAAAGTAGCTAAGTATTTGTAACTACGCGATTAATATTGCAAATAGTGAAAAAGTGTTTGACAGCGATGGGTGAGCTGCGCTATAAGGTGGCTGCCTGCTCGGCTGGCAGGTATAAGCAAAAGGCCCCAGTGGGGCCTTTTGCCGTTTTAAACCGCTGGTTTTGGCTAACATCCCGATAACGTTCATGATCGGGGTGGTGATGGCAGCGAGTTGACTCCCCTGGGGAAAGGAGTGTGTGGCCGGAAAGGAGTTCTGGATATTCCGAGGGCCAGTGAGGCCGTCCGGCAAAGCCGAGAAAGACGATTGGGTGACGTATGAAACAGTATAGCATAGCAGTATTGATAGTGGTGGCGGCGTTATTGCTGATGGGAGGCATCTCTTCATGCGACCGATCACACCATGTGCAGTCGCAGTCGCAACAGATGCAGGTGGCGGTGAGCGATACGGAGCTGGATCGCGAGATCCGCCGGGTCATGGAGAAGGGGATTAACCTGGAGGATCGGCAAAGCCAGGTACCTGCCATTGCCGCGGCGTTCGCCCGCCGTACCGATCTGCAGCGGGCCCGCTGGCTGGCAGCGCTCTGCTACCTGAAGACATTGGGGACCCCGTTCATGCCGATCGATATTGCCGAGATCGCCCTGGTGGAAACCGGCGGCCACGGTCTGTCGGGCAGAGCGGTTTCCCAGAAGGGGGCGCTGGGGGTCTGGCAACTGATGCCCGACCGGGCCATGAGCCACGGCTACTCCCCCGAAGAGATGAAAAACGATGAAAAGTGCGCCGAAGCAGCCGTGCGGGAGCTTTCCAGCAAACTGATCATGGCGGACGGCAACCTGGTGAAGGCAAAGAAGTTCTACTGTGGTATCGGGCCTGCTGCCGACGCCTACCAGACGAAGAGGCGCCAGATCCGGAAGGAGATCCTCGCGGATCTGGCCAAGGGAGCTCAGCAACGGGCCGAAGAGGTCCGTACGCGGAGTGAGCGCCCGTCGTAGCGGCGACGTGACACCCCATGACCGGTTCCGGAGCGCAACCGGTCTTCCTTTTACCGCAACAATCCGTCCGAAATTTCCTCCTTGTCGCAATGAACCGGCTGGAGCATACGGAATCAAAGGCCCTGCGGCATCCCTGCAGGGCCTTTTGTGTGGGATTGCGCCAGTATCCGGTCGGGAAACCGTACGGGATCTTCTCCTTGCAGGCCGCTCCCGCTGCTTGCCGGAAATGGGGCATCGCCAATACGGCGATACGCCTGATTCTGTGACTCTTCATGCGTGCTTTCCCGTTTCCCGGTGAGGTCTATGCGGTGAAGCTGTGCCGAAAACCTACCGGTGGCGGCTTTTCATTGCTTGAGATTGTGTTACCATGTAACCTGTGCCGTCATGGGGTTCCGGAACTGCGTTCGCCTGGCGCCCCGTGTCCTGCCGGATCGGCGTGCACAAATGTGGCTTGCAGCGCACTCTCTGTTAAAATTTCTCCGTGGAACTGCCGATACGGATAACTATCGGATGCAGGATCCCAACCACGCCGTGCCGAGGAGTCATGATGAGAAGGGGCTCAGTTGCTGCCGCAGTGCTGGTAATGGCGCTTTTCCCACTGACGACGGTTGCCGGCAAGACGCAGCGTCCGGATATGATCACCTTTCCCAGCAAGAACGGCGATGTCTATTTCAACCATCAAAAGCATGCCAAAGCATCCGGGACCTGCCGGCCCTGCCACGACCGCAAGGGGGGAAAGATCAAGGGGCTCGGCAAGGCATGGGCGCACAAGATCTGTCGTGGATGCCACGAGTCGGCCAAGGCTGGCCCGACTGAATGCCAGGGATGCCACCACCAGCAGAAGAAAAAGATGATAACCGGAAAAGGTGCGCGGTAGTCTGCTGTAGATCGGAATCCCGGCCGGTTCCCACATCGGTTTCACTTGAAGAAGGAGGGTATGATGACCCGTTTCATGATGTTCCTTTTGGCGGCATTCCTCATGGCAGAGCCCTGTCATGCAGCCCTTAAGGTGATCGGCAAGGGAGAATCGATGACCTTCGATCCCTCCGGTTTTCCACCCCGGATGAAGAGCTCGTGGGAGATTATGAAAACCAAGTGTGTCATGTGCCATTCCATGGAGCGGACCGTTGTCTCCATTACCACCGGCATAGCGTCGGTTTCCGGCCAGCCCTTCGATCATAATGCCGCCCGCGCCTATGGCTTCAAGATGATGCGGAAACCCGAGTCGAACATGAGCAGGCAGGAGATCAAGGCCGTTGTCGACCTGATGAACTACATGCTGGACGAGGCTGCCCACTGACAGGGGGCGATCGGGTTGAGCGGGGCGTCTGACTCTGCAGGCATAACCACGGTTGAGATCATACGAAAACGGGACACAACATGAAGAATGTAAAGCTCGGCCAGAGACTTATCGGATCCTTCCTGATCATGGCGCTGATCGTCGGCATAACCGGCATCTTCGGCGCCATAACCCTGAACCGGGTAGGCGACAGGACCCAGAACATGCTGCAGAATCTCACCAACCAGCAGAAACTGGTTCTACTCATGGCGGTTGCCCAGAAGGTCTGCCATGTCTATCTGTTGCAGGCTGCCCTGATCCAGGATGATGCGGCCAGGTTCGAGGGATATGTCGAAGACTACCGGATGAAGCGGGATCTGTTCCGGAGCCAGTGCGAAATCCTTCTCAAGGGGAATGCGAAGCTCGGGATCAAGGCCGCGCCCAAGGGGGGCGTCATCGAGCAGCGGACCGCCAGCGCCCTGCAGGCTTGGGCGAAGTTCGAGGGCGTGGCTGAGGAGCTGATCTCGACCAAGAAACGGCTGCTGAGTGGGGGAGGCGCGACGGCACTTTCCAGCGTGCGGCTCCACAAGCTGGCTGAGGAGGATCTCGCCCAAGCCAACGACAAGGCCAAAGAGATCGTTGACGATCTGCTGGTGGCCATCGGTTCCCAGATCACCGAGGCCAACAAAGAAGTCGGCGATATCCAGCGATGGGCTCCCTTTGCGTTCATGGCGGCCATTTTGCTGGCCATTGGCGCTGCCATCCTCCTCGGCATCCTGACGACCCGCTACATTGTCAGGCGGATCAAGAAGATGGGGCATGCCCTGGACCGCGGCGCCGAAGGAGACCTGCGCGTCACAGTCGAGATCGATTCCGGCGACGAACTGGGCAAGCTGAGTTCCGACTTCAACCTCATGGTCGAGCGCCTCTGTGAGATGGTCGTCAAGGTTAACCGTTCCACTCTTGAGCTGAAAGGGATATCGGCGAAGATTACCGATGCGTCCTACCAGGTCATCAGCGCTGCCGGTATTCAGGCAAAAGGGGTGAACGAGACCTCTTCGGCAGTGATCGAAATCAGTTCTTCGGTGAAGCGGGTGGGGCAGAGCGTGGACAAGCTGTCGGTCTCAGCTTCGGAAAGTTCCTCTTCCATCCTGCAGATGGCTGCCAGTATCGAAGAGGTGGCGCTGAATGTGGACACCCTGGCCCAGTCTGTCGAGGACGTGAGTGCCTCCATCGTGGAGATGGCCGCGTCGGTCAAGCAGATCGGCGGCAACGTCCAGAGGCTCATGGATGCCTCCACCACTACGGCCTGCTCCATCGCCCAGATGGACAGCTCCATCAAGCAGGTTGAGAGGAATGCCCTGGACACTGTTGCCATCTCCGACGAGGTCCGCAGCGATGCGGAGTCGGGCAAGCAGTCGGTCGAGGCGACCATCCTGGGGATCAACGAGATTCGCCGGGCGTCGAAGATCACCTCCGAGTCCATCGAGTCGCTCTATTCAAAGGCGGAAGACATCGGCAAGATCCTCCTCGTCATCGACGAGGTCGCCGAGCAGACCAACCTCCTGGCCCTCAATGCCGCCATCATCGCTGCACAGGCAGGTTCCTACGGCAAGGGGTTTGCGGTTGTGGCCGACGAGATCAAGGAACTGGCCGAACGGACCAGCACCTCGACCCGCGAGATATCCCAGGTCATCAAGGGGGTCCAGGACGAAACCCACCGGGCGGTCGAGTCGATCAGCATGGCGGAGAAGAGCATCGCCAACGGTGAGCTCCTGTCGCAGAAGTCTGGAGAGGCGCTGAACAAGATCGTTGTCGGGGTGCAGAAATCCACCGACCGGATGGGGGAGATCGCCCGCGCCACCATCGAGCAGGCCAAGGGGAGCCAGATGATCCGCGAGGCCATGGAGCAGGTCTCGGAGATGGTGAGCCAGATCGCCAGGGCCACCGGCGAGCAGTCGCGAGGCAGCGACATGATCATGGTGGCGGTGGAACGGATGAAGGGGCTGACTGGCGAGGTTCGGCGCTCCACGCGTGAACAGGCCAAGGTGGGGAACTTTATCGCCCAGGCGACCGAGAATATCACCGGCATGATCCATCAGATCAAGGTGGCCACCGACGAGCAGCGCCGCGGCAGCGAGCAGATCGTCCATGCCGTACGGGATATCCAGCAGTCGACCCAGACCAACATGTCCGCCACCAAGGTGCTTGACGAGGCGGTCAACAACCTGTCCGGCCAGATCGATGTCTTCCAGAGCGAGTTGAGCGGCTTCAAGGTTTGATGCGACGATAACGTCACAGCGATTGATTAACCGGCCGAATGCTGTTATACTGCTCCCCCGGCCAAAACTCCCCTGGATCATATCGGATACACGGGGAGTTTTTTGTTGCCGGACGAGCGAACTGGACCGGAGCGAACGCATGGGCAGGATAGACGAAACCTTTGGCAGGGTCCGCAGAGAAGGTTCATCGGCCCTCATTACCTTCATCACGGCCGGCGATCCCGATCTGGCGGCAACAGAGCGGCTGATCCCGCTGATGGCCGGGGCCGGGGCCGATATCATCGAGCTGGGGGTCCCCTTTTCGGACCCGATGGCCGATGGCCCCACCATCCAGCGCGCTTCGGAAAGGGCTCTGCATGCCGGCACCACCCTGGAGGCGATCCTGGAGATGGTCAGCCGGGTGCGCCTCGTGTCGCAGGTCCCTCTGGTCCTGATGGGGTATTTCAACCCGGTCATGCAGTACGGGGTGGAACGGTTTGTCCGTGATGCAGCCGGGGCGGGCGTGGACGGAGTCCTGCTGGTCGACCTCCCCCCCGAAGAGGCGGCCGGTTTCAAGAAACTGGCCGATGCTGAGGGGCTCGCCACCATCTTCCTTCTTACCCCCACTTCCGACAACGCCCGGATCGAGCAGGTCCTCAGGTTCGGTAACGGCTTTCTCTACTATGTTTCGGTGACCGGGGTGACCGGCGCCCGCCAGCAGCTTGCGGGAAGCGTTCTCGACCGGGTGACGGAGATCCGGCAGCGGACCGCCATGCCGGTGGTTGTCGGTTTCGGCGTCTCGACCCCGGAACAGGCTGGCCAGCTGGCTGCACAGGCCGATGGCGTGGTGGTGGGGAGCGCTCTGGTCAAGCTCTTCGAGGAGTACCGGGGCGAAGAGCTGGAAAGGCGGCTGGCCGCGGGCATTGCCGATCTCAAGAAGGGAATGGCGGCCGGTTCGTAGCCGCTGGCACCATCAGGGGCTGCGGTGGGTTCACGGCTGACCACCGGCTACGAGCCATTTCTTGACACAGCCGCTGATTTCTGTTACCAAGCGGTTTTATTGCGACTAAACTTATTCGGTTTACCTAAAGCGAGGCATAGATTATGGCGTGGTTCAGAAAAGCCAAAGAGCAGGCAGCACCCAGCGAAGAGAAGAAGGTCCGGGTCCCGGAGGGGTTGTGGACCAAATGCCAGAACTGCGGCGAGGTGATCATCTCGAAGGATATCGAGAAGAACCTCAATGTCTGCACCAAATGCTCGTTCCATTTCAGGATTTCCGCCCGTGCCCGGCTGGACCTCTTGCTCGACCAGGGGAGTTTCCAGGAGTTTGACGCCTCCATGGTGTCGGTGGACTTCCTGCAGTTCAAGGATTCCAAGAGTTACCAGGACCGGATCGATGCGACCCTGGCCAAGGGTGGCTCCAAGGATGCGGTGATCTGCGGCTATGGCACCATCGAAGGGATTCCGGTGCAGATGGCGGTCTTCGATTTCTCCTTCATGGGCGGGAGCATGGGGAGCGTGGTCGGCGAGAAGATCACCCGGGCCATCGAACGGGGGATCGAGCAGCATCACCCGGTGATCGTCGTCTCGGCGTCGGGCGGGGCGCGGATGCAGGAGAGCATCCTCTCCCTGATGCAGATGGCCAAGACCTCCGCAGCCCTTGCGAAACTGCGTGACAAGGGGCTCCCGTTCCTCTCCATCCTGACCGATCCCACCACCGGTGGGGTAACGGCCAGTTTCGCTATGCTGGGTGACATCAACATCGCCGAACCCCGTGCGCTGATCGGTTTCGCCGGCCCCAGGGTCATCGAGCAGACCATCCGGCAGAAACTCCCCGAAGGGTTCCAGCGGGCAGAGTATCTGCTCGACCACGGCATGGTGGATATCATCGTCGAGAGGAAGGATATGCGCGCGACGATCGGCAATATTCTCTCCATGCTCTATCGTCCCCGGTAACTGCGGCACTGTTCTGGCTGGCGAGGGAGGGAAGACCCGGCGCATGCCGCTGCCGGCTCTCTCCCCGCATGCTTTGCGCAGCAAGAGATGGACTTTTCACCGCTGTTTCCCTATAATCCCGCCTGTCATGACCTACCAGGAGACCCTCGCGCACATCTTCGGCCTGACCCGGTTCGGTATCCGTCCCGGCCTGGAGCGGATAACAACCCTGCTGGCCCGGCTGGGGAATCCCCAACAGAGGGTCCGCACGGTCTCCATTGCCGGCACCAACGGCAAAGGGTCCACGGCAGCCTTTCTCTCCTCGATCCTTGCCGCTGCCGGCCTGAAGGTCGGGCTCTTCACCTCTCCCCATCTCATCAGCTTCACCGAGCGCTTTCTGATCAACGGTCGCGAGATCGGCGAAGCCGAGGTAACGGAGCTTGCCGCCGAAGTCTTGGCCGTCGCCCCACCTGAAACCACCTTTTTCGAGATCGTCACTGCCATGGCGCTGCACTATTTTGCCCGGGAAAAGGTCGATCTGCTGGTGATGGAGGCGGGCATGGGGGGGCGCTCCGATGCCACCAATACCGCAGATCCGCTCCTGTCGGTGCTCACGCCGATCAGTTACGACCATTGCGAATACCTGGGAGACACCTTGACGGCTATTGCACGGGAAAAGGCCGGGATCATAAGAAAAGATCGGCCGGTGGTCTCTGCCGGGCAGGAAAGCGAAGCCGCCGACGTCCTGGCGGATGCCGCAACTGCTGCCGGAGCCCGGCTCTACATGGCGGGGCGGGATTTTTCCGCATCCTGGCAGGGGGATGACCTGGTCTACCACGGCCTACACACCGACCTGACCGATCTCCGGCCAGGGCTCTTCGGCCGGCACCAGGCAGGGAACGCCGCCTGCGCTCTGGCTGCCGCCGAGATCCTCGCTGCGGAAGGGGTGGCCAGCATACCCCTGCAGGCGTTGCGGCAAGGGGTGGCGCAGGCGAAATGGCCCGGACGGATGGAACTGTTTGCCGGCCCCCCGCCGGTGCTGCTTGATGGCGCCCACAACCCAGCCGGCAGTCGAGCCCTGGCCGGTTCACTGGCGGATCTGCCACGGCAGCGTCTGATCCTGGTGACCGGCGTGATGGGGGACAAGGATGCGGCAGCGATCCTCGACCCGCTGCTTCCGCTGGCGAGCCGGGTGTTTGCCGTGGCAGCGGCCATGGAGCGGGCCATGACTCCCCATGCGCTGGCCCACCTGGTGGCAGAGCGCCGTATCCCCTGCACGGTGGCCGGCAGGGTGGCGGATGGGCTCAGTCAGGCCATGGCCACGGCAGCAGCGGACGACCTGGTGCTGGTCTGCGGTTCGCTCTTCGTTGTCGGCGAAGCACGTGCCTGGCTCCTTTCCAGGCCGTGTCTGCAGGTGAGGGGATGATGCGCATCACTCGCGGATCTGCCCTGCTCGGCGCGCTGTTGCTGGCGCCGCTTCATGCCGGTGCTGCCGACAGCGACCAGGCGGTCCGGATCACCGCTGATTCCCTGGTGCACGAACGGGCCAATGACACCATTCGGGCCAAGGGGGATGTGCGGATCGACTGGCAGGGCTATTCCCTCCTTGCGGACGAGGCAGACTACCGGCAGAGCATCGACACGGCCAATGCCACGGGCCGGGTGAAGCTGCTGCGGGGGGATGCCGAACTGACGTCCGACAGTCTCTATCTCAATCTGGCAACCCAGCAGGGGGAGGCGGTCAATGCCCGACTGAAGACCGGCGAGGGGAACCTCAGGGTCAAGGGTGCCCGCCTGGAAAAGCATGGCGACGATGAGTACCGCTTGGAGCGGGGTTCGTTCACCACCTGCGACGCCGACCCGCCCAGCTGGGAATTCACTGCCAGCGACCTGGACGTGACCGTCGAAGGGTATGCCACCGGTAAGAACGTGGTCTTCTCCGTCGCCGGCGTGCCGCTCCTCTATACCCCCTACATCCTCTTCCCGGTTAAAAGGGAACGCCAGTCCGGGTTTCTCTTCCCCCGCCTCGGCAGCTCCACCAAGAAGGGGGTCTCTGTCGATATCCCTTACTACTGGGCCATATCTCCCAGCTCCGAGGCGGTCTTCGACCTGGACATCCAGACGAAGCGCGGCGTCGGCGCAGGCATCGACGCCGCCTACCTGGGTGAATCGGGCAGCCACGGCAGCGGTCGTCTCTATGCCATCTACGATACCGACCTGCAACGGGAGCGGCTCAACCTCTCCGGCACGGCAAAGCAGGTGGTGACCCCGCAGATCGACTTCAACGCGGACCTTACCCTGGCCACGGACCGTGCCTTTTACCGCGATTTCGGCGAGGCGAGCGGCGACTACAACCGGCAGTCGCTGGATTCCTCGGTTTCGCTCACCAAGCGCTGGGAGAGCTGGTATCTGGCCGGTGAGACCCGTTTCATGAACTCCCTGGAGGATACGGACAACAGCCTGACCCTGCAGCGGCTCCCCGAACTGACCCTGACCGGCGTCGGCAGCCGGCTCGGGAGCCTGCCACTCTATGCCGGCCTCGACAGCAGGTTCACCAATTTCTATCGCCGCGAAGGTCTTGTCGGACAGCGGTTCATCCTCCAGCCGAAACTCACCTGGAATGCCGACCTGCCCCAGGGGCTGGCGCTCTCTGCCTGGGGGGGGTATCAGCAGCGGATCTATCAGGCCTCGGACGGTGCAGGGGAGGGGGCTCCGAGCACCGGCCTGGCACTGGCCGGTGCCATGGCCTCGGCCTCCTTCGACCGGGTCTACGATGCGGGCATTGGCGGGTTCTCCCGGCTAAAGCACTTGCTGGAGCCGTCGATCTCCTACTCGTTCGTCCAGGAAAAAGACCAGGCAGGGTTGCCGTTTTTTGATTACGACGACCGGGTGGTTGGCCAGAACCTCATCGGCTGGGCGCTTACCAACTCCCTGACTGGCCGTTCGGAGCGGCCTGACGGGGTGGAATACCGTGAAATCCTTTTGGCCAGGCTCAGCCAGGGGTATCAATTGAGCGGCGGCCGGCGCGATCTGCTCCATGGCGCCGACAGCGACAGAAGCCTGACCGATCTCCGCCTGGAACTGCGTCTGCAACCGAACAAAAATCTCCTGATCGAGGCCGACGGCCGGATCTCGCCCTATCGTGGGGACGTGACCACTGCCGCGCTCACAGCCGACCTGCATGACGACCAGGGGAACCTGGTGGGGATCGGCTATCGCCGCATCGAAGGGACTGTCGACTACCTGGAGGGGAAGCTGGGGCTCAGCCTTGTCAAACCCTTGATTTTCAATTACACTAGCCGATATTCCCTTGACCGGCAGGGCTTCCTGGAGTCCTTCTATGCCCTTGAGTACCGTCATCAATGCTGGAGCGTCACCTTTACCTACCGCGACCGGCCCGATAACCGCGAATTCCTGGTCAGCTTCAGCCTTGCGGGCATCGGCAACCTGGGCAAGGTCAAAACGTTCTGAGCCGAAAGCTACTACCGGAGGACCGCCATGACAGCACCATCCACCCCTTGCGCACTGCTCGTGACCGGCGGCGCAGGGTTTATCGGGGCCAATTTCATCCATTCGTTTCTCGCTGCCAATCCCGGCTGCCGGGTGGTCAACTTGGACCTGTTGACCTATGCCGGAAACCTGGAGAACCTGAAGGGGATCGAAGGGAACCCGTCTTACCGCTTCGTGCGGGGGGATATCGGTGATGCCGCGTTGGTGGCGAACCTCCTCAAGGAAGAGTCGATCGACGCAGTGGTTCATTTTGCCGCCGAATCCCATGTGGACCGCTCCATCAGCGGCCCGGAGATCTTCATCAGGACCAACGTGCTGGGGACCCAGGTGCTGCTGGAAGAGTCGCGCAAGCACTGGCAATCGGGGGTGCGCTCCAGGTTCCGCTATCTGCAGGTTTCCACGGATGAGGTCTACGGGAGCCTTGGAGCGACAGGCTTCTTCACGGAAGGGACCCCGCTGGCCGCCAATTCTCCCTATTCAGCCAGCAAGGCCGGTGCGGATTTGCTGGTGCGGGCCTATCACGAAACCTATGGCATGCCGGTCCTCACCACGCGTTGTTCCAATAATTATGGCCCCTACCAGTTCCCGGAAAAGCTGATCCCGCTCCTGATCCACAATATCGTCGCCCGCAAGCCCCTGCCGGTCTACGGCGACGGCCAGAATGTCCGCGACTGGCTCCACGTGTGCGATCATGCCGAGGCGATCGAGCAGGTGCTGAAGCGCGGCGAGCCGGGCCAGGTCTTCAATATCGGCGGCAACAACGAATGGAAGAACATCGACATCGTCAACCTGGTCTGCGATCTGCTCGACGAACGGCTCGGCCGGGCTGACGGTGAAAACCGGGGGCTGATCACCTTTGTCAAGGACCGGCCCGGACACGACCGCCGCTATGCCATCGATGCGGCAAAGATCCGCGCCACCCTGGGCTGGGAGCCTTCCTACACCTTCGAGCGGGGTATCGCCGAGACCATCGACTGGTATCTGGCCAACCAGGAGTGGGTGGCCGACGTGACCTCCGGGGCGTATCGCGACTACTATTCGAGCCAGTACGGAGAGGGGCAGTAACCCGACTGCCGGGCATGGGCAGAGAGACAGGTCTGAAGTCGAGTGGAAATAACGGTCAGGGAGAGAGTGCATGATTCTTGTTGTCGGAGCGGAGGGGATGCTGGGGCGCGACCTGATGGAGGTCCTGCCCGGTGAGGTGCGGGGTGTGGACCTGCCCGAGATCGATATCACTTCGTTCGAGTCGGTGCTGGAGGTGGTGGGGCGGTACCGGCCGCAGGTAATCGTCAATGCCGCTGCCTATACCGATGTGGATGGCTGCGAGACCCAGGCGGAACTGGCGATGCAGGTCAATGGCGAAGGGGTGGCGATTCTCGCCATGGCTGCCAAGGAGAGCGGTGCCAAGCTGGTGCAGGTGAGCACCGATTATGTGTTCGACGGCAACAAGGGGACTCCCTACCTGGAGGATGATCCTGTCGCCCCCTTGAGCGTCTATGGCGAGTCAAAGCTCGCCGGCGAGATGAATGCCCGGTTCGCGCCCGGGGCGTTGATCGTCCGGACCCAGTGGCTCTACGGCTTGCATGGCAAGAACTTCGTCGAAACCATGCTCCGCTTGGGCCGGGAAAAGGACGAGCTGGCTGTGGTGAACGACCAGGTCGGGTCCCCCACCTGGACGGTGGACCTTGCCCGCGCCATCCGGGTGCTCATCGAACGGGACTGCAGCGGCATCTACCATGCCGCAAACAGCGGTTTTTGCACCTGGAACGAATTCGCCCGGACGATCTTTGCCGAGGCCGGCCTTTCGGTGCGGGTCAACCCGCTCAACACGGAGCAGCTGGGTCGCCCGGCGCGGCGGCCGCTCTATTCCACCCTGGAGTGCGGCAAACTGGTGCAGGACACCGGCTTTCAGCTCCAACCCTGGCAGAAGGCGCTCGGTCAGTACCTTCAGTTGCGCCGGGAGAACGCGGCTTAAACCCCGAAGGTATCCAGCTGCGGGGGAGTTGGAATTTCACGACAAAGGAGATGGCCCGTGGAGCGAGGTGAACGGCCCTGGGGGACCTATACGGTCCTGGAAGAGAACAGGAACTACAAGATCAAACGGATCGAGGTGCTGCCGGGCAAGCGGCTGTCGCTGCAGAAGCATCACCACCGGAGCGAACACTGGATCGTGGTCTCCGGCACTGCCAAGGTGACCTGCGGCGAGCGCGAATATATGGTCAACATCAACGAGTCGACCTTTATTCCGATCGGCGAGAGCCACCGTCTGGAAAATCCGGGCATGATCCCGCTGGTGATCATCGAGGTGCAGAGCGGCGAATATCTGGGGGAGGACGACATTATCCGCTTCCAGGACGATTTCCACCGCTGCGCCGAGGGGAGCGCCTCCTAGCCAGTTTCTCCCTCTGTACCGGTTCGAACAGGTTGTTCAAAAGCGGTCAGATCGTCGCACCCGCAGAAAGCCCCGCGGAGGCGTAGTACCCACAGGGCATAAACAGCGCTACGCCGCACAAGGAGGCTTTTCGAGGACGGCGGCGAGATGGCTGCTTTTAGCTGCGCTGAAACTTCGTTTTCAACAACCGTTACCATTTCTGGATGACCATGGAAGAGACGACCATCGACTACACGCAGCATTTCCGCGTCGGCATGCGGGTCGGGATTGACATCCCCCTGACCAACGGACAGGTGTTCCGCGAATGGGGGATTATTGTCGAGATGGAGCAGGATTTTTTCCAGATCCGGCTCTCCCGCGACGTCCTCCCCGAAGAGATGCGGATCGAGATCGGCACCATCTTCCTGCTCGTTACGGGCAAGGAGGGGACCGGTCTCTGCTGCCGCGGCATCGTGGTCGGTGATAACAACCGTCGCCTCATCCCGCTGCGGCTGATCAGCGAGGTGCTGGTCTACGAGCGGCGTGACTTTTATCGGATCGGGACCTACCTCCCCATGGCCTTCCAGATCTGTCGGGGCATGACCGGCCGGGAGATCCGCGAGCGCTGGCAGGAGACCCGCCTGTTCAGGATCTGGCAGTGGAGCGAGCTCAACGAGGCGGTACCGATGATGAAGCCGCTCACGCCGGATCAGCGCGCCCGTTTCGAGTCTTCCCGCGACGACCTGCGGGTGAAGTTTCAGCCCCTGGCCGTCAACATCAGCGGCGGCGGCATCCGCCTGAAGCTGCCGCAGAGCTGCAGTCCGGGCGACCGGGTTGCCCTGCAGTTTTTCATCCCCTTTGCCAAGCCCAACACCCTCGACGTGGTGGGGGAGGTGGTCTGGAGCACCCCCGTCCTCACCAGTCCCGGCGGCAACCCCCTCCATTACGTGGGCATGCGTTACAGTCACATCGACGAGCGCGATCGGGAGTGCATCATCCGTTTCATCTCCCTGGAGCAGTTGCAGCAGATCCAGCAGCAAAAAGGGAAGCTGAATGACAGCCACCTTGAGGAGCCGGAGATATCGGCACGGGAAGTGGCGGCACTCCGTCGCCAGCGGTTAATCGTGACGCTGATCGTGGCGGCCGTGCTTGCAGGCATCGCTTTCTGGCTTGCGCCCATACTCATGGACTATTATGGCCACCGCAGCGAACGGAACGAGATCGAGCGAACCTTCGAGAAGGGGGTTGAGAAATATCGCAAGGGGAGTGACCGCTATGCCGAGTGACGGGCCGCTAGTAACGACCGACCTTCATGCACTGCCGGCGGCTGAGGGAGGTCTGCCTTGGGCCGACAGTGTGCGCGCCAATCTCCGTAGCCTGCTGGAGGCGATTCCCGATGCTGCCATGGTCATGGACCGGGAGCGCCGGATTCTCCTGGCAAATGCCAATCTCTTCCGTACGTTCGGGGTCGATCCTGGCCAAGTGGCCGGTCGCCGTCCCGGCGAGGCGCTCGGATGCCTGTTTGCCCAGGAGGGGCCGGCGGGATGCGGCTCCGGTATGCACTGCAGCGTCTGCGGCACCCTGCGATCGGTTCTGCACAGCCAGCAGTCGGGACAACAGGATGTCCAGGAGTGCCATATTCCGGTTGGCGGCCGGGATTCGATCCCCCTCGACCTGGAGGTGACCTCCACGCCGGCTGTTGTCGAAGGAACGCCGGTTACGGTCTGTGTCCTCAAGGACATCAGCGCGGAAAAGCGGCGGGGCGTCCTGGAACGGCTCTTCTTCCACGATGTCATCAACACGGTCGGCGGCATCCACGGTGTTGCGGAACTGCTCAATGGCAGCATAGTGCTGAACCGGCAGCAGGAAACCGAGTATAAGCAGTGGGTCCTTGCGCTCTCCAAGAAGCTGATCGAAGAGATCCAGCATCACCGCAAACTGCTGGCAGCGGAGCGGGGCGAGTTCAGGCCGGAGCTGGGGGTGATCCCGGTTCCCGAGCTTGCCCAGGAGCTGCAGATCCTCTATGCAAACCATGAAATTGCCGAGGGGCGGCAGCTTGTTCTCGGCGAGACCTGCGACTGTCAGATCATCAGCGACGCCAACATCGTCCGGAGGATCCTGGGCAACCTGCTGATGAACGCCCTGGAGGCGAGCAAGCCGGGCGAGACCGTGACCCTTTCCTGCAGCAATGACGACGATGCGGTCACCTTTCGCGTCCACAACCAGGGGGTCATCCCCCCCGCGATCCAGCTGCAAATCTTTCGCCGTTCCTTCAGCACCAAGGGTGGGTCAGGGCGGGGGATGGGGACTTACAGCGTCAAGCTGTTCGGCGAACGCTATCTGCACGGCACGGTTGGCTTTACCAGCACGAAGGCGGCCGGTACGACCTTTACCTTCACGCTCCCCAAGCAGCCTTGACCGACTGTCGGCCGGTCCTCGCGCAGCATCAGCACTCACAGGAGTCCAGCAATGTATATAGTGATCCTTGCCGGCGGTTCCGGAACCCGATTCTGGCCGCTCTCCCGGAAGAAACAGCCTAAACAGCTCATGTCGGTGTTCGGTGGCAGGTCCATGTTGCAGCGGACCGTGGATCGCGTCATCCCCCTCAAGCCGAAGCGGATACTGGTCGTCACCAACGTCGAACAGGCTGCCGAAACGGCTGCCCAGCTCGCTTTCGTGCGGGGGGTCCCCCTGGAGATCATCGAGGAGCCGGTGGGGCGCAATACCGCCCCTGCCATTGCGCTGGCCGCGGCCGTCATTGCTCGCCATGACCCCCAGGGGCTCATGGCGGTGCTTCCTGCCGATCATTTCATCATCGATGAGGAAGGTTTCAGGGCAACGCTCCTGCAGGCGGCGGAACCCGCACGCAACGGCTACCTGGTGACCCTCGGCATCACTCCGGATCGGCCCGAAACAGGCTATGGCTACATCGAGGCGGATACGGACTTGCGCGGCAACGGCCCCTATCCGGTGAAGCGGTTCGTGGAAAAGCCGTCGCTGGAAAGGGCCATGGAGTTCCTGGCTGCAGGGCGTTTTTTCTGGAACAGCGGCATGTTTCTCTGGCAGTGCTCCACCATCCTGGAAGAGCTGGCAACCCACATGCCCGACCTGTTCGCTGCCATGGACAAACTGGTCTTCTCCGACGACATCTGGGAGCTTGCTGACCTGAAACCGCAGATCGCTTCAGTTTACGGGGAGATCGCCGGGCAATCCATCGATTACGGTGTCATGGAGAAGGCCGACCGGGTCGAGGTGGTGCCTGCCGATTTCGGCTGGAGCGACGTGGGGAGCTGGAGCGCCCTGCCAGGGCTCATTCCTGGCGATGCCGACGACAACGTGGCATTGAACGATACCCCCCTGGTGGCCGTGGATGCCGGGGAGTGCCTGATACACGGCAATGGCAAACTGGTGGCCCTGGTGGGGGTTTCGGGGCTGGTGGTGGTGGATACAGCCGATGCCCTGCTGGTCTGCCCCAGGGAGAGGGCCCAGGAGGTGCGGAAGGTGGTGGAAGAGCTGGAAAAACGGGGATTGGCGCACTACCTGTGAGCATGCACGGCTGGACCGGAACCATACTGAAGGTCGATCTGACCTCTGGGCGCATCTGGCGGGAAGAGATCCCCGAAGAGTTCCTGCACGCCTACCTGGGGGGGCGGGGGCTCGGGGTGCGCCTGATGCGCGACTATTTCCGGCTCGATCCGTTCGACCCGGAGATGCCGTTGATCTTTGCCGTCGGCCCGCTCTGCGGCACCCCGGCTCCTACAGCCGCACGTCTTGCCGTGGTTTCCCGTTCGCCGCTCACCGGGACCATCTACGACTGTTCCGCCGGCGGCAGGTTTGCGTGGCGCCTGAAAGCCGCGGGCCTTGACGCCCTGTTCATCACCGGCCAGAGCCCGACCCCGGTGGCCCTGGCCATCGACGGGGACAGTGCCGAGTTCCTGCCTGCCGATACCCTCTGGGGCATGGAGGTGAAGGAATCCGTCCATGCGCTTGCAGGGCACGGCAGCGTGGCAACCATCGGCCCTGCCGGCGAGAACGGCGTCCTCTTCGCCAACATCATGATGGGGGAAGGGAATTCGGTGGGGCGGGGGGGGCTCGGTGCGGTCATGGGGGCAAAACGGCTCAAGGCCGTCACCGTGGACGGTGCCGGGAGCGTTTCCCCGGCCGATGCCGAACGGTTCGAGCATGCCCGGCGGGACGTCATGCGCCTGTTCAGGGCCTCGCCCGTCATCTTCGGCGAACTGGGGATTGCCCAGTTCGGCACCCCGGCCCTGGTCGACCTGATGCGGCAGCGGCGCATGGCACCCACCGAAAACTTCCGCAAGACCGTCTTCCCTGCATCGGGCAACTACTCCGGCCCGGCCATCCTCCGCGACTACCAGGCGAAGAACGACGGCTGTTTCGGCTGCCCGATCCAGTGCAAGAAGAGCACCCCGCAGGGGGAGCATCTCCCCGAATACGAGACGGTTTCCCACTTCGGGGCCTTGAACGGCATCTCCAGCCTCGCTGCCATCGTCAAGGCCAACACCCTTTGCAACGACCTGGGGATGGACACCATCACCGCGGCAGCCACCCTTTCCGCATGGGGGGAGATCCGGGGGCGGTTCCCCTCTGCGGAAGAGGTTCCGGCGCTCTTACGTGCCGCTGCCGGGCGCTGTGGCGCCGGCGAACTTCTCTCCCTCGGTTCGCGGCGGCTGACCGAGCAGCTGGGCCGGCCCGATCTCTCCATGAGCGTCAAGGGGCTGGAGCTTCCGGCCTACGACCCGCGCGGGGCGTACGGCATGGCGCTTGCCTACTGCACCAGCAATCGCGGCGGCTGCCACCTGCGCGCCTATCCCATCTCCCACGAGATCCTGCGCAAGCCGGTTCCCACCGACCGCTTTTCCTTTTCCGGCAAGGCACGGATCATCAAGATCGCCGAGGATACCAATGCCGCTGTGGACTCCCTGGTCGCCTGCAAGTTTTCCTTCTTCGGCGCCACCCTAGAGGAGTATGCCGAGCTGCTCAGCGCCACTACCGGCACGGAATTCACCCCCCAGACGCTGAAGGAGATCGGCGAGCGGATCTATCTCACCGAGCGGTGGTATAACTGCGAAAACGGCTTCACTACGGCGGATGACCGGCTGCCGGAGCGGTTCTATGCCGAGCCCGGGTCGAGCGGGGAAGGGATCGAGGTCTTTCCCATCGATCGCGCGCGCTTTGAGGAGGAGTTGCAGAAATACTACCGGATCAGGGGGCTGACCCCGGAAGGGACGTTCAGCGATCCGACCTATCTGGAGCGTCAGCCATGAGGGACCAGATCGTCAAGTATGCGGGGAAACTCCTGGCCGACCGCTCGGCGCTGGAGGGGCGCATAGCCATTGCGGCCAAGGATGATGTGCTGCTGGCCGATGGCGACCCTGCGCTGGTGCGGCTTGCCGGCAGTGTCCTCGACCGGCTCAACTGCCTCTCCCTGGTAGCGGCGTCTCCTGCCGTCCCCTTTGCCGATTTCCTGGTGGCCCGCGCCCCGGCCGGAGACTGTGCCATCGTGCCCCGCGACACGGAAACCCGCACCTTTCTCCATGACATCCCGTTCCTGCGTGCCAATGATCTAGAAGCCGACCCTGCTGCCCGGATCGCACAGTTGCTCGGAAGCCGCAAGGGGGTGGTGGTGGAGGGGGTGGGGATCATTGCCAGCGGTGCGCTCACCGTGGAGCAGGCCTACATCAACTACTCATCCGTGTTCCATGCAACCTTTGTCAAGTACCTGGAAGACCTGCTGGTTGAAGGGTTTCGCCTCCCCGGCGAAAAGGAGGCATTTGCCGCCTTTCGCACAGGCTGGCTGAGACCGCTGACCGCCGAGGGGCTCGTCTTTCGGCTGGGGCCACTCGTGGACCCGGACGAGATCCTGGACGAGGTGACGACGGTTGGCAGGTACACAGTGGAGCGGGGGCTGGTCGACTCGTTCTTCGGCAATATCTCCTGCCGCTGCGGCGATATGATCTACATATCCCAGACCGCGGCCAGCCTGGATGAACTCTCGGGGTGCATCGACCCTGTCCCCTTCGGCAATACCTCGACCACCGGGATCACCGCCTCCAGCGAACTGGCAGCACACCGCCGTATCTTTGAGACCAGCGATGCCGCGGTGATCCTCCATGGCCATCCCAAGTTCGCCGTGGTCATGAGCATGCTCTGCGAAGAGGAAGGGTGCCCGGTCACCGACTGCTGGAAGGATTGCCCCAAGGTGCGGATCATGGGGGGGACGCCGGTGGTGGCGGGTGAGATCGGTGCCGGCGGTCTGGCCAAGCGGGTGCCGCCGGTGATCGCAGGCCCCGGACGGGCAATGGTGTACGGTCACGGCGTATTCACCATCGGTCGCACCGGATTTGCCGAGGCCTTCAGCGCCCTGGTGGAGGTGGAGAACTGGTGCCGCACCGAATATTTCCGCCGGTTGGCGCTACGGGGATAAGCGACTGATTCACCAATTGGTTTTTGCGCTGCTCTCTGGTAATATTGTTCATGTTCTGCGGTTATTCAAGCTGAATGTTCGCGTTGGGTGTGACGATGGCAATTCAGGGCATTTCAGAAGGGACGCCACAGGGTCTGCTGGCTGGGCAAGCAGGGCAGGGCCTGACGCCTCAGCAGTCCGGAGGATCGACGATTCTCCCGCAGCAGGCGGTTGCGGCCAGTCTCTCCTATAGCGTGACCATCAGCGCCCAGGCGCGCGACCTCGCAGCCGGCAGCGCTGCAACCACGACCAGTGGCAGTGCGGCGTCTGTAACCGGTTCACCCAAAGGAAGCGGCGCGTCAGGTCCGCAGGAATGCCAGACCTGCAGCAACCGCAAGTACCAGGATGTCTCCAACGACGCCACGGTCTCCTTTCAGAGTCCGACCCGGCTTTCGCCGGGCGCGGCGGAAACCATGGTGCGCGCCCACGAGCAGCAGCACGTCAACCATGAGCAGGTGCGTGCCCAGGAATCGGATCGGGAGGTGGTGTCGCAGAACGTTGCCATCCATTACGCGATCTGCCCTGAGTGCGGCAGGCCCTACGTTTCCGGTGGCACCACCACCACGGTGACCAAGGCGCAGGCCCAGCCCGGTGCCGAGGCGAACAGTTCCCCGTCCTCTTCCGCAGGGGGGGCGGTCGACCTCCTGGCCTGAACCGCACAGCACCCGAATGCACAAAAGCCCCGGTCTCCTCATCAGAGCCGGGGCTTTTGTTTATCCAGCAAGTGCCTTCTTTGGAGCTATTTCCCTTTGCCGGTGAGTCGCTCCAGCGCTTCCATGTACTTTTCGCCGGTCTTTGCCACGATGTGGTCCGGCAGCGGCGGAGCCGGAGCGGTCTTGTTCCAGTCGAGGGTCTCCAGGTAGTCGCGCAGAAACTGCTTGTCGAAGCTCGGCTGCGGGCCGCCGGGCTTGTATCCGTCCTTGGGCCAGAAGCGGCTGGAATCCGGGGTCATGCATTCGTCGATGATGATCAACTCGCCGTTATAGATGCCGTATTCGAATTTGGTGTCGGCGATGATGATCCCCTTGGTGGCGGCGATATCGCGGGCCTTGGAGTAGATCTTCAGGGTAACGTCGCGTACCTTTGAAGCGGTTTCCTCACCCATCAGCTCAATCATCTGCTCAAATGAGATGTTCTCGTCGTGGGTGCCGAGTTCGGCCTTGGTGGAGGGGGTAAAGATCGGCTCGGGGAGCTTGTCCGATTCCACGAGCCCCGCGGGGAGCTTGATGCCGCAAATGGCGCCGGTTGCCTGGTAATCCTTCCAGCCCGAACCGGAAAGGTAGCCACGGACAATGCACTCAGCAGCCAGGGGCTTGGCCTTTTTGACCAGCATGGAGCGCCCTTCGAGCTGTGCCGCGTATTTGCGGCACTCTGCGGGGAAGTCTGCCACATCGGTGGAGATGATGTGGTTGGGGATGATATCCTCCATTTGCCGGAACCAGAAGGTGGAGATCTGGGTCAGGACGAACCCCTTGTCCGGGATTCCCTCGTTCATGATGACATCGAATGCCGATATCCGGTCGGTGGTGACGATGAGCAAGGCGTCGCCAAGGTCATAAATGTCGCGTACCTTGCCGCGTCCGGCCAGTTTCAGATCGGGGAAATCAGTGGTCAGGACTATTGTGGACATAGCGTCGTCTCCCTGGATGGTTCGAGGTTGGATGTTCTGATGCCGGGATTTCCGTACGGCAGCGGTTTAGTCGGTAAGCAGCGCCTGATTGGTCTCGATCTTTGCCTTTGCCTTCAGTTCCTTGAGCCAGGCATCCAGGACTTCCTGCTGTTTCTTCGGGAGCATGGCTTTTTTCAACTGTTCCTTGGTCTGCTGGAATGTGGCCGTATCGGCTGCAATGCGGCTTTTCAGCCGGATGGCATACCAGCGATCGCCGATCTTGAACGGGGTCTTGGCAGCAGGGGCTTGGGCAGTGAGGCTGAAGGCAGCTTCCATGATCTCCGGTGACGGGCCGATCTTGGGGATGACGGGTGACTTGTCGGAATAGCCGAAGGAACCGGTTTCCTGGGCCTTGGCCGGGGAGCTGTTCTTGGCAAAGGCTGCCAAGGCCGCTTCGGCCTTCTGCTTCGCCAGTTCCTGCGCCTTGTCCGAGGCAGCGCTCTTCTCTACCAGGGCCTTGATCTGGGCAAGCGGGGGGACTGCAGCCGGTTTTCTCTCTTTCAACTTGATGAGGTAGATCCCCTTTGGCGTCTCCACCGGGCCGCCTAGTTCATCCGGCTTCAGCGTGAAGGCGCGCTTGAGCACGGCAGCTTCGCCGGCCAGCGTGGCAGGCGGGGTTGCTGCCGTGAATAGGGGCGTTTCGGCGATGCCGGTTCCGAGCGTCTTGGCTGCCGCTACGAGGTCGGCACTCTTGATGTTTTTGTTGAGTGCGTCGGCAGCCATTTCGTATGCCTGTTTTGCTGCCTTGGCCTTGAGTGCGTCGGCCTTGGCCCGTTCCTTTACCTCGGTATAGGGAAGAATTCCCCCCTTGCCCTGATAGCGGTCGATGTTCCGCTGGTAGTATGCCTGCGCCTCTTCATCGGTGACCGATATCTTCCCCGATACCTTTGCCGGATCGAGGACGAGATAGGAGATGCTGATCTGCTCGGGGGTCTTGAACTGCTCCTGATGCCCCTGCAGGTAGGTGCCGAGTTCCTGCTCGGTCAGTTTCACTTCGTTCCGGACTTCTACCGGCGAAAAGGATACAAACTGCAGGTCTACCTTGTCGTTCTGTTTCTTGAAGGCGGCCAGAGCATCGTCATCGGTGACCTGTGCCTTGTCCATGATCTGCTGACGGGCCTTTTTGCTCATCAGTTCGTCTTTTTGACCTTCCTCGTAATCCTTCGGGGTCAGCCGGTTGGCCTTGAGGATCTGCTGATAGAGGGTAAAGTCAAAGGCGCCGTTATTCTGGAACGATGGCGTGGCAGCGATGGCAGCGGCAATCTCGTCTTTGCTCACCTTGATCCCCATCTTTTTTGCCTCCTGGCGAACTAGGGTGGCATCAATGAGGTTTTCAAGGGCCAGCTTCTTCAACCCCATTTTCTTTTCCAGTTCAGGGGAGAGCGACTGGCCGTAGATCTGTTCGTAAACGTTTCGCAGGTTGTAATAGCTGCGCTGGTACTGTTCAAGGGTGATCTTCGTGCCGTTCACCCGTGCGGCAAAACCCGACGGGCCTTTATCGCTATCTCCTTTGCCCCAGACGAGAAATATGGTGCCGACGAAGGTAGTCACGATAATCCCGAAGACTATCTTGATAATGATTGATTCCTTGTATTTTCGCATGATGCCGAGCATGTGGTGGTGACTCCTTCGTTGAATTATATGGGGTATGACACGCAACAACAGCAGCGAATACTAATATAATTGGATATCAAAAGCAACCTCAAGTTAAGAATCCAAGGGGCTCAGAAGGGTCAGGGATAATAAAAAAGGGCCGTCCGGAGACGGCCCTCATGAAATGCTGCAACAGCGAATACTACCACTCTTCTTTTTGTTTTTCCACCAGCTTCTTCAGGTAGAGTTCCGGTGATGTCAGCTTGATGACTTCACGGTCAGTATACCCCAGTTCCCTGAAGTTGAGAATGCCGTTAGGTACGTGGCAGTTCGTGCATGAAAGGGCCTTGGTCTTGGTGACCAGGTGGTTGCTGCCGAAATAAATAGTCTGCCAACCGGGGACCGGTTCGTAATCCTTGAGCCCCAGGGTTTTGGCAGCAGAGGCTACGCCGGCAAGAGTGTCGCCGGTTGCCATGGGGGGGGCAAAGTCCATGGAGAGAAGATTGCCGGTCTTTTTGTCGAAGAATGCTTTGCCCTGGAATATCTTGAAAGGATAGATCTTGCTCGCGGCATCTCCCCGCAACCCTTTGGGGCCGATGAAGTCGGGGAGGTTGCGCACGGTTTTGTTGTACCATGCGTAGACCGGGGCGTTTTCATTGGCTTCACGCTTCAGGGTGGTCGGTTCGTAGAATTTGTCGGGACCCTGTTCCCAGACGGTGAAGTCTTTTGCCAAGGCGCCTCCGGTACGGGGGATGTGGCAGGTCTGGCAGGCGATACGTGCAGTGTGCCGGTTAAGATCGGCATCCTTGTGCGGTTTGCTGCCATGGCAAGAGGCATCGTCACAGGAGATACGGATACCGTCATTGGCCCAGTTGTTCGGGTCGTAGCCGGTGGGGATACGGTGGTCGGTCGCCTTATGGCAGTCGACGCAGACCATTCCCTTGGCCGCATGTACATCGTTTTCCTTGTTAAAGGCAAAGCCTCTTTTCACATAGACGCCGCCACCTGCTGCTTCGTGGCAGACCATGCAGTTCCTTACGGTCGGCTTGCCAATCCCAAGAGCAGCTTTCTTGCTCCTGTCCTGACCAAGGACGACTTCGCCTTTTTCGTTCTTGAACGGTTTACGGGTCCTGAAATCGTAACTGGTCGAGTGACAGACCAGGCAGTCGATGGCCTGTTCAGCTTCAGGACCGGTGCTGCCAACATTCAGAAGGTGGTTGCCGGGATGGCAGGTGTTGCAGCCTGAAAATTTGGTTTTACCTACAACGTTTTTCGGGATCTCCTTCAGATTGTTGACGATGTCATTGCCGTTGCACATGGTGTAGATACGGTTCTTCATGCCATATTCCTTGGCCGGGTCGAGATTCTCGACATTGTCGACCTTGGACTCATGGGTCCAGTGCACGGTTTTCAGGAAATTGGCAGCAGTACCCGGATGACAGACTTCACAGGTTTTTGGCCCGTCGTAGCCATTTTTCTCGATGTATTCACTTCCCTCTTTGTGCTCGACGGCAAAGGCCCGGCAAGCCAGGAAGGTACCCATAACCAGTCCTGCGGCAATAATGCGGCGTGTGTTCATCAGCTACCTCGTAATGTATAAGATGTGTTGAATATACTAATAAATAAAATATATAAATAAACGAATGTATTTAGTGGGAAAAAATGCAGCCCGGAGCTTCAACAGGCTGCATACTCATTTCCTGGCCAATGTGTGTCAGCAGCCGGCAGTTTTTCTAAAATATTTGCTGACGTTCTTGCCGTCCTTGTTTTCGTATTTGACGCGGATCTCGTCTCCTTCGACAATGCGGTGGTCCTTGAACTTATCGAGGGTTTCATCGTCGTTCACGATAACGACTGCCTGCGCTTCGGTTTTCGAGTCTTTGAGGGTTACGGTTGCGGTAGTGGCATCTTTGGCTGCCATTTCGATCTTAGTGATGACACCGACCATTTTCACTTCTTCGGCAGAGGCTACCTGGCTGAAGGAAAGAACCCCCAGGGCAACCACTGCAACCAGAACCATCACCGAAACTACTCTTTTCATCGTCGCACTCCTTTGCTTGGGTTGTTAGTACTGCCTAATGCTACCAGGTTTTCGCCGCGATGCAAGCAACGCCTCTGTTGCCGCACGAAAGGAGAGGGGCGTTTCGCCCCTCTCACTTGCTTAACAATAATATAACCTGCAATATATATCAATACTAAAATTTAACCTCGAAGGTGCCGTAGATATTCTGGGCGTTTTTGAGCGGGGTCATGAGCAGCACGTCGCTTGCCTTGATATCGTCGATCTTGACCGGTGCGCCGACCCAGTTGTTGCTGCCGGTGTAGTCAAAGTTGTAGTACTGGTAACCGACCTTGAAGAAGACCTTTGAGAGGTAAGAGGAGATCGGTTTCAGGTTCAGTTCCTGGATCAGGTAGGTTTCGTACACGTCGCCGCGGGTGCCGACCTTCGAGGTCCACATGTCGTCTGCTGCAGGTGCAAAGGTGATCCAGTCTTTCGAGCCGTGGTTGTATTCGAAGCCGAGCTTGGTCTTGGTCGGCTCGTAATCGTAACGGGCGCCGACATAGGCTGCCCAGCCGGTCTTGGATTTCGGAGCTTCGGGGTTCATGAACGAGCCGGTCATCAGGCCTTCAAAGCCGGCATTGGCTGAGACGTTCTGGTTCGGATGGGTCACGCTCAGACCGAACTCGCCGAACAGGTTCAGGTTGCCCGGGCCGACCTTCTTCAGGTTGCTCAGGATACCGGTGCCGTACCAGTCGATGTCGCCCAGGTCGATGGAGGGTGAGGTGTTGCCGAAATAGGTGTTGTCCATGGTCGGGAAGTCGAAGATGTTGAAACCGCGGTTCCACTGGAAGTGGACGCGGAGCGGATCGGTATCGACCGGGATGACGGCGATGCCGAGCATGTCGGTGTCTTTGAGGCTGTTGCCGTTATCGACGCCGCTTTCGAAGCCGCGGCCATAGCAGACCTTGGCGTAGGCGCCGGGCAGCATCTCGATGTCGGGGGCATAGCCGATTGTCATGCCGTCAAAGGCGTAATCGACCAGCAGAGCCGGAGTGCCGCCGTTACCCGGGCGCTCGTTGTTGAGGCGCAGGTGCTCGGGGATGCCGTTGGTGGAGGGGCGGCGGCCGACGGAGAACCAGATCGGCTGGTCGGCAATGTTCGACCAGGTTACATAGCCACGGTCGAGGTTGAGGTAGTCGCTGGAGGGGATATGGCCGAGGGTGCCGTCGAAGGCGCCAACCCGGTCGGCAAAGTAGGGGGTGCCGCCGCTGCCGGTCACGGCAGTATCGTCGTTGGAACCAAAGGTCTTGTAGGCGAGCATCCTGACGTTGACGGTGACGTTCTGGGTCGCCTTGGCGTGCAGGTCGAGACCGAAGCGGTTGGTGTAGAGGGTGTCGTTACTCGGTTTTCCTGCCGGGATAGCGAAGTTCATCGGGGTTGCACCCGCAGCTGCCTGCGCAGCGGCCAGGTTGTTCAGCATGCCGGCAAAGGTTGGCGCAGCGGCAGCAGCAGCACTATAGGTCTTGATATTGCTCATTTGATACGCAGCACTAGAAAGGATTTGCCCTGCGGGATATGTACCTGCCGGTAAGCCAAAGGGGGCTCCATCAACGGAAACCAAAGCATTTGCTCCCATCCACTTGAACATACCCTGTGCGCTGGTAAATGCCTTGGTTTCGCCCCTGAGAGAATCGATCCGGAAACGGTAGTCGCCACCGATGGTGAGCCACTTCTCCATGGACTTGTCCTCGTTCTTCTTCACCTGCAGTTTGAGGGAGTCCATCTCCTTCTGCAGTGCATCGAGCTTCTGCTGCACTTCGTCCGCGGCAAGCGCGGATGCAGGCAGTGCAAGCCCTGTCAGCAGAGCTGCCGATACGAATTTCTTTCCGATTGAGTTCATTGTTCCTCCTTTGGGTCTGGATGTTGGTGCTGGTTGTCCTGCTTGTCAGTCAGTGATTCTCGGTAGTTCCAGAAGGCTGGTTAAGGCAAATTTATTAAAATATACAATTACTTTTGGCTGTGTCAAGCTAAAAATGCGCATATAGAAATATCTGCATAAATGCAAGTTGCAAGCCAACAGGTTAAAATCATTAATTGTAAGGATATCATCTTTGGGGCATTCTGGGTGGCTCCGTGCAATAGCGGAGGAGGTCGGCAAATGACGGACCCCTTCTGGGCCTGGGATGACCGGGCGATTGTCCCGGCTACGCGGCAATTCATGTTGACGTATGGCCGGCATATTTCGTAATATCTGCGTTTATTCTCGGGCGAGCGGACAGAGTGAATGCCCGGCAGAATATTTATATATAAATACATCGTTATGTCTATCGGCATGAAGAAGGCGAACTTGAGGAAAATGGTACCCGTCAAATATCTGTATCTGCAGACCCTGGGCTGCCAGATGAATGTGAGCGATTCGGAAAAGATTGCCGCGCTTCTGCAGCGGATCGGGTACGAGCTGACCGACGACCAGCGTCGCGCAGACCTGATCATACTGAACACCTGCAGTGTCAGAGCCCGGGCAGAGGAAAAGGTCTATGCCCATCTCGCCAATTACGTGGGAATGAAGAGGAAAAAACCGGGACTGCTGCTCGGTGTGGGGGGGTGCGTAGCGCAGCAGGAGGGGGAGAGGCTCCTGGAAAGGGTGCCGCATCTCGACCTGGTGTTCGGCACGCACAATCTGCATCGGCTGCCGCAGATCGTGCTGGCTGCCGAAGAGGGGCGTCGGCTCGCCGAGGTTGATTTCATCGACAACGATACCCGGGTCAACCTCTTTCCGGTTGACGACCGGCCCGGCGGTGTGACCCGTTTCGTGACGGCCATGCAGGGGTGCGACAATTACTGCTCGTACTGCATTGTCCCCTATGTCCGCGGTCGCGAGGTGAGTCGCAGGGCAGGAGAGATCGTCGCCGAGATCCGGCAGATGGCCGAACATGGCGTCAGGGAGATCACCCTGCTCGGACAGAATGTCAATTCCTACGGGGTCAAGAGCACGGGTGAGCCCGATTTTGCCGGGCTGCTCCGCATGGTATCCGAAATCCCCGGCATCGAACGGATCCGTTTTACCACGTCACATCCCAAGGATTTCAATCGGGCACTCATCCAATGCTTTGCCGAACTGCCCAAGCTCTGTTCCCATATGCACCTGCCAGCCCAGTCGGGAAGCAATGCGGTTCTGGCCGGCATGAACCGGGGATACACCCGCGAGCACTACCTGGCAATGGTGGCCGAACTCAAGCAGGCCCGCCCGGATATCGCCATTACCGGGGACATGATCGTCGGCTTTCCCGGTGAAACGACGGATGATTTTGCCCAGACGCTTTCGCTCATGAATGAGGTCGGCTATGCAGATCTTTTCTCGTTCATGTATTCGCCGCGTCCGGGTACCCTGGCCGCCGGGCTGACCGAGGAACTGTCCTACGAAGAAAAGCGCGAACGGCTCGAACTGCTGCAGGATATCCAGCGCAAGGCCACGCGCAGACAGAACGAGGCGTTGGTCGGCACGATACACGAGGTGCTGGTTGAAGGGGTGAGCAAGCGTGGCGACCAGTTGTACGGCAGGACATCGGGGAATCGCGTGGTAAATTTTGCCGGCGACCCGTCCCTCATCGGTACCATGGTTGACGTATGCATGACAAAGGGCTATCAGAATTCGCTCCTGGGGACCCTGGCGGTCGACAGCGAAGCGGCGTGAAGCATGACAAAGAGGTTTGCATGTATCAAGAAATGACCGTGTACGGATTTACCATCGATACCGTTTCCCGTAGACCGGTGGTGCTGCTCAAGAGTGCGGACGGCGGGACCACGGTTCCCCTCTGGATCAGTGTCGTCGAAGGGGTGTCCATTGCCGCAGACCTGATCAGCCATGACCTGGCCAGCAAGGGGGAGAGGAATGACTTCTTGACCGCCCTGCTCAAGCGTGTCGGTCTGCAGCCCGACCGGATAACCGTCGAGCGTGACGAGAGGGGTTCCGTCACGGCAGCGGTCTGGCTGAAAAACGGCAGCCAGAAGCTGCGGGTCGATGTGAATCTCGTCGAGGCCCTGAATCTGACGCTGACCTACAAGATCCCGCTCATGGTCTCTTCTGGACTGATGGACTGGGCTACCAAGTATTCTCTGCAGGAAGAGGCGGTGGTTCGCGAAAGCGACGAGCAAAGATACGCCGACTATCTGGAAGGGCTCGACCCGTCCCAGATGGGTAAATATCCCATGTAGTGCGGGGTGGGCGAAGCATGGGTGACTGATCGTCCGCTTATCTGCTGTACAGCCCGGGAGCTGTAACCCGGCACGAGAGGAGTCTCGCCGATGCGCACAGAGTCGTTTGCATTTCTATCCAGTCTGGTGGCGGCACCCAGCCCGTCGGGGTACGAGCAGCCAGCCCAGCGGGTATTCCGCTCGTATATCGAACCGTTTGCCGCGGTTACCAGTGATGTGCTGGGCAATGTCTATGGCTGCATCGAGGGAAAAGGGGCGGAGCGCCCAAGGGTGATGCTGGTCGGGCATTCCGACGAGATCGGCCTGCAGGTCCGCTACATCGATGACAACGGCTTTCTCTGCTTCGGCGCCATTGGCGGCGTGGATGCCCATCTGACGCCGGGGCAGCGGGTGACCGTGCACAGCGGAACCGGCGCCGTTGCCGGTGTCATCGGGCGCAAGCCGATCCACCTCATGGAGGCCAAGGACCGGGATTCGGTGACCAAGCTGGAGAACCAGTACATCGATATCGGCGCTGTCGACAGGAAGGAAGCGGAAAATCTCGTCCGTATCGGGGACCCGGTGACCTTTGCCGGGATACTGGAACGCCTGCACGGCAACCGGGTGACCTCGCGCGGTTTCGATGACAAGGCCGGGAGCTTCGTGGTGGCCGAGGTGCTCCGCCAGGTTGCCGCAGCCCGGAAGCGGCTGCCGGTGGATCTCTATGGTGTCTCGTCGGTGCAGGAGGAGATCGGTCTGCGTGGCGGTACCACCAGCAGCTACACGGTCAATCCGGATGTCGGCATCTGTGTTGAGGTCGATTTTGCCACTGACCAGCCCGACGTGGAAAAGAAGCACAATGGCGACGTGAAACTCGGCAAGGGTCCGGTGCTGCCGCGAGGGGCCAATATCAACCCCGCACTGTTCGATCTGCTCGCCTCGACAGCGGCCGAGCTGAAGATACCGGTGCAGTTTTCCGGTATCCCCCGGGCAACCGGTACGGACGCCAATGTCATGCAGATCTCCCGCAACGGCGTGGCCACCGCACTGGTGAAGATTCCGCTTCGTTACATGCACACCCCGGTAGAGGTTCTCGATCTGGGCGACCTCGATCATGCCGTCAAACTCATAACCGCAACCCTGTACCGCATTACCGACAAAAAGCTCTTCATTCCTGTCTGAGGACTGCGGCGTAGCATTCGGCCAGGGTGGGGCTCGCCCTGTCTAGTGGTGTATTCATGTTTATGAACCCCTTTTGGCTTGACTTGCCATTCTACCTGTACTAACTTCATCGGTTAAATATTTTCAGCCAAGGAGCGAGTGATGCTTGACGAGCGTATCCTGGAAGGTCTGACTTTTGACGATGTGCTGCTCATCCCTGCCCAGTCTGCTGTTCTTCCTCGCGATGTAGACCTCACGACCCGCCTTTCCCGCAACGTCATCTTGAATATCCCTCTGGTCAGTGCCGCCATGGACACCGTGACCGAGGCGCGCGCAGCCATCTGCATGGCCCGCGAAGGGGGGATCGGCTTCATTCACAAGAACCTCTCCATCGAAGAGCAGGCCCTGGAGGTGGACAAGGTCAAAAAGAGCGAATCCGGGATGATCGTCGATCCCATTACCATGCGTCCGAACCAGAAGATTCGGGAGGCGCTGGAGATCATGGCGAAATACCGGATTTCCGGGGTTCCGATCACCAAACCCAATGGCAAGCTGGTTGGGATACTTACCAACCGCGACCTCCGTTTCGAGACCAACCTCGACCTGCTCATCTCAGAACGGATGACCAAGCGCAATCTGGTGACCGTGGCTGTGGGGACCACCCTGGAAGAGGCCAAGGAGCACCTGAAGCATACCAGGGTGGAAAAACTCCTGGTGGTGGACGATGATAAGAACCTCAAAGGGTTGATCACCATCAAGGACATCGAAAAGGTCAGAAAATACCCCAATGCCTGTAAGGACAGCCTGGGTCGTCTGCGTGTCGGTGCGGCTGTCGGTCCGACCGCTGACATGATCGACAGGGTCGATGCCCTGCTGAAAGCCGGTGTCGACGTGATCGTCATCGATACGGCGCATGGTCATTCACAGGGAGTTATCGATGCCGTGCGGCAACTGAAGCAGACCTATCCCGGCATGGATCTGGTTGCGGGCAACATTGCCACAGCTGATGCTGCCGAGGCACTTATCAAGGCCGGCGCAGACGCCCTCAAGATTGGTATCGGGCCGGGCTCCATCTGTACGACACGCGTTGTGGCCGGTGTAGGGGTCCCGCAGATCACTGCAATCAGCGAATGCTCACGGGTTGCGAAGAAATACGGTGTTCCCATCATTGCCGACGGTGGCGTCAAGTATTCCGGCGATCTTACCAAGGCGGTCGCCGCAGGGGCCGATGTGGTGATGATCGGTTCGCTCTTTGCCGGCACCGAGGAGTCCCCCGGCGATACCATCCTCTACCAGGGGCGCGCCTACAAGAGCTACCGAGGAATGGGGTCCATCGCGGCCATGAAGGAAGGGAGCAAGGATCGCTACTTCCAGTCTGACGTGGAGAGCGAGATCAAGCTGGTTCCCGAAGGGATCGAGGGGATGGTGCCGCTGCGCGGGCCCCTTTCGGCCAATATCCACCAGTTGACCGGCGGCCTGCGAGCCGGCATGGGATACACCGGCTGTGCGTCGGTCGGGGAACTCCAGCAGAGGGCCAGGTTTGTCAGGATCACCGGCGCCGGGCTCAAGGAATCCCATGTCCACGATGTTACCATCACCAAGGAAGCGCCAAACTACCGAGTTTCCGGAAACTAACCATGTCCACCGATATCCACGGCGAAAAGATCCTCATTCTCGACTTCGGGTCCCAGTATACCCAGCTCATTGCCCGGCGGGTGCGCGAGGCCCATGTCTATTGCGAGCTTCATCCCTTTGACATGGACCTGGCAGCCATCCGTGCCTTTGCACCTGCAGGCATCATCCTTTCCGGGGGACCCAAATCGGTTTATGAAGAGGGTGCGCCCGCGGTTGAAGAGGCGCTGTTCGAGCTGGGGGTGCCGGTACTGGGGATCTGCTACGGCATGCAGCTGATGAGCCGGCACTATGGAGGCACCGTTGTCCCTGCCGGGAAACGGGAGTTCGGACATGCCGATCTTCACGCCTGCGGGGTGCCGGGGCCGCTCTTCGATAGCTTCTTTGTCGAGGGGAAGAGCTCGGTCTGGATGAGCCACGGCGATCACGTGGCCCAGGTCCCGGCAGGCTTCGAGGTGGTGGCTCAGACGTCCAATGCGCCGGTCTGCGCCATCCAGGATGTTGCCAGGCGCCTGTACGGGGTACAGTTCCATCCGGAGGTCAATCATACCCCCCGTGGCGAGATCCTCATCGACACCTTTGTTCGGAAAGTCTGCGGTTGCTCCGGGCAATGGACTCCGGGTCATATCATCGAGGATGCCATCAGCCGTATCAGGACCCAGGTCGGGACGGACCGGGTCATCCTCGGGCTTTCAGGCGGCGTCGATTCCTCGGTAGCTGCTGCCCTTATCCACCGTGCCATCGGTGGTCAGCTTACCTGCGTCTTTGTCGATAACGGCCTGTTACGCCTGGGGGAAGGGGACCAGGTCATGGCCACCTTTGCCGACAACCTGGGTGTAAAGGTGGTGCGCGTCGATGCCGAGTCGCGTTTTCTCGATGCACTGGCGGGCATCACCGATCCCGAGCGGAAGCGCAAGGTCATCGGGAATCTCTTCGTGGAGATCTTCGAGGAGGAGGCTGGCGGAATTACCGATGCCCGCTGGTTGGCGCAGGGAACGATCTATCCCGACGTCATTGAGTCGGCAGGCGCCAAGACCGGTAAGGCGCACAATATCAAGAGCCACCACAACGTGGGGGGGCTTCCCGAGCATATGAAGCTGAAGCTGCTCGAACCTCTGCGGGAGCTGTTCAAGGACGAGGTGCGGGCCATCGGCGAGGAACTCGGTCTGCCGCACCAGATGGTCTGGCGACACCCCTTCCCGGGACCGGGGCTCGGCGTCAGGATTCTCGGTGAGGTGGTGAAGGAATATGCGGATATCCTCCGTCGCGCCGATGCCATCTACATTGAAGAGCTCTATGCGTCTGGCCACTACGACAAGATCAGCCAGGCTTTTGCAGTATTTCTTCCTGTCAGGAGCGTCGGTGTCATGGGGGACGGACGCACCTACGAGTTTGTCATTGCCCTGCGCGCGGTTGAGACCAAGGACTTCATGACTGCCGGCTGGTACCCGCTCCCCTATGAAGACATGGCCCGCATCAGCAACCGGATCATCAACGAGGTCAAAGGGGTCAACCGGGTGGTCTACGACATTTCGAGCAAGCCTCCCGCCACCATAGAGTGGGAGTAGGATTTCTGCAGAGAGAGGATCAAAAGGGGCGTTCGCAAGAATATCCCCTTTGTTTCTGATAGGAACCATGGCAAACGGTACACTGATCATATTCGACCTTGACGGCACACTCATCGATTCCCTCGACGACCTGACCGAAGCGGTCAATCACATGCTGTCGGCATTCGACCGGCCGCATCTGGTCAGAAAGCAGGTCCAGAAGCTGGTCGGGCAAGGGGCGCGTCGACTGGTGGAACAGGCTTTGCCCGGTGCCGAAGAGCACGATATCCGGAAAGGGCTGGATCTGTTCCTTGCCTACAATGCGGCGCATATAGCCGATCAGACCACCCTGTATCCCGGTGTTGCCGAAACCCTCACGCTCCTGAAGGAGCGGGGTGTGACCATGACGCTCGTATCCAACAAGGATGCATCTTTCTGCAGGACCCTTCTGGAAGTGCTGGGGTTAGCCGGTCATTTCGAGGCGGTGTATGGTGCAGATTCATTCCCGGCCCGGAAGCCGTCGCCGGAACCGCTGCTCCACGTGATGAGGCAATTCAATCGGGATACGGCGGATACGGTCATGGTGGGTGACAGCATCAACGACATCGCCGCCGGAAGAGCTGCAGGGGTCAGGACCATTGCCTGCACCTACGGGTATGGCGAGCTCGATGCTTTGCAGGGCGCGGATTGGCACATCGACAGTTTCCGTGAGCTACTGACACTGCCAATCCGATGGTAAAGCAAATTTTTACTAAAGTTTATGCATACCCGGTCGATATGATATCATAATAAATAAGTATGCGGAGGTGATATGGAATGAGGATTGAAGAAAGTAATCAACAGGTTGCAGTTAATTATATCCGTGAAGAAACGGTCAATCAGGTTGCCCAGCAGAATGCCCGACAGGCTGAAGAGAACAAGAAGCAAGCCGAAACCGACAAGCTCTCCATATCTCAAACGGCTGGCAGCATCAGCAAGACGGCATCTTCGGCTAACGGCAGCGAGCAGTTCCGGGCCGACAGGGTAGCAGAGCTCAAGGCACAGGTTGAGTCGGGTGCTTACAACGTAGCAAGCCAGTCTGTCGCGGAGAGGATGATTGCCCGTATCGGCAGCTTTGTCAAAGGAGCTTCAGCCTGAACGGTCACCCCAGGAAATGGATGAAAGAGCCCGCATATGCGGGCTCTTTCATTTCCGACATGTTCGATTGAAAAGCTATTGACAAGGTGAGTCAGTATAAGCTAAAAGAAAGGGCTCAAGCGGGAATAACTCAGTGGTAGAGTGTCAGCTTCCCAAGCTGAAGGTCGCGGGTTCGAATCCCGTTTCCCGCTCCAAGAAAATCAAGGACTTAGCCGACACGGCTAAGTCCTTTTTTCTTGCCTTTTGAGCTTTTGTTTCCGTTTTTGTTTCCGTTTGGCAATGAAATCTTGTGAGGCACCATACAACTGAGTGAAACGGTAGGCAACAAAGATGTGAAATCAGCATGTGGATGGATAGTAAATTTGTTTCTAATCGGACTCATCACAAGACACACTGGCTAATACGCACTCAGTGTTTCCGCTTGTGTCTCCAATTAGCTCGTAATGCGTTGATATTACTCTAAAAAGCAATCAGGAAAAGGTGCTCAGCTTCGGCAATCTCATGTGATGACAGTCCCAGTCTCCTGGCACGAGCCTTCCACCCCTCGACTACCTTGCCGACCCGTCTGACAATCTCCTTTGCCTGATCCAATCCGAGACGATAGTACTCCGCCGTTTCCAGCAACACATCAATATCCGGTTGCCGGATATAGAGATCCAAGGCCAGCGCGTGTTCATCTTTTTTGAATGATGGGTTCATATCAAAGGCAGGGGCGAGTCGCCAGCCTGCAGGAGTCCTCATGAAACCGTGATTGCGGAGATGGTCGTCACGGTTGGCTGTGGCAACATTGAAAGCAACTCTTGTGAAAAGCTCTGCGAGATCACAATTTATATGATCTGGCTCGCCCCATGTGGAGATGAATTCGGCCAGCTCCAGATAACTGGCATCCTCGGTATCCTGATGCCCGGTCATGGTCATGGCTGACGCAAAGAAACGTCTTGCAACGCCATCTCGGTCGAACCGTTTCACCATGAAAGTGTGATAGCCGCTGCCGATCTGTATGAGACGGGAAGCGGGAACGTTGATCCCGCACTCCCTGGCAAGCTCCTGCAGAAGCATTTCCCAAAGTGCCACATCATAATCATCATCGCCTGACGGGAACTTGGCAATCCAGAGACTGCCATCCTCATCAACCAGATTGGCTTTTGGACGGGCGCCGCCAAGCGACGATCCTGGTGCAACCAGAACCTTCAGCCACTCCCTGATTTTGTCCAGGTCATCCTGCTTCTTTCTGGTCAACTCAAAGGCCACGGCCTGCAGTTCGGCAATGCGGGCAATCGGCGGTGCTGAACGCGTCTCGTCGGCCAGAAAGACATCTGTGTCCGGGCGGCTGAACCGGAGAGCCCCCATACGGGTGCAGTCCTGAACCCCCAGCAGGAACTCCCATGCACCAAGTGACCTCGGCGTGCGCCCCTGCTCACGGGCCTCGACTGCTTCTCTTCGCTTCATCAGGATCTGTCCCCACCTGTCGGGGCAGGAATCCATGAAGACCCCGAAGTTGGCATTACCCGGGTAGAATTCGCCAGCAGTCAAATCCAGTTCAGGGTCAAGGGGGAAGGCATGGGCTTTCTTCAGCCAGGTCGTCTCATACGCAAAACGCACACTTCCCCGGTCGCCACGGGAAAGTGTACCAATACGCTGCAAGGGGCCAAATGACGGATCGTCAAGCCAGACCCAGATATGTTCGCCCTGTACTTTAGCCATGTGACCCGCCAGTTTGCTGCGTTTTCTTTGGCGCCCGTTTGCGGTGTGGCAGTGCTTCATCCTGGAGGCGCCTACCCAGCGCATCTTCCTTGGCGATCAAGCCCAGATCTTCTACGAGCCCCAGGACACGCAATACCTGTACATAAATCCCCATGGCAACGGACGGGTCGCCATTCTCCACCTTATAGAGCGTTGGCCGGGAAATATCCGCCCGGGCACAGACCGTCTCCATGGAAAAGCGACGGCGTAGCCGGGCATCCTTGAGACGTTGACCCATGGCTTCAAGTTCTTTTGCCGAAGACGGATATATGGTTACGGTTCTCTTGTTCATAGCGAGAACTATTATTTACATTATAAGCATGAAATGTCAAATATAATTATCGTTATGAATATGCAAATCGCGCTACTCCAAGATACTGTTCAAAACATCGGCGCAATCGACGTCCTGAACAAATCCGGAAGCACCTTCCCCAGACATCGTCTCATTCGGCGGCTTATCGGCAGGTTTATTTACCGCCATGGAAGTAAGAGCCGGCAATTGCTGATCTGATGTGCCCCCATCCATGTTGGCCAGCACCTGCTTTCCCCGTTCCGTCGCGAGGAATTGCTTGATCGCTTCGTGGGTGAACGTCGCCTGCTTTCTGCTTTTGCGCAGCCGTTCAAAGGCTGCGATGATTTCCGGGTCATAGATGGAAAGCTTGAGCGAGTACAGGGGCACATCACACCCCCTTGGCAAAGGCGAGTGTCTGGAATCCCCTGGCGTTGGCATATTCCGGTTCCGGTAGGACAATAACCTCGATGTTTCTGGCAGGCAGGCCGTTCTTCAGGAAGGCGGCACCACCGCCGAACAGCAGTACACGATCAAAATCGGCATGCATGCCGACATGGGCCTGCAACTCACCCTGAATGTCACGGATGATGTGCTCGATATACGCAACGCCGGCTTCCTGGATTTCACGGGTGACATCGTGCCGCTCGAAGCCGTACTGCAAATAGCCCTTCTCGATCAGGAAGGCAATCTCCACGGGAGTGAAGGTGCCTGATGGGGCGAGGTTCTTGATTCGTGGCAGCAGAAAGCTGGTTGCCATCTGGTGAACGCCCCGTTTGTTGAGGGTCTTGCCATGGATGATCTGCTTTTTCTGTGGTGAGAACAGGGTGAAGATGATGGTGTTGAAGCCGATATCGATACCGAGAACATTGCCGGTCGGGCGCTCCGGAAGTCCATCGAGATAATCCCTCAAACCTCCCAGTCCCTGCGGGAACACAGCCACATCCTTGATTGCTCCGTCGGTCAGTGACTTGGCCAAGGCTGGCACGGCGCCGCCCGGCTTATGCTGCTCCTGCCAATAGGAGTACGGCAGCCCAACGGCAAGAAGAATGTCCCCCTCACAGCCAGCCTGCTTCAGGCACTGTTCCACAAATACGGGATAGTAGCGCACAAGCTCTTCCATCGTTTTCAGATAGGAAGAGCCCGACGCCATCAGGGAATCTTCTCCGATGAGCAGATTATCGCCGTTGTAGCTGAACGCAGAAATGATCCTTCCCTTGCGCTCCCCGTAAATCCACTTGGCCGAAGAAAACCCGAGATCACACACCAACACATTCATATCAACCCCCAGATATTTTGTAAGGCAAGTACGCCTCCATACAAAATATCTATAGGGGGGGCAGGTACCGGTGGCAAATATGGGGATATATTTGGTGACAAATTTGCCACCTCCGGAACTTGGCGCAAATTTGGTAACAAACTTGGTACCAAATTTGGCGCAAATACGGAGATGTGACTATTCGACTCCACTGGCCGGACAAAACTCATCGGCAGATCTGCTGAGAAGCCAGTCAATCCGTTTCACATGTTCGTGCATCAGATGCACCGACTTTATGGCGAAGAAAACATCATCCCAGTTCTTGCCACTGGCCTCGATGCCTGGACATTCCGGGACAGTCGCTAAAAACGCTTTCCGCTCCGAACTCCATTCGATCATTAGAGAAGCAGGCTTGGACCGGTATTTACCCTTTTTCTCCGATTTGATCTTTGCCCCTTTGTACAGCCTGAGATAGATATCCGGGAAATCTCTCTTCAGCGCCACATGAGCAGCACTCTCTTCCTCAGTGTCAGGGGCAGATTTCAGCTCAGCTACGGCCATATGCGGATCAAGCCGCCAACTGAGACACCATCGCCCAAAGGAGAATCCCTTTTGCCGGCATGCGGTCGCCAACCTCGGGTCGATATCGTATTGGCGGCGGTACTCGCTTCTAGCCATAGATTTGATACGGCCAGTATCGCGCAGCAGATTATAGACCGAAGTCGCGGTAGTTTTCCTCAGCGCCCTGGTGATCTCAACGACACTGAATCCTCTCGAAAACGCTTCGATGATCCGGGTGTTGAGCAGTTCTTCGATATCTTCAACTTTCATTGCTGGCTCCTTGTCGTAATACAAACTTTTCTATTAAGACTTTTCCTTAGAAAAGTTTGTTAGTTGGAATATTTGACAGATTTCCTGCGCTGATTTTCCATCGACTGATGTTCCAAAGCCGTCAAGGAAAGGTACAGTCTCCGACTCTCTCCCCTGCAGCTGCGCAACATGTTGTAGGCAATCTGACGGATACGTTTGATCTTGAACTCCGGGTACTCGATGTGGAAAAAGGCGCGGAGGTTATTGGCAACATCGCGCACCGATACCCTGTACCTGGGTCCGTGCTCTTTCGGGAGGTATGAACACAGAATATAGCGCTCTATCTTGCCGAAGTTCGGGAATGCGAGCATCAGCGCTCTCTTGTCTGATTTGAAAGACATGTTCATTCGGGCGACATACCATTCATCCGACCAAATGCGGGAAAGCAGTTGCAGCGCATGTTGATCTTTCTCATCCAAAAGCTCAGTCAACAGCCCCTCGCTAACCATTCGTTTAAGGGCTTTCAGTGGTACTGGTTTATACTGCTGTGCTGCCTGTTCCAGGTTCATGGTGCATCTCCTTTCGTGATGAAGCATATGCTGCAACATCAGACCAAATTCTTGGGATCGATGCTGCCTTTCTCGACAAGGGATTTGATCCGGTCGAGTGCTCTGCTGAGGATATCTCTGACGTTCGAAACAACGCATCCAAGCCGATCAGCAATCTCGTAATTCGACATCTGTCCTTCCATACCGATTCCGAGAGCCCAATAAAGGACCTGTTGCTCCTTTTCCGTGAGGTGATGGCGCACCGACTGGAATATCGCCTCGATGTCTGGCTCTTTCTGTCTTTCTTGTGAGCGTTTTTCAGTAACAGCCGAAAGGTCGTCAGAACAGAAATGTGAGGGAATCGAATTCGATCCATGGGTCAGAATATCCGGCGCTGGCGTTATGACACTGATCTGATTCCGAAATACCTTCCAGAAGGCAGCCTCGAATTTGATCTTCTTCTCACCGCAGCGACATGCGGCTACGAAAGCAGATTCGTAGGCTTCCTGCATGTAATCACGTTCTTCATACGGTGAAAAATTCCGGTACTTGGCGATATATCCCTTGATCATCGCCTTATTTTCTTCGACCCACGCAACTGCCTTGTCAAAATCCATGGTCTCGCTCCGAATAAAAAAAAGCCGGCCTCGAAGTCGTGCTCCGATGACCGGCTTTGCCTGTGCTCATCTGTGTGAGCCAGGCCGTGCCAGAATGAATATTCGATTCAGCGACTGAAACGGCTTCAGGCCGAAAACAGACGCGATACTGCCCTAGGGGAAAACTTATTCAGGGGAAACGGGGTCAGTAGTTACTTCAGCCTGATCCCCAAACATGCTGCAATGCGGATGATGTCCTGCTTAGTAGCCGATTTTCGTAAGTGGTCTTCAACTCTTCTGCGGAGTTTCACTGTGTCCAACTCGGCCATTATCCTAGTTCCGCACACCTGAATCGACCCGTCCTCGGTAAGGGATATCGCACCGTCAGCGCATGCCTGCTCAATGACGATGAGATTCGGAGTCCCCTCCGCAAGGACAAATGAACCTTCCGAAAAGACAACGGTCTGGCCTGAACGGCGCAAATACGAAACCACTGTTTTCATTGCTTCATCCGGGAATGGGCAGATCATCGTATTCCTTCCTGTCAATCCGACGCCTCTTATGGTTAAAAATGGTTAGAAGAAGGTTAGCGGGGTGTTGATAACCTTCTAACCAATCAATTGTTCATTGAAATCAGGACAGTGGCGGTCGGCCAAAAGTCATGGGTTCGGTCGGTCAATAGTCAATAGTTCGGTCGGCCAAAAGTCAGTACCGGTCGGCCATAGGTCAATAGTCAGTCGGTCAAAAGTCAATGTCAGGTCGGTCATAGGTCAATGTCTCCGAACAACCACAACAAGTTCATCCTTAAGCTCCCATGCTTCCAGAAATCCTGATTCCTTGAGAAGATTGAGAGCCCTTTTCAGCTCAATCTTGAAGTGTTTTGTCTGCATGCCGGAACCGCACAGCTTCAGCAGAGTCTCGACTTTAACCGGGTACGGCTTCCGATGACTGGCCCAGTAGCCGAATAGTTTCGAAGCAATGCCGTCTGGTAACGACCGCCTGGTCTCCCACATCACCCTGGTCAGAAACTCCTCGTCGAATAGCAACTGCATCTCCTTCCCGACCCATACCTGCCATCGGGGCAGGCTCTCGTTCCGCTCGTTTCTGGAAAGGAATTTCAGGATCAATGAAATGCTGATAAAGCTGTGCAAGCGCTTGGACTGTATGCGCAGCGCCGTGGCCTGCATGCGACTCAGACAATTCCGGAGCCGATCATAGTTTTGGCCCTTGATGGGCCATCCGAGCGCCTTGATGAACGAATAAGGGGTAAACTCAACGCACTCTCCCAGCGGGCTCTTCTTGATCAAATGCATCAGGTGCATCCAGACCAGCTCGTCATCCTGCCGAAGCTCTTCCCCTCGATAAATAACCTGACCATCTCCAATCACTGCGATCTCAACCTCCTTCAGGAACATGCGAGGCAGGTTCCTATTACGGCAGTTGAATAATGCCGACCGCAGAATCTCATTGGGCAAAGCCCGGTGACTCTCCGGCCAGTCTGGCAGGTACTTGGGTCTGGCAGCGATACTTGCCAGCAGTTCCTGAAACGTGTCGGACGCTTGTGTTTTCCCGGCGTCCGCGAACAGGGTCGGTTGAAGGTGGTCAGGCAACCGGAACCTCCCGATTCATCCTCATTGATAGTTTGGTGTTGCCTTCAGACACTTTTTCGCGCCTCGATCCACACAGCGACATCTTCAGCCCTCCAGCGCTTGCATCCCATCAGGATGACCGGCTTGGGAAAATCCTGGTATCTCAGCATCCTCCAGAGTGTTGCACGCGATACGTTCATGATTTCCATCAGGTCACGCTGCCTCAAAAGTGCTTCCATTGCCTTTCCTCCGTTCTTGGTGTTTCTCCCTGTCTCTAATATCTATAAGGGGGGCAGGTGCAATTCGTGATCTGACTCGATAAAACCGTTTAACTTGCTAATAATTCTGCTGAAAAAAATTACGTGCTGGAAAAATCCAGATACGTTGAGGTTATCCATGCCGGGAGGGACCGGCAGGCCGGTGCTGGTCATTTCCGCCTTGGCCCCCTTGCCGCCCAGCAGGTTCTTCATTTCAGCCCTCACTTCGGCCTGACCATCACCAATGATGTAGATGATCATTCCGCATCCTGATGCTTCCAGTACCTAATCACTTCCCCATGCAATCCATCCTGCACAGAGTCGTATTTGAGCAGATGAGCCAGAGATGGCGCGTTGGTCAGATCATTGGCGGCAACTGCACCTGCCCCCCCTATAGATTATGTGAATGAAGCACACTCCTTCTGGAGGCCTGTCCCCCTTGATGAAATCGTTCAGCATCACCGTACTGGCGTTGATTCTTCCGCTAGCAACCCATGCCGCAGAGATCCGCCAGCGGCCATTCAGTTATTCGCTCGATGCAGTTGCGGCTAAACCGGATGACCAGTTCGTCGTCTGTTCCGACTGCCAAGATCACAGGCTTTCCCTCCTGCCGGTGAAACCCATGCTTGCCATGCGACTCTCCGACCCGGTCAAGCCGGAGCCGCAACTTGCACTTGAGGCAAAGCCTGTCCAGTCATCCACCCACGGCGCCATCGAGACAGAAATGCAGCTCACAAGCGTGCAGTTCGATTTCGACAGCGATCAGCTGTCACGTCACGAGCGATTGAGATTTGATGGGCTGTTGGCGGGATTGTCGAAGCAGAGCACATTCGGACTGAAGGGCTACACCTGCACGATTGGGACTGATGGCTACAACAAGAGGTTGTCGATCAGGAGAGCGAATCACGTAGCAGGGATAATGAAATCTAATGGTTTTAATGTGGTGACTGTGGAGGGAAAAGGCAAGTGCTGCCCTGTTTCGACCGACAAACGCCTGAACCGGCGTGTGGAAATCGTGGAACATCGAAAGGAGGAGAAGTGAAGATCATTAACGGCAGGACCATGATGGTTGGCGGATTGATACTGCTTCTTGTCGCGGTCGCAGGGTTCTCCATGGCGAACGATGACGTGAAGACGGAGAAAGAGAATTTGATGAAGAGCTTCCCGAACCTGAAAATCGACAGTTTCAGAGAATCACCGCTCAAAGGACTCTACGAGATCACCGCAGGCGAGCAGGTATTTTACTTCAGCCCTGAAGGATACCTCTTCTTCGGGGAGATCTGGTCCAAGGACGGCAAGAACCTGACCGCCGAAATACGGGAAAAGGTTGTCGCAGAACGAATCAATGGTCTCCCCCTCGATAAAGCCCTGAAAATCGGTAATGGCCCGAAAAAGGTCATCGAGTTCACCGACCCCGACTGTCCTTATTGTCGAAAGGTCGACGACTTCCTTGCAAAACGCGCGGATGTGACTCGCTACATCTATTTCGTCCCGCTCCGCAGAATCCATCCCGACGCAGAAAAGAAGGCCCGTTACATCCTGTCCCAGCCCGACAGGGGCAAGGCTTTTCACGAGGTTTTTACCGGACAGCTGGACGGCAAACCGATTGCCATCGCCGACGGCGTGCAGCAACAGCAGCTGGAGGAGATGGAAAAGATTGCGGCTGGGATTGGGGTTCGGGGAACACCGGCACTCTGGATCGAAGGTGCTCACGTGAATGGTGCGGACATCCAACGGATATCCGGGCTTCTGGACAAGGGAAAGGAGGTGAGCAAGCCGCAATCACACTGATTCTGTACCACTGTCATCGCAGCACCATCACGTAACCAGCACAAAGGAGAAATGAATGCACAAACGGAAATTACTTCTGATGACCGCCGTCGCCATGATCGTGACCCTGGTGGCATCACAGGCCATGGCCCTCGTTGCCCCGGTAGCCGGTTCTTTCGGTTTCGAGGCCTACGACTTCTTCATCAACAACATCCTCAAAGGACCCTTCGGCGCCATTGCCGGTGTCCTGTCGATCATTGCCGGCGTCGTCGTCATGATCCAGCAAAAGATGGTCCCGGCAGTTCTCTGCATCCTGGGGGGGGTACTTGTCATCAACTCGGACAAGATCGTCACCTCGCTCGGGATGATCATCTGAACACAACGGGGGGCGAAAGCCCCCCCTCACCACCTTTGTGAACGGAGCCGGATGTGACCCGCAAGTTTCCCCAATACCTGACCCAGCCGTTCCAGGTTCTCTGGTTCGAACCCGATGACCTGGCGATCATGACCGCCAGCTTCATCCTGGCTCAGCAGTTCGGCGGGTGGCTCTGGCTGACAATGATCATCGTGCCGTGGGCCTACAGCCGCTTCAAACGACAGTATCCGCGAGGCTTCCTGCGGCATGCGCTCTATTTTCTCGGTCTGGCGCCGATGAAGGGGTACCCGCAGTTTTTCGATAAGGATTTCCTGGAATGACCACCACAGGAGCAATGAAGTGAACCTCGATATTTTCCTGCAGAAAAGTTCCAACATTTTCGCCGAGAACCGGCTGCTCAAGTTCGTGGTTGTGGCTCTCGGTATCGCCGTCGTCATCAATACCGCCGGCCTGTTCATGGCGTTGAACAGCCAGCGGGTCATCCTCGTGCCTCCGGTCGTCAACTCAAAGATCTCCGTTTCCGGGGACAAGGCGTCTGACGAGTACCTCAAGGAATTTGCCCGTTACATCCTGAACCTGGCCCTGACCTATAACCCGGTCAATGCCCGGTCGCAGTTCAGCGAACTGCTGGCCGTCTATGATCCCTCCCAGTTCCAGACAGCGAGGAAAGAGCTGTACGAGCTGGCCGACAAAATTGAAAATACCAAGGCCTCCAGCGCCTTTTACATCCAGTCGATCATCAACGACACCGAAAAGCGCCGGCTCGAAGTCACCGGCACCAAGAAGACCTACATGGTGGACCAGAAGGCAGAGGACACCCTGAAGGTCTATCTCATCGAGTACCGCATCGATAATGGAAAATTCATCCTGGTCCGCCTCTACGAGAAGCCGGCCCAAGGCGAAAGCAAGGGGGCATGATGCGCAGCACGGTTGTGTTACTGGCAGCATTGCTGGTTCCGGCACTACTCCACGCGGCTGATCAATCCGCAATCCCAAAAAAGAGAACCGCCGATGACCAGGTTATGGAGAAACCGGTTGAAAGTGAATTCCCTACAGTGGTGCTGCCGGAGGCGACGACCACCATTCGCCTGTCCAGTTCGGATCTGAACCGTATTTCCTGTCCGGCCGAGATCCGCGAGGCGCTCACCTCCACGGAAAAAGGGGTCACCATCAAGATCACCGGCAAGGATGCCTTCGTGAAGTTCAAGGTCACGAAGAAAGGTGACAAGCTCTCTTATTCGACCACACCAACCGAGTTGTATGTCGTCTGCGGCGAGGAAACCTTCAGCATGATCGTGTTTCCCCAGAGGGTTCCTTCTCAGACCATCCGACTTTCGTCAGGCAGGGAGCGCAAGATCAAGGACAACCTGTCGCTGTACGCAGGTCTGCCCTTCGAGAAAAAGCTGCTTCGCGCCATTCGGGACGTCTATACCGAGAACATCCCCGATTCCTACTCCGTGATGCGCAGGGACAAGCGGTTTTCCATATTCAGGGAAATTGTCCTGACACTGAAGCGCACCGTGGATATCGAAGGCGAAGGGCTCCGGATCAAGGAGTACGAGGCGAACCTGCGGGGGGAGCCGGCTGAGTTCAGGATGAACGAGAAGATGTTCTTGAGAACGGAACTGGCGGAAAACCCGGTGGCTGTCGCACTCGAACGACACATTCTGCGTCAGGGGGATACCTCACGGATCTTTGTGGTGGAGCAGCGGGCGGAAAAGCAGGAAGGCCGGAAACTGGCCGGCGAGCTGCCGGTCATGGATCATTCCGCTTCCAGCCAGAAGGCAAAGTTGGACACGGCCCAGAAACCGCAACCGGCACCGGCTGACCAGGAGGCAGATGATGAAAAATAAGCTGCTTTCTTACTGGAACGGCCTGACCGGCAACCAGAGGCGACTGTTAGTCTGGGGGGGCGGTGTAGCCATTTTCGGTCTGACTTTCGTGCTCGGGAGCATGGCCATGAACCACGGCAAGTCGCCTCAACCGGTGAGGAGCGCAAAGCAGGCACCGTTGAGCATCGAACCAAAGCTTCTGGAGAAGTCGCAGTACCTTGAGAGCCAGAAGGAAATAGCCAAGCGGGATGACAAGGTTGCCGAACTCCAGCAAAAGCTCGATGAAATAACCCGGGAGAAAAAGGGAGATGCACCGGCAGCTCCAGTGCTGCAGCCGGGAACGTCACTTCCCATATCAGGTGATGCCCGCAATGCTGCATCTGCCCAGGGGCAGGTTCAAAAAGCCGGATCGGGACGATCCGTACTGGCAAAACAGCCGCTGCCGCCACCGCCAATTCCGCAGACCAGTTCCATTCCGCTGCCGCCTCCTCCCACGTCAGCGCAGACGATGGCTGCCGGACAACCGCCATCACTCCCCGAGACCGAAATAGGCGACATCGCCGTCGTGTCGTCACCCGGGGCAGGAAAGCAGGCGAAAGCCGAATCGGAGGATAAAAAAAAAGACGCAGCAGGTTCAGTTTATCTGCCGCCTTCCTTTATGGAGGCGACCCTGTTGAGTGGCCTGGACGCCCCGACCACTTCGGAAGCCAAAGGTAACCCGGTCCCGGTACTGCTCAGGGTCAAGACTCCGGCGGTTCTGCCCAACAGCGTGAAAGCCAACCTCAAGGGATGTTTTGTCATCGCTGACGGCAAGGGGAACCTGGCTACTGAGCGGGCCGAACTGCTGCTGGTCTCCCTGTCATGCCTCGACCGTAAGGGGCAGGCCGTGGTTGACCAGAAGGTCAAGGGATTTGTCGTCGACGCAGATGGCAAGATCGGCCTGCGGGGACGGGTCGTGGCCAAGATGGGTTCTATGATTGCGAGGAGCATGCTGGCCGGTTTCTTCGGCGGTGCCGGTGACGCTATCAAGGCGTCGGCGACAACTTTGGCCGTCAGTCCTCTCGGCACCACCCAGACCGTAGATCCAAAGGATATTGCCATGTCAGGCGCCGGATCAGGGCTGTCGAGCGGCTTCAAAGAGATCCAGAAGTTCTACATGGAACTGGCCAAGCAGACCATGCCGGTCATCGAGGTAGGCGCCACGAAGCCGGTGACGCTGGTCATTAGCGAGGGGATCAACCTGGAAATCAAAAAGATCGCCAAGGGAGGCGGAAAGTGAAGAGAACACTGGCTCTGGCGGGAATGCTGCTCATGAGCGGCTGTGCCCTGCTCAATCCTTACGAAAGCAATTTCAGTTGCCCGGAGAGTTACAACGGCAAATGTGTCTCAGTCCAGACGGCCTACAGCGAATCATCAGGCGGCGTTGCCAAAACTAAGGATATGGCTGCCGATCAATCCCGTGAGAACTGCGGACCAGAGTCCGATAATTCCGGCGCCTGCACCGAAAGCACGAAGGAAGCGGCAGGAACCAACCCAGCGTCGAAAGAGAACGGAGCCTTGACGAAATACCGTGCCGCACTCTTCGACAAATTCACCGGTCTACTCAAGGAGCCGGTCACGCCGGTCGTTGCTCCCCCCAAGACCATGCGGGTGCTTCTGCTTCCCTATACCGGGCAGGACAATGAGTTCTACATGCTGCGCTACGTTTACTTCTTCGTGGACGAACCGCGCTGGCTCCTGGGCGACACCGTGTCGTCCGGTGAGGAGGAGTAGCGCAATGGGGATCATGTCCAGTCTATTCGGAAAGGACGGCGGCATTACCAAGGGAGAGCTGGAACAGATATCCCGTCGGGAGAAGTTCTCCGATTACTTCCCCTGGATTGCCTACGACGACAGGAAAAATATCTACCTCAACACCGATAACACCTTCGGGATGATGTGGGAGTGCGCTCCCCTGGCATTCGCCTCCGAAACGAGCATCAAAACCCTGGAGGGAATCTTTCGCGTCAACCTGCCGGAAGGTTCGGTCATGCAGTTCATTCTGTTTGCCGACCCGTTTGTCGAACCGATTGTCAATGCCTATGGGGCTCAGAAGACGCGCAGCAGCAAGCTGGTCCACGATGTCTCCGACAATGTCATGCGGTTTTTCCAGGAGGGGGTGGAGGGGCTCGGCTGCCTGAGCGGTATTCCGGTGCGCACCTTCCGGATGTTCTTCACCGTGAAGTTTCCGGTCAAGGAGATCGGCCATGTGAACCTGGACGAAGTGTTCGGCACCATTCAGGAAGTGCTGCGCGGTGCCGGCCTCGCCCCGGTCGTGGTGGGACCGGGACGACTGCTGGACTGGCTGCGGCGGATGCTGAACGAAGATCCATCCGGCAATTCGACCCACTATGATGACCGGAACATCATCCGCAAACAGGTGCTGCTCGGTACGAAGATCGAAAAGCGCTTTACCTCGCTCCGCTTCGATAACAGACACTTCCGCTGTGTCACCCCCAAATCGTTCCCCCTGAATGGCGACCCGATCCAGACCAACCAGCTCTTCGGCGGGATCATGGGGATGGCGACCGACTCAGACCAGATCCGTACACCGTTCTTCTTCACTCTCAACATTCTTCTGCGTAACCAGAAGAACAAGCTTCACACCAAGTGCAACCTGGTCCTGCAGCAGCAGGGAGTGGGTAGCTTCGCCCCGTCGCTGGCTCGCAAGAAAGATGAATACCTCTGGGCCGTGGATGAACTGGAACGGGGTACCAAGTTCTACCGGATCATCCCGATCATGTGGGTCTACGGCAGTGACGAGTGGCTGGTGAACGAGTCAGTCACCCGAGCCAAACGCGTTTGGGAGGGGCAAGGGTACGTCATGCAGGAGGACAAGGGAATTCTTCCTATCCTGTTCATCTCGTCTCTGCCATTCGGGCTCTACGACAACGGCAGCAACATCGACACCCTCGACCGTGACCACATCATGCCGGTGGACAGCATTGCCGTGACCCTGCCGATCCAGGGAGACTTCTCGGGGCTTGGTAAGCCGGTCATGCTCTTTGCCGGGCGGAAGGGGAACCTGTTCGGTCTCGACATCTTCAACAAGGGGGTCAACAACCACAACGCCATGGTATGCGCCTCCAGCGGTGCCGGCAAAAGCTTCTTCATCAACTATCTGGTCTACAACTACTTCGCCATGAACTCCAAGATCAGGATCATCGATATCGGCGGCTCTTACAAGAAGATGACCAAGCTGTTCGGTGCCCGCTATCTGGATTTCAGCGAGGATTCCCAGGTCTGCCTGAACCCCTTCACCAACATCATCGATCCCGAGTACGACATCCCGGTCATCGCTCCCATCGTCGCCCAGATGGTGTTCTCCACCGGCAAGACCATCCCCAGTGAAACAGAGATGACCCTTATCAAGGGGGCTGTGCGTTGGGCCTGGCAGCAGGAGGGGAATGATGCCGGCATCGATACGGTCTACGAATTCCTTGCCAATTTCGAGCGCTATTCCTCCGAGGGTGGCGAGATCAAGGAAGCCGCCTCTCGGCTGGCCTTCAACCTGGCTGACTTTCGGAGTGACGGTGCCTTTGGCCGCTTCTTCAACGGCAAAAGCAGCCTCGACATCTCCAACGACGAGTTCGTAGTGCTCGAACTGGAGCATCTCAAGTCCCGCAAGGAGCTGTTCCGGGTCGTCACCCTCCAGGTAATCAACGCCGTCACCCAGGATCTCTACCTCTCCGACAAGTCGGACCAGCGGCTGATTGTCTTCGACGAGGCCTGGCAGTTTCTCGGGGAGAGCTCGACCCTGAAGGAGGTCATCGAGGAGGGGTATCGCCGGGCCCGGAAATACGGAGGGAGCTTCACCATAATCACGCAGTCGGTGCTCGACATGAAGCTGTTCGGGGGCGTTGGCGACGTGATCAGGAACAACTCCGCCTTCAAATTCTTCCTGGAGTCGTCGGATTTCGAGAAGGCGCTGGATGAGAAGCTTCTGGACTATGACGACTTCACCATGCGGATTCTGAAGTCAACCAAGAGCAACAAACCCAAGTATTCGGAGATCTTCATGGACACGCCTTTCGGGGCCGGCATCGGCAGGTTGGCCGTCGATCCGTTTTCATATTACGTGTTCACGTCGGATGCGAGCGAGATTGCCGAAATAGAGGCAATGGTGGATGGCGGAGTGAGTTATGAGGATGCGATCCGTGAGATGGTCAAGAAATACCGCAGCTAGCCTGACCGTGGCCCTGGCACTTGCGAGTTCCCACGCACTGGCTGTGGACGGGAAGACCGCAGGCCAGAGCACTGGTCAGACGGCTCTTTCCCGGTTCGGCACCAAGAACGGTATTAACAGCAACATCTCGTTGCCGATGACCAACTCCGCAAACCTCATGCAGACGGTGAACGGTGCCACCAGTTTTACGGCGACCCTGAACGCCCCGTCCTCGGCCAAATTTCTGGAAGTGCTGATCCAGCCGGCAGGGACCGGCGACCTGCAGCAGGTCATCGTCAGTCAGGATCTCAACACCGACGGCAGCATCGACAACGTCCATACTGTCCCGGCAATCATTTCCGGGGTCTGCGCCAACGGCTTTATCTCCTGCACTGCCGGGAGCTGGTCGAACTGCAAGTACTTCACGTGGGCAGCCGACGCCGATGGCCGGGTTACCGAAGCGCCGGCCTCCATTACCGACCTTGGTGGGTGCTACTGCATCAACAGCAGCTGCGGCAGCAACCTGGTCTGGGTGAACAGCGCCATCGTTCTCAAGGACATTGGCGGAGGGATCGTCAACGCCGTCCATACCAGCAATACCCAATTCACCATCACTAACGTCGCCACTGACATCACCACCATCACCTACTACGGGCAGGTGACCACCCAGACAAACAATGCTGCGTCAAGCGTCTCGGCCTTCGCTTCATCACCGACCGTTGCCACCCTGTCGGGTTACTACACCAACTGGCCGCAGCTGACTGCTGCCCGTGACTCCGCCGCCATCTCCCAATCTTCCGATCCCAGCAGTTTTTACTACCTGATCTCCAATTCAGGCGCGGCACGCCAGGCACAGGGCAAGGCGAGCGTCTGCACCATCGACCGTGCCGGGCGGGTCGATACCACTGTCAAGTCGTTCAATGACTCAGGGAGCAGTTCACTCTGCACCGACCATTTGGTCTATATGAGGGTCCACAAGGTCGATGACCTGACCTATCAGCTGGAATACCTAGACACCGGCCCGGGAGGACCGGGAGCGGCGCACAACAACTGCGGCGGCAGTCCTGGCGGCGATGGCTGGCATACCGTCAAAACTGTGATCGTGTCTACTCCTGATCCGGCCAAACTCGGCCAGCTCATGGCCGCCACATTCAACATGAACAACATGAGTGGCGGCGGCTGCAATTCCGCTTCGGCCTCGGTGGATGGGGTCATCAACGGTTTTGATACCTCTGTGCAGACCGGCATCGTCTGTCCTGCAGGCGGTGCCCAGGGGGTCTCGTTCAACTGGAGCTATTTCTTCGACTTCAAGGAAGATACCTACACGGAAGGGGTTGAAGACAAATGTGCAACCCTGGCCAACGACCCGGACTGCCGACTCAAGGAAGAGGATATTGACGGTGTCGTGACCTACCAGAACTTCAATCCAACCGGTTTTAATCCGCTCCCATCCTGCAAGAACTTCACTGGTCAGGTGGGTACCAACAAGATCTGCCGGGACTGGTGGCACAAGAAGCGTACCTATGTCTGCGGCAGCACTCAATACGACTTCTCCGATGTGGCGACCCGTTTCGGGCAGGTGGTCTCCTCGGCCAGCGACAATACAGCGAACCTGACCTTCCAGGACCCGCGTCTCGGTCCAACTGGTTGGACCATAGCCAATGGCAGTATCAACCTGCCGCAGCGGGACCCAGCCTCGGAATGCGAAGTGGCTTGCAAGACCCGCATCGCCAAAACCGATACCCAGGTAACGACGACCGGCACGGTCAATGACATGCGGGTTCCCGCCCAGTCCTACGACATCTTCTACAAAACCTGCATCAACAACAGCTGTACCGTCAATCCGGGCGAGGAAATCCTCATCGATTGCCAGTGCATCAACGAGTTTGCCGAGGCTGCCACGGTGATCCAGACGCTCCGGTTGGCCGGCAAGGACAATATCTGTTCCAGCGGCCAGAAACAGCCGATGCAGTCGAGGTAAGACCAGATGCTATTCCGAATTGTCTACTCAGCAATCTACGCCGTTCTGCTCCTTACACTATCAGGAGTTGTTTCTACCGCGCAGGCTGTTGTCAGTTGCCAGGACACGATCACGACGGGAACCACCTACCGTTACGTCGATGCCCTGGCGTTTTTCACCGAGTTCAACGGCAAGACCTACGCCATCGCCAAATCAGCGGTCAGCGGCAGTCAGTCGCTTCCCGACATCTATTTCGATTTTTCGGCGAATATCAGCCGGGAATATCTGATGACCGGCACTGATACGGCTTCGCTCAAGCGGATGCTTTCTCTCGGGCAGTTCGGGGCGGCAAAACCGGTACGTGTGGACAGCCAGCAGACATTGGATTTCCTGATCAAGCGGTATGGTGCCTATTTGGGGGTCTCGTCATCGGATAAGAGCACCTATATCGATGCCTGGAAGGAGTTCGGTCCAAGTGGTTTCGCTGCCATTGATGGTTCCGGGCTCTCATTCAGCAAATGGCCGGCAAGCGGACCCTATACCGGTCAGGACCCGCAGGCGGTCGTCATGGGGAGTGACGGTGTCTGGACGAGTGGCATCGATGGGACGAGAAGCTCTCAGATCGTGGAATTTTCAGGGAAGCTCGACTGCGCTCTGTCGTACATCGATCCCGGCACTATTACCCCGCCTCCGCCACCACCGCCACCGCCGCCTCCTGATCCAAATGCCATCAATAACATCATGTGCGGTCAGGATCTGAACAACAACGGCTATGCCGGTGACCCGGAAGAAACAGCCAACTGCATTCAGACAGCTCAAGGACAATTCTGCCCGGTCGGTTCCACGGAATGCGTTGAAACCTATACCGCACCGGTCTGTCCGAATGGCTCGACCCTGGAAACGAACCGCGACATGTGCCAGGCAACGGCCCAGAATATCTGTGGCAGCGGCTACACCTGGGATTCCAGCATCGATAAGTGTGTGAAGGATATAGTCTGCCCGGAAAACGGTACTTTCAACACGGTTGCCGACCGGTGCGAGAAACTGGTCCAGAATGTCTGTCCTGCCGGCTATGCCTATGACGCCAACCCGGCCAGCCCGACCTATGACCGCTGCGTGAAGTCGGCCAGCTGCAGCAGCGGTGGGTCGTTCATTGCCGCCCGTGACCGCTGCGAGAAGGCCTGGATGCCGGTCTGTGACAGCGCCAACGGCTATTATTACAATGCCCAGACCGGTATTTGCCAGCGGGCGCCGATCTGCACCTATGGCAGCTACAATGGCGCCTACAATCTGTGCGTCCAGCCCTTTGTCCCTTCGTGCCCCAATGGGTACACCTACAATGCAGGTCGTTCCCGGTGCGAGAAGGCCCCGGAATGCCCGCCCGGAACCACCTACAACGGAGTGACCAACAAGTGCGACGCCATCTCCGCTGCCAGTTCCCAACAGGTGCTCGCCTGCAGTCCAAAGTCATTCCTCTGCGCCTCTTACGCCGACTCCTGCTGCAACGTCAACATTTCCTGCCCGAGCGGTCCGCAAGGACAGGTGAGTGTTGTCGCCAACTACTGCTGCCTCGGTTCCGATTCGATCACCATCCAGTCGCCGCTCAATCTGCTGAGCAGGACCGAGCTGACCAGCACCGGGTATGCACTTTCGGCGTTGCAGTGCGACAGTGTCGGCAACTGCAGTTACTACTTCATGGACCGCTACTGTGCTGACGGTTCACCGGCCAGCGACTGGATGCTTTCCGGTTCGTTCACCATGTCATCGACCCAGATGGTCTGTCCCCCCGGGCAGGCGCTGATCAATGGTAACCAGTGTCTTTCAGCTACCAATCCGACCTGTTCCGGCGGCAACTTCGATCCGAATCTTGATGTCTGCTGGGCCGCCTATACACCGACCTGTACCCAGGGGACCTATGACAGCGCCAGTGGTCTCTGTGTTCTGGTGCCTTCTTGTCCGAACGGCACATTGAATACGGCAACCGATCAGTGCGAGGCGGTCATCACCAAGGATTGCGGCACTTATGCGCTCGATGCCGGCGCCAACCTCTGCTACTCCGCACCGGTCTGCGCCAATGGCGCCTATGACGCGAGCCTCAATGTATGTCAGGCCACTCTGACCAGGGATTGCGGCAGCTATTCGTGGAGCCAGGCCGATTTCAAATGCCTGCAGCCGGTTTCCTGCCCGCAGGACTCGACCTTTTCCCAAGCTGCCACCATCAAGTTTACTGCCACGCTCGACAAATGCGTTTCCGACGTCCAGCACGACTGTCCGGCAGGAACCACCTACACGCCGCTTCCTATCGGCAAGTGCGAGGCCGTGCCGATCTGCAGTGGCGCCGGCATCTACAACCCCCAGAAGGACAGCTGTTTCGAGGGGTTCAATACCTGTCCGCTTGGGACTCAGTACGCGTGCATGGAATATCAAGGGAAAATGCAGTGTTCCCCGAATCCCTGCTTCAACCCGGGTGCGCCCGGATCAGAAGTGACCACTACTCTCGACGAGTCGATGCTGCAGGACGATGGACCGAAAGATGCGAACGGTAACTGCCTTGGCCAGATCTACATTTTCAACGGCAAGGCGTCCCGCTGCCGTCCCCCGGGGATGACGGTCGGGTACCTCAACAACTGCTGTGAAAGCGACAAGGTCGCCTCGGAGGATACCGGCAACAACATACAGTATGCCGCTCAGGGCATTCAGATGGCCTATGAAATCGGCCAGGTCGCCTATTACGGCAATGCGTTGGTCACTGGAGCGGCCCAGATTTCGGCTATCTCGACCACGGCAACCGGAGCTGTCACCTCCATGACCGTGGTCACGGCTACCGGCACCACAACCACGCTTTCAGGAGCGGCAGCTACCGGTGCATACGCTACCATGGCCAGTGGGGCGACAGGAGCATCGGCCCTTGGCGCTGGTCTTCAGGCCTACGCTGCTGCGCTGTTCAATCCGGCCACCATTGCCATTGCCATCGTCGTGATGGTGGTGATGAAGGTGCTGATGGGGAGCGGCTGTGACCAGGGTGATATCCAGACCGGGATGCAGAATGCCGCCAAGGACTGTCACTACGTGGGGGATTACTGCCAGAAGAAATGGCCGCTGGTGGGATGTGTGCAGAAGGCCAAGAGCTTCTGTTGCTTCAACTCGAAAATGGCGAGGATCATCCATGAACAAGGGAGACCGCAACTGCAATCGTTTCAGCCGAACGGCGCCTGGGGGGTACCGGAAGCTCCCAACTGCCGTGGCTTCACCCCCGATGAATTCCAGTCCCTGGATTTCTCGCGGATCGATCTGTCGGAATACTTCGAAGACGTACAGAAGGATCTTGCTACCAAGATCGATGGTTCACAACAGACCATCATGCAGAACATCCAGAACAAGTATCAGGCGACCACGAAATGACCATACGCAACGGACTGGCAGCGATTGGGTTGATGGTGTGCGTTTCATCGGCACAGGCCAAAGAACTTGGCACCTTCGGCATGACGTACAGGATTGCGGAGCGGGATGCCCTGGCCGAGATCGAGGAACGGGCCAGGCAGGTGGACTGGCACAAGGTGCTGGACAAACAGAAGGTCGAGAACTTCCAGGGGCCGCCGGACCGGGTGCGCCTGCCGCGTGCGAAGCGGAACCGGAGCTTCCCGGTTGATATGACCTATACCACAGAAATCGATGTTCCCGACGGCAAGGGGGGCATCCTCTATCCGAAGGGATATACCTTCAATCCGCTCGACTACGTGACCTACCCGAAAACGCTGGTGGTCATCGACGGCACCGACGCGGACCAGGTGAAATGGTTTGCAGCTTCCGAGTATGACAAGCGGCTCGATGTGACACTCCTTCTCACCGGGGGGAGCTTCGGGGCCGTGTCGAAGAAGATCAGCCGCCCGTTGTTCTATGCCGACCGCAAGATCGTTGAACGGCTCAAGCTGCAGGCGGTGCCGTCAGTTGTCAGGCAGAAGGGACGGATCATGGAGGTAACGGAGGTCAAGCTGACAAAGATTATCGGTACACCAGCACATGGCAGGAAGGGGGCACCATGAAGTCGCAGCTATTACGTCGCCTGGCAACAGCCTGCATCATTGCGCTGTGTTCCGGGTGTTCCCATGAATCTTGGACAACGGTGGAGGAGACATCCCGCCTGCCATCCGTGGCCGCACCGATCCTGGCGCCGGTCAGCTGGGTTGCGATGGCCGGCAGGGCTGCCACCAGACCTGCATCCATGGGGACAGATTCCGAGCGGGGGAAGCAGTTCGTGCTGACCCGCAGGGTGCTGGATGACTTCAGCAGTGACGGGAAGTTCATGGAAGAGGTGCTGGCAATGCAGAACCGGTTCCGTGCCCGTGATTGGGGTGAGATATCCCCTGAGCAACTCCAGATCAACAGCAGTTCCACCAATGGCAAAGGAACTGTCGGTCGCTATCCAACCGGGAATAAGCGGTCAATCATCATCACGGACGAAGGGTCCGAATTCAAGGTGCGATATGAGGATGAACCTGAACCATAACATCCCGATCTTCACGCTGATCGTGCTCATCATGACAGTACCACTCGCCTGGGGTGCCGGCGGTAGTTGCAAGGGGAAGGTGCTCAACCCGGTGACCGACATCTGCTGGCAGTGCATGTTCCCGGTAAAGATGGGGAGCGTCTCTTATGGCAATGGCGCCGAGCCGGCACCAGGTAATATCACCTCGCCGGTCTGTGCCTGTCCCGACAGCAAGGGGGTCTTGATCATCGGCGTGTCAACCGCATTCTGGGAGCATGCCCGTCTGATCGAGACCGTGAAGGACCCGTTCTGCTTCCCGGTCATGGGCACCGGCATGACCAACCCGAAGCCGGGCTTCTCGTCCGGGGAGAACCGGAGCAAGGAGTACGGCGACTCCGACTACGCCTTCCAACAGGCCCATTACTTCTATTTCCCGGCCTGGTCGATCCTGAAGCTGTTCATGGATTTCCCCTGTGCCGAAAACAAGGCCTTCGACCTGGCCTACATGACCGAAGTTGACCCCATGTGGAATGACGACAGCCTGTCATTCATCATCAACCCGGAGGCGCTCCTGTTCGGCAACCCGGTGTCGCAGCTGGCATGCGTTGCCGATAGCGTGGGAGCGACCATGTCGTATCCCATCGATCCCCTGTTCTGGTGCATGGGGAGCTGGGGCTCCTTCTACCCCCTGTCGGGGAGCATGATCGAGAACAACCCGTTTAACGTCAACGCCGGCCTGGCGGCCCGGATGCTGTTCAAACTCGGCAGAGAAACGCTCCTTTACGATACCGGCATCAACCAGTGCGCCAGCGCCGGGGTCGTGACGCCGATCCTGGTCAAGAGCAATTACCGGCTCCAGATCGCCCGACCGGTACGCGGCAACGACTGCATCCCCATTGGCCGGCCGTCACTGATCTGGGGGACGGCGAAGAATCCCCCCTTCGGGACAACCAATACGTCACCGGACAATTTTCTCTGGTCACTGACACGAAGGAGGGTCTGTTGCGTCGGCTATGCGCTCAATTGATCTGCTGCCTTGCGGTTGCTTCGTCTTGTACGGTCGCAGCTGCCGGCACTCCAGGGTACATCGCCACTCCCGACACCTGCTGTGTGGTGGACAGGGTGGTTGAGGATACGGTCCATCTTAGGAAGGTCGGTGTCTGCACCGGCAAGTCGGGTCGGGCATACATCGAAACGAAGTTGAAGAAAGTGAAGGTAGTCGTTGAGGGAACCTTGTGGAAGGAGACTGATGTGGAGGGGCTGACTGTGCCGGACCTGGCCAATAGCCTGTCCAATGCCGACCGGCTTGCGAAAGAGATGACCGTTCCCGGGAACCGGCACGAGAAAGAGATGGCAGATCTGGCCGGAACGCTCGATTCCTACTACCACTCGGATGAATTCCAGTTGCGGGTGAAGAGCGAGACGGAGCGGATCAAATCGGAAGTGTTCGGGGACAAGATCTCCGGTTATTACACTGACAAGGGTAAGGAAGCACCGAAGGGCAAGTTGGCCGCGTCCGAGCGGGTCTACGTCTTCATCTCGTCGGCGATGCCCCTTGCGACCATCAGGAACTATGCAGCCTCCGTGGCCCGGTTGGGTGACCCGAATGTTTCCCTGGTCATGCGTGGATTCGTGGACGGGATGACCAAGATCCAGCCGACTATCGGTTTCATTGCTTCGGTGTTGCAGCGCGACCAGGCATGCCGCCCCCAGAACGGTGGCTGCGAGATGCTGCCGGCAGGGCTGGTCGTTGATCCCCTGCTATTCCGCCGGTACCGGATCGACCGGGTTCCTGCCGTGGTCTATACCCGCGGGCTCAAGACCGAGGATGCCGGTTTGAGCGAGGGAGATCCCAAGAATACCACCATCTCGGATCACTATGCGGCATACGGAGACGCCAGACTGGAATATCTGCTCGACCAGATCCGGAGGGAGAGCGGGTCGGATTCACTGGCCGCACTACTGACCGTCTCGGGTGACCGGAAATGAACGAGGAAAGAGAGTCACAATCAATGAGTGAAATGATCAGTATAAAAACCAGTGAAGCCTCTGAAGAGATGGATGCCGTGTCGGTACCGAAAGAGCCTCCCAAAACGTACCCCAAAGAGCAAACCAAACGGCAACCAGGTACACTGGCCCTGATTGGCATCTGTCTGGCGGTATCTTTGGCAGCATCTTTGGCAACCGTTGCCGGGTATGACCACTGGTATGCCCAGAAGGTCGTGGCCGTCGATATCAAGGGGTACATCGCCCAGCAGCGGGACAACTACCTTGCCGGCAAGCTGAACGATGACGAGCTGCGGAAGAGTTTCGACCGTCTTGAGGCGGTCATTACAGCCATACCAAAGAACCGGGTGATCATCATGGGTGACGCGGTGGTGCGCAATGCCGAAACCGTTAAGCCTTGATTTCCATAACTGGCGGCTCTGGCTGGCGATCACCTGCCTGCTTATCGCGGGTACGCTGCTCCCTTACAAGGTCAGCGTCACCCTGACGCCATCTCTCAAACACCGGGTCTACTGGCTCACCCGGAACCCGGACCGTGTGGGACGGGGAGAGTATGTTCTGTTCCACGACAAGGAACTGGCTGCCAGGGTCGGGATGAAGAAGTCGGAGGATATGATGAAGCTCGTGGGATGCAATGAGGGGGATCTGCTCACCGTGGACGCGGAGAAGAAGTTCTACTGCAACGGCGAGTACCTGGTCAGGGCCAAGGACTTTTCACTCAAGGGGGCACCGCTGCAGCACTTCGCCTTCAACGGCATTGTCCCCAAGGGGGCCATGTTCGTGATGGGTGAGCACAAGGACAGCTACGATTCGCGGTATTTCGGCTTCGTGGACAAGAGCCGCATCCTGGCGAGAGCCTACCCGATCTTCTGAGAGGATTAGCGTGCCCATCGAGAAACTCAATCCGCTGCACTACATGGGGCAGGCCGAATACACCGGCTTCTGGCAGAAGCTCTTCGCCACGATCCTCTATGGCTTCTGGGGGCGCTGCTTCTTCGTCGCCCTGGTGGTATCCGCCTTCTGGGTCGGGGTGCGACAGCGCAATCCGACTCTGGCTGCCATCTGCCTGCTGCTGGCGGCCATTGTCGCCTATGGCGGCGGGATCATGAATCTGATCCGTTCATTCACGGGATAGGAGAGGACGTGTCGAAGGATAGTCACAGTACACCGGACATCATGCCGGTGCCACCGAGCAACGAGATCCACCCGCGAGGCCTCCTGGAGGCAATCTCGTACATCGACCAGAATTTCGCCAATGAGCTGGGGGGCTGCATGATCAAGTCACGCTTCCTGACCACCAAGCAGCGGCTGGAATTCATGGAGGTGGGGTTCAGGAGTTCCTTTGCCTCGGGGATTGTTTCGGCGCTCCTCACTCCAATTGCCATAGGGGTGATCGAACAGTACATCCCCATGTTCGGCGACCCGTCGCCAACCCTGTTCGACAAGTTCAGCGCCTTCCTGCTGGCGCTCGGGTTCTCGCTGGGGTACGCCATCTTCATGGCCAAGGCCTCCACCTGTTTCATCGGCGAGTACACTCGGGCCATGGTGCTGAACCTTCTGGGAGGGATGGTTTTCGGGGCAATAGTCAAGGCGGTGGTGGCCTTCATCGCCTTCCATTTCCTCTACTTCAAGATCTTCTCGGACAGTAACGTGCTCTGGGCCGTGGCAAAACTCTATTACGCCAAAACCACGCCTGCAACCGTCGCCAAGGTCTATTACTGGGTTCAGGGGTTCAAGGGGATCTTCCTCATCTCTGCCTACTTCGTCCTGGTCTCGACAGCGGTGTTCATCATTATACCCATTGCCGCCATGTTCGTCGCGTGGCTGCGCAACCGCAAACTCATTGCCGCAGGAGTCGTGCATGTCGATTCGGACCGTATCTAGGCTGGGGCTGGCGCTTCTGCTGGTGCTGATCCCGACCATGGCGCTGGCCCTGGACATGGAGTTCTATGTCTGGGGAGGCCATGACGCCGTGGTGAACGCCTTCGGCAAACTGGCGCTGATCTTCGGCGACAATGCCTACAAGTCGCTCTATTTCGTGGTAATCACTGCCGGTCTGTTCTTCGGCGGCGTGACGGTGTTCGCCAAGTCTCTGGGAACTGCCAATGGTTCTGTCATGACCTGGATCGTACCGACCCTGATCGGCGTCATGGTCTACCTGGCCCTGGTGGTGCCGAAGGGAACCATCCATGTCTACGACCCGGTCTACAACAAGAACCAGGCGGTGGGCGGCATTCCGGATGGCGTGGTGGCAGTGGCCGGTATCCTCAACAAGGTCGAGCGGGGGTTGGTAGATATTGTCACCACTGCTGGTGACCCGCTGAACTATCAGAGCCAGGCGGGCGGGAAAGGATTCCTGGGACTGGCTCAGCTCACCAGCATTCCCCTGTCGGCAGTGGACAGCAATCTGGATGCTTCCATGCGGCGCTACGTCAAGGACTGCGTATCCTACGCCCTGATGAATCCCAACGCCAATCTGACGGTAGATGAACTCCGGAAAACGACTACCAACTTTGTCGGTTCCCTGGACAAGGCGGTCAACCCGGCCATCTGGACGGTCTACTATAACGCAGCGAACCCTCAGGGACAGGCTCTCACCTGCACCGACGCCTGGACCAACATCAAGGGGGCACTCACCCCTGCAAGCCTGACGAAGAACATCGATTCGGTTTGCGCCAATCTCGGTTATGACGTAACCGATGCCGCTGCCGTCACCCAGTGCAAGTCGGTCCTGAACAACGTGAACAGCGGGACTGGTCTCGGGGCGGCGAGCATTGATGATTTCCTGAAACAGGCCTACATCTCCCAGCGGCTGGAAGAAATCTTCCGTAGCGGCAATGCTGCCGGCGCCACCAACTACCAGTTCCTCCTGAACGCCTCCGGGGCCATGAAATCGGCCAACGAGTGGCTGCCGATCCTGAAGGCGGCGCTCACGGCCATTGCAGTGGGTCTGCTGCCGTTCCTGGCGCTCTTCATCCCCACGCCGCTGATCGGCAAGGCGGTGGGGATCATCGCCGGTTTCTTCATCTGGCTTACCGCCTGGGGGGTGACCGATGCCATCGTCCATCAGTTCGCCGTGGACTACGCCAACCAGGCCTACGAAATGGTTCGCCAGAACAAGCTTGGCATGGATGCACTCTATTTCTTTCCGGACCAGACCGTGAAGATCCTCGGCATGTTCGGCACGCTCCGGATGAGCGGCATGATGCTGGCCACGGTCATCACCGGGATGCTGATCAAGTTCGGCGGGCATGCCATGGCGATGATGACCGGTGGTCTGGGGAGCCAGGTGCAATCGGCAGGGAGCCGGGCGGCCCATGAGGTGGAGGACCCGGCCGGCCGGGCGTCGGCCATGCAGCGCAACGTGACGGCCATGCCGACTCAGGCATGGAGCAATGAGCACAGCTTCCAGGCCAGACAGGCACAATCGCTGGTCGGCATGTCGGCCAAGACCACGGCAGCGAGCGACATGATCCGGGATTTCGGGATGGATTTTTCCAGCCGGATGGCTGCCGACGGGGAGCTGGGCCGGACCATCGGTTTCGGCGGCGCTGGCAGGGCCATGCGGGAGAATGGCCTGTCATCGTCCTATGACCTGAAATCCTTCGATGGTCGACTGGGTCTGGACAAGTCGGCAGCGGTCAGGGATGTGGTCGGCAACAGCTACGGCGGCGACACCCATGCCTTTGCCCAGATGGGGGTTGCCAACGACCGGGCCCTGGCCAATGTCTTCGGCAATGGCGACAACTATGCCGGGTTCCTGACTGCCAACATGGACAAGAGTGTCGGTCAGCTTCAGGGGGAAATGGGCGCCTATGCCGGTGCCAGGTCACTCGGCTTCAGCGGCAGCTGGCGTGAGTTCAATTCGCTCCGCTCGGAGATATCTGCTCTGGGTGATTACGCCAATGCCGATGCCGTGAGGACGATTGCCGACTCCTACGGGATCTCTTCAGCTCACCTCATGCAGATGAATTCCCTGTTCAATCAGGGTAAGCAGGCTTCAGAGGTTTCCGGACTCTCGAACCAGCTAGGCGGCCCGGTGGCGGCTGGAACGGAAGCTGGCCGTGTCGTGGCGACGGAGACCGGCGGCAAGATACAGGGGATCTACGCAGGGGGCGGATATGACAACTACCAGCAACTCATCGGTAATGACGTTTCGGGACGTATCGCCCGCAATCAGCTGGTTCATTCAGCTGCCGATCAGATGGTCGGGAAGGTGGCGCCGCATCTCACCAATGATCAGGAGATGTACCAAAACGGCCACCTGACTGAACGGGGCTTTGCCGAGATGCAGAAGGCCATGGAGGGGCAGAACATCACCTTCACGACCACCGACGGCAAGAGTGTCGTCAATGTCGGCATGGATGGCGGTGTCGTGAACTCCACCGAAGCCGGCACCGTCGCCAAGGGAGACAGGGGCAAGTCGCTTGATCTGCAGAAGCAGCTTAAAGGAGCCGGTTTCCAGAGCGCTGCCGCCCATGTCGCCAGGATGTCAGGCCAGGCATTCGACTATAAAGCGGATTATGACCGTAACGGCAATCTCGCATCGTTCAGCATCGATCAGGGCGGGCGGGTACAGAAGTTCGATCTCGGTCAGAGCAGAACTGGTACTGACATCGAACGGCTGGATCGGAACGTATCGACCGTCGACAAAGGCCTTCGCAAGACCGTCGGGGATTTTATAAAGACCGGCTACGAAAACCAGTCACTGAATGTTTCCAGAAAATCTGGTAGCTATATGATCCAGGCTGGCGGCAAGCAGATGATGGTTAACGGTGACTGGTATTATGCCAAGAACGATAAGACCGGCAAGACGGAGGTGGTGGGTGGCTCGTTCTCCAACGGCCTCGACGGCAATGTGCTGATGTACGCCAAGGACAAGGACGGCAATCTGCACTATTCGCAGGTGCAGGGGAAGATGGATAAGAGCGGCAATCTGGTTGCCGGCAAGCGTTCCGAGATTGCCGAAGACCAGTTCATCCAGATGTCGCAGCAAGGTGCGGCGGTGGTCAGCACCAGGTCAGGCGGTGGAATTACCGGGAGTATCCATGCCGATGGCGGGGTCAAGGCGGATTATTCGAGTTCACAGGTGGTTGGAACGAGGGTTGAGTCCAAGCAAAATCTTGCTGGCAGTGCGGCATCGCAAGAATTTACCGATGGGCGCTCAATCAATGCGGGTACGGCTGCAACTACGATTGCGGTTGGACAAGGGGCGTTACACGAAACAGCAGGAATTGTAGGTGATGTTGCAAAAACGGTTGGTCCTTATAAAGCTGCTGTGACTAAACGAGAAGAAGCAGCAAATGTTGCTGCAAGTACGGCAGAGCGCGATATAGCGCGAGCAGCGGAGCAACAGTCTCGGAGTGTGCAGCAGCAAATGCAAAGGACCAGCAAAATTCTCCAGTACCAAAGCAAAAACTCACCGCTTCCCAGAAGCGGCGGTCCTCAGCCCAAGGGGACAAGGAGGTAGTGTGATTGAAAAGATATTATTCGTTTCTGACGGGATAATCGCAATTATGGGAAACGGATGTGTGCCGGCAGGACCAATGGAGAATGTGGAATTCGATCTGGCGGAATACGGGGTTGCTCTTAACGTTTCAGGGGTTCAAATACCAATACCCTTCGAGGCTCTTGAACATCTTGAGCAAGCAGAAGGCACAAATGTGCATTTCTATGAATCAGATCCCTATGCTGTTGTTGCGCAGTATCATGGCTGCATCGAAATTAATCGAGACGAACTCCTGAAATTGAGCGGCGCATGGGAGTATGTTCGCCTTCACCAGTGATGAAAAGTTGAAGAGTCCTTTTTTCTTCGGCGATCACGGAACAGGCGAAACGGAGTGCTGTAGATTATCCAGTTCATATACCATTCATATTCCGCAGCTGACATCGTAGGCCGCAGTTCTGGGGCTGCATACCCATACTTGAGAAGTTGCCATAAAGAAAAGCCGTTCAATGCACCGAGGTACAGCCGCAGAGGAACTCGATCAAGAATAATGTAAAAGAGGGCTAGCCCGGCTATCCCTAATGTCCAGTACCAGAAGGACTGTGGAAAGAATACTCCAACAACTGCACCAGATAACAGCGCCGGAGTGAAAGTGCCCAGCACTGCCACAACCATTGCTTTAATAACGCGTGCGGTACTTATCGAATTCATGTAACTTTCTCCAGGTTCAATTACTTCGAACCAGTCAAACCAGCGCCAATTCCAGCTTGTGCTTTCGCTTTTCCCAGTCTGGCATGATCTTTTCCAGCAACCGGTAAAATTCGGGACTGTGATCATGGTATTTTAGATGGCAAAGCTCATGGGTAATAACGTAGTCGATGCATTCCCTTGGGGCACGAATCAGGTCGGTATTGAGGGTCAGCATACCGCCCCGGGAAAGGCTGCCCCAACGTTTTTTCATTCGTCTGACCTGCAGTCGTGGCATAGTCAGCTTCATTTTTTCGAAATTCACCCAGCAAAATTTGAACCTGTTTTGAAAGGTACTTGCTGCCTTCTCCGCATACCAACCCTTCATCAGTGATTTTGTTTCTTCAGGACCGTATTCTACCGTTGTTTCTACTACAAAATACCCCCGTGACAGCAAAACCTTATCCTGGCCTGCCACGCAAACCTTCAACCTGTACTGTTTGCCAAGGTATAGATGGGTCTCTCCTCCGATAAATTGCCGCTCAGGAGTTCTCGGATCGAACTGCCGAAAATACTGCTGCTGTTTAATGACCCATCTGGCGCGTTTGAGCACCCTTCGACGAACTTCTTCCTGGGTGGATTCGAGAGGCGCCTTGATGACCACTTTGGCGTCGGGTAACACTTCAATAGCCAGGGTTTTTCTGGCGACGTGGAGTACCGTATACTGAATGGTTTCCTTTCCATATGTGACCGTGCCATGAGGCATTGCTACTTTCTCCGGCTCATTGAAACCTTCAATGTCTCTTCAATCAGATCGTCCATCCTGTCCAGGCTGATCTCGATTCCTCTGGCCCCTTTGACCTCATCAAACAGGTAATCGTCGATGTCGTTTATAACCTGTTTCCTGGCATCGTCATCATCCCAGAACTGCACCTTCCAATGACGGTCGAGAATGGTCTGAATTGCCAGCGCGATTTCAGCTGAAACCGCTTCGCATTCATCCTGCCCGAGATTTAGTTCCATCAGAAATGGTCTCAGAACCCCAAAGTAGGCCATGGCCTCTTCATTGTCGGCAAGTTGAGAAGGTATGTCGTCGTGATGGCGGGTAACTACCTTTGTGCGGTATTCAACCGCCATATTCAAATACTCAAGATCGGAAATACGCTTTGCTCGAAAATCTTCAATGGCCTGCTGGATCAAGCGGGAGAATTTTTCATAGAAAGCAGGATCTTCAGCCATCTTCTCAGTGATGACTTTTTTGGTGGCGTGGGCGATGGCATCGGCTTTTGCCGCCGTTGTCTTGCCATAAACGCCTTGCTCCTCCTTGACTACATTGAACATCTTGTCGTCGAAGATATTTACTGGCTCATTCAGTTGGATGACCTCATTTGCCTGAATATGGGTATCTAGCAGTTTCTTGATCTTCGGCTCATAATCCCTGTAATCGATTGCTTCGGCGTAACGCAGCTTGACTGCGGCCTTGAGGTTATGAAATCGCTTGAGGTCGGTCTTGTAACGGGATAACCGGTCTTCATCGACCCGCATGATAAATGCTTCGGATGAGAGAGCGATCCCCAGAGCCTTGCTGTATTCCGCCAGTCGCTGGTAAAAGCTTTCCCGGATGGCATTGTCGGCCAGGAGGACTTCATAGGCCTCTTCATCGTAGCTGTTCTTGACCACCTTGAAGATATCCCATAGGTCGGAATAGCTCTGAGGAAGCTTTTCTATCGCATCATTGATGGATGTCAGAGTGCCGTTCAGATCGTCTTCGTCATACCCTTCAAAAGCGCTGTACATCGTCAAGGCCTTGTCCAACTCACCCAATAGCCCCACGTAGTCGATCACGAAACCTTCGTCCTTGTCTTCAGCCAAACGGTTGACCCTGGCTATTGCCTGGAGCAGGGTGTGTTCCTTCAGTTCCTTGCAGATATATATAATCCTGTTTTTCGGAGCATCGAAACCGGTCAGAAGCTTGCTGACCACGATAAGGATTTCCGGTTCCGATCCGTATTTGAACTGGTTGATGATCTGCTTGGTATATTCCTCCTCGCTGCCGTAGCGCTTCATCATCTTGTTCCAGAATCGGATTACCTCGTCTGTCGGTTCATCATCGGTTTCATCGTATCCTTCGCGGGTATCCGGCGGTGATATGACTACCTCGGACGACACGAAGCCGATATCCTGCAAATGTTCATGGTACTGCAGTGCTACCGCTTTTGTGGGGGCGACCAGTTGGGCCTTGAAGCCGGTTCCTTGCCAATTGGCCCGGAAGTGCTCGCTGATGTCGAAGGCCCGCATATAGATTACCTGCTCGGCCTTGTTCAGCATCGACGCCTTGGCAAACTTCCGCTTAAGGTCGGCCTTTTGTTCCCTGGTCAGTCCTTGTGTATGGCGCTCGAACCAAAGGTCGATAGCTGCCTTGTTCTGTTCCATCTCCACATGACGCCCCTCATAGAGGAGGGGAACCACCGCCTCATCCTCGACAGCTTGCCGAATTGAGTAGTGGGGCTCGATCAGACCGCCAAATTTTTGGAAGTTGTTTTTTTCCTTCTTCAGCAAAGGTGTGCCGGTAAAACCCAGATAACAGGCATTGGGAAACATCTGCCGCATCCTCGCCGAGAAGCCGCCGAAGTTGGTTCGATGACTCTCGTCAATCAGCATGAAGATGTCAGGCGATTCATCCTGATACTTCTTATGTCCAAGAGCTTTGTCGAATTTATGGATCAGTGTAGTGACGATGGTTGCATTCTGCTCCGCCACCAGCTCCATCAGGTGCCGTCCGGAGGTGGCCCGGTTCGGGTCGAGGCCGCAGGCAGCAAAGGTATTGCCGAGCTGTTTGTCCAGATCGTCACGGTCGGTGACCAACACGATACGTGGATTAGAGACAAAAGGATCAAGTGCCAGATTGCGGGCCAACATGACCATGGTAAGTGATTTGCCTGAACCCTGGGTGTGCCAGATAATACCGCCTTGGCGCCTTCCGGCACTGTCCAGTTTTTTGATGCGTTCCATGGTGGACCTGACGACAAAATACTGCTGATAGCGAGCAATCTTCTTGATACCGCCATCAAAGAGCGTGAACTTGTAGGACAACTCAAGCAATCGTTCCGGGCGGCAGAGGCTGTAAAGCGCTTTGTCCTGCTCCGTGACTAGGCGTTTCCCTTCAGTTTCGTGAGCGTCGAAAAATGACCGGGCAACACTGAAATCTCCACTGAACAGCTGCTCTTTCTGCGTCTGCGTCAGAGGAGTGTTCACAGCGCGCTCAACGTCTGACTCCTTGTCTCGCAGTTCCTTCCAGAGGCCCCAAAACTTTGCCGGAGTTCCGGTTGTGGCGTATTGAGCGGCGTTCTTGTTGACTCCCATTACCAGTTGCGTATAGACAAACAGCTTGGGGATATAGTCGTCATGCTGATTGCGTATTGACTGTGAAACAGCCTGATCGACACCAATGGATGGTGATTTGCACTCTATAACGGTTAGAGGAATCCCGTTGACGAACAGGACAATATCAGGCCGGGCCGACTCCGTGCTACGTGAACGGTCTACGCTGAACTCGGCTGTAACATGGAAAACGTTCCGATCCCATTCCCGCCAGTTGATGTAATTCAGGTTGAAGCTTTTGGAATCCCCCTCGATGGATTGTTCCAGAGCGGTTCCCAAAGTAATAAGGTCATAAACGGCTTCGTTGGTTTTGAGCAGCCCGTCATACTTGATGTTCTTCAGCTTCTGGATGGCGGTCTGGATGTTTTCCTCGCTGAAAAGGAACTCACGACCCTTGAAATTGATCCTGTTGAGGCGCTTGAGCTGTTCACGCAGGATGCCTTCAAGCAATACGTTCCCTTGCTTGCCCTGACGCTGGGCAAGGACCTGGTCCGGGGGGAGATAGGTGAATCCCAGCCTAATAAGAAGCTGCAGGGCAGGAATCTGGGAAAGATATTTTTCGTTGAAGCGGAATCCGTTCATAAGGTCACCATGCCTTGATGCATCTATACTACATGCCTGCGCCAAGCCTCTTTCGATGGGTATTAAACCACGATCTGCTTTCCAGCTTTCGATAACCGTTAAGCGTTCGATGGAGACGACATCTTCCGAGTCGTTGTCCGCAATTACATGGGCAAGGCTGCTTGTTTGCAACTCGCCTTCTGGTTCCCAGCAGTTCTAGCGCGTAGTGCACCTCGGATTTCGATTTTAGGCCGAACATCTCCATATAGTCTTCTATGATGCCGGCTTCGCCGTGGGAAAGTTCACCGAATGGAAACTCCACGCCATTTTGCAGCTTGTATGAAACAGCATAAAGATAAGGGACAAGGCAGCTCTCTGCAAAACCAGAAAGGGTCGGTTTGCCGGAAACCTTAAGCCGCAATCTGAGCGGGGACCCCAGGCAAAGCGATTTGTCATCGTTCACATGATGCTTTCCATCGCGTGGAATTTTCCCGCCGGTTTCCCTGGCCGTGGGCAGCAACTTGGGGAATTCTGCGGGAACGGTGATTTCCAACTGATAGCTGTCGGTGATTTTCCCTCCAGATTTATGCGTTGCAGAAAATGCAAAAATACCCTTAAGGACCAAGGCTGCACCACGCGAAGGTCCAATTGACATTCCGCGATAGTCCTTCAAAAACTCCGATACTCCATATGAGTCTGTTATGTGCAATTACTTACCCTTGCGCCACGGTTTGGCAGGTTGAGAAATCGTATGCTCCTTGGGGGTGATGATTGCAATTGAAGAGGCCACCCCCAATCCAAGGCTTTTTCTCAATTCTGCGGTGTCCATTTTCAATGAGAACTTCTGCCCGGCCTGCTCGGTTATAAAAGAAGCGTCATCCGATTCCCACAGAAGTTCAAAATCGCTTCTTGCCTGTCTCAGCCAACCCCAAAAGTTTTGCTCCAGATTTAATTCCTTGCACTCTGGGCGGGACCACCTGTCTGCAAAGTCCTCAGCAGGGTCGACGGGATTCGGCACCCGAGGGCTGGTAGGGTTAACAAAATCGCCCATTCTTGCCAGGATCGAACTCATGGCAGATTCAAGGTCAGTTTCTCCCTGATATGCCCGGGCAGCCAGGGTTGTAATGATGATCGATATCGGTTTTACATCTGAATCGTCCTTGAACATGATGTCACGATGACGTTTCAGGAGCTGTATTGAACGCTGAAGGGCAGTTTTGCGCTTATAAAGGGGCATTTCATCAACTTGCGCCTTCTCCAGAATGCTTCGCACCGATGTATCCATCCGCGACACAAACCATTCGGCATAGCCTTCTGGGTTGCTGATGTGCCAGTTTTCACTGATTTGCCGGTATTCGGGGTGACGATCATCTGTAATCGAGACCGTTGTTTTTGAGGCGGTGCCGGCAAAATAGTCATCTGCGCCAGACTTTCGCAACGACTCAAATATGAGGTGCTGGCGGGAATCGTCGGCCGGGATACAAGGAACTATGTCCATGTGAAAGCTGAGGTCATCCTGGTATTCCAATCGCCAACAGCGATGTTTTTCCTCTTTTGGGGCCTTGATACCCCGGGCAACTCGATATGACTCGATCTCAATGCCGATCAATGCCTTGAGGGACTCCTGCGTATGGGTACCTTTTGAAATCCCCTCGCGAAGCTTACAGGCAAGATCCAGGTCGTATGCTTCATTCTCAACGAGCGGTCGAATCGCTGTTCCGAGCCGAAAAGACCCCTGCGGGAAAATATGCGGGTCATTGTCCTTACATGCCGATTCATCGCGTCCGAGCCAATCACCGATGTCTTCATATCGGTCTTTTGCCATCTGATAGGCTGATTCAGGCAGTTCCAGCAGTGAAGTCATGTTTTCGAGAATCAATTTTTTCTGTTCTTTTGTTGTCATGTCATTCTCCTTGAGCGGCAGATAGAAATTTTTTCAGTTTCGGGCTGTTATGGGTAAACATGCGGTCGGCATTGGAGATCAAGTCGTCGATGGCCGAGCAGTCATCAAGAGGGAGGGGACAATCCGAATCGAAGTCGAGCCGGAGTATTTGATCCTCCTGTAGCATCAACTGCAGATAGTTGTGGGTAGTCTGGGCCTGGAGAGACATCATGAAGCTGATGAATTCTTTACCCTTCCAGCCGTTCAAGAGCCCCCAGTTATGGTCGGCATTTACTCCATAGCAGGTTTTCGCATGGCCGGTACCCAACGACAGAATGCGTATTTCGGACAATTCGACATTGAGACGACGCTTGGCGTCGATCACTGCGGCAAGCGAGGGGTTGTTGGCCCAGAGTCCGCCGTCAGCAAGTAGGTATTCGTCGACCTTGGTAGGGTTGAAGTATGTCGGTGCAGAACAGGAAGCCAATACCGCCTGGTGCAGCAAAACCTTACCGTCTCTGTCGTAGTCTTTCTGGTAGGCCGACTTGAAGACATGGACTCCTCCGTTTCCGATGTCGGTGGCCGGCATTAGCAACGGAATCGGAATCTCGCCAAGCCTTACCTCCCCAAATGTTTCTACAAGGGCTGTTTTCAGCGCTTCGTTCTCATACAGGTTTTCAAGAGCTGGCTGATACTTGGCGAATTTCTGAGGTAGCCATGATTTCTTTCTGGAAAATATCTTTGGCCCGTGCTCCTTATACATAGCGACAACCTTGGCTGGGTCAATTTTGCATGCCACTGCGGCGGCAACAATTGAACCAGTGCTCGTGCCGGCGATCATGTCGAAGTGTTCTTCGATATTGATGCCGAGTCGATGTTTCACGCAATAGAGCATGTGGGCAGGGAATACGCCACGTATCCCACCGCCATCTATGGAGAGGATTCTGAATGTCTTGTTAGCCATTGCCAAGTTCCTTCATGGGTTTTACCGTCCACACTCCGGTCATCAGTTTTTGCATCAAGCCGCGCTTTTGCCGCCGTAGTGCATCAGCCTGCTGTTTCAGCAAGAGAATTTCCTGCCTGGTAACATCGAGAGTTGCAGATATTTTTTTCTGTTCCTCGATTGGAGGGAGTGGAATCGGCAGTTTGGCAAACTCATTCCAGCGCAGACTGCCTCTACGGTCTACTGATGCACTGGTATTGACTTGGAATATGTGCCGGTAGGTCTCCGTTTTCAGTACCTTGAAGAGATATCCGTCATCGATGGCCGTGCTGGTTTTAAAAACCGTGTACATGGGGCTAACCAAGCCTTTTTCGTAAAAATCTTGATAACCGATGGAACCTTCCTCGATATGATTGGTCGCGTAAGCGAACTCGCCCCTGGAGACCACCTTGTAGGCAGATGTGTCCAGGCTGAATACTTGTTTGCCAAAATATGACAGCGAATCAACGAGTCCATCATATTTTGTACAAGAAAGGACGGGAAGTTCATCACCAGCACCATTAGTGACTTTGACCTCCTTCGCGACATTACCGATCTTGACGATCTTCCAGTGGTTGGGTACTACATACCATCTGGTTTTTAGAGATGACTCGTCTTTGTGTTCGCCGAATAAGAGTTTTCCAGAGAGCCACGTATACCTCGCTTCTTTGGCTAAAATAAGACGCTCACAATTTTCGATTGCCTTGTCCCAAGTAGAAAGTACTCTGATAATTGCGGATTGTTCTGCTAGTGGTGGCACGGGAACAAGGCAATGCTTCTTGAATTCAGTGGGGTTAACATTTGCTTGACTAACGGCTTTGGTTGCAATCTTCTTGATTAATGTTTGAGCGATATTTCCATTCAGCCAGTAATTCAAAAAACGTGGATTTACCTTTGTTCTGTCAACCTTGAGGCGCACCAAGTATGATGCAAAGGCGACCTCCTCATCAGAGTCAAAAATGCCCACTTTCCCCACAAGATCGTAGCTGTTAGTACGGTTAAGCAATAAATCTCCTCTTGAAAGAAGATAACTGCTGCATTCGTCTTTAGATAGGTTTGAGCAGGACAAGTCGTCAGTAAGAACTCTTCCATCCTGTATATCTTTCATCCCAACAACTCTGGTGTTGCCATTTTCAACGGCTGGCTCATTGGTGCCGTATTGGGAATCGAGCAATATTTTGCCTACGGGCAACAATCGCCAGGTTGCAGGAATATCATTCGAAGTCAACGAGTGGAGCGTGCTCATAGCATATCCTCCTGGATTGCCGAAATATTCATCGCTCAATCTCCTTCAGCATTACGGCCATCCGAGCCCGCACTTCGACAAGTTCCTTTTCCAACTGCTCGATTTCCACCTGAACGGCATCAATGTCAATTTCCGCTTCTTCCTCGAATGTATCCACGTAACGGGGAATGTTGAGGTTGAAGTCGTTCTCCCGAATCTCCTCTAACGTAGCGACGTGCGCATATTTATCGATGTCCAGTCGGGTATCGACCGTCTCAACGATTTTTTGAATGTGCTCGTCGGAGAGGGCATTCTGATTTTTCCCCGGCAGATAATCACGGCTGGCATCAATAAAAATCACGTCCTTGCGATCCTGGTTGGCTCCACCTTTTTCACGGCTACGGTCAAAGACAAGGATGGCGACCGGAATCGAGGTAGTCGGGAAAAGGTTGCCCGGCAGGCCGATAACAGCATCGAGCAGGTTTTCTTCGATGACCTTTTCCCGAATTCGACCTTCGGCGGCGCCGCGGAATAGCACACCATGAGGAACGACAACGGAAATGCGTCCCTCTTTTTCCAGTGCCGCTTCAATCATGTGGCTGATAAAGGCCCAGTCACCCTTGCTCTTGGGCGGTACGCCACGCCAGAAACGGTTGTAGCGGTCGCTTTCCGCTTCTTCGGCACCCCACTTGTCCAGAGAAAAGGGCGGATTGGCGACCACCCTGTCGAATTTCATCAGTCGGTCATTTTCCACCAGCGCCGGACTGACCAAGGTGTCGCACCATTCAATGCGGGCACTGTCGGCGCCGTGCAGAAACATGTTCATCCGTGCCAGCGCCCAGGTGCTGCCATTCGATTCCATACCGAAGAGGGCAAAGTTTTTGTCGCCGACTTCGCGGGCAGCCTCGATAAGCAACCCTGCTGATCCGCAGGTGGGGTCACAAATGCGGTTACCAGGTTTGGGTTTTGCCAGCTTAGCCACAAGCTCCGATACCTTGTGCGGGGTGTAGAATTCACCGGCCTTTTTGCCGGCATCAGTTGCAAACCGTTCGATGAGGTAAATGTATGTGTTGCCGATAACATCCTCGGAGACACGTGATGGACTCATGTCCAGTTGGGATTTGTTGAAATCCTCCAGCAACGTCTTCAGTCGGCGGTTTCTGTCCTTGGTCTTGCCGAGATTCGCCTCGCTGTTGAAGTCGATATTGCGGAAAACCCCTTCCAACTTTGCCTTGTTGGCTTCTTCGATAGCGTCCAGCACAATATTGATAAGCTCGCCGATATTGGCAGCTCCACGGCGTTCGTACAGACTATAGAAGTCTGCCAGGAAACGATCTTCCACTTCGCCGGTTTCATGATTCTTCAACTCAGCAAAGGGGAGGACAAAACGTTCCCGTTCCAGCTTGCGACGGATTCGAATATCGTCATCACCGTATTGCTTGCGGTAAACCTCGTAGTGATCCTTCCAGACATCGGAAATATATTTCACGAACAGCATGACAAGAATATAGTCCTTATACTGTGCTGGATCGACGACACCTCGGAAGGTGTCACAGGCTGCCCATGCGGCGTTGTTGATGTCTTTCTGGTCGATTTTCATCGTAATTCTCCTTGAGCCAGACGTAATAATATTTTCGATAGGTAAAGTTTGCGCTTATCCGCGAGGTTGCTTAATATTGCTTGTTCTCTGTCTGCCAAAGCTGCTATCTCCATGATCGTGTGTTGTTGCTCAAGAGAGGGGACAAGTACCTCAAGACTTTCAAGCGCTTCCTTGGAAATCATCTTTTGAGCGGTACCGATTACTCGACTGGCCAGGAATGATTGTGCCGATGCCTGGCTGATGAACCAGTTAAGATACTCGGGAAGGATTATCTTCTCGTTCGCTCTGATGCGCAGGAGAGGGGCGGATACAACCGCCATGCCTGGATCGTCTCTCAGTATCGCGGAAGTGGCTGTCAATCCCCGTGAGCGGAAGACAAGGTCTCCAGACCTCACCAAATGATGCTCTTTTGGAGGGTCGGAGTCCACGCGTGCCAGATTGCTGCAATCAACTCGGTTGTCATCAGTCAGATCTTTCATCTGGATCACCGCAACTGCCCCTGAGTCCTTAACGTCGAGACGGGTGCGGAACGAATATCCCATCAGTACGGATGCTATGTTTTTTAATTCGGTTTTCATGGCTACTATCCAAAAGCGTAGTAATGACGTTACAACATAATATAATCATGGTCGCGTGATTTGTCAAGGTGTAAAGTGTAAAAATGTTATTACTGTAAATTTGTCGTCGAATCGAGAAAGAGGCTTCTATGATGAGTAACGAAGACTTGCTGGCCGCCCTTCAGGAGCTGCTTGAAGCGTCCAGCACTATAACCAGCGGCCAGTTACCGACTGCAAGCCAGCTTGAGCGGTACCAGCGTGCCCGTGAATGGGCTCAACGGTTGATTGATCGTGAGGAGAAAGCGAAATACTCCCGCCTGTAGATATGATCGTATATAATTCTCCTTGAATAATCTCTGATCACCTAAATATATACGATCATGTATTTATTGCTATCAATTTGCCCCCAATTCTGATATGCATATACGAACGTAGATATTGGAGGCGATATGAAAATTTCCACTGCGGAAGACCTTGGTAGCATCATCAAGCAGAAGCGAAAAGCTGACGGTCTGACTCTTGAGGAGGCTGCTGCCGTCTGTGGGGTAAGCTATGCCTTCCTGTCGGCACTGGAGAACGGCAAGGAATCCGTGCGCCTGAATAAGGTTCTGCAGGTGCTCGCCTGCCTCGGTATTGAACTAGAGGCGACTACCCGCACCTGGAGTGAACTTGGGAGTGCGTCATGAACAAAGCTCTTCAGGTCAGGATTGATGGAATGATTGTCGGCAGCCTGTGGCTGGACGACAGGAAGCGTTTCTGTTTTCAGTACGACGAGGGGTGGCTCACTTCTTCACGCATCCCGTTATCCCTTTCTCTGCCACTACGTAGGGAACCATATCTTGACGATGAGTCACACTCCTTTTTTGCAAATCTCCTTCCCGAAGAAAAGATGCGGGCCGTTATTGCCCGTAACCTCGGTGTTTCCCTGAACAATGATTATGGTCTTCTGGAAAAGATCGGCGGGGATTGCGCCGGAGCGGTTTCGCTCTATCCTGCAACGGACGAATCACAACGGGAACCGGGAAACTACCGGCAGCTATCTCTTGATGAACTGAACGTCATTATCGGAGAACTCCCGAAACGGCCTCTGCTGGCCGGGGAGAAAGGTATCCGACTGTCCCTGGCCGGTGCTCAGAAGAAGCTTCCCATCTATTACGACGAGGAGCATTTTAGTCTTGGGCTTGGCGACGCTCCCAGCAATTACATCATCAAGCCGCCCATCGAAGACCTGGACTGCACCGTTGAAAACGAAGCATTCTGCATGGCTCTTGCCCAAGCGGTCGGCCTCGATGTCCCACGATCATTCATCCACCAGTACGGCGACGCCCCAGGGGTATTCGTAGTCAAGCGATATGACCGCTTTGCAACGGCAGAGGGGATCAGGAGGCTGCATCAGGAGGATTTCTGTCAGGCACTCGGGATTCCGCCCGAGTTCAAGTACGAAACCGAAGGAGGTCCATCGCTGGCGGCGTGTTTCAAACTGGTGCGCCATGCCAGCACCAGGTCGGGTAAAGATGTGCTGTCGCTGCTGAACTGGGTGGTCTTCAACTACCTGATCGGTAATTCCGATGCCCATGGCAAGAACATCTCCCTCTTGCTGCTGCCGGAAGGGCCGGTACTGGCTCCGTTCTACGATCTGATTTCGACCAGGATCTATGCCCATTACGGCCTGGCGTCAGGGGTGGCAATGAAAATCGGTGGGGCCGGTGATCCGGATTCACTCCAGAAAAAACATTGGGAACAGTTTGCCGAAGAAGTCGGCATCAAGCCCCGGCTGGTACTTAGCCGCATTGCCGATCTGGCAAAGAGAATTGAGGACTCCCGTTTGCAACTCTTCAAGGGGAGTTTTGCTCCCTACAAATGCGATGCCTTGTACCGTTTGATGGAATTTATCGGGGGACAGGCGGAGAAGACCATTCGGAAACTCGCGTAAAGAATCCACTAAAGTTCCTTGTCTGGAGCAATTATGCTTGAAACACTGTTTCCCGAGTGGGTCGATACCCAGGCGAAGCCAATTGAAGGCCTTGATCTGCTTGGTTTGCGACTGCCAGTTCAAACTATCAGCGGTTCACTGTTTAACGGCATCACTACAATCACCCCAAGGATTCGAATTATCTCTATCCGTGCCTGGATGATCAAAGCGTACAGCGAAAGCGGCTTGCCTGATTCGTCTGCAGCTTTAGATGATTTTGTCGCTCGCGTTGAAACCGCGATATCTTTGGCAATCCTGTCTGTGGACAATAAGGCTCTCTATATTCCCGGGGCAACTCTGGCTTTGAAAATTCTCAATGAGTCAGTTGACCCGGTTCCTCTACAGAAACTTCTCGGCCAATCGGGATTTTCGGCATATACAGGCCCATCTGATGATCTCCTTATCAGTTTCCCAAGGGAATCGGGTGTCCCTGGTCTGTCCAAAGAAAGAGGAGAGCCCTTGGCGAGTTTTTTCGAATCGCTGATTCAAGGCACGGAATTCTACCGGCTCATCAAAGCAAACCCGAACGTTACTGAGATATCAAGGAGTGTCCTTGATGAACTTGGCAACGCAATCCAGATTGACAATATTCAGGAAGGGGAATTGTCTCTTCTCCTCAACGCCCTCGTTCCGATTAAGCCACACGAAAAGGCCATCGCAAAAGAAAGCAGCAGGATTTCGTTTTACACGCTGCTCTTGGAACTTGCTCAGCGCATTAAGAGGCTGCCAACGGAGGAAGATGTCTTTATTGCTTCATTGAAAGCCATCTCGGATCTGCCCGACCCACTTTCGGTAATTTTGGACGGGTTTCTCCTTTATAGAATAAGAGACTCTCTGGCCGTACTGCATGAGGCTGCACTTGAACTGGTTTGCTCTGAACTGAACAGTAGAGATGCTGCCAGCCATGAACACGATGTGGTCGGAACTCTTGTAGCGGAGATGCTGGACATTGGCCTGCAAAAAATTGGCTTGATGGCTGCTGGAGAGAGCGCTGGAGAACTTGTCTGGAGTGAATTCGTCAGTCGGGTTGATAGTCATATTTCCGGTGAGGCTTCAATCAGAGGCCTGTTGCGCTGGGACTCCATTATTGATGAAAACCAGATAGTGACTGCTACCGTTGCGCGTAAAGAGAATTGCGTAGGACTCCTGCCAGTTGCTTGGTACCTCTGCCGCAAGCGTGCAGAGGATCAGGACTACGAAAAGTATCCCCACCTTGAATTGCTGTCCAGGAACGGTGGGGCAAGGATCGGCCTGAAGCATGTTGTTCTGCCGGAACTCCAGAAATGGGATGATTCCGACCCTTTGTTGCAGGATGTGGTTGGTTGGCTCATAAAGAGGTCTGTTGATCAGCACCTGAGAATAGCCTGGTCACGAATGTTCACCGAAATGGACCGTGATGTCTCCGTACTACTGACTGACGGCAACATGTGGATGTTCCGAAAGGTCTTTTTCGGTGGCAGGACTGATTCAAGAATCCGCGTTGCAATCGGCTGGTTGAGACAACTGGGGCTCGTTGGTAAATCAGGAATCACCGACAAAGGGATGGATGCCCTTCAGCGTGGGTATCATGCTCTTGCCACAGTTGGAGGTGAAGCATGAACCCGCGTGTCTATTGTCGTGAACAAGGGTATCCTCGTGCTGTAGCGTTGACGTATTCATTCGACCCGCTGTTTTTTGAACGAATTGTGCTTCGTGATCTCTGGGCTGGTGGCACTACTGATATCACGGTGATTGGTGATAGAAACGAGTTGCAGGCTGTGGTTGAACGCTGTGCCGGCCAGTTGATCTACCTTGGCAAAAAGTATCTCACCGCTGCAGCGGATACGAAAGGGGCCTTTCACCCGAAACTGTTACTCAGGATTGGCCCGGCAGGAGCTATTCTCCTGACTGGTTCAGGTAACCTTACATTTGGTGGTTGGGGAGCGAATAATGAGCTCTCCGTTGCCTTGGAATTGAAGGCAGAGAACCCCGAATCAGCAGCACTGGTGAACTATCTCCTGGACTCGATCACCCGGTATGTTTCAAGCGAGGCCGTACTAGACTCATTGGCAAGGCTGCGCGACTATCCCTGGTTGTCAGCAGAGACATCGGCGCCTTCTCACAACATATTCCTGACAAGACCTGACCAGTCGTTATCCGACCTGCTTCAGCAGCGGTGGCAAGGTAGGCGCTTCACTAAGCTCATGGCATTTACTGGGTCTACAGACGACAGGGGAGCATTTGTGGAATGGTGCCATCGGCAGTTCGGCATTCAGGAATGTACGATAGCGGTCACGCCTGACAATTGCTCTTTTGATGCGAATCTTACCTCAAATCTACCTGTCGAAATAACCGTTGCTCCGTTCAAGGGGCATCAGATGCTCCACGCGAAATTCTTCTGGTTTGATGGGCCTGACGGGCCAGCGGCAATAATGGGCTCAGCGAATTGTTCTGCCGCTGCCTGGCTTATGCCACCGAGAATCGGCGGCAATGTGGAGATTATCAGGGTATACGATTCCGCTGAGACAGGTGATTTTGAGGACGTTTTAGCCAGATTCCCGGAGGAGCGAGTCACTGTTCCGGCCAAGGCTGCCCAGGAAGATGAAGAGCCAAAGGAACAGGAACATCCGTATTTTGCCACGCTGATAACGCTACGAAGGAATCAGTCACTTGTGGAAGTGCTGCTGAATAAAGCTATCCCCGCTAATGGCTCAGTCACGCTGTTGAGAGATGACGGTCAGAAACTTCCACTTGAGATCAGTGCAACCGGAGTTTGGTTCGGACGATTTGACGAACTGTTCACATGGCCAGACACAACTTCCCTGGCAACCCTTGAGGTTGCGATAGGAAGTGACCTTATTACCACGCCCCCGCATTGGGTTGATGATGTGGACGCTATTACGACGGCTGCCCAGGCAGCCAGAATCACGAACACATTCAACGGGCTTTGGAAATCCCGTACCCCGTCGGAATATGATCGCGTGGTATCGGATCTTGCCAATATTGCCTCAGCCTTATTCATGGAGAGTTCAACGTTTCATGATCCGCGTCCGAAAATGGCCGGCAGGGATCATGGCGATGATACTGCTGCTCCAGCTGAGCCGATCAAGCCGGAGGATCTTCTCAAAAGCCTTGATGAGATTGAGATCAAGGCTCCAAATGCTGTGCATTCCTCTTCAGGAGGGGGACACTTTTCTCTTTTTGGCATAATGCGGGCACTGTTTGGCGAAAACGAACCGGCACTACAGCCGGGCATTGTTTCACCTGACCCCGGTGGTGATCCCCTTGGTGGTGAGGCACCCGAAAATTCACCGAAAGCACCTCGACAACCGCCCCGTGAGCATGAGCCTGTGCCACCGCCACCGGAAAAGTATCGCCGTCGCTTAAAAGAGCAACTCGATAGTTTTTTGGTAAAACTCACTGATGAACGGTTCGTTGCCGAGTGTACCGCAACGAGGCTAGTTCAGTCAGCGGCTTTCCCGCTTGCGGTTGCCCTGTTTGGAGAAAAGGGAGGGTGGCTCTCTCACGAGGAGGCCCGCGCTATCGTCACCAGGGTCGTGGATGAGTTGATGTTTGTTCAAAAGTCTGCTGTTGGCTGTTTCGGTCTACTTGACGCGGTGGCAAAGCGGTATGAACACAATGGCCAGCTTGATGTGTTTCGTACTGTGGTTGGTGACGGAACCTTGTGGGTGGCATTGATATCAGCCCTTGCCCATGTAAAGTGGGAAACCAGCTTTGATCGTTTCGTCCGTGCTGTCAGCCTGACGCGGTTGACCAAGTACGAACTGCTTAGGAGTGAAGCAACATTGGGCAAGCTCGGTTCTCTACTTTCAAGGGTTCAAGTGGAGAGTGCACGGGAGATAATCTCGCGTGAAGCCCCAGGTCTGGTTGCCGCAGTTGACCGTTTAGAGATGGATTTGGCTTCACATTACAAAGAGTACCTGGAAATGCAAAAATCGGTTCAGCATCGAGTCGGCGATGTGTTGTGGCAACCGACTGCAGGCTGGGGTATCGTAAAATGCCCAGAGTCAGAGAAAAAGATTGAAGCTTATCTTCATCTGCGAGGTGAGCAGAAAAAAGTGGTAGCACACGGTTTCTTTGTCAATGTGACCCAACTGTCTGGCAATGTGTCTCAGGTGGGTGAATTTCTTCAATTGTTGACCTAGCTTGTTAAATTTCCTCATAGAGTTTCTTAAATAAAAAAAGGCGACCACTTGGGCCGCCTCTATCCAGGCCGGATGGGTATCCGGCCTGAAGATGTTAGCAGGGACTCCCGCCGGCATATATGGCAAGAACCTCGAATTCGCCACCGACAATGTTGTTGCGGTGCAGCGCCTTCTCAAATTCCTCCCAGCTCAGCGTGAATTCCCTACCGTTGATACGTGCTCTGACTGACATGACTCTATCCCCCTTGTAGTTTTGTTGGTGGCCCAAAAGGGCTCCCTACAACCACCGCCGGGACGGTGGCTCTAGGGAACCCTCTTGAGCCGGGGGGAAGAGTCGGGGGAGGGCGCATGGAGCGCCGCTCCCCCGTTATTTATAAAAGTCCCTGTTCGACAAAACTCAGGAACTCGTCATCACCGACGATGATGTGATCAAGTACCCTGATGCCGAGGATGTCGCCGCTCTCCTTGAGACGCTTGGTGATAGCGATATCTTCGCTGCTGGGGTTCGGATCACCGGTCGGATGGTTGTGCACAAGCAGGATGGCCGCTGCATTGGACAGACATGCCGTCTTGAACACTTCCCGAGGATGAACGATGGCCTGGTTGAGCGAACCGATGGATACCCGGTCGAAACAGACGATCCGGTTCTTGCCGTCGAGATGCAACACCACGAAATGCTCCTTCGTCTCACACCGGAGATCCCGGAACATCTCATAGACCTGCTCTGGTTTCGTGAAACGCATCGACACCCATTCCGGGGCATCGTCACGCACGACTTCATTTCTGTAGCGGGCCTCGATAGAGCGCACCATAATTCGTTTGGTGACCGGCGGTACCGGATCACCGAAGAGATTGAGATTCATGTCCTCCTCCGATAGCGGGGGCGGACTTCCCCCTGGGGGCAGTCATCGCCCCCATAGGGTTTGAGATAGATTATGTTCAGTTCTGGAGAGCCAGTACGGCTTCCCGGAAGGTCACGCCATCCAGCGCCATCGTGGCACTGATCGAATCCCAGGTCCGGTTACAGACGAAACAGTGGACATGGTTTTCGTACAGGGCCATGGACGGATTGCGGTCCTCGTGAAACGGACAGCAGCGATACCGCCCCTTGGCGAATTCTATGATGCTGGTGATGGGATACTGCCGGGCCTGGTCGATCATCTCCGGGGTGATTCCACCTGGCACCTGCACCGTCTCCTTGCCGTTGACATGGTTCAGGAGCGCATTCGCCTCCCTTTTCAGGGGGCGCAGCTCCTTTTCCTGGTCTCTGATGAAGGATTCGGACAGGGCCTTGATCAGCGGGTCGCGACTGCGATCCATCCGCCGTCGCGCTCCCCAGATCTCCCGTTCCAGATGTTTGATCTGCGGCTGCAGGAAGGCCAGCCGGCGCATTACCGCGTAACGCTCCGGCACTCCCATATCCCGTGCCGCCTGCAACGTTGCGTTTAGGGTCATGGCAAGCCTCCTTTCAGTCACGTAGCCGTTCGTCCCAGCAGCACTCGCCGATGAAGTGGGTGTAGTCGTAACGCTGGTACAGAATGCGTGCTGAGGACTGCGGAATCATGCTGCCGCAGCCGACGCATTTGACAGCTCGCTGGAGCGGGCTGTCCGTGGCATTCAGCTCCCGGATGAAGGTCTCGTCGCATTCCTGGCAGTCGTACAGCTCACGGTCGATCCCCAACAGGGTGTCGGTACGGGTGACTTCCAGAAAGCAGCCGCACACTGGGCAGCCGAGCTGGCTGGTATCGCCTTGTTCCGCGAGCCGTTCATGGTTATAGTTGTTGCGGGCGACGCGGAGATTCTCCTCGAAATCGATCTCCATCCGCTCACAGAAGTGCATCAGGTCGGTGAGCAGATCCTTCACGTCGTCTTCGTCGCCATCGAAATCCCGGCTTTCGAGGGTCAGGCAGTAGGCCTGCATGACCGTGTCGATCCTGCCGGCACGTTCCTCTTTGGTCGGTTCGTCAGTCTGTCGGTCGAGAGGGCTCATGATCACCACCCCCTCTTGTTCATCTGGTCGAGAACCATTCTTAGATCAATTCCGGACTCGGCAATCTTCTCGATGTGTCCAACAGCATGGGCGACTTCGCCGCTGCTCTGGGGAACCTTGAGAAGGCATTCCTCCTCGAACCCCTCGACATCGTAGTCGAGAATTATCACGTCTATATCCGGGATCTGCTCCGGTACATTGCTGACAATGCTCTGCACCAGACCACCTTCTAGGACTACACCGACAATCGATTTGGCCGGGGGCGGGTCATCCGTTCCCGGGCCGATATCGCCGGTTTCCGCTGCACTGATCCGCTGTTCCAGCCATTGTCCGGTGAAGCAGTACTGGATATCGTCGGCGGTAATGAATATCGCACCGCCGCCGTAGCCATCAGGGCGCATCTTCGAGCAGGTGTAGGCGCTCTCCTTGGAGATCCAGGGGAGTTCGCCGTTGGAACGGCGGATGATTTCCTGGAACCGGTTGAGAAGATCATCCTCGGTGAGTTCGATTTCCTCCCCTCCGGGCTCCTCCGGATCGAGGTAGCCGTTGCAGCACCACTCATCCGCGTAGAGGTAGAACTTGTCCTCGCCGTCGGCTTCGAAGGTGATGCTGAACGCTTCGATGAAGCGCCGGTCCTCGTCGGTGATGAGGTGTTTGGGGACTGAAGGTTGGAATACTGCCTGTGAATAGTAGTCTGCCATGGTCTGTCTCCTTTACTTGATAGGCGGGGAGACAGTTCCCCCGGAGGGAGACGTGTCTCCCCGGTGGGGTTGGTGAATGATGATCAGGAAGTTACACACTCTTCCCGCTCATCCAGGATGTCATGTTCGTCGAGCGACTTGATCAGCACCGTGTCGGTTTCCCACCGGACATCGGTGTGTTTGTAGTAGCCCGACCAGAAGAAATCACTGTCGGTGACGTTCAGAGTGGAACACTCCATCCGCCCCTCGAACTCCTTCATGGCTACCTTGCCGTTGTCCGGCTCGGCATCCCAGTCGGCAGTCCTGAAATCGCAGGTATGGTTGAATTCACTGATCTTGTAGGCCTTCATCTGTCTCACGACTACCGCCAGTTTCTTGATCCGCTCGATGAGCGCGGCGTCAAGATCGATGACGGCAAAGTCAGCGTTGTCGGAAAAGAACTCGCTGTTGTCGTGCATGGGGATGATGAGGCGCTTTACGGTGTTTGCTTCAGTCATGGTCGGTCTCCTTGTTGGTTGCTGAGACCGGCCCCTCTTTACGGGGAGTCGATCCCCGCGAGGGTTGTGGGTGATGGTCAGGCCCGCTTCCGCAGGGGAGCGGGTTGGCGCAGATAGACGCCGAACAGGGTGAATTCCAGAGCTCCCGTGTCCAGTAAGGTCTGGTACGTGCCGAACGGCAGTTCCCGGGTGACCTCCTTGCCTCCTTCACAGTGGATGACGGCAATGGATGATGGAACTGGAACGGGTTCCGGTCTGGTGACCGGCAACTGGATGACGTTGTTTCTGAGTAACGGTGCGGCCTTGATGTCCCCCCTGACGCGGGCGTTCTCGTGCTGGGTCATCTTCTTCAACAGTGCCGACGGGTCGGAGTAGTTGAAGTTCCCCTCCTTGAGCGCTTTTGTCATTAGGGATGAAAAGGACTGGCTACTGCTGCATTCCGCCGGGTCGATGTCTGGGGTTTCCCCCTCCGCCAGCTTGGCGACCATCCTCTTCTCCAGGGTGTAGGCAAGCTGCAGCGCCTGAACTTCCGAAGAGGTGAGATACCAATAGCGGACGGGACGGACTTCCCCGAACTGAGCCCGGTGGATGTCAGCGGTATTGACACGGCGGATTCTGCCGTCCCCCTGTTCGGCCAGCCTGGTATTGGATGTATAGTCGTACCAGACGAGGTTGTTGAACTGGGATAGGTTGAGACCCGTGGCGACGCGGTGGAACGAGACGACAACGACCTGGGCCGTTACCTGCTCGAACCATCCGACCAGTTTTTCAGGAGCAACCGAGTCAGGCAGGATCTCAATGCTGGCGCCCTGGACGTTATCCCGAAGGATTCGTTTCAGGACGGGGCGCATATCGATCTTCTGCGTGTTGCCGGTATAGACCAGCAGACGCTCTCCCCGGTCAATCACCCCCTGGGCGATAGTGATCAGTTTTTCTTCTTTTTCCAGCAGCAGCTCCCCGTCGGGAAGCGACAGCCGGTGCAGCGTGCCGAGCGGAGCATCCCGCAACTTCAGCTCGTCGTCGTAATGTCTGAACGTGTCACTGACACGGAGAAATGCGGCATTACGGACGGCTGCGGCTGCCAGGAGACCCTCCGGTGGCAGTTCTGCATTGTCGATGATGTTTTCGATGCTCCGGTGACAGGTTTCCACCAGAGCGTGTGACGGACACTTGATGACCTCCCGTTCTACTGGAGGCAGATCATCGAAGTCGTCACTGTCCACATTGACGAAGTTGGGGAGCGTGTAGATCAGGGCTGCCGGCGAGATTCCGGCGGTATCGTAGGTGGTGACACGCTCCGATTCCCGGTGTCGGTTCTTCTCGTCAGTTTTCCTGACCTCTTTGAATGCTCCGTACTTTGTCTGGAAATCAGTAGCAGACTTCATCTCCCAACCGGAGTTGCGCATCTGCTGCGGATTCAGCCCCCACAGGATGTTGTAGACTGATTTCGCCATACCGTTGGTAACGGTGGCGGTGAGGGCGAGAACCTTAGCGGCGGTGGCGGCGAGTCGGATGAATGCGGTCCCCTGATTGCTCATCAGGTTGGCCGCGTTGTGGGCCTCGTCGAAGATAGCGAGGTCGAACGGTATCCGCTTCAGGAGCCGGATGTACGGTAACTGCTTGTTGTGCGTCCGGGCTTCCGAGGCGGTGCCGTTTGCTTCGATCTCGCTGATCCAGCGTCGGTAACTCATGGCGGGTCGGTCGTTTTCAGGAATATAGGTGAAGAGCGGTTCGCCACAGAACCAGCATTTGGGTTTGTCACCCTTGCGGATCTTCTCGGTCAGAGGCGAACGGCAGGATGTGCAGACTTCCGCATACTCCACGGAGCTTTGCCCGTTCTTCTTGACGATGGATTTGCGGCTTTTGAGGCAGAGCCGGTATTTCGGGTGCATCCGGAGCCGCGTGTAGGCGATGAGGTAGAGTCCATACGGCCTGGTGGCGGCCAACTCCTTCATGGCGTCCCAGGAATCGATGACATGTACGGCAAACCCCTCGTTGGCGTACTCCCGTGCCAACTGGGGGATTAACTGCGGCTCCGATACCATGACCGTCCGTTTTGCCTTGGTCAGGTACTTCACCGCTTTCGCCATCCAGGTCTTCCCGGTGCCGGTGTTGGCACGAATGCCGATCCCCCGGCGACCGGTACGGTACGCCTTGATGACGGCTTTTACCGCTTCCCGTTGCGGGGGGAGCAGGCCGATCCCCTGCAGTTCGTCAGCCAGAAATGCTTCGTCCTGACCGATTTCATGGAGGGGCCGGTAGAGCCGCGAGAGCTTCTGCAGCAGTACCGAGGAAAGGTTGCTGTTCAGTTCGTAATAGTCGAACCCGTGTTCCCGGGCCGGTTGGACATTGCCGTGCCGGTCCATGAGAAACGCTTCGACCGTCGGTTTACAGACGGTCGTTTCGCTGTTGCTCTCCGGGTCCTTGAAGGTCTCGGTTCTGGTGATGACCATGAATTTGGCCAGGAAGAAGTCGCCGTTGATAGTAACGGATTCGATCTGGCTGTTCATGGCTGCCAGCTGCACGGCGTGGGCCGTACGCAGGGTCGAAACGGGCTGGATGCTGGTGTCGTAGGACGACGGATACTGCCGGTCCAGCACCATCCCTGCCGCCTTGTCGAGCCGCTCCTCGCACTCCCGATAGAACTCCGACAGGTCGCGGGCGGTCATGAGCGGGCGGTTGCTCCCGTTGCTCCCTCTGAGGGAGAGCGTCTGGCGTTCATTTGCAGTGAATTTCGTGCGCACCGCTCCGTCCTCCAGATTGGCCGGGGGCCAGCTCTGGAAGCGGGCGTATTGGCGGTAATACTCGCCGCTGTTGTCCTGGTCCTTGGCGAGAAACACCACCAGCTGCTTGAAACGGCCATGTTCTTCGCTCAGGAAGGCGTACCGGAAGGAAAACGTTCCGTGGACTATCTCCAGGAGTTTTCCCTTCAGCTCGTATTCCGGGATGATGAGAACCATCACCCCTTCATAGGCGAGCAGCGGAGCCGTCTTTTCGACCCAGGTTGCCAGTTCGTTGCCGGCGGCCCGATTGTAGGGGGGGTTCAGCAGGATCAAGTTAAACTTCCCGGCGATCTCCACGTCGAAGAACGACGCGTTGAGCTTCTGGGTTGTTCCGTGAATCCTGGCGAATCTGCCGGCATCCAGTTCAACGGCATACGAGAGGATTTCGTGAGGTGAGCCGTCGGCTGCGGCATTGCGCCGCTTGAGCCATTTGGTCACCGTGGTGAGGAAATCGCCTTCACCCGCACAGGGGTCAAGGACGGAAATGGTTTTAAGAGGGTTGCTCCGTCGGCTCTTCCAGCCGAACGACGGCTCCAGGGTCTTGAGGACGGTCTGGACGTCGGACGGGAAGGTCGGGTAGTACCCCTTGTTCAGTTCGTTTCCCCGGGTGCGGGAAAATGCGCTGTTGATGCTTGCGGTAAGTTCCATGCCTGTCTCCTTGATAAGGTGGGGCAGGCGGATTGAGATACACTCGTCCCGAGGGGAAGGTGGTCAATGCCGCCTACCCCGAAGCGGGATAGATTAAATGACTGCTGCCGGTGAAGTCTCCCTGGTCAAACGGTACGTGTCATAGTTGATCTGGTAACCGTTGGACTGGATGACCGCCAGCAGATGATTCCTGGCGGCCTTCATATCGGCGTCGTCCTCCTTGGTGATGCCGCCGATATTGGCCCGATCCAGCTCTCGGATGCCCCGGAGAGCGGCGATCAGGAACTTCTTATCGGTCCTGTTGGCGAGTGTGCTCATGGTTGCTCCTTCTCGATGGTGAAATGTGCTGTTGTCTGCGGCATTTTGAGTCCGCCGTACCTGAGCCGGTTGATGATCTCGGATTTCAGGTCGTGAGCCCGGAATTTCCAGCACCGCTTGTTGCCGGTGACCGGTTCGATCTCCCGGGAGACCTCGTTGAACAGCGTCTCGTACCAATCGCGATGAACGAACTCGCGCTGGTCGAGAATCCTGGCAAAGACCTGGTAGCACACAGCCTTTGAGGCACCAATGAGATAGGGTGAGTCGGCGGACGGGGTAATGTAGATGCCCGACTTTCTCCCATCTTAGGGATGACCCGCAGGGGGTGGTTGCTCCAGATGTTGATAGATCTGTCTTCTTTGCCGTGGCACTCAAGAACCCCCTTCATGGCCAGGATCTGGGCGAAGGCCCGGATTTCCTGGGTGGGGCCGTAGGCGGTGAGATAGAAGATGGTGCGGGCACCGGGTTGGGTATCGTCCAGGAACAGATCCCGGCAGATGACCGTTGCAGACGCCTTGTCATTTGAAATGGTGATTTTCATGACACACCCCCGAGCGGCCGGCTTGCCTTGACCGTGCGAGGGACCATGATGGTTTCCTCGGTAGCCTCGTTGTGCAGAGTGAAATTGATGAACGTCCTGATTGCGGCATCGACAGTTCTGTCGAAGTCCCAGACGATATCAACCAGCTCCTTGAGGCTTGAGGTATCCCAGTCATCGTAGTCGCCGGATGGCTCACCAACCGACTCACCGGAGGTGAATGCCGTCATGACGGGGTGGGTGTAGTTGCGGCGCGGGAGTTTGCAGACGCCGCACAGGTCTTTACCCTCCTCGGCTATCCGGTAGTTTCTCTGGCCGCAGGCGGGACAGTACGACTTGTAGCCGGTGTCCTTCCTGCCGCCGCGGTACAGCACGAGATAGCCCCCGCTGCGACCGTTACGGTGAATCTGGTAGCAGTAGTCGTTGCGGGCGTTGAATTCAGCGATTGTGTCGTCGAATTCCACGAACGCATCTTCTACGTCCAGCAGATCCCAGGCGCGGTTGCGGGTAGCGTTGTCAGGGAATTGGATGCGGTGGAGTTTGATGTTGCGGGAGAATGACGTACCCCTGTTCCAACTCGACATGGTGTCGTAGCGCTGGTGGGTTGCGAGAAACGCAATCATCTCCTTACGTGATCTTGGTTTTGCCATAAATGTCCTCCTTGTCTTGTGGAGAAGGCGGATATCCCCCGACGGGGAATATCCGCATCCCCGGCGGGTTGGCAGTTGTAAGTTTTAGGCGACCAGTTTTTCCCGCAGCAGTTCCAGCAGTGCTGGAGTGAACTGGTCAAGGTTCTTGATGATCCGATGGTTGTCAGGCAGATACTGCTTGATGCTGTTGTCCTGAATACCTATCCCGATCACCTCGATTCCCGATTCCCTCATCCGCTTGATAGCGGCTTGAGTGACAGGACCATCGCCGGTGTCGCCATCGGAGAAGGCGATACAGATCTTGCGTGTTTCCCGGCGCAGACAGAGCTCGCCCCACGCCCACCAAAGGGCATGGCCGAGTCTGGTGCCGCCGGAACCGGTAATGTTGAATCTACTGTGATCAGGCTTTTCTCCGAATCCAACCATGGGGAATACCTGGTTTTCGTGCCCCTTGAAGGTGGCAATCGCCGTGCGGACACCGGGAATGGAAAAGAGCGCCTCCGCCGCCACGAAACAGGCGCGGGATGCGATGCCCATCTTGTTGAGGACGGTGGTGTTACCCATGCTTCCGGAACTGTCCAAAAGCATGCAGACAGCCGTGTTGACTGCCCGTTTTTCCTCTTTCCTGGTAAAGACCCGAGTGTCGCAGATACGAAGACGGGTCAGTACGCGGGAATCCAGTCGATGCCCGACGCTGACCGGGGTGGATCGTTTCTGTTTCGATGCCTGGACGAGCCCTTGAAGCCTGGCCCGCAGAGCTGCTGTGTGGACACGAAGCGCGGAAAGATCATCGTATCCGCCTGTTTGGTTCAGTGGGTGGGCTGTTGGCAGCCGTGGTGCTGCTGCGGCTGTTCCGTTGAATGAACTTTCGGTGGCATTCTGGCAGAGCAGTTCGGATAATTTCTCACCCACGTTCCCGTAGGAGCCGACACTCTTGCCTGACAAAGCTTCCGCTAATGCCTGGCGGACAGTTTCCTGGGATAGTGAATCAGATGCCCCGGATTGCCCCCGAGACGAGTGCCCGGATGATCTATCCTGTCCGGACCCGGCAGATTGCGAGGAGAATTGCTGTTTATCCCCGTTCTGCGCCTGTTGACCACTGTTACTGCCAGTTCCATTCTGTTGCCGGGAATGATCGCTGCCTGTCCCGTCGTTTTGCTCTCCGTGACTGCCGGATTGACTCTGGGAAGGCCCGGATTGTCCGTTTTTCGGTTGTTGATGCGCGGAGTCGCGGATGAGCTTCATCAGTTCATCCCGGAGCACCGCTGCTTCACGGGTCGACGTAAGTGCCCCGGCCCGATCCAGTAACAACAAAGCCTGGTCGAAGTTTCTCCCCAGAGCCTGCCGGACCAAAGGTTCGGCGCTGTCCCTGGTTTGCCGCAACGAATCATGACCAAGTACTGCCATGTAGATCACGCCCATGATCCAGGCGAGGATGCTTTGGGATGGATGGGACGGGTCTGGTCTGAACACACCTTCCTGTTCAACCAGAAGACGGGTCAGTTCGCGGAGATTGGCGATACAGCCGGGATATTCCAGGCCGATGGCCAGTTCAATTCTCACATCCTCCAAGATGTTGAGCAGATCCCCCGCGAAATCGTTGGTGAGACGAACGGAAAAATCGGTGTACCGGACATGCGCCGCCTCATGATCGATATAGCCATGGGCAAGCGCTTCGGCATGAGGGCCTGACACAACCGGGATAGTGATTTCCTTCCCGCTTGTGCAGGCAACCTGTCCGGCAATGGTTACGGTGACATCGTATTTCCGGCCAAGGACCTTGGCGATCAGTGCAAGAGGTCGTGTTTTCATGGCGACTCCTTACCAGAACCAGACAGCCGGCGCTTCAATCTGCTGTACCGGCTGTGGCATGATGGTTACGGTCTTTGGTGGAAGAGGTGCAGAAGGTTCCGGTTCGACTTCAGGTTCGGGGAGCGGTTGCAGCATTTCTTCCCGTTCCTCGGTCGTGATGAAACCGGCAATGTCGGACAGCTCGCACAATACTCCGACTAGCCCCATCAGGGTTGCCCCGGTGACCGGCCCGGATCTGGGTACGGTGGCGAGCGCCGCATGTACGTTGGCAACGAGGCCGCTGATTTTGTCAGGGCCAACGAAGCTCAGACTTGATAGTTTGTCGAGGATCGCCTTGAGGGGGCGCAATGCCTTCCGGGTAACGGAAGTGCGACCCCGGTACGATTCCTCCCAGGTTGATTTTGCCAGGGCGCCGATCTCATGGATCAGCTGATCCGCGAGACTGTCAACCTGACGTTCCAGCGGTTGTACCGCTGAAGCAGTCTCTCCGGGGGCTTCCACCTTGAAGGCAGTGAAACCGCAGGAGAGCCGTTCTGCAACACGATTGGCCGGTTCCACGGCACGGGCGACGATCTCAGACCACTCACCGGCTTCGGCGAGCCAGTCCTTGAGATTGTCGTCGTATGCCGACAGAAAGTCAGTCTTTGCCGTGGCAAAGCTCTGTTCGACCTGTTCCATCTTCTCCATAAGGGGAGCCAGCTTTTCCTCGGGAATGGCATAGCCACCAAGGAATCTGACTCCCACCTCTTCGCAGGCGCGTTCAGCCTGACGCTTCAGGGTGGCGAACACCTTGAGGGCATCAGGATCAAAAATACGCTTGGACCCGAGAGAGGCGAGCTTGTCGGGTGGCAGATTCGCACCCTTCAAATCTTCCGGCCGGAGTTTCTTCTTGCCGGACCAGACGGAGAAACTGAGGTGAACCAGGACCAGACCCTGGAGTACTTTGCTGATGGTAGAGTTGTTCATGATGTCTCCTTTCGTGGGACTGTAGTTAGTTACCAAAACCAGGACTTTGGTCCGTTACCGCCAATTGCCGGCGCGGGAACCTCTGGTTCAGGTGGTGCGGGTGGCTGTTGGATATTCTGAGTGGCTGTGGATGCGGCAAGCAGGTCATTCCAGACGCCGGGGGTAATGCCGTCGGCATACTGATAGCCGTCGCCTCTGACCTGTTCCGCTTCCTTTCGGTTCATGAGTCTGCTGGCGGTCTGATAATCACGGAGATTTTCCCCACCTTTCAGGATGCCGAGGCGCAATGTCGAGCCGCGACGGCCATAGCGGTACAGAACGTCATAACCGCCGTCGTCCCGCTCGAAAACCGCCAGGTGATAAACCTTGTCGTGATTCCTGACCAGATCCTGCAGATGCAGATCCAGTGATGATTTGATGCTCCTGTATCGGTTCATGGCGACCTCCGGTCCCCGAAGTGCCGCTGCAATACTGCGTGCAGGGCGGTTCGGGTATCGGGTTCAGCCCTAAAGCCGAGTGCCCGGTCGAAGGCCTTGGTAAGCGTTTCGCCGTTGGACATCCCCTGACTGGCCGCGGCCCGTCCCTGGAAGGCGGTGATGCGTGCCCACCGGATCAGGGTGCGGGTCGAGAGGGTGACTTCCGTCTCCCCTTTGACAAACAGGGCTCTGATCTCGTTAGCGATGGCCACCATGCGGTCTCTGATGTCGCTGCCGACGGATGGCGCCACTTCGGTCAGAATTTTCTTTTCGATGTCCTGGTCGGGATAACCGACCTCGATCATGTAGAAGCGGTCGAGGAAAGCCAGGTTCTGCCGCAGAATCCCCTGGTAGAGGCCTGTGGCGTCTCCGGCTCCATTGGAGTTGGCGGTGGCGATGAAACGGAAGTCCGGATGAGCCGTTACCACTTCTCCCGTTTCCGGAATGGTGATGGGGCGGCCTTCGGCAATACCGTTCAGTCCCGCAGCAGTTGAAGGGTCGAGCAGATCGATTTCGTCGATCAGGAACCAGCCACCTTCCTTCATGGCAATGATGAGCGGCCCATGTACAAAATCCATCCCGCCGCCGGCATTGATCCGGTAGCCGCCGATCAATTCCGGTGTTTCCAGCCGGGAGTGGGCGACAACATTCCAGAGGGGGATATTGAGACGGGCGGCAACCTCGATGATGACAGAAGATTTGCCGCAGCCGGTCGGGCCGGTAAGGTAGAGTGAGCGTTCGCCGAGGAGATACCAAGTGAACAGATCCGACAGGGTTGATTGCCGGAATATGTACTGGATGTCCTGTTGGGGAACCGCTGGATGTCCCGGTGTTCTCCCCTTGATGGTTACTGATTTTGGCGCGTCGATATTGAACGTGCTTCTGATTTCGTAGTTCATGCCTGCCTCCTGTACAGTGTGTGGTAACCGGACAGGGAGACAGACTCCCCCGCAGGGATGTCGTGCTCTCCCTGCCAGGTCTCGATGGGTGATGAGTGTCAGTTGAATTCGTGGGTGCTTACGGCGTTTGCCTCTGCAAGAGCCGCTTCCTCAATCAGGTCGTTCAGGTCTCGTCCGGTTTCAAGATGTGCGAGTACCAGACGGATTGATTCGGCAACGCAGTTGAGACAGGTATTGCTCCCCAGATGACAGCCGATACCGCTCAATGCTTTGACGGCATCGGTTGCTTCCAGTCCCGAACGGAGACCGTACGAGACCAGCCTGGCAATGCCGTCGGCCATGGCGGAACCGCATCCTCCGGCTTTGCCGAAGCGCACGAATATTTCCATGGGAACAGCGGTGCCCGGGGAAAGTGTTACCGTGGTGTAGATCTTGCCGCATGACGACCGGCGTTCGATGGTGAAACCGGTAACAGCCTTGGGCCGTGGAATTTTTGGGCTCATAATGGCCTCCTTGTCCTGGCAGTGTGCTGCCGTGTGATTGCTAAGTTGCGGGAGGGACTTTCCAGGCAGTGATGATCCTGGGTAAACCGTTGACCAGACGGACAACGACAAGTACCCCCTTGTACCTGAATTTGAGCGGCTTCTCGTTGAGGAGCGGCAGAAGGTGACGGACACCCTCGACAGCCTCCAACGGAATGTCGCGCTCCAGGAAGCGGTTTGCCCCGTGCAGTGACAGGTTGACCTCATCCATGGCGACATCAGGAAGATGATTTTCATCTCCCGAACACATAATGTTGACTGGTCCATTCATCCTCGCACCTCCTCCCAGCCCTTCGGATAAACCTGGGGCTCCGGTGGAGCTGCAGCGGCAAACATGAATACGAAGAGCATTGCTGCAATGAGGATCAGTGACGCTATGGTCTGAAGAGCCTCTTTCAGATCTTCGTATCTGTTCTCCCGGGTGAAGGACTTGAGGTCAGGCGGTAACGTACCGGTACGATAGATTTTCATCGGTAATCTCCTTTCACTGGGGGCAGACACGCCTCCATGAATGGAGAGTTCCCATGGGGAGCGTGATGCCCCCTGGTGGGGTTGGTTCAGGCCGCCTGTGCTACTGGCGGAATGAAGGGTTTGATCTCAAGTTTTACGAAACCGGCTTTCGGCTTCTTGACCTGGTCATAGATGTCAGGATAGTTTCTCTTGAGCTTGCAGCTGTCGATCATTACCGACTCCGCCACTGAGGTGACGTTGATCAGTATCCCGTCCGAAGCCCCTTTGAACGTGCCATCCGCAAAGGTGAGGATGTCGTTTTTCAGGACGTCCAGCCGGGTTTCGAGAGCCTTCTTCTGCTCATTCAGCTCCAGATACTTCCTGCCGGCATCAAGTATTTCCCGGGGGAGATCCAGGGCGACAGCATGGGTAGGACAGCCGGTGCGAAACGGACAGTAACCGCAGAGAATTCCTGGTTCGGTTCGAGGGGCACACTCTCCTCGCGCTGCCGCAAGGATATGTTTTCCCTTTTCCACAAGTTGATCGAATACCAGTCTGTTGGGGGTATAGCTGTTGAATTCATGGTACGTTCCCGCATTGAGATCGACCACCAGGATCGAACCGCCAATTTCCACTGCCGGATCGAGGGTGCGTTGCAGCAGGCCCATCTGGACATGCAGCTGATCCACCCATGATGAGTAGGGTTCATCGGGGATGCCGTCGGTCGATTTCATCTCCACGATGTGCATCCGTTTGGTCTGTCGGTTCGCATAGAACAGAAAGTCAATGTGACACCTGATCTCTGGAAACTGCGGATGCTTCACTTCGACTTCTTCTTCGAAGAGGGCGCCACCGGTCCTGAAGAAATCTGCATACATGGCTTGCGCGGCGTGGCCACGGGAAAAACGCAGAAGTGTTGTAATATCGTGAGGGGACGGGTTTTGTTTACCGAGTGCCGCTTTACGTGGACAGCCGGCAATATCTGATGCTCCGACGTATAATGTACGGTCACCGAGATGTGATGATTGTTTCTGTTGATGGGCTGGAATAGCCTTTCCCAGAAAAGCAGCGAGTTTGCTCATGGCTGTCTCCTTTCAGATCAGAAACGGTATAGCGCCGACTGCGGTAAGCAGCGAGCCGAAGATAACGCCGGTAATGATCCGGGTGACGTCAATGCTGACCTGGAATTCCTTCTTGGTGGGAGCATAGACCGGCACCTGACAGCCTTTGATGGTTACGTGCTTGATGATGTGGGTAGTCATGATCTTGTCTCCTTGTCTGTGGGTTTACCCGGCAGAGGAGACAAGACACCCCCGGTAGGGAGAAAGTCGTTGTCTCCCTGCAGAGGTAGGTTGTGAGTGAAGTTCAATCCGGAACGTCAGGCACTACCGGTACTGCCAGCATTTGCCTTTGCCATCCCATTTGAAGCCGTGGTCTTTCAGCCATTGGCGGGCTGAGGTGTCGTTGAAGTCGGGAAAGGCGGAGATCTCCGATTCATCTGCGGAGAGTTCCATCCTGATTCCCTTAGCCGTCAGATACCCGATGATCTCCGAAGTCGAAACAGGTTCGGCTTCGTGGGATGTTGGGTGGCTGTCCGGCTTATTGGCAGTCTGTGAAGTCCCGGAGGTAGTGCTGGCAGTGCCGGCACTGTTTCCACCGTTGTTTTCAGTCTGACCGTAAAGGTCAGGATCTTCCTCGATGTCCTGGGTAAAAATGTCCGAGGCAGCGGTCGAGGTAAGTACTGCATCCACCAAGCCGCGTTTCTTGGCCATTTTCAGGCATGTGTTGTAAAAGTCGGCAGGATTGTCGTGTTCGACCTTTTCTCCCTGCCTGGCAATCTTCCAGTTGCCGCTTTCATCCTTTTTTGCGCTGAAGCCGCGTCCACCGATGATCTCCTGCGCCTTTGCCGGGTTCTCCTTGCGAAGATCCCAGTATCCCTTCGGTACCGGTTTATTCGTCAGTTCAACTGGACCGACACGGAAACGATACTTACTTTCCATGGTCGAACACGAACCGACACCCGTACCAAGACGCTGGCCTGCTGGTGAGTAAAGCGTCACCTTGATGCGATACTCACGATGGCCGAGATGCAAGTCGATGGTTTCCACATCCACGTCGTTTGCCAGTCTGAAGGTAAGCATGAGCTTTTCGGCGCCCGGTTTGAGAAGAACTGCTTTGTCTCCGCAGCCGGGAATGGTGCCGTAGTGCTCGCCTGATTTCATGACGTCACGCATGACGTACTGGATCAGGTTTACCTGGGCCTTCAGTTCACTGATGTTAACGGCGTGGTGAGTGAGGGATGATGCGGTGGGACTGATGGGAATAATTTGAGCTGATGCGTTCATCTGTCTGTCTCCTTTTCTGGGGGTTGTGTCCGACAGAGAAGACAGACCAATCCCTTTGGGGATTTGGTAATGTCTCCCCGTAGGACTGTTGAGTTGTGGTTGCTGGCTGTTACCTAGAACGGATCGGTGTCATCGTGCGGAATGTCCTCATGTGCCTGGTTGTTTGATGGCTGGTCGTCACTCCCGTCGGGAATGCTGCCATTTTTACTACCAAGCATAAGAAGCTTGTCGCCGATGATCTCGGTTGTGTAGCGATCTTTACCGTCCCGATCTTGCCATTTGCGGGTCTTGAGTTTACCGTCGAGGTAGACACTTTTTCCTTTCGACAAATACTCGCCAGCTACTTCTGCGAGACGTGCGTAGAGGACGATGTTGTGCCACTCGGTCCGGATCTCCCATTCGCCACTTTTGTTCTTTACCTTCTCACTGGTCGCGAGTGAAAAACTTGCGACAGCGGTGCCTCCTGGTGTGTACCTGATTTCAGGATCACGACCTAGGTTGCCGATGAGTTCTACACGGTTCAAACTTGCCATACTGCCTCCTTGTTGGTTTTCCCGAAGCAAAGAGGCAGATGTCTGTCCCGTAGGGAGAGAACAAAGTGTCTCCCGGTCGGGATGTGGTGAAAGTATCCGCCGCTTATAAGGCTTGTCGCGGAATTTGAGTAACAAAAAACCCACTCCGGCAAGTGCCAGAACGGGTCGTATCTTCATCAATAGTTGTTTTGATAGGCAGTGTCCGAAAATGGACGTACCTGTAAAATGTATTTAAGTCGCTTTACCCAAACGACTATTCGGAAGGCATAAATGCCTGTTCCGAACATCATCCGAAAAGGGGCAACTGCGGCCTGATCTTTTCGGTGGTCACATCCCTGCCGGGGCGATTCTTCCTCGGGCTATCCGAAGAAGTTTGTCCGGAAGCATGAAAGCTCGCGGAGTCTCTTTTGGTGAAAGAGTCTATAATATTTAGATAGTTAACAATGAAAAAGCAAGTTGTCAATAGAAATATTATGTGGTAACTGTCTGGAAACATGTAGAAAGACATTGAAACAATACGAGCTTGATTCGTTTATTGAGCGAGCCTGCGATTAAGTCGCCCGTTAGAATCTCTTGACATCCTCTGAACAAGTGCTTATCATCATACTGTAAGTTAAAGGGGAGTAGTTATCGGCCACAGACAAGGCCGACCCGGATTCCGTCAATACGGTCGAAAGACCCGGGACCGGGGCAGAAATCTGCCAACAAGACCTTTATCCAGGCAATAATGCCGGGGGTAAAGGTCTTTTTTATTACCCCCGGCGAAAAATACATCGCCGGGGGTAGTCACATGATGAACCGTTTTAAAACAACATTTCTCCTCTCCCTGCTCTCCATACTGCTAGTCTTCATGGGGGGCGTCATCGGTGGTCAGGGTGGCATGCTGGTTGCCTTCTGCATGGCGGCCGTCATGAACTTCGCTTCCTACTGGTTTTCCGACAGGATCGTCCTCAGGATGTACAACGCCCAGGAGATCTCCCAGGCGGCTCACCCCCTGTTCTACGGGATGGTCGAACGCCTGGCACGGCAGGCAGGGCTCCCCATGCCCAGGGTGTACATCATACCTGACGAATCCCCCAACGCCTTCGCTACAGGCCGCAATCCGAAACATGCCGCTGTCGCCGCCACCGAAGGCATCCTGCGTATCCTCTCCCCGGATGAACTGGAAGGCGTCATGTCCCATGAGCTGGCCCATGTCAAAAACCGCGACATACTGATCTCTACCATTGCCGCAACGTTTGCCGGCGCAATTTCGATGTTCGGCAACATGCTGCAGTGGGGCGCCATGTTCGGCGCCGGCCGGGTTGACGATGATGAGGGCGGCGGAGTAAGCGGCCTGATCGGTTCGCTGGCCATGGCGATCATCGCACCGCTGGCGGCGATGCTTATCCAGATGGCTGTTTCCCGCTCCCGCGAATATCTGGCGGATGCCTCTGGTGCTGAAATCTGCGGTAGACCGCTCGCCCTGGCTGAAGCTCTGCGCTAGCTGCACAACGCCTCGCAGGTCATGCCGATGCAGGATGCGAGACCTGCCACAGCCCATATGTTTATCGTCAACCCACTGACAGGCGGCGGCATGCTGTCGCTCTTTTCCACCCACCCGCCAATGGAGGAGCGTATCGCACGACTCGAAGCACTGGTCACCCAGACTTCTGACCACCACTAACAGCAGGGCTTACTGCCCGGCACACCACACAGGAGGAAACCATGTCTTACACAAGAAAACTTATCACCAGGGAACCGAAATCGTCCAAAAAGAATAAAAAAGAAACAGAGCAGTTGCAGAATGTCATTTCACTGCGCATCAGCGATGACGAAAAAAAGACGTTGGAAAAGATGATCAAGACAACATCCAAAAGCATCTCCGAAATCATGAGAGAGGCCATTGATCTGTGGAGATCCAAACAACGCAAACTGTGCATGTAAGAAAGGCGACTCAGTCGGAGACTCTATTACAGCAAAAAAAACTGATGCTTATCGACGAAAGTCTGACACCGGATACAAGCAGGTTCTGGTCAATGGACAGATATCGGCATGGAGAGCCGATGCCGAGTATGGGCAAGCAGATACTTGCTGATTTTCTTGGGAGTTTGGGAATGTCTGAAATGATTTCTTTGCCCGATGAGATGCTTGCAATGCTCGGAGAGAAGGGTCCCGAGGTATATAAACTGATAACAGGGAAAAGTTTCTATTCAATGAAGGAATGTCTTGAAAATTACAGGGAGGCAACATGTTGAAAGACGTCTTTTTGCCTGAAGGTATGTCACGGGTTATTCAACTTGCCATAGCTCCGGTATTTCTGTTGACCGCAATCGGAACGTTGCTTGGGGTAATGATTACCAGGCTGCATCGGATAATTGACCTGGCACGGGAGTGGGAAACAAAGCTGGTAAGCGAGTTCCAAACTTATGAAGTTGATTATCACAAGTCGCACCTCGCAATTCTGTCACGTAGAGCAAAACTAATAGGAAGAGCCATTACTTTCTGCACCGCAGCCGCACTTATAATTTGCACGCTTATCGCCGTTCTTTTTATAGATCAATTTGTGCATCTTGATATCACTGTGCTAGTCGCAGTGCTTTTTATCCTGGTCATGGTGTCACTGGTTATCGGGTTGCTCAGCTTCCTACGGGAGATCTATGTTGCGACCTCCAATCTTCGTATTGGTCCACACTGAGATGTCACTTGTGGTCAAAAATGGAAAACCAGAATATGCTGCATAAGATCAAATAACGATTGCCAAAACGTGCAGCTAAATAACTTCGGAGGGAACCAATGAAAACCAAATATTGCAGAATCCTACCCTGTGTTGCCTTTGCCGGCGTCATGTCGCTGGCTATCTCGTGTTCCAATGCCAATGCGGCAACCGGCGCGAAACCAGATCCTGCTCTGTTTAGCCAACTGGAGGCTTTTCACGGTCACGTCTGCGCCGGATCGATCTTCGGCGCCCGTATCGGGCTGGCGGCAAAAGAATCGCTGAAAAAGGCAGGGGGTACTGGTAAATTCACGTCGCGCTACTATGACCTTTCCTGCCCGGTGGACGGTGTCCAGTTCGGTGCCGAGACCACTTACGGGAATGCCGCCCAGTCAGTCGAAGATCGTGACGAACATCGGCTGGTGCTGACTGCCGAAGGGAACAAACTGAAGATTGAGGCCCGGCTTACCAGGAAGGCGGAAGAACTTGGCTTGAAAAGCCGCGACCTAGGGGAAAAGGCAAAGGCCCTCCCTTCCGGGTCGCCGGAACTGCATCAACTGGAACGGGAAATTGAAGAGATTTTTTCCTGGCTGAAAACCGCCCCCGAGCAAGAGGTGGTGGTTGTCAGCCTCCTTTCCGCGGAGGATAGAAACCGCTGATGTCCATGTGGATGGCATTCGCCCTGCTGCTGACGGTCATGCTCGTGGTAGACCTAGGTATGAACCGCAAGTATTGCCTCGATCCTGTTGAGTAATAGGCGTCGACCCGATCCTGTTTGAAGGGACGGCTCCAAAAATATTGTCTAAACGGCTACCGGGAGTTAGAAGTTTGTGACCCCATGGGAGGCAAAATGAAAATTGAAGTTATCGAAACTATTGGTAAAGTACGCAACACCTTATTCGGCAATGTATTGGAAGCCTTAAAGGCATGCGGTATGAACGGGAAAGTTGTGTTGGTTAATGATATCAAGACCATTTTGAAATATGGGGTGAAATCAGGCCCAGCACTTATTGTAAATGGGATTGTATTATTTGCTGGAAAAACTCTACCGCCGGAGAAAATCATGAAGTTTCTGCAGCAAAATCACTCGACCTTTTCGTAACAGTTGGTGGATGAAGATGGGGTGGTCTATATCTAAATATCTACCGGAGCACCTGTTCGGCAGGGATAACAGGTGAAGGGGGGCCAGAAATTAGATCACTTATGTCTTCTTGCCTGAGATGCTTAAAGTGATGATTGATGGTCCGTTCTAACGTGAATACATGATACAAATAATTACAACGCCTAACCCAACTACATGGATAAATAAATTGTTCTTGTGTAACGCAATGATAATGTATAGGTTAATGATATGAAAATATTCGGATTTTATCCCACAAGCAGGAAATATTTGCTGCCACTAGTCATGATGGCTGCAGTGATTTTTATTTTCCAAGGGATAAGTTTACCCAATTTATCAAACCCTCAGGATCCCAAGCTTTCAAGTTCACAAAAAGCCGAACCGTCAACCAGTGCTGTTGTTAAAACCCTTCTGCAGTCCCCTCAGTTAAAGGCTGCAAAAGCTGCTCAGCATTTCGATCTTTTCAACAACGAACATCAATTCAAGTACCCTGTCGTTTACATTTCTGCTTCACAGTTTGACTCTCATTCCTTTGCTTCTGCAACAATCACAGTTGGTCACTCCAGAGCTCCACCCGCGTAACACCACCACTGCCTCGCAACATCTGTAGCTTGCAATTGCCGTCTTCCCAGCTTTTTTTACACTGGGGAAGTATCTATGCTAGCAGTTTATTCGAGTCTCTGCTGCCAGGTACGTGCATGCAGTAGTGGCCCCTTATCTGCTTGATGCAAGCATGTCGCGTAAATTTAAACTACCTGATGATATCCGGGGATACCGCCTCATCATAAAACAATGGGAGCTTTCGCAGCCTGAACAGCATGCAGTTAGAAGACTGGTTGTCTGCATAACTGAATGTTTTTCTGCTGCTCGTACCCCGAATAACCATAATAGAAAGGAACAACACCCATGTCCAAGAGTATTTCATGGCGCATATGTCTCATATCGTTTTTTGCGCTGTTATCGTTTCTTTATCTCACGCCGACACTGGTTACCAAACTCCCTTCATGGTGGGGTGGTCTTCTTCCCAAGGACAAAATAAGCCTTGGTCTTGATCTCCAGGGAGGTACCCACCTTGTTATGGAGGTTGACACACAAAAGGCCGTTGAAGGCACTCTCGATCTGATTGCTACCGACCTTGAAGATTCCTTGAATACCAGAAATGTCCGCTACAAGAAGGTCGCCAGGGTTGGTGAAGACTTGATCCAGCTGACACTGTACGACAAGGGAACTGCTGAAAGCGAACAGCAGCTTATAAAGAAAAAGTATCCTGAGTATGAATTGATTCCCCCGACTGATGAAGGCGGACTTGTTATCATCCAGCTCCGTATGGACAAAAACACCATCAAAGACAGGAAAGACAAGGCGGTTGCACAATCACTTGAAACCATCCGCAATAGAATCGATCAGTTCGGCGTGTCAGAGCCGGTAATTCAGCGAGATGGGATAAATCATATTGTCGTTCAACTACCCGGCATAAAGGATCCCAAGCGGGCCATAGAATTGATTGGCAAGACTGCCCGTCTCGAATTCAAGCTGGTTGACGAGAAAATTACCGGTACATCTGCTACGCCTGGGACCATCCCTGAAGACGAAGAAATACTCGTGGAGAAACGATCTGATTCAGCTAGTACATCAGTTCAGGATATCCCGATCGTGGTGAAGAAGAAAGCCATTATCACCGGCGACCTTCTTACCAATGCGCAAGTGAAGATAGATTCACAGTTCAATCAGCCGTATGTGGCAATCGACTTCAACACAACCGGAGCCAGGCTTTTCGACCAGGTAACTGCTGCTAATGTGGGAAAGCGTTTCGCCATAGTACTCGACGGCAATGTTTACTCGGCGCCGGTGATTCGTGAACGGATATCCGGCGGCAGTGCACAGATTTCAGGAAGCTTCAGCGAGAAAGAGGCGGCGGACCTGGCTATCGTCCTGCGCGCGGGGTCGCTCCCGGCACCGGTAAAGATAGTTCAAAATGTCACTGTCGGGCCTTCCATTGGTCAGGATTCGATCGCCAAGGGACTGACAGCCGGCGGGATAGGTGTAGTGCTAGTGGTGGTGTTCATGGCAATTTACTACCGCATGGCAGGAGTGGTTGCTAATATAGGTATGGTACTGAATGTACTTTTTCTTATGGGGGCGCTTGCGGCCCTCGGGGCTACCCTTACTTTGCCCGGTATCGCAGCCATCGTCCTGTTGATCGGCATGTCGGTTGATTCGAACGTCCTTATCTTCGAACGGGTCAAGGAAGAAATCAGGCTTGGCAGAACACCCCGAATGAGTCTTGACGTAGGTTACGACAAGGCTTTCATGACTATTATGGACTCTCACATTACTACACTGATTACGGCCGCGGTCCTCTTTCAGTTCGGGACCGGCCCGGTCAAAGGATTTGCGGTTTCGTTAAGCCTTGGCATTATCATAAACCTCTTCACATCTCTGGTGGCAACCAAAGTCATTTTTGACAGTTGCTTGCGCCGATTTGATGTGAAGAAGCTCAGTATTTAAGGAGGCAATGATGCAACTCATAAAAAAGACCAATATAGACTTTGTCGGCAAGAGAAAGATTTCTTTTGTCATTGCAGCACTAATAGCGATTACCGGCGTCATTGGCATTGTCCAGATCGCGAGAAATGCCGCCAACATGGGAATTGACTTCTCAGGCGGGACTTCAGTTCAGCTCGATTTCAGCCAACCGGTTTCCATTGAAAAGGCCAGGATTGCCCTGGCACATAACAATCTCAAAGAGGCCAATCTGCAGGAGGTTAAGGAAACGAATAAATTACTCATCAAGGTGGGCAAGACCACTTTGGCGTCGGGAAGTGTCGCGGACACAATAACTGCTGTTTTCAAGAAAGAGTTGCCGGAGAATGCCTTTGTTGTGGAAAGTTCCACCGAGATCGGCCCATCCATTGGTGAAAAACTGAAAAAGGACACCCTAGTCGCAGTTGGCATTTCAATGCTCGGCATCATTATTTATATTGCCTGGCGCTTTGATCTGAAATTTGGCATTGGTGCGACCATCGCCACACTTCATGATGTTCTGGCCATGATTGCCGTGTTTTATGTAATGAACAAAGAAATAAACCTTCTCTTCATAACGGCAGTTTTGACGATTGCCGGGTATTCTCTGACCGATACGGTGGTTGTTTTCGACAGGATCAGGGAAAACCTGCGTAAGAACCTGAACGAACCACTGATAAATGTGTTCAATGGGAGTATTAACGAAGTCCTGCCCAGGACGGTAATAACTTCCTTGACCACGTTTATGGCTGCAATTTCCCTGCTGCTCTTCGGTGGTGAAGTGATTCATGACTTTGCCTTTGCGCTGGTCATCGGCATAGTTGTAGGGACGTGTTCTTCGATATTCATTGCGAGCCCGATTGCTCTTGAATTGGAAAGTAGAAAAAGTGAGCTGGCAAGCAAATAACCATCAAGGAGAGAAAGTAGTGACGATTCAGGTGAGTTTCCCGTCAAAAGAGTCAATCTCGATTGCCTGCCCGGTAGAATCCTTTGCTGCCGGGCAGGCATTTGAATTTGCGTGCTACTTAAAATACATGATGGAGAAAACACCATGAAATGTCCGATATGCAGCGATCACAGAAAGATCGAAATCAACATACATTCCGAAGGGTATGCTGACAACATGCTTGAATGCAGTAAGTGCGGGGCTATCTGGATTGAAAGTCTAGAGGCGAACTGCAATTATAGAACTCTCATTTTAGCCAACAAATCAAATTACGGAGTGAAATTATGTGTAACCGGATGATAGGTGTTTTCTTGATTCTTTGTTGCGGTGCCTTTTGGGTCAATGGTTGTGCCAACAAAGAAATGGTAAAGAAGGAAGAATCTTCAATTACAACACACATCGAGAAGAATTTAGCTGAACCGTTCATAAATGACACACTGCCACGTGAAGAAAAGCAATCAGCAGGGTCAACTTTTGGTATTGTGAAAGCATCGTCAGAAACTCAGGTGCTGGCAGTCAGTGAAATTATCTTGGAGAAAATCCATTTCGATTTCGATTCATACCTTTTGGGTTATGCTGCTCGTGATACTTTAAGCAAGAACGCTGAATATCTTTTGAAGAAAAACACGGCTGTCAAGATCCAGATTGAAGGTCACTGTGATGAACATGGTTCAGATGAGTACAACCTGGCCTTAGGTGAAAAGCGGGCACAGGCAGCATTCAACTATTTGGAGACATTGGGAGTCCCTTCTGCACGGCTTTCTGTCATTAGCTATGGCAAGGAAATGCCACTTAATAATGGACACGATGAAGCTGTGTGGGCTCAAAACAGACGCGCTGAATTCGTTATTATCAAATAGTGCCAATTTTTCTCACTGACATGAACATATTCAATGAACCCTCTTTATTGAAAACGAGAGTATACGTAGAGGGTAGTTTCTCACTTAGACGTTTTCTCTAAAGAGGGTAATTCTCATGCCTCGAAAAAGTAGTTAAACAATATGGAGGAAGTGGTGACTACCGCGACGAAAGTCCTGTTACGGGAGAGCAACAATTCCAATAAGGTTCGTTTGCATGGGAAACTGATCCTTGTGACCAGGGCTGCCGGACAGGCCGAGGAATTTGCATGTCTACTAAAAGCCAAAGGTGCACGGGTACTGGAATATCCGACCATCCGGATAGCACCGCCGGAAAGCTACGCAGACTTAGACGTCGCTTTGAAAACGTTGACAGCGTTCGATTGGGTCGTCTTTACCTCCAGAAATGCGGTCGGCAATTTTGTTGAACGTCTACAGATGCTTGATTTAGACGTCAGTACCGTGAATTTTTGTCGGATATGCGCCGTAGGGCCAAAGACCGCAGAATTGTTGCACGACAATGGTGTACGCGTTGACCTGATAGCAAGTAACTACACAGGCGAAGGAGTCGTTGCTGCTTTTGCCGGACTGGAGATGACAGATAGATGGGTGCTTTTCCCCAAGGGCGACTGCGCCCGCGATGTTGTCATAGATGGACTTCTGCGACAGGGAGCACATGTCAGAGATCTGATTACATACCGCAATCTGCCACAAGACAAGATCCCTACTCAATTAGTAATAGCCTTGGAGGAACGGCAGATTGACTGTGTTACATTCACTGCCTCCTCCACGGTCACCAATCTCGCAAGCCTTCTTGGTGAGCAGCGCTTTGCGAAACTCTTGCAAGGAGTTGTTATAGCGAGTATCGGACCGATTACTTCCAAAACGTGTAATAAGTTCGGGCTGGAGGTTCATGTCGAACCCAGTGAATACACAATTAAGGCATTGACTGAAGAAATAGCGAAGTACTTTGATCGCGTTGATTAACTTGGCGCAAATACAGATAATGTGCACCACATGCAGTCTTGGTACCGTTTTAGCGCCAATAGTATGAACACAGAGTGGAGTCATAATGCAACATGCGAATGAAAACATAGTTGTTGGGCTGGATATTGGTACATCCAAGATCTGCGCTGTGGTTGGGAGGCAGCATAACGATCATATTGAGATTCTCGGAATTGGCCAGTCCCGAACCAGTGGGTTGCGTAAAGGTTTTGTGATTAATATCGAGAGCACAGTAAAGTCAATCCGCAAAGCAATAGAGGGAGCGGAACTCATTTCTGGATGTTCCATTAAAAACGTGGTGGTGGGGATTGCCGACAGATTCATGCATGGTCAAAACTCTAACGGCATGGTGACGCTCAAGGGGCGCGAAGTTACAAAGAATGACGTGCAACGGGTCATTGATTTGACGCAAGCTGTACCGCTTCTTGCAGACCGCAGAATGCTACATGTTATCCCACAAGAATTCATCGTTGACTCATACGATGGAATTGAGAATCCTCTGGGAATAAGCGGTGAGAGGCTGGAGGCTCGGGTACACCTCGTCACAGCGGCATCTGCAAGTGTTGCGAATATCGTGAAGGCGTGCGGGCAGGCTGAATTGGTAGTGGATGAAGTTATCTTTCAGCCTCTGGCGTCTGCACAGGCAGTGCTTATGCCAGAAGAGCGGGATCTTGGGGTGGTCATGATCGACATCGGCAGCGGTACAACGGATATTGCAACATTCAGAAGAGGGACGCTCCGGCATACTTCTGTGATACCAGTTGCCGGCAACCACTTGACCAGTGATCTTGCTGTTGGGCTACGCGTTACTACAAGCGAAGCTGAGCAAGTCAAATGTATCCATGGTTGTTGTCAGGGAGACATAATGGACGGAGAACCCCCGGTTGAACTCCTTACGACAATTGGCGTTCGCAATCGCTTTGTGTCCAGGGACAGCATTCGCAACATTCTTTATTGCCGGGCTAACGAAATATTCACCATTATTAACAGGGAGCTAACTTGTTCAGGATTCAAAAGTAACCTGGCTGCCGGTGCAGTGATTACTGGTGGCTCTTCGCGCCTTCCAGGTATGGTTAAGCTGGCCGAGATGGTGCTCAACATGCCGGTACGGGTAGGCGAACCACGGCATATCAGCGGACTCGCTGATAGCGTCTGCTTGCCGCAGTTTTCCACAGGTGTCGGTCTCGTATTGAGTGGCTTCAAGGTTAAGCATACGCCGGAAATTCAAACGGAAACCTTATTTGATAAACTCAGGTTGAGGATTAACTGTCTGTGGGGATAAACGTGATCAGAAATCGATTATTGATGATTTGGTTTAGGAGGCACGGGCACGCATGAAAAAACAATACTACCATGTTGCTGTGATTGTCATTACAACTATACTGATCCTGTGTCTGCATTTATTGTCAATGCAGTGGTTTTCGAATCACATTGTTCTGAACGAACTGTTTTACATCCCACTGATTCTTGGTGTGTTGCGTTTTGGTCCGAAAGGCGCTCTGGTGACCTATCTGTTTGTTTCGGCAGCATACACTCCCATGTTTTTCGGAGGTTGGGCGAACTCAGTTCCACAATTGGTTGATAGATCGTTGCATGTGGTGTTGAGCGGGTTGGTCGCTATTTTTGCAGGCCAACTTGTTACACGGGAGAGGAAAAGACACAGGCAGGCGGAGCAGGAACGTTATTTTTCTGGTATCGGCCAAGCTGCGACCGTAATCGTGCATGACCTGAAGAACCCGCTCATCTCGATTCTGGGGTTTGCTCGTCGCATCCAGGAAGGTAAAGGCGACACTTCACTTGCGGCTCAGACAGTCACGGAATCTGCAATGACCATGCAAAGGATAGTTAACGAGGTACTCGAATTTGCCAGGCCAATACAATTGGATTCCACAGAGGGGGATGTTAGGCAAAGTATTCAGCGGGCTTGCGAATCGTGCTTTATAAAGGCAGAAACGAAAGGAGTGAGTTTTAGGGTTAACTCCCCGCCTGAGCCTCTAATCTGTAAGGTTGATAGCTTCCAATTGGAACGGGCTCTAGTCAACCTGATTGATAATTCTGTTGACGCCTCATATCAAGGTGGAAATGTCATCGTGACCATTGCAAGCGGTAAGAATATGCTTACGATTACAATCAAGGACCATGGAGCCGGAATGAATCAAGAGACATTGGATAATCTTTTTACGCTGACTTACACGACAAAAAACGAAGGGACCGGTTTTGGCGTTCCTATCTCGAAAAAAATCATTGAAGCGCACGGCGGAACTATTCGAATAAAAAGTAAAAAAAATTCCGGTACAGAAGTGATCATAGACTTGCCTTTGAAGCCAGCTAATATGCTGTGAAATATTGATTGTCTCATGAAAGGAGCAATTTGTGCGATACATCCTCCAAATTTCTTTTTCTACCTTAGTTGTGCTGTTTTTACTGTTGTCGTGGACGGTCCCAAATTTCTGTTGGTCCGCTTCATCCGAGATCAGGTTGTCAAAAGGGCAGACCGTCTATGTGCCTGCTTACTCAAATGTTTTTACTGGCCCGAGAAAGCTGCCTTTCCAGCTTGCCACGACGTTGAGCATTAGAAACACAGACATGTCGTCCTCATTTCAGGTTACTGACATCGACTATTACGACACAAGTGGCAAATTGATTCGTCGTTATCTTGAAAAACCATATATCCTTGGTCCATTGGCTTCTTCCTTCGTTCATATTGAGGAGAAAGACACCAGCGGAGGTTTCGGAGCAAACTTCATTGTCAAATGGAACTCAGACAAGGCTATCAATAGTCCCGTCATCGAGTGCGTCATGATCGGAGCCACATCCGGACAGGGGATATCTTTTGTCAGTGCAGGTCAGGAAATTAAATGAACTATCCGTTGAGCAACCAATGAAAACGCTTATTCGAGAATTGATTGATTCCCTTCTGATCGTATTGGGGATTTTTTTAGCCGGGATGGGTATTAAAGGTTTCCTGTTGTCGTCTCACTTCATAGATGGCGGAGTTACCGGTATATCCATGCTGCTGAGCAATCTGCTTGGCTATCCATTGGCGATCCTTATCCCGCTTATCAATCTCCCGTTCATCGCTTTGGGCTATCATCAGATCGGGAGCAAGTTTGCCTTGAAAAGCGTCTTCGCAATAACTGGTTTGGCTCTTTGTCTTGCCTTTGTCAACTATCCGGACGTAACCCCCGACAAGCTGCTGACAGCCGTTTTCGGTGGCTTTTTCATTGGCGCCGGAATAGGCTTGGCTATACGGGGTGGCGCGGTTCTTGACGGCACTGAAATAGCGGCTTTGCTGATCAGTAAAAGTAGTAATATTTTGAAAGTCGGCGATGTCATCCTCATCTTGAATATTTTCATCTTTTCCACTGCGGCTTTTTTTCTCGGCATCGATTCAGCGCTCTATTCTGTATTGACATACTTTGCAGCATCTAAAACAGTCGATTTTCTCCTTCACGGTATAGAGGAGTACAACGCCATAATCATAATGTCAGAAAAAAGTGATGAAATCAGGGTGGCAATCATCCGCATCCTGAGTCGGGGCGTGACGATTTACAATGGACGCGGTGGCAAGTCCGGCAAGCCTATAGATATTATCTATTGTGTCGTTACCAGGTTGGAAATCGGAAGGGTAAAAAATGTTACCAATGAAATTGATGAAACAGCATTTGTAGTAATTCACCCTTTAGCTGATGCCGTCGGCGGTATTATCAGGAAATCCGTCTTGCATTGAAAGGTAGCCGAACCACCGGTGTAAGGCAGATAAGGCGCTGAGTTCTCGGCCATAGAAGGACAGTTCTTCGTAAATCAGCTGAAGCGTCTCGGGTTGAAGAGTCCGCAGTGCTGATATATTTCAACAGGAAGTAAGCGAAATCCCGTTTAGTGTGCTGTTGATTTTGAAAATACATACAGAACGAGTACTCCCAAGAAAATCAGTAAGATTCCGGCCACAGCAGGCAAGTCTAGTTTCTGTCCCATAAAAATCCAAGCGACCAAAACTATCAAGGCTGTCCCGACGCCTGACCAGATTGCATAAGCAATACCTACAGGGATAGCTTTTAGGGTGAGCGACAAAAAGTAAAAAGCAGAGGCATAACCCAAAACAACAATGGTCGAAGGCCATAGCCTCGTAAAACCTTCGGCGGATTTTAGAGCTGAAGTTCCCGCAACTTCACTAACTATCGCTACTATAAGGAATACCCATTTCTGCATTGATTCAATCCTTGGTAATTTGTATTTAACTTATAAAAAGCCAGCATTGTCCGGTTTGGTTTATGCGTTAAGTCAAAAACACCCCTCAGAACTCAACGATGTGCTTTCAAAGACCTTAGCTGTCCGGAAATCAGCTGCAACGATCTTACCAATGGTTTTATTTCCTGCAATTGAATATCATATAAAATTAACCTTGAAATGCTGACGTTAATTTTTGTAACTATTCATACTTACATGCCTTGAGAATCAGACGGATTGATTTTTAAAGCATTGTTGGTAAAAGTTACATTCCATCACGCTGGATCCATTTATTCATTTGCAGAGGAGATTTATATGCCAAAAATTGATTCAGAAGTCGCTGAGGGTTGTTTTCAATAATGAGCATTGAATGGTGTTCTTTTTTTATAAACTGCTCGTGTACGGCGTGATTCAGAAAAGATGATAACCCATCATAATATCCAAGAATGTTTAACAAGCCGCACGGTTTTGTATGAAAACCTAGTTGTGCCCACGTGAGAACTTCAATTATCTCCTCTAACGTTCCAAGACCTCCAGGAAGTGCTATGAAGCCGTCAGACAGCTCAGCCATAAGTGCTTTCCGTTCATGCATCGAGCCAACAATTTTCAGTTCGGTCAATCCATTATGGGCAATTTCCTTGTCAACCAGACTCTGTGGAATGACCCCGACGACCTCGCCGCCTTCATGCAGGACAGTGTCAGCGATTGCCCCCATGACGCCGATACTCGCACCTCCATAAACCAGACCGATGTTACGTACAGTCATTTCACGAACGAATGAACAGGCTTCTTCGACATACCTTGAGTCTCTTCCGGGATTGGAACCGCAATACACACAGATCATTTTCATATCAGCTTGATCCTCCAACGTATAAGGATTGTTCGCTCTTGCGTTCAGCTGCAACTACAGATGGAAATCTCCGGCAGCTTCCGGCTGGTAAAGGATGCGTTTCACCTTCAGTTTTTTAATGCCACTAGGTACTTGCCACGTGATTCGATCCCCGGTGCGGTACCCGATCATGGCAGTACCAATCGGGGCAAGCACTGAAATCTTGCCGCTTTCTAAATTGGCATCACCCGGAAATACAAGCGTATAGACCAGGTCTTCTCCAGAATCCATATCCGTGAGGCAAACTCGTGAGTTCATGGTTATAACATCGGGCGGGATGCCAGATGGAGCTACCACTTCTGCTCTAAGCAGTTCCTGTCCCAGTTCTTCCAGATATTTGCCATCACGAGATGGTTTGCTGCTCGCATTTTCAATCAAATCCTCCAATCGCTGCAAATCGAAATCCGTGATAAATATCTGCCTGCTGTTGGTACGTTCTTTCATGATGCAACCCCCCAATGTTTTTTGTCGCAGAGTTGTTATCTGCAGTTGCTGCTTGAGAACTATCTCCATAGATTTAAAAACAGAATAACCGGCACAATGGCACGCGCACCCTCTGCTACCGAGGCACGGGGATTGGTGGCAATTGTAGTACTGATGCCAGTCCGCTGTTCAAAATAATCTCGCACTCCGGGAATCAACGCCCCACCGCCGGTAAGACAGATGCCGTTCTCAATGATCTCGCAACCCACGTCATGAGGTAGATCCCGCATAAATGAATCAATTGTAGCGGCAATTTTTTCTATTACCGGCAGTAATGCCATCTTTGTAAATACACTGCCTACATGTTCAGGCGAACGCAACAGTCCGTTGGTACGCATCAGCATATCTGAATGCGAATCGTCAATAGTAGATCCATAACTAATTGCTGTAGATACGATCGCGCGGCGCATCTGATCACACCCGATTCTGATTGCGCAAGTGGTCCGAATTTTACTTGAGCGTATGATTGCACAATCAGTAACTCCTTCCCCAATATCAATTACCATCTGAGCGTACGGAGACGAAACATCGAGACCTGCACCAATGGCAGCGGCAAGTGGTTCAGGTATGATCATCACCGAAGCTGCACCGGCGTTTATGATGGAGTCGATTAGTAATTGTCGCTCTTCCTGGCGAGCATCGCTGGGGGCACAGGCTAAAACGCACGGTTTGAAAATGCCGAATCGACGTACTCGATCCATAAGTGGCTCCAGGATGTTTGATACAGTCTCACCATCCACCACCACTCCGTTGCAGAGTGCCCGTTTAAGCCCAATTAAAGAGGGGTATTCCGTTAAAGGAGACAGTCCTGTGGCAATTCGTATTGTCGCAGTACCAACATCCAACGCAATGTGCTGACGCCAGTGCGCGCTGTGGAACAGGGGTATCATGGCAATCCTTTTATATTGTTCTGAACGAAGCGGAGATCTGTTTTTATGTTGCATGCGCAAGTACGCACTGCTGTCATCACTTGCTCAGCAAGTGAAATTTACAGCTTAAAAAAAAACCCCCACTAGCTTGTGCCGGTGGGGGGTTAGGTTTACCTGGTTTAAAAACTAAGTATCTCCCTCCAGCACAAGCAAAATCTGTGCATAATGACGAACCGGTACGATTTCAATCAAGCAAATGGTTGGTTTAGTTTTGAAGAGAATGTTCGACAACATAAGAGGTGACTTCCTAATTTGATAAACAATTTTTAAAAATATAGCATAGATAACAATAGGAGTCAATTGACGCTGTAGTCGAAGTAGGTTAGGCAAGATATTCACGGATCGATATTAATTCATTTAGTTGTCATGGCAAATATATTGAATTTATTGCCGTCGTATTTGCGCTTGCACAGAGTTTTCTTAGTGGTAAACTAAGGTGAGCGCACACTTGCAAGAGGGGCTTAAATGACTAAAAGAAGGCGGGAATCAACTGAGGTAAGACAACAGCAGATAACCGAGGCTGCCTTGCATGTCATAGGGCAGAAGGGGGTAAACGGTGCTACTACGGTTGAGATTGCCTCTGCGACAGGCATTTCCGAAGGGAACCTTTACCGGCATTTCCGAAACAAGGAAGAAATAATCAAATCGGTAATCGACAAGATCGGGAACGACTTGGTAGCGATACTGAATGCCGTGGCAGAAGTTAGTGATCCACTACAAAAACTGGAAATCACATTTAAACGCCACCTTATGTACATAGAAGGGAATGTCGGTATACCAAGAACAATTTTCTCAGAAGAAACGATTGTGTCGAATGAAAATCTTCGAGCAAGGGTGAAAAATACTATTTTAATGTATTTCCAAGGGATCAAGCAAATAGTTGAACAAGGACAGAAGATTGGCGCGCTTGATGCTGAAATGGACTCGCAGGCAATCACCAGCATGTTCATTGGCACTATCCACTTTGCTGTCACGCGGTGGTTGATGAATAATTTTTCCCCTAAACTGACCGATGATGCGGAGGGGCTTTGGAAAAACTATGCACGAGCAGTAATTCATAAAGATTAAAATTATCAACACACCATTACAGGAGGAAATCAAAATGGAACTGATTAACAAAGTTGTCGGACTCACGGTTGTTTTTGTTGCCTGCTTAAGTCTGCTTGTCCCACGGTTTGCCGTGGCTCATTGCGACACTATGGATGGCCCGGTTGTCCAAGATGCCCGTAAGGCCCTGGAGACCAAAGATGTCACACCGGTTCTCAAATGGGTACAGAGCAAAGATGAAAAAAGCCTTAAAGATGCATTCAAGAAAGCACTCGCCGCACAAGGTAAGAAACAGCAGCCAGCCGCGGAGAAGAAGTTTTTCGAATTACTGGTAAAAATCCATCGTGCTGGCGAAGGCGCACCCTTCACAGGGCTGAAGCCCGCAGGCGGAGTGGAGCCGGTTATCGCCGAGGCGGACAAAGCTTTGGCCGGAGGCTCTCCCGACAGTTTGGTAAAGATGGTGACCGATTCGGTCAGCCAAGGTATTCGCCAGAGATACGAGAAGGTGGCTGAAGCGCTCAAGCACAAGGATGAGAGCGTACAGAAAGGTCGAGAATACGTGGCGGCATACGTCGAGTATACCCATTACGTGGAGCGCTTGCAGATGGATGCGGAGGGACATGCGGCGCATCATGGGGAGGCTGCCCACAAAAAGCATGAGGTTCAAAAACACGAGCATGGCCATTGATCATGCACCAAGCAGTTGGGTTGAGATAATTATTTTAAAAGAAAAACTGACACAAGCACAAGGAGACGACAATGGCAAAAAAAGCATGGGTTGATCAGTCTGAATGTATCAGCTGCGGACTATGTGTTGACAACCTTCCCGATGTCTTCCGTTTTGATGATAGCGGCAAGGCGGAATGTTTCGATTCCTCTGCTGCAACCGAGGATGAAATCCAGGCCAATGCCATCGATATATGCCCTGTATCGTGTATCCATTGGGAAGAGTGAAGTGTAAATCGTAGCCAAAGGAGAAAATATGAAGAGTTGGCAATGTACCATCTGCCAGTATGTGTATGATCCGGCTGTCGGAGACATGGAGCATGGGATTGCACCCGGAACCGCTTTCGAAGATCTTCCGGCTGAGTGGGTCTGCCCTGAGTGTGGTGCCGGAAAAGATTCCTTTGAGGAGCTATAAAGGGAGTTTTTGATTCGACGTATTATCCAATGATGGCCCTGATCAACTGTCAGGGCCTGATATAAAAGGTAACTGTTTATAAAGGAGGTATTTGCCATGTTTGTTGTCATTATCAATTTCCCACCCATTAAAGAGGGAAAGGATGCCGCTTTCAGGGAGTGGTTTGCAGATACAAACAAGGAGTTTGGGAATTTCAAAGGATTTATTGGGCGGCGCCTTTTAAAGCCCATGGAGAGTGGCAACTATGCGGCCATTGTGGAGCACGAGAGCCGGGAAAGCTTCATGGTCATGCATGAGAGCCCGGCCCACATCGAAGCTGGCAAGCGCGTCGGACTATTGTTCGACGGCAGCGCATCTCCCAAGTTTTACGAAGTAATTATTGGGTAAGGGGTGTGAATAATAAAACAGATGGTAACTGAAATATCTTATCTTCTAAATAAAATGAATCACCTGTTTAAGTAGTACAAGAAGGGACGGAAATGACTGATAAAATACTGCCGATTGAAACTCTCTCCCCTTGGTGGAGAAATGCCCTAATCCTTGTCATGATCATGGGCTTCACGATTTTGATCTGGTTGGCAGTTAGAAGTTATCAGGACGCCCCGCCAATCCCGGGTAAAGTTGTTGGACCTGCTGGTGAGACGGTCTTCACCCGAAATGACATTCTTGCCGGCCAACAGGTGTTTCTCAAGTACGGCCTGATGGAAAACGGGACTGTCTGGGGGCATGGTGCATACCTCGGGCCAGATTTTTCAGCCGAGTATCTCCATGCGCTTTCCGTCGATATTGGATCGATGCTTGCCCAACAACGATTCAAGCGTAACTTGCAGGATCTCTCCAACAACGAACGTGATCTGATTAATGCGGAAACCGCACAATGGCTTAAACAGAACCGTTATGATTCACAAACAGAAACATTACCCATCACCCAGATTGAGTCTGCTTCGTACCGACAGCAAATAACGAAATGGGCAGAGTATTTTTCCGTGCCAGCTGGGAATGCCGGTCTTCCGGCAAAGTACATCAAAGCCCCGGTTGAACTTGAGCAGCTCACGGCTTTTTTTGCTTGGACAGCCTGGGCATCAGTCGTCAACCGTCCCGGCCAGACATATTCCTACACTAATAACTTCCCCTACGACCCGGTGGTCGGCAACACACCGACCAGCGACGCGGTCTTGTGGAGCGCCTTCTCTCTGATCTCGCTCCTGGCCGGGACCGCCGCCGTCCTGTTTGCCTGTGGTAAGTTCGATTTTCTGGGGTGGAAGGAAAAGGGGGAGCATGTTCATCCGCAGATGCTGCCCGGTGTTACTACGAAAAGCCAGCGGGCAACCATCAAGTATTTTCTAGTTGCAGTACTCCTCTTTTTAATTCAGGCGTTGGTTGGCGGTGCCACGGTACATTACCGGGCAGACCCGGCCGGTTTTTTGGGTATTGATCTCTCGACGCTACTTCCGAGCAATATTGTCCGGACCTGGCACTTACAGTTGTCGATTTTCTGGATCGCGACCGCCTATGTCGCCGGCGGCTTGTTCCTCGCACCATCTCTGGGCGGGAAGGATCCCAAAGGGCAGGTAGGCGGTATTAATCTGTTATTTTGCGCTTTAGTTTTGGTCGTTACCGGAAGTCTTGTGGGGGAGTTGCTCGGCATTAACCAGCTCCTTGGCAAATTCTGGTTCTGGTTCGGGCACCAGGGGTGGGAGTACCTGGACCTTGGACGCGCCTGGCAGATAATGTTGGCTGCAGGTCTGGCAGGATGGGTCGTTCTGTTGTTCAGGGCGATAGCGCCTGCAAGGTGTGATAGCGAACAGAGCGAAATTTCATCTTTGTTTCTGTACGCGGCTATCGCTATTCCACTCTTCTATCTTCCCGCCATGTTCTTTGGAAGCACCAGCCATTTCTCAGTTGTCGATACCTGGCGGTTCTGGATCATCCATCTTTGGGTAGAGGGTTTCTTTGAAGTCTTCGTAACAGTCATGGTGGCCCTCATCTTCTACAAGCTCGGCATTGTTTCCCATAAGACGGCGGCCCGGGTCGTTTACCTGGATGCAATACTCTACCTGGGGAGCGGCATTGTCGGTACTGGTCACCACTGGTACTGGACTGGGCAAGCGAACATCACCATGGCACTTGCAGCGGTCTTCTCCGCCATGGAAGTGGTGCCGCTTACTCTTTTAACTTTGGATGCTTGGGACTTCGTCAAACTGACCAAAGGGAATTGCGATATCTGCAACAAGTCCATCGCAATACCACACAAATGGACCTTTTACTTTCTGATTGCCGTCGGTTTCTGGAATTTTGTTGGCGCCGGCGTCTTCGGCTTTCTCATCAATCTCCCTATTATCAGTTACTTCGAGGTTGGCACCATGCTCACGCCAAACCATGGGCACGCGGCAATGATGGGGGTATTCGGCATGCTCGCCGTTGCTCTGATAGTTTTTGCCTTGCGGCAGGTGTTGACTGATGAACAATGGGTACGTCCGGAAAAATTCATCAAAGTTTCCTTCTGGGGTCTAAACATCGGCCTGGCTCTGATGGTAGTGACCAATTTATTTCCCGGCGGGGTGCTCCAGTTTATTGACGTCCTCAAAAATGGTTACTGGCATGCCCGAGGGGCGGGGTTTCTGCAAGGTAAAATCCCTCGCATGATTGAATGGCTGCGTATGCCAGGTGACCTTGTCTTTGTCGGTCTGGGTGTATTTCCATTGCTTGTTGCGTCGGTCCTGACCTGGCGAACCATGAAGAGAATATCACCAATGTGACATAGCGGTTGAATTAAAGAAAAAGGAGAACAACCATGGCAAAAGAACCATTTGTTGAACAAGACATGTGTATTGGTTGCGGAATTTGTATCAACAACCTCCCCGACGTATTCCATTTGAACGATCATGGCAAAGCAGAATGTTTTGATCCAAATGGTGCTACGGAAGAGGAAATTCAACTTCAGGCCATTGCAGCCTGCCCAGTAACTTGCATCTTCTGGAAGGAAACTTGCGTCTGCTAGATAGCTACATAAATACCATTTCGAATATTCAAAGGGGGAGACATGAAAGGAAACGAGAAGATAAATACTCACTCGAATTTATGTCTGTCAGAGGAACACTTTAGAACGAATGATGTGTTGTCGGAGCAAATTGCGATAATCCAAGAGTTCGCACCTCAATTGAATCCGATTGATTTGCAGCAACTTGGAGCAAACCTTACCGAAATAGAAAAGGCATTGGACAAACTCAGGGAATTTATGTTGTATCTCCCCAAGTAGACAATGTGAGCGGTGGTGGTGGAAGGTGGCGCTTGAACATTTCGATCCGAACTGAGCCGGCTCCCGGCAAATCCGGGTTATAATTAAAACAGGAGGTGTAGCGTGAGAGAAAGTGAAATTTTGAAGATGATTGAAGAGCGGCGTAACGAGAACCATCACTTTGTAAAGTGGTGGAGAAAAGAAGATGATTTCCTTGATTACGAACTGATTGAACGATTCATCGAAAATGCCGGCAGTAACAAAGAATTGGAAGGCTTTGAATTGCTGACCATGGATGACATGTGGAATGAGTTGAAAAGGATTGCTGGAGTACGCGTAAAATTAATGCACGAGACTGCCGGCGATAAAGTCGAATGGGTGTACAAGGGAAAAACTGGTACAAAAACTCAAGTTTGCACCTATACACCGGAGACGCTCATGTCGATCTTCGATGTAGAAACAAAAAATAACCCAGTCGACTAAAAACCTTAATGTATCAATAGGAGTCAAGCCCGGATCTGCCCAGTGCTAGCATTATTGATATATGCGGGGCAAATTGAGTTTGATCGTTAATATTGACCATCAAACTACTATCGCCCAGGTTGAGTGATGTCGCAACTTCGCCAAGATGCTTGGAATCAGGGTGCAGGCCATGAACATCGTGAGGCGCCGTTATGGTTAAAACAATAAGGATATTGATCCACGTTGATCCTGAAACCATTTGGAGTGTGCTTTTGGACAGTATTGAAGACCCTCGGCGTTACTTGCCGGATGTGGACGCATCCGGTGTTGTGGAGCGACTGGAAGGTGGGACTGCCAAGGAACTCAAGATCGGCTGGGAGTGCCCTGTGCCTGGAGGCTTTGATTATTTTGTGTTCGACCAGGGAACCCTCAGGGAAATCAAGGCCCGGAGAAATGGAAACGATTATGAACCCGGATTGTTGAGATCCTTTGTGTTTGATAGCGAAATCATCAGGAATATCGCGGTGCGGGGCTTACCATACAAAGAAAGGATTATGATAAGTAAAAAGTATAAGGATATTCGCCGCGAACTGGTCGATCACCCTGTCTTCTCCGGGCGGATCATCATTAAGGTTGCTCCCTATTCTGCTCAGAATCCCATGTCACCGGTCGATCTGCAATATTTTGTGGTGTTAGTGTCAAAATCAGCAGATGCAAAAGGAATAGTTGACCATGAAAAAGAAATGGTATCGGCTATCGAAACTGAACTACAGCGAATTAAAGAGCGTGCCGAGGAATTGGAACAGAGAGTTTGAAAATGGATGTGGAGGCGGTGATGGGAAATACACTGAACAGTTTTGATTCCCTCATGACCCTAGAGGTCAGCGGTAAAAAATATCGGTACCATTCCCTGCAGGCGTTTGCCAAATCCGCCCGCATAGATCTATCGCGAGTACCTTTTTCCTTGAAAATAATCCTGGAAAACCTTCTGCGACGGGAAGACAGCGTGACCGTCAGGAAAGAGGACATCGAGGCGCTTGCACAGTTGGACCCCACGGCTCTCCCGAACAGGGAAATCCAGTTTATGCCGGCGCGCGTACTCCTCCAGGACTTCACCGGTGTGCCGGCCGTTGCCGATCTCGCCGCCATGCGCGCGGCGCTGCACCGGCTCGGCGGGAAGCCTTCACGCATCAACCCGCTGCAACCGGTTGACCTGATAATTGATCATTCGGTGCAAGTAGACCGTTACGGTACCGTTGCCGCGCTGAAGGCGAATTCCGCCATCGAATTTGAACGGAACCATGAGCGCTACCAGTTTCTCCGCTGGGGGCAGGGGGCGTTCGGTAACTTCCGAGTCGTCCCACCTGAAACCGGCATCTGTCACCAGGTGAACCTGGAGTACCTCGCCCACGTCGCTATGACGTCGGAACTCAATGGTGTGGAGTGGGTTTACCCGGACACGCTGATTGGTACTGATTCTCACACCACCATGATCAACGGGCTGGGGGTGGTGGGGTGGGGCGTTGGAGGAATCGAAGCGGAGGCGGCCATGCTCGGCCAACCCTGCTCGATGCTTATCCCCCAGGTGGTCGGCTTTCGACTCAATGGTAGGCTCAATCCGGGAGCGATGGCCACCGACCTCGTTCTGACCATCACGCAGTTGCTCCGCAGGAAAGGCGTAGTAGGGAAATTCGTGGAGTTCTTCGGTTCCGGCCTTGCCTCGCTTTCCGTGGCCGACCGCGCAACAATCGGCAATATGGCGCCGGAGTACGGCGCCACTATCGGCATCTTCCCGGTTGACGAGCAGACCAGTGCCTATCTGCGCCTTACCGGGCGGGGTGCATTCGTGCCACTTGTTGAAGCCTATTTCAAGGCACAGGGGTTGTGGCACACACCCAGTCAGCCTGAGTCGGAATACAGCGATACGCTGGAACTGGATCTCGGAGCCGTCGAGCCGTGTCTGGCCGGTCCCTCTCGACCTCAGGACCGGCTGCTGCTCAAGGATGTGCGTAGTTCTTTTCGTACATCACTGATTACCCTCATGCAACATGAAGCGGTAAAGCTGGAGAAGGAGACCAAGGAACGATGGCTTGGCGAGGGAGGTTCGCCGATGACCGTCGCCCCGGAGTTGGCGGTGGTTCATCCCGACCGGGAACTCGGAGCTCTGGGTCAGTGTGTGCCGCTGCGTCAACCGGACGGTACCGCGTACAGCCTCTGCCACGGTTCAATTGTCATTGCCGCCATCACCAGTTGTACCAATACCTCCAACCCTTCAGTGATGATAGCTGCCGGAGTTCTGGCGAAAAATGCGGTACGGCGCGGCCTGCAGGTCAAGCCGTGGGTGAAGACGAGTCTCGCCCCTGGCTCGAAAGTGGTAGCCGATTATCTTGTGGCCTCAGGGCTGATGCCCTATCTCGAAGGGTTGCATTTTCACCTGGTCGGCTACGGCTGCACGACCTGCATCGGCAACAGCGGGCCTCTGGCCGGGCATATCGCCAAAGCGATCGTGGACGGCTCCCTTTCGGTTGCGGCGGTACTCTCCGGCAACCGGAACTTCGAAGGGCGGATCAACAGCTACGTCCGGGCGAACTATCTCGCCTCTCCCCCGCTTGTCGTCGCCTATGCCTTGGCGGGAAACATCAACATAGATCTCACCCGCGATCCCCTCGGGATCGACCCGAATGGCCAGCTCGTCTACCTCAAGGATATCTGGCCTGCGGAAGAAGAAGTGGCGGAGCTTGTCCACAGCCATGTCTTAGCGGGACAATTCAGCAACATCTATGGGGACGTTTTTAATGGCGGTGAACTGTGGAACGGGCTTGAAACACCAACCGGCGAGCTTTACCAGTGGCAGGAGCAATCGACCTACATCAAGGAACCGCCGTTTTTTGCAGATTTCACGGCTGTTCCGGCACCAGTCGCCGACATCAAGGGCGCCCGGGTCCTTGTGCTCCTCGGGGATTCCGTCACGACCGACCACATATCTCCGGCAGGCACGATCGGCAAGGAGTCACCAGCAGGTCGCTACCTCATCTCCCTCGGCGTGAAGCCGGAGGAATTTAACTCTTACGGCTCCCGCCGCGGCAATCACGAAGTGATGGTCAGGGGGACCTTCGCCAACATCCGCATCAGGAACCGGCTGGTGCCGGGGGTGGAGGGGGGACTCACCGCCTGGATGTCAGCAGATGGCAAAGGGAGCGAGCAGATGTCCATCTACGATGCAGCCATGCGCTATCGCGAAGACGCTGTCCCGCTCATCGTCATTGCCGGCAAGGAATACGGGACCGGCTCGTCGCGTGACTGGGCCGCCAAGGGAACGCTACTTCTGGGAGCCCGCGTGGTGATCGCCGAAAGTTTCGAGCGTATCCACCGTTCCAACCTTGTGGGGATGGGGATACTTCCTCTCCAGTTTATGTCAGGCGAAACATATAGCTCTATTGGCCTTCACGGAGATGAGCTGTTTGACATCGAAGGGCTTACCTCCCTGCAACCGGGGCAGAGACTCACAGTTAAAACCAGGTCTGCCGATGGTTCAACCGGTCAGTTTTCTGTGAACGTTCGAATCGACACCCCCAATGAACTCGATTACTTCCTGCATGGTGGGATTCTGTCGTATGTGTTGCGACAGACACTTAAATGATTATTGAAACTGCCACTGGAAACGCTTAAATCAGCCGGCTCTGCCTACAGGCTGGCTGGAGATGTAGGGGATGATTAGAAGATCTCTGGCCAGATCAAAATCGAAGGAGGTAATTATATGGTCAACGGATTAGGAATTACCGCTAACGATCTTAAATCACGCATGAATCGCGGGGATCAGCTCTTTTTTGTCGACGTTCGCCATCACCATGACTGGGACTGGGCAGTCTTGAAAGTTCGAGGTGCATTGAGGGTAAACGACGACGAAGCCGTGAAACATTTGGAGCAAATTCCCCGTAACCAGACAATAATTGTCTATTCGACCTGCCCTGGCGACGAGCGGAGCAGTCACACGGCCACGTTGCTCCAGCAACTTGGCTGGAATGATGCCCACTTTCTGGTTGGCGGCTTCGATGCATATTGCGAGGAAGGTTTGCCGGTAGAGGAGCTTGGCAGAGGAAGCACCACGAGAAAGATCATGTTGCTGTGAGCGCTCAGGCGTGTGTTTTTGAAGTGAAAGAGGAGAGAATAGATATGCAATTTGCCGCAAAATTCGCCGAAGTTCCTCTTTGGAGCAAGAAACTCATCACCATCAACGGGGAAGAAGTGGTGTTGATAAATGACAAGGGTACTATTTTCGCCTGTGAAAACTATTGTCCTCACCAGGGGAGTACGATGTTGACAGGTATAGTCAAAGAAGGTGTCATCTCCTGCCCTCGGCACGGCTGGCACTACGATTTAACCAGCGGTGTCTCCACAGACCACCCTGGCTATACCCTGAATACCTATCAGGTTGAAGTGGTTGGCGACGACATAATGATAGATATTGTGTAGTCATCTCTGCACAATTACGATCATAGGCAAAGTTTCAATCCTAAGTCCAACGTGCACTATAATAATTGATTATAACTAGTTGATGTTGTTGAATGTCAAGACACAGATGGAGTGAGACCCATGAAAATTATTAGTATTCTTTACCAGCCTGAAGCCGCCTGAGATTATCATTTGTAGACCTTCGTCATCATTATCCTCATGAATATGGGGGCTGACATCAACTGTCATTGTCGAACTGTTGTTTGTGAATACAGTGAGGTGGAAACATCGTGAGATTTTTTTTCAATCAACTACCTAAAGCGTTTGTAATTATCTTGGGAATTATCCTGCTTGTTGTAGTTGGAATTATCGATTATTTGACTGGTCCCAATTTTTCACTTTCAGTTCTCTACCTGATTCCTGTTTTATTTGTCGCATGGTATGCGGAGAGATTCATTGGCATTGCCATTTCCTTTGTAGCTGCATTGGTATGGCTTGTCGCGGGCTTGTCAGCTAAAAAATATTATGAACATCCAGTCGAGCTGTATTGGAATGACATGATGGAATTGATGTTTTTTCTTATTGTATCTCTTCTCATATCGGCCCTGAGATGTTCACTGCAACGTGAAAAAGAAATGGCAAACACAGACTATTTGACGAAGGTGCCAAACAGGAGATGTTTTTATGAATTTGCTGAAATGGAGTTGAATAGAAGTATCCGTTATCAACATCCTCTCAGTGTTATTTATCTCGATATTGACAATTTCAAGAGAGTTAATGATTCGATGGGGCACAGTGCAGGCAACAACTTGTTACGTCTGGTCGCAGACACATTTATTGACAATATTCGGTCAACAGACATGGTGGCAAGGCTTGGCGGTGATGAGTTCGCCTTGCTTCTAACGGAAAGTGGTCCGGAATCGGCAAAAAATGTGATCCATAAAGCGTTGAAAAGCCTTAAAGAAGTTATGAAAGACGACTGGCCCGTTACCTTCAGCATCGGCATGGTAACATTCCTTAATCCACCGGCAAGTGTTGATGCAATGCTTAAACACGCCGACAATCTCATGTATGCGGTAAAAGCCGCCGGCAAGGGGGCAATCAGGCACGAGGTCGTTGGCAATTAAAGTCTGACGGCTGTATGTTCGTTGTAACTTTATCACTATGCAAAAAATAATTTATGCACACGAAGGCATTATTCGGGTAAAGAGCAAAAAGGGAATGGGTGCAGAAGTCATATTTGACCTGTCTATATTAAAAATTCCACCGCAGTAAAATGCGTGTAGCGTTTTATGCTGCTACATTTTAAGGAGATAACAATGCAAAAATTAACAACAGGGAACAATACCATCGGTGAGATTGTAGCTGCCGATTTCAGAACTGCCAAGATCTTCGAAAACCACGGAATTGATTTCTGCTGTGGCGGAAAAATTGCTCTCGAAACAATCTGCGCCGAAAAAGGCCTCGATCTTGTCTCGCTGTCAAGGGAGCTAGAGGCAGTGCAGAGTGAAACCACTGACCGGAGCCAGAATTATTCATCATGGTCATTGCCGTTTCTCGCCGACTATATTGTTAACACCCACCATGCCTATCTCAAGGAGAATGACGGGCAGATCGCCGCTTATGCCAGGAAAATAGCCGGTGTTCACGGGGTTCACCATCCCGAAGTGATCCGGATCGCCGACATCTTCGAAAAGATCGCAACCGACATGGTCGGGCATCTGCAGGAGGAAGAGGAGGTGTTCTTCCCGGCTCTCAAGCGAGTCGATACGGCCAGAATTGCCGGCAATACGCCAGATGACGGGGATCGGGAAACTATCCGAGCATCCCTCCTCAGGCTCCATCGCGAACATGAAGAGATTGGTGATGCAATCCACGAGATCCGACACCTTTCAAAAGACTATGCAATCCCGAGCGATGTCTGCAACACCTTCATGCTCACCTACCAGAAGCTCAAAGAGTTCGAGGATGATCTGCACAAACATGTACACCTGGAAAACAACATCCTTTTTCCAAAGACGTTACAACTCTAGTTCAAGTCTTATTCCAGCCATGCTGCATATGCCCGGCTAATTGAAATTTTACAGAGAAGGTTTCCAAAAGGTAAAATTATGAAGAGAATCCTGAAATATGACTGGGATGCTATTGCCGGAATAATTGCGGCAGTTGCGGCAATTATCATGCACATGTTGCATGTGGTTGAAGCGGAAGTCCTGTTAATGATCTCCGTTGTTCTCATCGCCCTGTTATTCCTGCGCGATTTACGCCGTGAGCGACAATCCGAACATATCGAAGCATCTCTTCACCAGACCGAAGTAACTGTCAAGGATATTCTATCTCAGCTGAGCCCACCGGATGCAGTGTTGGTCGGGCCACTGAGCATTCGCCAGACGATGGAAGATTTTTCCCGCCGAGCGCGCAATGAGATGTTGTGGTTTCACGTCTGCCCCGTCATGTTCAAGCGCCAGGAGTTATTTGATGCACTTCTCAAAACCGCTATCGAAAACCCCGCAGTAAAGTCGATCCAGTTTATCCTCGATACTAGTGATCGAGAGATGTGGGAAAGCGAAGTTGTGCCAAAAATCAAGCGTTGTGCAAGCAAGAGTAAAGTTCGAAATACTATTTGGACCTCCATCTCAGGAGGAGTTTCAGCAATCATCTCCGATCTTGACAAAGAGGGCAAAACTGAATGTTTGCTGAGTTTTTGGGGAGAACCGTTTATGGCAAGGACAGCCAGCCACAACGTGCCCCGTTATGTTTTTCAAGTGCAGAGTCATTCTGAACTGGTAGGACGAATGGTTGAGGTTGTGCGTACGGCTTGTCTGCATAAATGCTGAATCTAATCGCCCTCTGCAATCAGGTTTCAGTCGGCAAGACGATAGTAGGAAGGAACCTCATGTCTAAAATAGTTTTACAGCACCTTATCGGATTAATTCTTTTTACGTCATTCGCGATGTTGGTACCCCAGCAGGTTGGTGCTACCGAGGAGTATGCCAAGCAGACCGGCCAGGCATGTGCTGCTTGTCACCTTGATCCGGGCGGTGGCGGCGAACTTACAACAACAGGCAAGGCATTTGCCGAATCGCTCCGAGCCCAGACAGTAAATCCTGAAAGAAGCGCGTTCGTAAAAGGGTTCCGACTGGTAATCGGCTATTTTCACTTTCTGACCGCCATTTTTTGGTTCGGTACGATCCTCTACGTGCACTTAATTCTTAAGCCGGCTTATGCGGCAAGCGGTCTCCCACGCGGTGAACTGAGAGTCGGGATCGTCTCGATGATTGTCATGGGTGTAACCGGCTCTATCTTGACCTACTATCGGGTGTCTTCATTGTACACACTCTTCCACACTCGTTTCGGCATTCTCCTGTTCATAAAGGTCTGCCTCTATCTGGTGATGGTGATCTCTGCCCTGTTCGTAATTACCGTCATCGGGCCGCTCCTCAAGGCAAAAAGGAAGGAACTGTCGTCTGCGGATACGGCAGGTGGACTGACACTTGAAGATTTGACAGCATACGATGGGAAGGATGGTCGGCCCGCTTATTTTGCTTTCGAGGGAAAGGTTTACGATGCGACCCAAAGTAAACTCTGGAAGCAAGGGGTTCACATGGGACGGCACAATGCCGGTAACGATTTGACGGAGGCACTGTCGCTTGCACCGCACGGTCGGGAGAAGTTGACTACCATGGCAACTGCGGGAGAAGTCATCGCTGCCGGTCCCCGAAAAGCTCCACTGCACGAACGGGTGTTTTTCTTCATGGCGCACATGAACCTTACGATTGTCTTTATCATCATCCTGATACTTTCTCTCTGGCGGTGGGGATAGACTGTGAAAAACAATCTCTGGCGGCCGAAACTATTAAATGTGGTATTTGGGTCAACACTATGCAGATCAAGCAACAATTACGTCTAACCCAGCCGGGAACCTATTCCCTGATTCTTGCCCTTGGTTGGACAATCGTCATTGCCATATCGCTTCTGGTAAGCATTTCGGTTCATCGGCAGGAAATCGTGGCCATCGCCCAGAATGTTGCCAGAGCCTATATAGATAAAGATATCCTCTACCGCAATTGGAATGCCCTCCATGGCGGCATCTATGTGCCTGCAGACCGGGGACTCTCGCCCAATCCGTTCTACCCTCCGTCGATCCTGGAGCGGGATGTGACAACTCCATCCGGACGTCACCTTACACTGGTAAATCCTTCGTATATGACACGCCAGATTTATGAATACGCACTCAAGGAACATAAAGTGTCCGGACGGATTACGAGTCTCAAACCATTACGACCCGAGAACAGGGCCGACATCTGGGAGGAATCGGCGTTGCGGGATTTTGAACGCGGGGTCCAGGAAGTCAGCAGCGTGGTAAAGGAGGGTGAAACTGGTTACGTACGGCTCATGCGTCCTTTAGTGACAGAAGAGAGCTGTCTCCCTTGTCATGCCCACCAAGGGTATAGAAAAGGCGATATTCGCGGCGGCATCAGTATAAAATTGCCGATGACACTCTTTGAGTCAGCTACACGCAAACAGATCGAATTGCTCTGTGCAGGTCATGGCATCATCTGGTTGCTGGGGATTACCGGGATGTATGTCGGCTACACGGGACTGAGGCGGCGCACTGAAGAACGCGACCGTGCGGAAGAAGAGCTGAAACGAGTGAATGCAATTCTTGAAAACCAGGCAACTACCGATTCTCTGACCGGTATCTGCAATCGGCGCAGATTTTTGGAATTGCTCCAGGCGGAAATACAAGAGGCAAGGCGCTATAGCATGCCGCTGGCGCTCATTTTCTTCGACATCGACCATTTCAAATCAGTTAACGACACCTACGGGCACGAAGCCGGCGACACCGTATTACAGGAACTTGCCCGCATCGTTACCGGCATGATTCGCCAGACTGACATCTTCGCCCGCTTCGGCGGAGAGGAATTTGTCATTCTTGTACACAACAACGATGTTAGGACGGGGCGGGAACTCGCTGAAAAAATCAGATACACGGTGGGTGAACACCGGTTCCCGCTGATGGGCACCGTGACCTGCAGTTTCGGCGTTGCCCAGTTTTATCCGGACGACACACCGGAGACCATCATCAAGCGCGCCGATGATGCCATGTACGCCGCCAAGCAGGCAGGAAGAAACCGGGTCGAAACCCGTTGTGACTGCAATACCGGAACGGTTTAAAGCCAGATGCGTTTATTTGTCAGCACCCGAATGTTAAGTGGAAGGAGCTGCCAACATTAAGATGTTGGAGGTAATCAGATGAAAACAGTGATTATTGGCGGGATAGCCGGTGGACTGTCTGCCGCCAGCCAGATCAAGCGCGAAGACCACGGAGCGCAGGTGGTCGTCCTGGAAAAGTCAGGCGATGTTTCCTACGCCGCTTGTGGTATGCCCTACAATCTTTTCTACAAGGATAAGCCGGTCGAGGATCTCTATGCGATGAGCCTTGAAGCGATCCGCAAGGAACGCGGTATCGATTATCGACAGCACCATGAAGTTGTCACTATCGACCCGCTACGCAAGGAGGTGACGGTTGTTGATCACCAGCTTTCTCGGGAATATCGTGAGAGTTACGATTACCTTGTGTATGCCACAGGCAATCAACCGAACAAGCTGACCCTTCCCGGATTTGATGATGCTGACGTCTTCTATTTCAAAACACTGGACGACACTCGATTGGTCAAAAGCATCATCTACGAAAAATCTCCTTCCAATGTCATTCTCGTAGGTTCCGGTTATACCAATCTTGAACTGGTTGATGTCCTCTACAACATGAAGATCAAGCCAGTCATCCTTGAGAAGTCTGTCACGATCCTCCCCTCGTTTGCCGAAGAAATCCGGGCCAAGGTGCTTGAAAAATTGGAGGAGAAGGGGATCAAGCTCCATACCAATGTGGATATCACTGAGAAGCAAGGTTCCGTGGTCAGGACTACAACCGGAGACTTCGAAGAGGGCATGGTTGTTGTCTCGATCGGCGTAAGGCCGAATACGGCACTCTTCTCGTCTGCCGGTGGCGAACTGGGTGTTGGCGGAGCGGTAAAGGTCGACCGCTTTTTGCGGACAAACCTTCCTGATGTCTTCGCTGCCGGCGACTGTGCCGAGCACTACGTCCGCCAGCTCGGCAGGAACGGCTACATGCCGCTCGGTCCGGTGGCAAACAAACAGGGACGGCTTGCCGGCAGCAATATCGTCAATAGCAATGCCATGAAGGAGTTTTACGGCATTGACCAGACCGCGGTATTCAAGTTCTTCGACCTGACGGTGGCCACCACCGGTCTCAGTGAACGGCAACTTCAGGAGAACGGCGCAAACTATGTAAAGGTCTACGTGGACACTCCGACCAGGGGCGCATTTCCTGGAGGCGGCACCATGCGAGTACTGCTCCTGTTTGAAGAAGGGACAGGATTATTGCTGGGCGGGCAGATGATCGGGCAGGACGTCGTGGCAAAACGGCTCGATGTTCTTGCCACCGGAATATACAAACAGATGACGGTGTTCGAACTCGCCGAACTTGATCTGAGTTATTCTCCGCTCTACGCCCCGGTCTGGGATCCGCTCCTCATTGCGGCAAACAAGGCGATTAAGGAAGTATGAGACCAAAATCTCCAAGCGTGATGCAAGTTGCTACAGTGCCAATCAGCCGTTATTACATGAAAGGAGCTCGGTTCTATGGATAGAGAATGGCTCAACATATTCATACATCTGCTTGTTGCGACAATTGCCGGTGGGATTATCGGCCTGGAGAGGAGCTATCATGGCCGTCCGGCCGGTTTTAGAACACATACACTCGTATGTGTTGCGTCAAGTTTGCTTATGCTCGTCACAATGTATCAAAACAAGTGGTTTGCAGGAACGGCTCTGGAGACTGTACGGGTAGACCCGACTCGAATGGCTCAGGGAATCATGACCGGTATAGGTTTTCTTGGAGCGGGCGTTATTATGCGGGAAGGGCTTAGCGTTCGCGGTCTGACTACCGCCGCATCTATCTGGATTACAGCAGCAATAGGAATTCTTTCCGGCATAGGTTTTTACAGCGCTGTGTTGATTGCGTCCGTCATAACAATTGGAACGTTAACCGTATTCCGGAAGATTGAAAACAGAATGCCTTCACAGATATTTGCGCACCTCTCCATCAGCGTTTGCCGACAGAATTGTATGGCAGAGACAGGAATCAGGGGATTGCTATCACAAAACGGCTTTTCAGTTGCCAATGTCAGCTACCAGTTGTTGGAGAAGGGTGAAAAGCTGGAGTATCGAATGACCGTGCGAACCATGGATAATGGTAATATCGAAAAATTGTCTAAAACACTTATGGACTTGGCCTCCGTTATCGAATTCAATATTTCGATGGCTGGGGACTGAGATATCGAGGTAGAGAACATGATACGAGTCAAGCGTGTATATGACCAGCATGATCAGGACGACGGGCTACGTTTTTTCGTAGATAAACTCTGGCCGCGTGGAATGAAGAAAGAAAACCTCCAGATGGATGGGTGGCTGAAAGAGGTAGCCCCCAGTGATGAATTGCGACGCTGGTTCGGGCATGAGCCTGCCAAGTGGGATGAGTTCTGCCGTCGCTACAATGCTGAACTGGAGGCCAACAGCGAAGCCTGGCGTCCACTCCTGGAAATGGCCCAAAAGCAGGACATCACCTTGCTCTACAGTGCTCATGACATTGAACACAATAATGCCGTAGCACTCCGGTCGTTTCTCGAAAAAAGACTGGGCGGCGCTTCTTAGTCTGTTTGTACAAATAAAACGTATTCAAGGGAGGAGGAAAATGAGAAAGCCATGGGTTGACCAGGATGCCTGTATCGGTTGTGGACTCTGTGTGACAAATGTTCCAGAAGTATTTCGTATTGCAGATCATGACAAGGCGGAAGTTTACGATCCGGAAGGAGACTGAAGACACTATCCAGCAGGAGGCCATCGATATCTGTCCGGTTTCTTGTATCCACTGGCAAGAATAACCATAAAAGGAGAAAATACCATGCAAAAATGGAGATGCACCATCTGCGATTATGTCTATGACCCTGCAGAAGGGGACATTGGAAACGGAGTCGCACCGGGAACTCCTTTCGAGGGACTCCCCGACGGATGGGTTTGCCCCATTTGCGGAGTCGGCAAGAATTTGTTTGTTCAGATTTAACCTGATGATAAAAATGAAATTGAGACTGAATACCGTCTTTGCAGGTGTGTCGTCAATGTTACAACTAGCCAGGCAAGGACAATAATTTGTTTCACTCGGATTTTTGGCGACGTTCCGGGATTCTATCTACATTACTTTTGCCATTGCCGTGAAACATACTGCTCACAGGTCGTGCCTCCAAACCGGCGAGACCCGGACAAAGAGAGTTATAGTCTATGAACTCTGTTACCTTTACCCTCAAACCGCTCTCCCCCTTCCGACTTGACCTGACGGTCTGGGTTCTCCGGCGCCGCCCCGATAACCTTCTCGACCGCTGGGACGGATACACCTACCGGCGCGCCTTAGCACTGAAGGGCGGAATCACTATTGCTACCGTCTGCCAGGCAGGCACGACTGCTTCACCTGAACTCCTGGTCACTCTCCTCGCTTCGCGTTTCGATACTGATATGACAGAGGAGGCTACGGCGTTACTGGAACGGATGCTCGGGTTGTGCATTGATCTGAGCGGTTTTTACGATCTTGCAGCCCGCGACAGGAAACTCTCCGTGTTGGCCGAACGTTTTCGGGGAATGAAACCTCCTCGTTTTCCGACCCTTTTCGAAGGGTTTGCCAATGCCATTGCCTGCCAACAATTGACTCTCACTTTCGGCATTCAGCTCCTCAACCGTCTTGTCCAAACCTTTGGACCTTCGCATTCTCCGGACGCGGATGCGCTGCACGCCTTTGCCCGACCGGTAGATGTGGCAGGGTTAGATTCTGCGGTATTTCGAACGCTCGGCTTCAGCCGCCGGAAGGGAGAGACCCTGATCGAACTTGCTCATGGCATACTGAGCGGGCGCCTTGACATGGAGGCTCTGGAAGCGCTTGACGATGAGGCCGTGCTTCGTGCGCTCTGTTCCTTACGCGGTATTGGTCGCTGGTCAGCTGAATACATTCTGCTGCGCACACTCGGACGAATAAATGTTTTTCCAGGAGATGACGTGGGAGCGCAAAAGAACCTTCAACGCTGGTTGCAGTTGCAGGAGCAACCCGATTATCAGGGCGTTCGAAAGCTCCTGGTCCGCTGGCAACCGTATGAGGGTCTCATCTATTTCCACCTTCTCCTCGATCGGCTGGCGGTTGCCGGACATCTGCCCTGATTGATATTCATACGGTCTCGATTAATATTAAAGCATCGTAAATATTCACAATAAGCGGTAGAGGAAATGTGAATGGCCGGGTATCAGGCATTCTGCCTCCGGTGCAGAGATTACAATCCAGTATTTTTCTCACAGGCGTTTCATCGGCAAATTACTACCGTTTCAGCAGGCTGGCCAAAAAAATAAAGTCTCGTCTATCCGGATCAAAGATGTTCTTAACCATGAAGAAGGTCGCTTTCAGCTCCGATGTGTATGCTTCTTTACAAATTGTGTGGCAGCTCTTTCTCGATAAAATCGAAAAACCACAAGACTTATATTTCGGGCATAGCGGAAGTAAAGATACTTGAAAGATATGACGACTGACTCCTGAGAGAGCTCAGGAGTCAGGGGATTGTTATAAAGGTGGGGGTATGCCAGGGCACGGGGTGAAACTGTGCAGCGCCTTTAGTTTGATGCCTGGCGAGAAAGCCCTTTATTTAGGGCGTGAATAGGCAGCACTGGCCCGGATCGAAGCAGTTACGCTCATAATCAATGGTCATGTGCCAGATAATTTGCATGAGGAAGTTCGGAAGCAGTTTTCAGATGTTGAAGTAGTCAATCTGACGCTTGCCATTGTTGTGCAATCAACGGATGGAATCGTTTGGGTATTGCATTCGTGCGGTTCCTGCGCTTACGAGCCGAATCCGTTTGGTGGTATTGATTCAATTTCTGTGGTTTGAGTAATAAAAGAGTTTTATTGACATGGGTCATGTTGTTTGTTGCGCATAGGTATAATGGATATCACACAGGCTTGTGCAGTTTCAAAATTGCTCATACCGCAATATCTTTGTGAAAGCAATTTGCTTGTATGTTCCAATGAATAAAACTCTGTAAACAGAGGTTAACTCTTTTGTCCAGGGAAGGGGAGAATGGTATGGCAAATCGAAACTGTTTCCTGAGTTGTTGCAGCACACTTTTAGTTCTATTAGCATGTTGCTGTCCAGTGCAGGCGGATCAGGGTAAAGATCTGTTCGATAAACAGTGTGCCGGTTGCCACAGTATCGGTGGTGGTGATGGCGGTGGTCCCGACCTTAAGGGCATAACCGCTGAGCGGCCCCATGAGTGGCTCGAATCGCTCATCATGGACCCGGGCAAGCTGACGGTGAGCAAAGATCCGGTTCAGGCTGAACTGGTGAAGAAATACGGCTATGAGATGCCGAACCTGGGTATCAGTCATGAAGATGCCCTGAAAATTATTGTTTATCTTTCGAGTACAAGCGGCGCGGGCGCTTTACCGGCTGGCGAACAGCTGGCAGTTTCTGTCACCCCGGAACTGATCGCCCAGGGAAAGGCGCTTTTCACGGGGAGCACACGTTTTACCAAGGGCGGTGCACCCTGTCTCTCCTGTCACCCCTTCACCTACCCTGGTATCACTGGGGGCAACCTCTCGATTGCCGATCTGAGCAAATCCTATCAGAAGATGGGTGATGCTGGTATGCAGGGCGCCCTCAAGTCACTCAAGTTCCCGATTATGAAAAGGGTCTACGCCGACCGACCACTAGCCGATGACGAGATCGCGGCGCTGATGGCCTTGTTTAAGGACTCGGCTACCCAAAAGGGCGGTGGCGGCTGTCCAATTCCCTTTCCCCTGATGGGCGGCGGTCTGTTTGTGGTGCTGCTGCTGGGATTGACTCTCTACAAGAGGAGGATCAGATAATGTCGAACGAGCGGATCAAAGACGACCATAGCCCGTGCAATCGGGGGTGGGAGGAGTTCTACCGGAACCGGTGGCAATATGACAAGGTGGTGCGCAGCACCCACGGGGTCAACTGCACCGGCGGCTGCAGCTGGATGGTACATGTCAAGGACGGCATTGTCGGCTGGGAACTGCAGGCCAACGATTATCCGCAGTTTAACGGTGATATTCCCAATCACGAGCCACGCGGCTGTCAGCGCGGGATCAGTTTTTCCTGGTATCTCTACAGTCCGTTGCGGGTCAAGCACCCCTATATGCGGGGCGCACTGATCGATCTTTGGCGTCAGGCCCGTGCGGTCCATGACGACCCGGTTGAGGCCTGGAAAAGCATTGTTGAGAATTCCGAGTCGCGTGAGAGTTATGTCAGCAAGCGCGGCATGGGCGGCTTCCGTCGCGCTTCCTGGGAGGAGGCGAATGAGCTTATCGCCGCTTCTACCCTCTATACAGCCAAGAAATATGGACCGGACCGAGTGATCGGATTTACACCCATTCCTGCCATGTCCATGATCAGCTATGCGGCCGGTACCCGTTTCCTCCAGCTGATAGGCGGAGTAGCCATGAGTTTCTACGACTGGTACTGCGACCTGCCGCCGGCATCTCCCCAGGTCTGGGGCGAGCAGACCGACGTCAACGAGTCGGCCGACTGGTACAACGCCTCCTACATCGTCCTGTGCGGCTCCAACGTTCCCATGACCCGCACCCCGGATGCCCACTTCATGACCGAGGCCCGCTACCGCGGCACCAAAGTAGTGGTCATGTCTCCCGATTACAGCATGGCCAGCAAATTTGCCGATGCCTGGCTACCGGTAGAGCAGGGGCATGATGGCGCCTTCTGGATGGCGGTCAACCACGTGATCCTGACCGAGTTCTACGCCAACCGGCAGGTCCCATTCTTTGACGAATACGTGCGCAAGTTCACCGACCTGCCGTTCCTGGTCAAACTGAACGAAAAAGACGGCGCCTTGCGGCAGGGAGAATTCCTGCGGGCAGCCGACCTGGAGCGCGGCCAAGGGATTGAACATGCCGACTGGACCCTCTGCGTCGGCGACAGTGCCGGGAATGTCCGTTTTCCCCATGGCAGCGTCGGTTCACGCTGGAGCAAGCAGGAGGGAAACTGGAACCTGGATATGGTGGACCTGGTGGACGGGGGCGATATCGATTGCAGCCTGACCAACCTGGGCCAGGATACCCGTAAGGTCCGTTTCTCCTTTGAGGCCGACGGCGACGTGCTGCGGGATGTCCCGGTCCGGCGTGTCATGACCAAGGATGGGGAGATCACGGTCGCCACCGTTTTTGACCTCATGATGGGACAATTCGGTGTTTCACGCGGCCTGGGGGGCGACTACCCGAAGAACTACGAGGATGACAAACCCTTTACCCCGGCTTGGCAGGAAAAATACACCGGCATAGCCGCCGACAGCCTGATCACGATCGCCCGCGAATGGGCCGTGAATGGCGAGCAGAGCACAGGCCGCAACATGATTATCATCGGCTCGGGTGTCAACCACTGGTATCACAACGACCTGATTTACCGGGCCGCCATCACCGCCCTGATCCTGACCGGCAGTGTCGGCAGGAACGGCGCCGGCCTGGCCCATTATGTCGGCCAGGAAAAGGTGGTACCGCTGGCCCCCTGGACCTCCATCACCATGGCTCAGGACTGGATCAAGGCGTCACGGCTGCAGAATACACCAAGCTTCTGGTATATGCATTCGGACCAGTGGCGTTATGACCGCAATTTCGTCGACTACTTCAAACCGGAGACCGGCGAAAACATGCCGATGCACACCGCTGATTTCAATGCTAAGGCGGTCCGGCTCGGCTGGCTTCCGTTCTCCCCCCATTTCAACGAAAGCCCTGTCCGTCTGATGGAGCAGGCCCAGGCGGCCGGAGCCACGACCGACGACGAAGTCCGGGCCTGGCTGATCGCCCGCCTGAAGAGCGGCGAGACCCGATTCGCCATCGAGGATCCGGATGGTGACGGGAACTCTCCCAAGGTCTGGTTTATCTGGCGCGGTAATGCCATCTCCGCCAGTGCTAAGGGGCACGAATTTTTCCTCAAGCATGTAATCGGCGCGCCCAACAGCAGTTTTACCGCCCGGGAGGCGGCCAAGGGGCAGGTCAAGGATATCGTCTGGCACGAAAAGGCCCCCACCGGCAAATTGGATCTGGTGGTGGATCTCAACTTCCGCATGGACACCTCAACCCTGTATTCGGACATCGTCCTGCCGGCGGCTACCTGGTACGAAAAATCGGACCTGAACACCACCGACATGCACTCCTTTGTCAACTGCATGGATGCCGCCGTTGATCCAGCCTGGGAATCAAAATCCGATTGGAACATTTTCGCCGGGATCGCTAAAAAGTTCAGCGAACTTTCGCCGAAGCACTTCCCCGCACCCTTCAAAGACATCATCGCAGCGCCTCTGCAGCACGACACGCCGGGTGAAATCGCCCAGCGAAATGTGAAGGACTGGAAGCTGGGCGAGTGCGAGGCGATTCCGGGCACAACCATGCCGCACCTGCCGATTGTCGAGCGCGACTATGTCAATCTCTACAACCGCTTCATGTCGCTCGGGCCGCACATTGGCCATCTGCATGCCCACGGGGTCAGTTGGGAGGCGGAAGACATCCACGAACAGCTCCTTAAAACCATGCCGACACGCTCCTGGGGAGATAAGACCTTCATTGATATGGAGGACGTGCGCGACGTAGCCGACGTAATCATGGCCCTGGCCCCGGAGACCAACGGCGAGCTGGCCCACCGCGCCTATCAGAGCCTGGAGAAGCGGGTTGGGAAACCGCTGGCGCAGATATCCGAAGGCGACCGCAATTTCCGTATCACCTGGGAAGATATCACCCAGAAGCCGCGCCGCCACATCAGCTCCCCGGTCTGGAGCGGCCTGGTCAACGAGAATCGCCCCTATGCACCGTTCACACTGAACGTGGAGTATGGCGTGCCCTGGCGGACCCTCACCGGCCGGCAGTCGCTGTATCTCGACCACCCCTATTACGGTGAGTTCAACGAGGGTCTGCCGACCTTCAAGGGAAAACTTGATCCGGCCATGCTGGATGAAACCGAGGGGGAAACCGGGCTGATCCTTAACTTCCTGACTCCCCACGGCAAGTGGAGTATCCACTCCACCTACAGTGACAACCTGAGAATGTTGACCCTTTCGCGAGGCGGTCCCGTCGTCTGGCTCAACCATGAAGATGCGGCCAGCGCCGGGATTGAGGACAACGAGGAGATTGAGGTCTTCAACGCCAACGGCGTGGTGACCAGTCGTGCCGTGGTGTCGTCACGCATTCCACGCGGTGCGGCGATCATGTATCACGCTCCCGAGCGCACCCTCAACGTCAAGAAATCCCGCAAAAGCGGCAAGCATGGTGGTGTTCACAACAGTCTCTCCCGCATCCGCCTGAAGCCGACCCTGATGCTGGGCGGGTACGCACAATTCAGTTATTACTTCAATTACTGGGGGCCGCCCGGCGTAAACCGTGACAGCTATGTGGTAGTCAGAAAGTTGAGGGGGTGAGGCAATGGACGTCAGAGCACAGCTGGTAATGGTATTCAATCTGGACAAGTGCATCGGCTGCCACACCTGCAGCATCTCCTGCAAGAACATCTGGACCGACCGCAAGGGCGCCGAGTACATGTGGTGGAACAACGTCGAAACCAAGCCGGGAGTCGGCTATCCCAAAAAATGGGAAAACCAGGAAATTTTCAAGGGCGGCTGGCTCCGTGAGGGGGGCAAATTAAAGTTGCGGGCGATGGGCAAGGGGCCGACGCTCTTCAATATGTTCTTTCAGCCCAACATGCCGAAGCTTGATGACTATTACGAGCCGTTCGACTTCGACTACAGCAACCTGTACAAAGCCCCGCCAGGCAGTGATCAGCCGGTGGCCGAGGCCTTCTCCCAGGTTTCCGGTGAACGGATCGAGAAGATCACCGGCGGTCCCAACTGGGACGACGACCTTTCCGGATCGCAGGTCTATGCCGTCGAAGACTCCAATCTGGATGATAGCACCCTGGTCGCGGACTATGGCCGCATGTTCATGCACTACCTTCCGCGCATCTGCAATCACTGCCTGAACCCGGCCTGTGTTGCCTCCTGCCCGTCGCGGGCCATCTACAAACGTGGCGAGGATGGTGTTGTTCTGGTTGATCAGGAGGTCTGCAAAGGGTGGCGTTTCTGCACCAGCGCCTGCCCGTATAAAAAGGTCTATTTCAACTGGCAGAGCGGCAAGGCGGAGAAGTGCATCTTTTGTTTTCCGCGCACCGAGACCGGCCAGTGCAATGCCTGTGCCCATAGCTGCGTCGGCAGGATCCGACATGTCGGCGTGCTGCTTTATGATGCCAACCGGGTCGAAGAAGCACTGCTTAAGCCCGACGATCAACTGGTGGCGGCCCATCGCGACGTGATCCTGGATCCTCACGATCCGGAAGTCAGGGAAGCCGCCCGCAAGAACGGGGTCACGGACCAGTGGTTGGAGGCTGCCGAAAAATCACCGGTCTACGCCCTGGTTAAAGAGTTTGCCGTGGCCCTGCCGCTGCATCCCGAATTCCGGACCATGCCGATGGCCTACTACATCCCCTCGCTCTCTCCGGTCATATCCAGCGGTGGCGATCTCCATGAACTGGCCGACCATGGCACGTTCCCGCTGCTTGAAAAGATGCGTGCCCCGATCAGCTTCCTGGCCAGCATTCTTTCCGGTGGCAACCAGGAAATCATCGCCGAAATCTTGCGGAAACAGATCGCCCTGAGGCTCTTCAAACGCGCCGGAAACCTTGGCCAACCTATCGAAGAGTCTATCCTGAAAAATGCGGGGCTGGACGAAGCGGGGGCAAATCGTCTCTATAGTCTCTTCACCATCGCCCCATACCGTGAGCGCAACGTCATCCCGACCCAGCAGCGAGAAGAACAGGATTCCCACCAGCGCAAGGGAGCCAGCGGATTCGGTATCCTGAAGAAGACAAGGGGGCCGAAATGACCATTGCCGCCAGCTACGATGCCCTTGCCCGGCTGCTCGACTATCCGACGGAAAAACAGCAACTGCGGGTTGATTATGAACTTGTCAGCTCTTTCTTGAATAAGCTGCACCTGGACAGCCCCATATCCGACTTCGCCGGGTTTGCTGAAGCCTCTTCCCTGGCAGAGTTACAGGAAGAGTACGTTGCCACCTTTGATTTCAATCCGGCCACGGCCCCCTATCTGGGCCACCACCTTTTCGGAGACAACCAGAAAAAGGGCGGCTACATGATCATGCTGAAACAGGAGTTCGAGCGCTGTGGATACACCCCCATTGCGACTGAACTTCCCGACCACCTTTCGGTGCTGCTCGGTTTTCTGGCCCATCTGGCACGTCAGGATCAACACGGAGCGCGACAGCCATTCATCTCCGAATGCGTGCTGCCGGGCGTGGAACGGTATAATAGCGCCTTCGCCGGCCGGCAGGATTCCCACTGGAAGGTGCTGGTTGAAGCGGCCCGGCTGCTCTGCGCAGAAGACTGTAGGGAGGTGCCGTCATGTTAAACAGCTTTATCTTTATCGTTTTGCCCTACACCGCCCTGGCGCTGATTATTTTCGTAACACCCTATCGTTTCTTCAGCAACCGCTTGACCTGGTCGGCCTATTCCACTCAATTTCTGGAGCGCAAGACCCTATTCTGGGGTATCAATCCGTGGCATTACGGCATCATTCCGGTGCTGGCGGCCCACGTTCTGGGCGTTGTTGCCCCCGGCCCGATGAAAGCGCTTCTAGGAAACCAGAACAACCTGGTAGTTATCGAGAGCATCGGACTTGCATTGGGACTTTTCGCCGTTTTCGGATGCCTGGTACTGCTGCTGCGTCGAGTCAATACACCGATCTTGAAGCGGGTGACATTCGCCTCGGACTGGGTAGTGCTTTACCTCCTGCTTGCTCAGTCCATGACCGGCGTTTACGTCGCCACTTTCATGCGTTGGGGCTCTCAGTGGTATCTGCACACGGCGGTTCCCTATCTCTGGTCGCTACTGACTTTCAACCCGCAGATAGAGTACATGACCGATTTCCCGCTGGTCTTCAAACTGCATGCGGCCGGTGCTTTCCTGATCGTGGCACTGTTGCCGTTCACCAAGCTGGTACACCTGCTGTATGTCCCGTTCGACTTTTTGAAAGACCCGCCGATTCTGTATCGCTGGCGGGCAAAATAGTAATTCTGGTGTGATTACTACGGGTTTGAAAGGGCTTGCTGATGCTGGAAATCGCAACCGCAAAATCACATAAGATCCTCTTTCTCAACACCCTTGCTTTCACGGTCTGTTTCGCCGCCTGGATGTTCAATGGCGTGCTGGTGACATTTCTGGTCGACAACCAGGTGTTCAACTGGGGACCGGTGAAGATCGGCTGGCTCCTGGGGATTCCGGTCCTGACCGGCTCGCTGTTCCGCCTTCCGGCCGGCATGTTGACTGACAAGTTCGGAGGCAAGCCTGTATTCGTCTCGCTACTTTTCCTCTGCGCCGTCCCCATGTACCTGCTGTCAAAGGCTGACAGCTTTTTCTTGTTTGCCCTGTGCAGCTTTGGTTTTGGTCTGGCCGGAGTCAGTTTTTCTATCGGCATCGCCTTCACCTCGGTATGGTATCCCCGAGAGCGTCAAGGCACGGCGCTTGGTATCTTCGGTGCCGGGAATGTCGGAGCAGCCCTTACCACATTGTTCGCCCCGACCATGCTCAATAGGTTGACCAACAGCGGCGCCAATATCGATGGCTGGCGGCAGCTTCCGGTGTATTACGCACTGATCCTGGCAGGAATGGGAGTGGTCTTCGCTCTTTTCAGCGAGAACAGGAAACCGGCCAGCTCCAGCAAATCCTTCACGAAGATGCTGACGCCGCTCAAGCATGTTCGCGTCTGGCGCTTTGGCCTTTATTACTTTCTGGTATTCGGCTGTTTTGTGGCTTTTTCCCAGTGGCTCATGCCCTATTTTGTCAATGTCTATTACCTGCCGATGGTTACCGCCGGTCTGTTTGCCTCCATGTTTAGCCTTCCCTCGGGAGTGTTTCGTGCTCTCGGAGGATGGTTATCCGACAAATTCGGCGGTCGTCAGATCATGTACGTGGTGTTGACAGTTTCGACATTAATTAGCCTTCTGATCATCGTACCTAAGATGGAAATTTATTCACCGGGGCAAGGGGTTATGGCCAAGCGCGGGGGAGTGGTGAAAGAAGTGACCTCTACCTCCATTGTTATTGATGAACAGTCATACCTGTTAAAGGGCAAGCCGGAAATCATGACGAATTTTGATGACAAGATGCTGATTTTCCCCAGTAAACAGGCCTGGCAGGAACCGGTGGTTGTGGTCGGGCAAACGGTTTACAAGAAAGAACTGCTCGCCAAAGGTGTGACGCGAATCTTCTTTCAGGCCAATGTCTGGATCTTTGCTGCATTTGTCTTGATCTTGGGAATCTCATGGGGAATCGGCATGGCCGCTGTTTATAAGCTGATTCCGGATTACTTTCCGGAGGAGGTGGGCGTTGTTGGCGGAATGGTGGGAGTAATTGGAGGATTGGGCGGTTTTGTTTGCCCGATTGTATTCGGATATCTCCTTGAATGGTCCGGCCTTTGGAGCAGCTGCTGGATGTTCATATTCGTCCTTTCCCTGCTCTGCATAGTGTCCTTACATTATGTTGTGAGGAAGATGATGTTGGCAAAACACCCTAAGGATATGCGCAAGATCGAAGGACCAGCAGCGGGCGTACGGCTTTAACTTTCCAGTAAACCAAGGAGACCAGGAATGTCCTCTCGCGTAATTACAGAATGGAACCCGGAAAACAAAGAATTCTGGGAGAAGGAAGGGAAAAGGATTGCTACCCGCAACCTGTGGATATCGATTCCTGCCCTGTTTCTGGCCTTTGCGGTCTGGATGGTCTGGAGTGTGGTTGTTGTCAATCTCACCACCATCGGGTTTACATTCGATCCAAACAAGCTGTTCTGGCTGGCGGCTCTTCCCGGACTGACGGGCGCTACTCTACGAATTTTCTACTCTTTCATGGTCCCGATTTTTGGCGGTCGAAAATGGACCACTATCAGCACGGCATCCCTCCTGATCCCAGCCATTGGCATCGGTTTTGCCGTGCGCGATCCGAGCACCAGTTATACCACCATGCTGATTCTGGCTCTGCTGTGCGGCTTCGGTGGTGGCAATTTCGCGTCGAGCATGGCAAATATCAGTTTTTTCTACCCCAAGGCGCAAAAAGGAACCGCATTGGGCCTGAACGCCGGCCTGGGAAACCTGGGAGTAAGCGCCATGCAGTTTCTGGTGCCACTGGTGATAACCACCGGCATGTTCAGCGCTCTGTGTGGTGACCCGCAGATATGCGTGATCAAGGGGCAAACGACATCAATCTGGATGCAAAACGCCGGCTTTGTCTGGGTCCCGCTGATTCTCACATCCACCATTGCGGCATGGTTCGGTATGAATGATATCGCCAGCGCCAAGGCATCATTTAAGGAACAATCGATCATATTCAAGCGCAGACACAATTGGATCATGTGTTGGCTCTACTTGGGAACATTCGGTTCGTTCATCGGTTACTCTGCGGGTCTGCCGCTCCTGATCAAGTCTCAGTTTCCGGCTGAAAACCCCACCCAGTACGCTTTTCTCGGCCCCCTCGTCGGTGCGTTGGCCAGGCCGCTGGGAGGCTGGGTGGCTGATAAACTGGGCGGCGCGCGGGTAACTTTATGGAATTTTATCGTCATGGCGGCAGCGGTTTTCGGAGTGCTCTTCTTTCTGCCTCATGGGGGCGTGGGCGGCGATTTCTGGGGTTTCCTCGCCCTGTTCATCCTTTTGTTCTTCACAACCGGAATTGGTAACGGTTCCACCTTCCGTATGATTCCGGTCATCTTTCTCACCGAGCGGCAGCGAGATGCGCAGGGCAAGGATACGGAGGCTCAGGAGCAAGCCTTCAAGGATGCCGGTAAGGAAGCGGCGGCAGTGCTTGGATTTACCTCTGCTTTTGCGGCCTACGGAGCCTTCTTCATCCCCAAGGGATTCGGTACTTCAATTGCCGCGACCGGCGGACCACAAGCGGCACTGTACGGATTTGTCTTCTTTTACGTAACCTGCATCATCACGACCTGGTGGTATTACTCTCGAAAAAACGCCGAGATGCCCTGTTGAGGCTGTTAGTTGACTCAACGCAACAAAATCGATCCTATACGGATAAAACAATCTAATGGAGGTAGGACATGCAAAAAAAGTACGCTAAGAGATGCGCCGTGCTGGTTATTCTGGCCACCACAATAATCTGGGCAGGATGCTCGCCGAAGAAGGTGGAGCCGATGAAGACGGTTACGATTGAAGACGGCACAGTTGATCCGGCCGAGTGGGGTAAGGTATATCCGCTCCAATATAAACTCTGGCGTCAGACGGGCGAACCGACCCCGGCCGGCAAGAGCAAATACAAGAAGGGCTACGATGTCGGTGAGGACCGTCGTGACAAGCTCGACGAATACCCGTTTCTGGCGTTGCTCTACAACGGTTGGGGCTTTGGCACCGAATACCGCGAACCTCGTGGGCACTTCTTCATGGTTCAGGACCAGCTTGAAGTCGACCCTGGCCGAGTAAAAGCCGGGGGCTCATGCCTGACGTGCAAAACACCCTATGCGCCAATGCTAGAGAAACAGATGGGGAAGGCCTACTTCTCAACCCCATACAAGGAAGTATTGGCAAGACTCCCTAAAGACCAACAGACTCTTGGAGTCGCCTGTATTGATTGCCACGACAACAGAGGGATGGCTCTCAAGATTTCCCGTGGTTTTACGCTGGGAAAGGCACTCAAGAAAATCGGCATGGACGAGGCACAGCTCACCTTGCAGGAAAAGCGGACCCTGGTCTGTGCCCAGTGCCATGTCAGCTACATGATCCCCAAGGACAAGGAGATGCATTCGACGGACGTTGTCTTTCCCTGGCAGGGCAGCAAGGTCGGTAATATCAGCATTGAAAACATAATTGCCGAGATCAAGAGTTCTCCAGCAAATGCTGAGTGGACACAGAGCGTGACCGGCTTCAAGTTGGGTTTCATTCGTCACCCCGAGTATGAACTCTTCTCCAACAACAGCCCGCATTGGGCCAACGGTGTCAGCTGTGCGGATTGCCATATGCCGACCGTTACAAGGGATGGCCAGAAGATTTCGGACCACAGGATCATGAGTCCGCTGAAAAATGATCTGGTTGCCTGTGCGGCCTGTCATAGCGAGACACCGCAACTGCTCCGCGACAAGATCTTTGCTATCCAGGACAACACCATGAACGTGTATCTGAAGGCAGGCTACTCAACGGCAACCGACGCCAAGCTGTTCGAGATAGCGAACAAGGCCGAGGCATCCGGTAAAAAGATCGACAGGGCTCTCTACGCTCAGGCAAAAGAGCAGTACGAACAGGCCTTCTATCGGCTTATATTCATAGGTGCTGAGAACTCTAACGGTTTCCACAACCCAAAGGAATCAATGCGTGTTTTGAACGATTCGGCAAAATATGCCGCTTCTGCCGATGCGCTACTTCGCAAGCTGCTTGCGCAGGCCGGAGAAAAGGTGCCTGAATCAATCGACCTGGAACTCTCAAAGTACACCAACAACCGGGGCGCGAAAAAGATCATGTTCAGACCCGAGCATGAGATCAAGTCTCCTGAAATTAAATAATTTTGACACCAGAAAGCGGTCCGCAGCCGCTCTCCGGTTATTGACTTCTACTTCGATACGCTGACATGAAGCAAAGGAACAAATGAAAGTTCACGTACTTCAACATGTACCGTTCGAAGGCATTGGCAGCATGGCTCAGTGGCTGGAAGATCAGAGTGCCGATGTCAGCTATACTCGTTTCTTCGAGGATCATGCTCTGCCACAAGCAAAAGATTTCGATCTCATCATTGTGATGGGCGGTCCCATGAGCGTAAATGACGATGCCTGCCTGCCATGGCTTAGACCGGAAAAACAGTTTATTCGTAATGCAATTGACCAAAACATCCCAGTTCTTGGAGTTTGCCTTGGGGCACAACTCATTGCCAGCGCACTTGGAGCGCGTGTTTATAGTAATCCTCAAAAAGAAATCGGCTGGTTTCAGGTTGAAGCCACGCCAAGTGTGACGAATACGTTCCGCTTCCCAGAAAAATGCATTGTTTTTCACTGGCACGGTGAGACATTCGACCTTCCTTCCGGGGCTGTCCGCCTTGCAAAAAGCTCCGTATGTGAAAACCAGGCCTTTCAAATCGGGCAGAATGTCCTCGGGTTGCAGTTCCATCTCGAAACAACCCCGGATAGTGTTCAGGCAATCCTGGACAACTGCAGCAAAGAGCTGATTTCGGTCCCTTGTATCCAGACTGCATCTGAAATCAAGAGGGTAAGCAATACAATGTATGCTGAGATTAATAGTCTTATGGGGGAAGTGCTTTCCTATGTCACCCGCGGTTACAAATTGTGATGATTTGAAAAGTGAGAGCAAGACATTTCATTGTATTTTTGACTGCAGTCAAGCACGGACAACAGGAAACGGTATAATTTGTCGTTAATCAATTCAGAATTCACAAATCCAGATTATTGAAACAAAAACACAAGGAGGAATCAATCATGAGTATGTTTTGTAATCAATGCGAGCAGGCAGCAAATGGTACCGGGTGCAACATTTCGGGCGTGTGCGGGAAAAAGCCGGATGTGGCGGCCCTGCAGGATCACCTTCTTTACGGCCTCAAAAGCCTGGCGCTGTATGCCGACAAGATCGGCCGCAATGCCGAGATCGACCGCTTTACCATTGAAGGGCTCTTTACCACTGTAACGAACGTCGACTTCGAACCGGCACGCATCGCCGGCCTGATCAAACAGTGCTACGAGCTGAAGGAGAAGGCCAAGGCTATTGCCGGTGTGACCATCCCTGGAGAAGCTGCCGCCTGGCAACCCGAAGGCAACCTGGACGGCCTGGTCAGGCAGGGTGAGGCCCACGGCATCAACACCCAGCATGTCAACGAAGACATCCGCTCCGTGATCGAGATCGTGATGTACGGCTTGAAGGGTATGGCGGCCTATATGGATCACGCCATGATCCTGGGACGTAACGACGACGAGGTTATGGCCTATTTCCAGAAGGCCCTGGCCGCCACTACCGATCCTAACCTGGGACTGATGGATTATGTCGGCCTGGCCATGGAGTGCGGCAAGCATAACCTGACCGTAATGGGGCTGCTGAACAGCGCTCACACCGACACCTACGGCCATCCGGTACCAACTCCGGTCCAGCTCGGCACCAAGGCCGGCAAGGCCATCCTGGTTTCCGGCCACGACCTTAAGATGCTGGAGGAGATCCTCAAGCAAACAGAAGGCAAGGGCATCAATGTCTACACCCACGGCGAGATGCTGCCGGCCCATGGTTATCCCGGTCTCAAGAAATACAGCCACCTGGTCGGCAACTTCGGCGGTGCGTGGCAGGATCAGGCCAAGGAATTCGTCAACTTCCCCGGCGCGATCGTCTTCAATACCAACTGCATCCAGCGACCGGCTGACTCCTACACCGACCGTCTCTTCACCTGGGGTCTGGTGGCCTGGCCCGGTGTTAAGCACATCGACGGCTGGGATTTCAGCGCGCTGATCAACAAGGCCCTGGAATGTCCGGCACTGCCGGAAAACCCCGGCCAGGAGATCCTGACCGGCTTTGGCCACAATGCCGTGCTGGGTGTGGCCGACAAGGTCATTGCCGCGGTCAAGTCCGGCGCCATCAAGCACTTCTTCCTGGTGGGCGGCTGCGACGGCGCCAAATCAGGGCGCAACTACTACACCGAGTTCGCTGAAAAGGCACCCAAGGATACGGTCATCATGACCCTGGCCTGCGGCAAATACCGCTTCAACAAGCTGGATTTCGGCGATATCGGCGGCATTCCCCGCCTGCTGGACATCGGCCAGTGCAACGATGCCTACTCTGCCATCCAGATTGCCGTGGCCCTGGCAGGCGCCTTTGAGTGCGGCGTCAACGACCTGCCTCTTTCCATGGTTCTTTCCTGGTACGAGCAGAAGGCGGTGGTCATCCTGCTGACCCTGTTCCATCTGGGGATCAAGAATATCAAACTCGGGCCGACCCTGCCGGCCTTCATAACCCCCAATGTGCTAGCCTTCCTGGTGGAGAACTTCAATGTCGGGCCGATCACCACGGTCGATGCCGATATGAAGGCGATGTTGGGGTAACAGAATAATAACTGGGTTGAGCAATGAGCGCCTCGCGGTCTACTGCGGGGCGCTCATTGTTTCAGGCAACCGATTCGTATTTTATGCTTTCGACCCTTTCTTGATATAGGTCAAACTGCCACTTGGGACATTGTTGTATCGTAAAGACGCTTGATAAATCCGCAAGGGATCATCGAAAGAGAATCTATTTAGAGGCTTTAGAATACAGATGGCGCTAATAAATTGAGAAGGGATGTTTTAAAAAAATCGTTGAGAAAAATTACAAATTTTGACCTAGGTCAAAGTGGGAATTCGTTTTATATTGTTATATGCAAGCAAATGCTCACTTGCACATAGTGAAAGGAAATGTGATGGCAGTCAGAATAAGGGAAACAACTGAGGTTAGGCAGAGCCAGATTACTGAGGCTGCTTTGAAGGTTATCGGGCAGAAGGGTATAAACGGGGCGACTACAGCGGAGATTGCCTCTGCCACTGGTATTTCCGAGGGCAATATTTACCGCCACTTCAAAAACAAGGAAGAAATTTTTATTGCGGTGATTGATAAGATAGGGAAAGACCTGGAATCGTTGCTTGATGCAGCTTCAGAGATTGATGATCCGCTGCAAAAACTGGCAGAAATCTTTAAACGCCACCTGTCTTACATAGAAGAACATATCGGTATTCCCCGCTTAATTTTTTCTGATGAAGTGCTGGTATTGAACAAGAACCTCCGGACGAAGGTCAGACACAACATCGCACAGTACTCCAGAGGTATTTGCTCCATCATCTCTCAGGCGCAGGATGCCGGTATTATTAACCGGAAACTGGATCCCGGTGTTTTGACAAGCATGTTTATTGGTACGATTAACTTTACTGCTATCCAGTGGGTCATGAACGACTTTTCCAATTCTTTGTCCGCTGAGGTAGAAATACTTTGGATGACCTTTGCTGCTGCCATAACAACTAAATGCTGAAGCATAAAGTGGTAAAACATTTATGATATAGGTAAGTGAGCATTTACTTTCCTATGGAGGGTATATGTCCCATATCGTTTCAAAAGTTCAAAATAGCGCACGACGGGAGCAGATCGTTCGTGCCGCATTTTACATCCTTGCTGCCGGTGAAGGGATTAATGCACTAACGATAGGCGCCATTGCACGGGAGACCGGAGTGTCAACAAGCGATATATATCGGCATTTTAAGGACAATGATGAAATCACCGAAGAAATGGTTACGAAGGTCCACCTAGAATTGATGAAGAACCTGACGTTTCTCTACGAAAGCGATCCTTCTCCACTTATCAGCCTAAAGCGGTTTTATCTCCTCCATCTTGATTTCCTGGAGACCAGGAAAGGGATTGCACGTCTAGCTTTTTCAGGAGGAATCCTCAAAGCCGGAAGTGCATCGCAGAGAAAGATTGATTACCTGCTTGATACTTATTCTGACTGTCAGGTAAACGTCATCGAAAAAGGGAAGAAAATCGGCAACATCAGGAAGGCTGTGGACTCTAAGTCCTCCGCCATGGTGATGATTGGAATGGTGCAGGCGATAACTTTAAAGTGGCTGGTAAGCGACTTTTCCTTTCCTCTCGTAGATGAGGGGATGATGCTGTGGCATGGTTATGAGGATTATTTGACTTATGATAGCAATATCGTTGGGAGGCAAAAATGAAAAAGATAATGGCTATGATTGGAATTTTTCTATTACCGTCAATGGCTTTAGCAAAAACTGATACACCCACCTACAACCTTCCCCAAGTGATCGAGTTTGCCCTGAAGAACGAACCGAGGCTAACCGGGCTTGGGAAGGATGTCAAAGCGACTGAATATGCTATCAATGCAGCAAAAGGAGAGCGGTGGCCAAAAGTTGATCTGGGAGCCGGCATTACGCGTTACCGCTATCCCACCGCCATTTCCCCCATAGCTGGCTCGCCGCAAAACAGTAGTTTCCCTGACTTTGATAAAGACATCTACGATGCAGGAGTCTCACTTAAAATTCCCCTTTACCGGGGCGGACGACTCGAAAAAAATATTGATATAGCCAAGATCACCAAGATGGTCACGGAGGGAACCTTTCGCCAGGGCAAGCAGGAACTCGTCTACAACCTGACAAGCACGTACTGCAAGATACTGGAGTTGGAGGCGATTCTCAAGGCGCGTGAGCAGATGGTAAAGCAGCTTGAAGAGCATCGCAGGGTCACTGATCAATTTGTCAAGGCCGGCAAGTTAGCGCGGGTGGAACTCATGAAAACTGATGTGGAGTTGTCCCATACCAGGCAGCAGGCGCTGGAAGCACAGAACGCCTTGGCGGCTACATACGCGTTGCTCCGGACATTGATGGGAGCGGACGAGACATATCCGCAATTCACTATCGCCGGGGAACCTCTTTTTTTAAAAGTACATTCACAGGAGGCCGAAGGGGTGAAGGTAGCTTTGCAACAACGTCCGGAATACCGGAAGGCCAGTGCTCAGGCGGAACTTCAGCAGGCCAAGCTGGATTTGACCAAGGGAAAGCGTCTCCCTTCTCTGGATCTGGCCGGCGATTTCACAGAAAAAGCAGGAGACTCCTTTTCATTCAAGGATAACTGGAATATTGGCCTGCGGCTCTCATATCCACTTTTCGACGGTGGAATAACGCGGGCGGAGATCAATAAAGGGTCTTTAGAGCTTGAGCGCAGTCAGGAAGAGCTCCGTGCCGTTCGACTGCTGATTGTGCAGGAAGTAAAGGTGGCCTTCCTCGGGGTCTCCGATGCGGAGAAAAGAGTCTCGGTTTCTAAAGAGGCAATTTCTGCTGCCGAGGAAAACCTGCGAGTGGAGCAATTGAAGTATGAAACCGGTGATGGTACAACCAAAGACGTAATCGACGCTCAGACAGCGTTATTGCGGTCTATCACTGATTGGCACCAGGCTTCGTACGATCTGTTAACGGCACAGGCGGCCCTTGAAAAGGCACTGGGAAGTAATGTACCTGAGGAGGTGGATTCACGATGAAAAAGAGAGTGATACTAATTGGCCTGGTGGTAATTGTCACAGCAGTTATTGCCTACTTCCTGCTCCATCGAAAAACCGATGATCCAGGAATACTGCTCAGCTCGGGGAACGTCGAGGTGACCGAAGTGGATCTTGGATTCAAGGTCCCCGGCAGGGTGGAAACGCTCCTGACCGACGAGGGTAAGAACGTCGTGGCAGGCGGGATCTTGGCAAAGCTGGACAGCACACAGCTTTTGCGCCAGATGGAGGCGCAGCAGGCCGTCATCGATTCCAGCAGCGCCAGACTTCTCGAGTTGCAACATGGTTCGCGCCCACAGGAAAAAAAGAGCGCCCGGTCGCTCGTGTCCTCCGCTTCCGCTGACCTGGAAAAAGCAGGCAAGGATTTCGAACGTGCCGAGATGCTGTTTAAAAACGGCGCTATCTCGACACAACAGCGCGACTCCGCCAAGCGGACCTTTGAGGTGGCAAAGGCGCAGCACGATCAGGCTTTGCAAAACGAGAGCCTGGTGAAAGAAGGGCCGCGGCCGGAAACAATCAATGCGGCTGAAGCCCAGGTCCGACAGCCCAGAGCGCAGCTGGCGGTTTATCAGGAGCAACTGGCGGATATGGATCTGAAAACACCGGTGCAAGGAGTGGTCCTCAGAAAAAATGTGGAGGCGGGTGAAACCGTTACTGCCGGAACGCCGATCTTTACCGTCGGCGACTTGGCACATCCATGGGTAAAGATCTATGTGAAGGAGGACAAGTTGGGCTTGGTCAAGCTGGGTCAAAAAGCGGAGGTAACGGTCGATACCTATCCGGGGAAGAAGTTTGACGGGGTAGTGACCTATATCTCCTCGGAAGCGGAGTTTACTCCCAAGAACGTGCAGACTCAGGAAGAACGGGTGAAGCTGGTCTTCGGCGTCAAGGTGAGCGTGGATAATCCGAACCAGGAGCTTAAACCGGGCATGCCGGCGGACGTCAAGATCAGGATAAGGTAGGCGTTGCAAAATGGATACGAATACCGCAGCAATTAAAGCAGAAGCGTTGACCAAGACCTTCAACGGCAACATTGCACTCGACAGCCTCACCTTGGAGATCAAAAAAGGGGAGTTGTTCGGTCTTGTCGGACCGGATGGTGCCGGCAAGACCACCACTATGCGCCTGTTAACCGCCATCATGGAGCCCACTTCCGGTGATGCATGGGTAGCGGGTCACTCGGTTCTGAAGGAAGGGGAGCGGATCAAGGAACGGATCGGCTATATGTCTCAAAAGTTCGGCCTCTATGAAGATCTCACCGTCATGGAGAATATCATCTTCTATGCCGACCTCTACGAAGTCCCACAGAATGAACGTCCGGAGCGGATCGAGCGGCTTCTGGGTTTTTCCAACCTGACCCCTTTCAAAGGAAGACTGGCCGGAAAGCTTTCCGGAGGGATGAAGCAGAAGCTCGGTCTTGCCTGTGCCCTGATCCACACCCCTGAGATTCTCTTCCTCGACGAACCGACCAACGGGGTTGATCCGGTTTCACGGCGGGACTTCTGGCGTATCCTTTACGGCCTACTGAAGGACGGGATTACCATCTTCGTCTCCACTGCCTACCTGGACGAGGCGGAGCGCTGCACACGGGTTGGCCTCATGCACCGGGGAAAGATTCTGATCGACGGCAGCCCTGCACGGATCAAGGGTTCCCTCGGCTTTCCCATGGTGGAACTATGGACCGGGGATGCGCGCACGGCCGAGGAGATCGCAAGGGGCTGTCCGGGGGTTCGTAGCGTGAGCATCTACGGCGACCGCCTTCATGTCGCCCTGGAGCGGAGCGAAGCGCTGGATGGAGTCATCGACAGGCTTCAGAAAGAAGGGATTATTGTCCGGGATCATCGATCGATCCTCCCTTCCCTGGAGGATGTCTTCATCGCCATGGTGGAGGAGCCATGAACCATATCGAAACAGCAGTAGAATTTGCCGGGTTGACTCGTGTTTTCGGCGACTTCACTGCCGTGGACCAGATCAGCCTCAAGGTTGGAAGGGGAGAAATCTTCGGTTTCCTCGGTCCCAACGGAGCCGGCAAATCGACAACCATCAAGATGCTGTGCGGTCTCCTCACCCCCTCCGCCGGTAGTGGGACAGTGGGAGGATTCAACATCATGACCGAGGCGGAAGAGATCAAGAAGAATATCGGTTACATGTCCCAGAAGTTTTCCCTCTACGACGACCTGACGGTGGAGGAGAACATTAACTTCTTCAGTGGCATCTACCGGGTTCCCAAGGAGAAGAAACGTGATCGGAAGGAATGGGTCCTGGAGATGGCGGGGATCGCGGACCGGCGGGGAGCTCTGACCAAAACCCTCTCGGGCGGCTTCAAACAACGGCTGGCGCTCGGCTGCGCCATCCTTCACGAACCTCCCATCATCTTTCTCGACGAGCCGACCTCGGGGGTTGACCCAATCTCCCGGCGCAATTTCTGGCGGCTCATCTATGCCATGTCCCGGGAGGGAAAAACCATCTTTGTTACCACTCACTACATGGACGAAGCGGAATATTGCGACCGGTTGGCCCTCATTTACCGGGGGAAGATCATCGCCGAAGGGACACCGACCACCCTGAAGCAGGAGTATATGGAAAGGGATGTTCTGGAAATCGAGGTTGAGCAGGTGGTGGATGCGCTGGAAGTCCTTGAACAGAGCGGCATCGAAACAGCCATTTTCGGCAGCGTCCTGCATGCCACCGTGACTGACGCTGGGCAGGAGTCCCAACGGATCAGGGAATCACTCGTCAAAGCGGGGCTAAAGGTCGTCCGCATCGAAAAGATCGTCCCGTCGCTGGAAGATGTGTTTGTAACCCTGATCGAGGTGTCGTGATATGAAACTTATCCGCGTCCGCGCCATAGCAAAAAAAGAGCTGATCCAGGTGCTCCGTGATCCCCTGAGTCTGGCCATGGCGTTCCTCATGCCGGTGATCCTGCTGTTGATCTTCGGCTACGCCATTACCATGGACGTGAACAACCTGAGGACCGTGGTTTACGATCTGGACAAAAGCAGCCTGAGTCGTGAGCTGGTAGCCCAGTTCCGGGAGTCGGGATACTTCACGATTGTCACTATCTTGGATCGTCCCTCGGATGTTGATGCAGCGCTCGACGCTAACCGGGGGCAGGTGGCGCTCTGGATCCCCGCTGACTTCTCAGAGGATCTGCGAAGGGGAAAGGTTGCTCCGCTGCAGGTGGTTGTTGACGGCAGTGATTCCAACACAGCCACCATTGCCCTCGGTTATCTGGAGGGGGTGACGGAACGCTTTGGCCAACGGGTTACAGGTGGAATAGCGCGCGCCCCCATAGATGCCAGGGTGCGGGTCTGGTACAATCCGGAGCTTAAATCGCGCAATTACATCATTCCCGGACTGATTGCGGTAATCATGGCGGTCATTGCGGCACTGCTCACCTCGCTAACCATCGCCAGGGAATGGGAGCGGGGCACCATGGAGCAGCTGATCGCCACGCCGGTAAAAACCACAGAGCTGATTGCCGGCAAACTGCTGCCCTACTTCTTCATCGGCTTTATCGACGTGGCCGTTTCCGTGGCCATGACGGTATTTATCTTCGACGTCCCATTGCGGGGGAGCCTGTTACTGCTCGCTTTCCTTACTTCCCTCTTTCTTTTTGGAGGTCTCTCTCTGGGAATACTCATCTCGGTTGTTGCCAAGTCACAGCTGGTTGCCAGCCAGATCGCCATGGTAGTCAGCTTTCTGCCGGCTTTCCTGCTGTCAGGGTTCATGTACGCCATCAGCAATATGCCGCTGCCACTCCAGAATATGACCAGAATCATCCCTGCCCGTTATTTCGTAGCGATTCTCAAGGGAATTTTTCTCAAAGGGAGCACTCTCAGACAGCTGGCAACGGAAACGATTCTTCTTACAATTTTTGGCTTGCTGACCTTCGCCCTTTCGGTCAGGAAATTCAAGAAAAGGATCGTGTGATATGTTCGAACGGATCAAGGAAATGGTGGTCAAGGAGTTCAGTCAAGTGTTTCGGGACCGAAGGATGAAGGCTATCATTTTTGTTACCCCGATCCTGCAGCTTCTCATTTTCGGCTACGCGGTCACTACTGACGTAAAAAGCATAAATACCGCCTTCTACGACCTGGATCACTCCTATGAAAGCCGGGAACTGGGGCGTCGGCTCGAAGCATCCGGTTACTTTATCATCACTGGAACCCCCTCTTCGGCAAAAGAGATGGGGGACCTCCTCGACCGGGGAAAGGTTCTCGCCGTGCTACAGGTAAATAAGGGATTCGGTCGGGATTTGGCGCGAGGTGTTCCCACAGAAGTACAGATGATTGTGGACGGAACCGATTCGAATACCGCATCCGTTGCCATGGACTACTCTACGCGTGTCATCAACCGATTCGGCAAGGAATTCGGGACTCGGGCCGGCATACAACGGGTTGTAAAACCGGCACGGATCGACCTGCGCTCCCGGGCCTGGTACAACCCTGATCTGCGGAGCAGAAACTACAATGTGCCAGGGGTCATCGCTATAATCATCATGCTCACCTGCCTGTTGTTGACTGCCATGGCAGTGGTGCGGGAGCGGGAGATCGGCACCATGGAGCAGTTGATGGTTACGCCGCTGAAACCGGTGGAATTGATGCTGGGGAAGACAATCCCTTTTGCACTCATCAGTTTTTTCGACATGGCACTTGTTACAACCATCGGTGTCTTCTGGTTTGACATCCCGATCAAAGGGAGTATTCCACTCCTTGTTCTCTCCACGGCGATCTACCTACTCTCGGTATTGGGAGTTGGGCTCTTTATTTCTACTATTTCCAGGACCCAGCAGCAGGCGCTGATGGCCACCTTCCTTTTCTACATACCGGCCGTCCTCCTCTCTGGCTTCATGTTTCCTATCGAGAACATGCCGGTGGCGATTCAGTATGGAACCTACCTGAACCCGCTCAGGTATTTTCTGGTCATCATCAGAGGGATCTTCCTCAAAGGGAACGGGATCGATATTCTCTGGCCACAGATGGCTGCCCTTCTTTTGCTTGGTGTAGTAGTCATAACGACCAGCTCCCTTCGGTTCAGGAAGAGGCTCAGGTGAGAGACGAGCGATAAAGATGCTTATTCAGATTCGCATGGGTATTTGCTGCACATTGTGATCTTCTGCAACGTAAAGGGGGATTAGACCAAGCCTGATGTCTTTGACAAGCTGTTAGTGAGAAGCAGTAGAGTTACAATTTGAAGCGTCCATAATATTCCGAGTCCACTTATTAATAAGTATGAAAAGAATTCCGTAATTCGTTTGCGGCTTGCTATTTAAGCAACTTGTGAAGAGTGTTTTCAAATATTGTTGTTTTGTACTGTTGAAATTACACAAGATTTAGAGTGATTAGAAAGATTGCTGTATCATGTATACAAAAATATCAAAATAGGATCAGGCAAACTCCAGACAGATTGTATAGAGGATTTACTTGCTATGAACGTAGATGATTTATGGTTTAGGGATCCAGCAAATGCCCGTGCATATATCCGTAAAATTGCTGACCAGATTGAAGAACCAGAAGAGATGATGGAGTTCCTGAATGCATGTAATATCACACAAGCTGCGTTAGCCTGTTGGCTGTTCGAAACAAAACGATATAATCTATTACTGCAAAGCATTTGTATAAAAGGAGCATATGACCAAGTAGAAAGCAAAATAGAACTGAAAGATGCCTGGAATGAGTATAGCATTGCATCAGAAGAGTTTCAGTTTGCAAAAGAAAAGCTAAAAGAAATAATCAGCAAATTGCATATAGAACCTGTATTGTTTCGGAAAACATACGACAAAGATTTATAGATAACTGTTAAAGTCTGTTTACTTGGTGCGCAATTAAATTGATAGTAATGAATTAATTTATCAACTAGTAAATGAAAAATATTTGTAAAACGTTATATTGGAGAGTTTGTTGTGAAATTTAAATGGTGCTTGATGGTATTAATCACGTTTATTATCCACCAGCCTGTATTTGGCTATGACACGTTTCCCGCGCTGGATACGACTGATCAGTATGGAAAGCTATTAAACAGGGAGTCGCTATTCCATAACAACAAAAAATATCTTATTGCTATAAGCATGACTAGGAAGGGCTTCGAAAGGGCAAAAAAAGTGACAACAGTGATACAGGGTTCCTACCTCCACGAAAAAGTCAGTATAGTGATGATTCCCAATTTAAGCGCTGTCCCCAAATTTATGGAAGGGAGTGCAAAACGCTCCTTGCAATGGAGCAACGCGCCACCGATTTGGCTTGATTGGGAACACAAAAGCGCTAGGTGGTCAGTGCCACCTGGAACAGATTATGTGTGGATTTATGTGGTTGACAAGGAAAACAACATAATTGCCAAAATAGATGCAACCAGTAAGTTTAGTTTGGAGGATCTTCTAATGGTTAAGTAATACGTGATTTACTCTAAAGCTTGAACCAGTTTGTATTTGAAGATTTCAACTTATTCTTGATATAGGTCAATCATCCGTACACACTATTGCTGTAACTTATAATCATAATTCAGGAAAAACGTGGGAGGAAATATGGACAGGTTATTGAACCAGTTGGTCAACGATGCACCGGATGCGATTCTTGTCTCTGATCAGAAAGGGGTGATCCGTTACTGGAACAGCGGGGCAGAGCAGATGTTTGGTCATACCGCCGCCGAAGCAATAGGTCAGTCACTTGATCTGATTATCCCTGAAAATTTGCGCGGTCGGCATTGGGAAGGATATTGGCGGGTGATGGCAACCGGAGAGACGAAATACAAAACCGGCCTGCTATCATCACCAGGTGTTCGTAAAGATGGCGCCCGTGTTTCCTTGGAATTCAGCATGGTACTGCTGCGAGATGAAGATGGTGTTATGGCAGGTTGTGCCTCGATCATGCGGGACGTGACTGAACGATGGAAAAAGGAGAAGGAGTTGAAGGAGCGGTTGGCTATCTGCGAAGCAAAGCTGCCAGGTTGATATGATCTGCTGCAACGGCATATTTCGAGGCATTTTACCGGATCACATTTCAAAGTGGAAATTTGCTATGGATTTTTCTGGTAGACACATAAAGATTCTGACGATTGTACTGCTTCTGGTGCAGCTCTGCCTTCCGATTTCCGGGGCTTTCTACGTCGCTGACCATCTGCAGACCAGCGCCGCCGGTCACGCGGCATCGAGCTGCGCCCATACGGACGCTGCTGCCGACCATGAATCCACGGATGGTCACGAGCAGATCCCCCACTGCCATGAACTTGACGCTCCGTGCGACACCGTGCCCGGAAGTGTCGTCAAGCATACTCAGAGCATTGCCTCCCTTACGGCTTCATACAAAGGCGCTTTGTTGCCGGGCTATGCCGCGCTCATTGAAATCCCTCCCAAAAATATCGTTTGATCTACAACTGTCAAGAAGTGTTTACATCGCTGTAAAGCAGGATTGACAGCTCCGTGCAGATTCGCCCGAAATTACCATAATCAACCATCAAACCATAGTTTCAGAGGAGAATTAACCATGAGATTCGCTAACTTTATTAAAATCAGCCTGTCAGGGATAGCGGCAATTACAGCACTTATTATTACCACCCCGCGCAATGCGGCTGCCCATTGTGACACCCTTGACGGGCCGGTCATTCAAGACGCCAGAAAAGCAATCGACGCCAGGGACATCACCCCCATCCTCAAATGGGTAAAACCCCAGGATGAAAAAGCGGTGAAAACCGCTTTTAACAAGGTGCTGGCAGACAAGTCAAAGAACCAGGAAAAAACGGAACACAAGTTCTTTGCAACCCTTGTCAAAATCCATCGTGCCGGTGAAGGTGCCTCCTTTACCGGGCTGAAACCTGCCGGAGCAGTTGAACCGGCCGTTGCCGAAGCGGACAAAGCATTGGCAAGCGGCTCAGCCGAAGAACTGGTGAAGCTAATCAGCGATGACATTGCTGGTGGGATCAAGACGCGTTATGAGCATGCAGCGGCAACATACAAGCATAAAGATGAGAGTATTGCCCAAGGGCGTGAATTTGTGGAAGCGTATGTCGCCTACACCCATTATGTGGAACGGCTTCATCAGGACGCAACCGCCAAGGAAGGCGCACATGGTGAACATGGAAAACTCGAAAAACATTACGCTCATAAAAAAGAGTCAGCGCACTCTAAACACTGACGTTATGAGAGGTGTATCAGATTTGACTTGATATCATCGGATTGCTGCCTGGCAGGGATAACACCCCGCCAGGCAGCATTTTACTGCGAGTACCACATCGTGGACTATTGATATGTGACCAATAAGGAGAAACCGCAATGAAAATAGAAGTGCTAGGCACTGGTTGCGTCGATTGCATTACCCTTTATGAGAACACGAAGAAAGCTCTTGCTGAAAGCGGCAAGACTGGTGAGGTGGTTAAAGTCGAGGGCATTGCAACAATGTTGAAATACGGCATTCTCAGTCCGCCGGCACTGGTCATCGACGGCCAGGTCAAATCCTCAAGCGAGCTGCTGTCTGTCGCCGCAATCAAGGAATTACTATGAAGCCAATCGTTACAATAATTACCATGTTATTGCTGTTTGCCGGCGTAGCCAATGCGGAACTCCCTGCAGCTACCGCGACAGCCGTCAATCAGGCCCTGTCGTCCAGCAAACCGACGCTGATTGATTTCGGCCTGCGCACCTGCAACGTCTGCAAGAAAATGGCGCCATATCTGGAATCACTGTCCAATGAATATCGGGGACGGGCCAATATCCTCTTCATCGACGTACGTTCTGACCAGGCAATGGCACAAAAATTCCGCGTTCAGATGCTACCCACCCAGATATTCATCAACCCGCAAGGGAAAGAGGTACAACGTCACACCGGTTTTATGGACAAAGAAGGGATCATAAAAGGATTGAAATCGGCAGGGCTCAAGTGACCTTCGTGGAGAACATAGAGCAGATCATTGCAGCCTATCCGCTGCTGGCCTTCGGCGCAGTCTTTCTGGCAGGCGTCGTGTCTTCGGCCTCACCCTGTGTGCTCAGCACCATCCCGCTGGTGGTAGGTTTTGTCGGCGGCTACAGCGATGGCGACCGCTGGAAGGCGTTCCGCTACTCCCTGATGTTCATTGTTGGATTGTCGCTCACCTTCACCGCCTTCGGCGCTGCCGCCGGATTGCTGGGCACGGTTTTCGGGGTGGTCGATGGATGGTGGTATGCCGCCGCCGGCGCTGTGGCTCTGGTAATGGGTGGTCAACTGATGGGGCTGTATGACCTGCGCCTGCCGATAAAGCGCGACTTCAAACCGAAGCAGGGGGGCATCATTGGCGCGTTCATGCTTGGCCTGTTCTTTGGCCTTGTATCCTCTCCCTGTGCCACGCCGGTAATGGTCGTACTGCTGACCGTCGTCACCGGCAAGGGTCAGGTACTCTACGGCATCATGCTGATGTTCAGCTATGCTGTCGGCCATTGCCTACTGATGCTCGCAGCAGGGACGTTTACCGGTTTTGTGGAAGCATTTGCCAAAAATCGTGGTGTGATCAACTTTTCGAACTGGAGCAGGAAGGCAAGCGGTTGCATTATCTCCCTGGCCGGAGCCTGGTTCATCTGGCAGGCATTCTAGTCTCACATGAACAGGATGAGAAGACTGTTTCGGTAAAAACCAATTGATACACGTGGAGAATCAAGCAGATGGATGGAATTTCAATAAAATCAGCCAGTACCATTCGCACCGCTGTGCAGTGGTGCTTTATGTTTTGGGTAGTCGGTATTGGCATCCGTTTCGGAATTTTTGTAAGCGCGGTTGAAAGCGGTGCACCCGCGCCATTGGTTTCTCGTCCGCCAGGCGTCGAGGGCTTTTTACCAATCGGAGCCCTAACAAGTCTGAAGAACTGGCTGGTTTCAGGAGAAATACATCCAGTTCATCCAGCGGCACTGGTAATATTCGTGACAATCCTGCTCATGAGTCTGCTTGCCAAGAAATCATTTTGCTCATGGCTTTGCCCGGTCGGCACTCTTTCCGAAGGCGCATTCAAGATTGGCCAGAAGTTAGTTGGCCGGAATTATCGCATATGGAGATGGCTTGACTATGGATTACGGAGTATCAAATATCTGCTGCTGCTGATGTTCGTGAAATTTATCCTGGTGGACATGTCGGTCGAAGCGCTTGGCGGGTTTCTGGATGCTCCATACTGGGCAGTCAGCGACGTCAAAATGCTCCATTTCTTCACCAGCATGTCCTTAACCACCATGGTGGTACTGGCGATCCTGACAGTACTATCACTTTTTTACAAAATGTTCTGGTGTCGGTATCTCTGCCCATATGGTGCATTACTGGGACTTGCAAGTATTTTCAGCCCATTCAAAATCCGACGAGACTTGACAGGTTGTAATGGATGTCAACGCTGCTCCGCCATCTGTCCTTCTGGCCTTGAAGTGCATTCCTCCACAGCAGTTTCTTCACCGGAATGCACTGGATGTCTCACTTGTGTAGCAAGTTGTCCCGAGCGAAATGTGCTCGCCATGCAGCCTGGCTTCTGGAAAAAATCGCTCCCGGTTTGGGTTTTCGCAACAGTAGTTCTGACCATATTCATGGCAGGCATCGGCGCCGGAATGATCAGCGGGCACTGGCAAAGCTCATTGGATTATGCCGATTATCAGCGGCTCATACCAATGGTGCCATACTTGAGTCATTGAATTTGAAACTGATGAGTTAAGCGAAAGTCCACTTGTCGATTAGGGAAATACTTATGATGCCGTCGGCAGCACAAAATCCTCACCGGCAAATTGAATTGCAGCCGGGTCGTGGGCGCGAGGTGGTGATACGGCATGCACGCCACCGCGCTCAGGGCAACCCTGAACGAAAGTCTTTAACGTAAAGGACGCTCCGCACCCCTGACATGTTGCAGTCAGTCCACCATTAGGTACAGGTGACACGGCTATCGCGCCACCATGGGCTGAAAGCACAAACTCCACGAGTTCTTTTCCTGATGCAAATGGTCCTGCCCCCGGTGTTTTGGTTGATCCGCAATCACACATAGCCTTCTCCTCTTGGAAATATTCTGATCGAAATCTAAAACACCTTGCACTGCTGTGCTGCTGATAAGCATGACCTATGTCAATTTATCCGGCTTACTTCATTGAATCCGGTTATTGATTCAGATCAAACTCTTTAGCCGATTTCTTTGCTAATCTCACAATCATAACAAGGCAAGGAGACGATCAATGAACTTCAACAACGGACTTGGCGCTAAAGCAATACAGGATGTCATGCAGAGCTACCCTGAGATTGGCGAAATTCTGGCTGCCTATGACATCGGTTGTACAACCTGCAAGGTTGGGATCTGTCTACTCAAAGATGTTGTCTCCATTCATGGCTTATCCAAAGAAGACGAAGCGAAAATCGAACAGGAAATCAACGAAATTTTAGCGAAAAAAGGAGAGTAAATCATGGGAAATCTCGGATGTGGCTGCCCCGGTAGCATGGCAAAGGTAATCGAAAGACCGGCAAACGTTGCAGAAAACACCACAAAGGCTGTCTCTGAGCTCAGGCAGTGGCCGGTGCAACTCCATCTGGTGCCGCCAACCGCACCGTACTTTAAAAATGCAGAAATTCTGGTTTGCGCCGACTGTGTGGCTTTTGCCATGGGGAGCATGCATCAAGACCTGGTGAGAGGAAAAGCGCTCGCCATTGCCTGCCCGAAACTTGATGACACCGACAGTTACGTGGAAAAACTGGCAACGATCTTTTCGACCAACGAAACTCCAGCTGTCACTGTAGCGATTATGGAAGTGCCGTGCTGCCGCGGACTGGATGTCATGGTCAAGCAGGCAATACAGAAGAGCGGTAGGGACACACCTTTGGAGACAGCGATTGTCGTCGGCATAGACGGCAACAGGAGGAACTGATGAAAGCGGATATAACCAGGAAACTGGTGGATGAACACCAACTCATTCTGCGGATGATCGCCCTGCTGAACGCTCCCCGGACGGCTGAGGGGAACTACCTTAACTGGCAATTTTACCTGGATGGCATTGACTTCATCCGTCAGTATGCGGATCGGTTTCAGGCAAGACCACGCTGCTCACCTCCATCGGCTGATCAACGAGCCGTCCCATGGCAAGGTAGTCATTGACGGAGCCATGGTCGCCGATGAAGGATGGTTGCCGGGTCTGGACCTGAAGCGCTTCAGACGTGAAAAGCTCGGATTCATATTTCAGGCCCACAATCTCATTCCGTTTCTCACTGCACTGGAAAACGTCATGGTCGCGCTGGAAATTAACAATCTATCACGGCCCGAAGCCAGTGACCGTGCGACGGAACTTCTTACTTCCCTCAATCTTGGGCACCGGCTGGACAACTATCCCAAGGCACTTTCTGGAGGTGAAGCCCAGCGGATGGCCATAGCCAGGGCATTGGCAAATAGATCAAAGGTTATTCAGGCCGATGAACCCACTGCGGTACTCGACACCGAAAACGGTAAGAATGTTATGGCCTTATTGAAATCGCTGGCAGTGGAAAACCAGTCAGCCGTCCTGGTTGTCACCCATGACCACCGGATGGTGGAGGGATTTGACACAATATTTAAAGTCAGAGACGACCGGTTGGTCAATTACCCCCTCAACTCAACACCTTAATGTCATAACTCCTTATCGAAGATGAGGTTCTTGTTGCGCCTCATTTTTATATGAGTAGGGAGACGGCCAATAGGCAGCTATTATTAACAAATACAGTAATGTAAACTAATAGTTTACATTTACATTATTATTTTATACTATGATCCAAACTATATTATGGAAACAACCATAAAAATGGACCTTAAATGTCAACTAATAGTTTACATATAAGTAAAAATTTAAAAGCGGCGCTCTTTTCCCTGCCGAAGGGTATGCCGGTCACGACCAGCCAAATGGAACATCTAGGCATATCTCGCCAGCTGGTTCATCGCTATGTACAAAACGGTTGGTTAACGTCGCTCGGATATGGATACTTCCAGCGAACAGGTGATGAACTAACCCGGAACGGTGCGGTATCGGCTCTTGAAAATCAGGGTCTTGATGTCCACATAGGTGGGAAATCAGCATTATCGCTTCGAGGTGCAGTTCACTATCTGGCACTTGGAAAGGAAAAGCTGGCCCTGTATGGTGTGACACGCAAAAAAATACCTGATTGGTTTACCCGTCAGTTTCCCTGCGAGTTACGCATGAGTCGGCTTTTCGGGGAAGAAGGGGCGTTGGAGAGTAGGTTGCAGGTGCGGCGTCTGGATGAAGCTGATCCTTACTCGCCTTTTGTCTCTGAACCTGAACGGGCTTTGCTGGAGATGCTTGATGACGTGCCCCAAAAGCAGAGTCTCGACGAAGCCAGAAAAATCATGGAGCCTCTGTTTACCCTGCGACCCGAACTGTTGCAGGCTCTATTGGAAACGTGCACAAGAATAAAGGTCAAGCGACTGTTTTTCTCTCTGGCGGAAGAACTGAAACTGCCGGTCTTGCAGCAACTCGATGTGACATTCATAAAATTTGGCGCAGCTTCCGTCTACGTACGGACACAGAAGGGGAATTCACTGATTTTGCAACACCCAGGAAAGAAATTGAATGGATAGCCGTTATCTTGATACCGTACGACTGCTCATCGATGCAGCCCCATTTGTCTTTACTCAAAAATGTTTCGCTCTCAAAGGAGGCACTGCGATAAACCTGTTTCTGGAAGACATGCCACGCCTATCGGTCGACATTGATCTTGTATTTACAGACCTGGAGTGCCCAGACAGGGATTCGGCGCTGGTGGCAATAGAAAAAGCCCTGCATGGCGTTGCAGAACTTTTGCAAACTAAGCTTGGGGTAACCGTCCGACCGACAACTTCCGGCAGTGATCATGAATCGAAGTTGTTTATTTCCCGTGGGCCAGTGCTTCTCAAGGTGGAGGTCAACCATGTATTCCGGGGTGCAGTATATCCTCTGGTTACCGGTAGTTTGTCCGTAGAGACGCAGAGACGTTTTTCGCGGGCTCTTTCCGTTCCCATGCTCGACCCTGACGAATTGTACGCCAGCAAACTCGTAGCCGCACTTGATCGCCAACATCCGCGAGATCTCTTTGATGTTATGTTGCTATTTGAGCGTGGTGGCATCACGCCGCGTATGCGTCGTGCCTTCACGGTCTATCTCGCCGGGCACAATCGGCCAATCCATGAATTGCTTGCTCCCCATCATAAAGACATCCGCGTTGAGTTTGAGAGCGATTTTGCTGGCATGACTAACAGGGAAGTGACTGTTGAACAGCTGATCGAGATACGTGAAAAGCTGTTCCGTGAGCTTCCAGCATCTCTTGACGGATTGGAACGCGAATTTCTCCTCTCGGTTAACCGTTGCGAACCTGATGGTGAAATCCTCGGATTGCCGGGTATAGAAAACCTGCCGGCCATCCGGTGGAAGCTGGTAAATTTGCGAAAACTGTCCAAGTCAAATCGCACTAAATATATCGTAATTACAGATTCTTTGAGCACTATGTTTCAATAAACACATCAGGTTGCAGCAGACACGACATTCTTCTTTTTGGCTCCCTTCGTTTCTTCTTCACCACTCTTCGAGAGAGGGTTTGAAAAGCCCCGGGGTGGTGTGTAGTCCCAATCCATCAACTCACACATTTCCGCATTCAGCAGGTTGATCTCCTCTCGGATCTTCTGGCTCCGCTCGATAAACTCTTGGGCCTTTTCAAAGGTGATGTTGCTGTTGCGTCCCATCTTCATGCGAAACTGGTAGAGGACGTTGTCATGAGTGTTGAGCATGGATATGAAGTCGCTTTGATCGAGAGTTTTCCGGGAGATTACATCAATGTCATCCCGTACCACCTTTTGCAGCTTTCGATCCTGCCAAGTCTGTTTTCCTGATGGCTTTTTCCCGCCAGTTTCTATCTTGTTGTCTGCCATAATTCCTCCCTTGTGTTCGTGGTTAGATTCTGCCGGTAGACCGCATTGCGATCCCCTTGCCGAACCGGTCTGATAATTCCGAAAATACAGTGTCGTCGAACTTCTTCATGTTCTGGACGATCATTTCCACCGCATTGATCTCAGATGCCGCATTAGCGTAACTTTGTTGGGCGACGCTCAGCAGTTGAAGCGTTTTTTCCTCCAGCGTCTGAATATGTTGCATCCCTTCACCAAGAAGGGCCAGTTGGCAGGTTTCCGGTGATGCCCCGGACTTATTTCCCTTCTGACTTGAGAGGATGTTACGGGCCATTTCCTGAAGTTGGACAGCGCGCCCGAACAGATCGAGCAGCATGTAGTAGCCGTAGGCTCGGGCGGTCAGTTCAGCAAGTTTGCCGATGACCTCACCTTCGGTATTTGTTGCCGTCGCATTCTTGAGAATCAACCCGACCGACAGCGGAGTGCTTTTGAGAAAAGCCTCTTCATCGGCAGCAAGAGCAGTCTTCGTTTTAATCTTACCGGCAATGGTCTGCATCTTGCCGGCCACATAAACCATTAGGTTCTTGTTGGCGTCGGTAATGTCTGCGCAAGCCCCGGCAGTATCCCGTCCCTGGGCGGTGCCGCTGATGAAGGAATCGAAGCTGTTGTTCTTGTCGCATGGTGGTATGTACTGTGCCTGATAGGTTGTCCCGGTCGTAGCTGGACTCTGGATAACCACGTCGCCGATGAAGCCTCGTACCAGTTTGACGTATTCGCTGTTCAACCCCTTCTTGCTGGCCAGGTTTTCCAGAACCGATCCGTCACCGAAAACTTGAAGAACCTCAACCGGACAACCAGCGGTAGCACTCGTGGCTGAGGTCTGGGTTGTGCCAGGGACACCCGGTTTGTTGCCGGCGTTGGTCTTCTGCTCGGTCTCAAACAGCTTGCTGACATCCTGGTAGAGATCCTTGGCACCGCTCGATACCATGAAATCGGTCTGGGCCGTCTTCATTTCCGCTTTTAGACTATCGGACATGACCGACGAAAACGGACTGGAAGCAGTTGCCACCAGCGCCTTGGCCGCCTTGCAGTCATTCAGCTGCAGTGAGTTCAGTCTGTCGGTGATGGCTTCGAGGGTCTTGATGGTATCGGCCACCTGAGGTGCCAGCGTCTTCAGGGCGATATCGAAAGCAGCTGCCGGAGCTGCCGACAGGATGTTCTGGAGTTTCTGGACCAGGTAATCAACATTCAGGAACGAGAAACCGCCGAGGAACATGTCGATCCCGCCACAACCGGACTTCAACTTGGGTAATGAGGCAGTGAACAGGTGGTCGTCAGTATTAGCCCACCTGGCAGAGAAACTTCCCCCTGTGTAGTAGCCCCGCTTAGAGCCTTCGTAATAGCTTGGAGAGGTGGAGCTTTTCTGCTGTACCCAGTCATCGACCCAACCGGACCAGGAAAGAACAGGACTCAAGGCTATGGCTGCCGCCAGGCAGGCGGCGGTGGTTCTGGTAATAACAGTTTGTTTCACACGGACACCTCTTCTCTGTTGCTGTGGGACCGGCAGACTCACGGCTGCCCCTTATCCTGAAGGCGGCGCTTCTTTACATCGAAACCGCCCCCCTTCTGGAATTCGTAGAGCGAATACTCCTCGGGAGAAATTTCCCCCTTCAGGAGACGTACCGCCCGGTATGCCTTGTCCTCGATCTCGTCAGCGGAGATTACTCCGGCTGATACGGGCAGGTAATCCTGGTTTCCCTTCTGAATCAGGATTAGGGTAGGGGTGATCTCCACACTGAACTTGGACGCCATACTTGGGTTCTCACTGATGTTGACCCGTTTCACGGTCCAACCTGTTTCGTTGGTGAACCATTCCAGGATGCGCGACTGCTCGTCGCAGTAGCTGCAGTCGGGTCGCTGGAAATAGATGAGGGCAAAGTCCTCTCGGTTGTCCCGCAGGGTACGCTGCCGCTCCTCGTTGATCTGGGCAATCCGAGCCAGGTTGCCGGGAGTGGTGATCGGATAGTCCTTTTTGGTGGTCAGCTCCGGGTACTTCTGCCAGACGAACTGGGCCACGTTCGAAAAGGCAAGTGCCTTCTTACGGGCTATTTCCTGTACCTCGAAATACTCCTTAACATTCTCTTCGCTGGGCTTCTGGACAGCTTTCTTCTTTAAGGCCTCAGCAAATTCCTGGAACTGGTCAGGATGCATTTCCCAGATCTGTTCGTAGGTGTAGTCCTTGAGAGAAGGCACACGGTTTGATGCTTTTTTCTTCTTTTCAGGATTTCCAGGCTGCTTCTCCGGCTCCTTCTGGTACCACCACCAACCCTTGGCCGAATCGTTGTAGTAGCTCGCACTGGCTGTTGCAGCAAAGGAAAGTATGATTGCTACTGTTAGCGACCTACGCATTGTTCCACCTCGGTCTGCTTCAATTTGATCTCCTTGACCATTCGCTTAAGCTGTGGCGACTTCAACTCCTCCAGCGTTGAGGGTTTTTCTCCGAAGGCTTGTGCTGTGAAGGGGATGAGCAGGTATGGGAGCCTTTTACCGCCCCCGGTAATAATTGAGACCTGCGTAGTGTAATACCTGTCAGCAACGTACTGGGTGGCAATGGCATCCCTGGTCTTGGACAGCTCGGACGCAATTGTGTACAACAGGTTCCGCTTCTCAGATTCACACCCCTCTGAAGCTAGTACCTTCGGGTCTAAATCGCTTACTTCCTTGATTGCCGTCCAAAGTCCCTCCGGGTTGACGAATACCAGTCCCTGGCTTGTGGAAACCGCCGACCATTGTTCACCCTTCGGAGTCGATTCCACCTCGTTGATTCGTTTTTTTAACGCCGCGAGTATGGCATCCGCGTCGAACCATTTAGGTATATCCAGCATGGTGGGATAGAATTTCTCTCGGGATTCGAGATTTCCCAAGGGATGTTCACGCTCTTCAACAGGATGTTGAGGTTTCTGGGTGTTCGTCCGTGTTGTTGCGTCTGTCGTTGCAACGGGCTGTTTTCCACTGTCATCTGGATCATTTTTTCTGCGTTCCCGTGCTTCGGCATAGAGGGCGGATAGTTCAGTTTGCCGTGCTTCATGGTCACTTAGTTTGAGTCCATCGGTCAGGATATTGTCACTCTTCAGTAGGTGATGACCGGTGATGGCTCTATGAATATCTTCCCTGTTGGGAAGAGAAAGATACTCAGGGATATTGTTAAGGATGAGCCCCGCGATGATCGGGTGATCGCCGCTGCTGTACATACCGTCATGGTAGGAAGGAATCTTACCGATGTCGTGGGCCAGGGCGATGATTATCATGTCCGCCAGCAGGGCTTCCTGGTCGGCTTTGGCAATAAAATTGCGGGTGACCGTTAGCGTATGACGGTAGAGTGGAACAGTCGCCAGCAGGGCATATGAGTCATCCGAGTAAATGCGTTCAGCTTCGTCTTTATGTACCCTGACAACGGACGGACAGTCTCCCTCGTCATCGAGCATGGTAAGGATCTTGATTATCAGTGCCCTCCGTACACCGTTTACGGAAGGTCTGTTTTCGATCATCTCGGTGAAGAACTGGTCGATCTCCTCATGTTTGAAAACAGGTCGAGGTTGCTTTGTGGTCTGGTTTGCTGTTTGTTCACGCCAGAGACAGGCCGCATCCTTGATCTCGATTTCGTTATCGGTCCAGAGATGACTAAGGTCAGCCAGTCTCGCCACTTCCGTAAACTCTGTTCTTACTTCTGCCGGTTCTTCGGTTGGTATCCACTTCCTGGAGCCATAGTAGCCAAAGCCGATGCCGACTGCGGCGGATACGGTGAACAGAAGCGTATTCATGGAGACTCTGTCTCGTCTGACTGGAATGGTGACATCATCGAGGTGATGACCGCAGGTGCAGAGGGAAAGATGATCTTCATTTTGGGATTGCGTGCTTCAAGGGTGGTCCCCTTGAAGCGGCCAGAATAGGTCATCAGATAAAACTCACGTGGTTGCAGGCTCAGGACGTCCTGCACCCGGAGGATATCCTGTTCGACCTCGCGCGTTGTAACCTGGTTTGATCCGAAGATCCCGGTCAGCACGTTCTGCACTCCGAAATGTTTAACGACATAATCGCTAGTTTCCGCGTCGGAGCAGCGCATGAATATCTTCGTGTTGGTATTGTCGAGAATGCTCTTTCCGAATTCCTCACCAATGACCGCGTAGATTTGGTTCACTGACTGAGCGAAGGCGGTGACCATGACATCGGCTGATCCTGCCTTGGCAAAAAGTTCCTCTACGCCTTGATAGAGCAGACTTTGAGCTTCGTCGATGAAGATTGAAAGGGGTGGGTCAACCTTCTGCCGGTTGGACAAATAGACACGACCAACAAAGGACTGGATCATGGAGAGGAGCACCTTGCCGAGGGTCGCGGAAGCTTCGCGCGTGATCATGGCGCCGGTATGTACGACCAGGATCACACGTTTGCCAGCCTCCAGGTTTTTGATGAATCGATTTGAGTCAGCCTGGCCGATGATCTTGCCGATATTCCCGGCTGAGAGTTCCATCAGAGCTGTGCGCAATGTCGAGGAGACCTTGGCGTAGTATTCCATGGGAGACTTGAGAATATCCTCAATCATGCCTGCAGTCAGTTCTGCTTCAGGAGTACCGATGCTGCGGAGCGACTTCATTGTCGATTCAAGTGATTCTCGCCGAATCCGTTGCCGGATGGTGTCGATGTTCATGAACGGCAGGTTCCCATGTTTCCGTGCCAGGATTATGTATGCAGATATGACGGCGGTGGTAATCTCTTTGGCGATGTTGCGATAGAACGGTTCACGGCCACCGAGGATGCCGGAAACGATATGTCCCACCAGTTCGTCAGGCATGAAGTAGAAGGCCATTGGGTCGACGACGGCTGAGTATTCGGGGAAGATAGGGGTGACGAGCATCAATTCATCCAGTCGGTTTGCCTCACGGGCAACTTCATAGATCTTGGTGAAGATCTGCTGGTCTCCCTTTGGATCGAAATAGACAACCGAGTACCCCTTGCGGATGTCCTGCTCGATCAGATTTTCACATAGGCGGGTTTTCCCGACACCGGTAGTGCCGAACACAAATGTATGCCGTTTACGGTAGGAGTCTGGAATGGCGATTGGAACGATCCGAGTTCGGTGTCCCATGTTGACGCCGGTCCCCAAGCTGGTCATTGGCTCGGACGGGTTAACGATGCGTTTTGAGAATGGAAACATGCAGGTGCTCTTCCAGTTCCTTTCCTACAGAGTTGATCACATCCTTGGGAATACGTTTTGGCGTCAAGATGATGCTGGAGCTTCCCGGGATGCGTTTCAGGCACTGAATTCCAGATATGCGACTCCGCTCCTGTAACAGCAATCGGGGGAGCTGCTTAGATGTGCGATTGAGTAGAATACGTACCTTGGTTGATTTCCTGTCGACCATGACTGGAACGACACTTGTAATGTAAAACTCCTTCACGCTTCCCAGGATATAACGGCCCCGTTCGTGAAGCGGCTGAAAGCGTTCTGGACAGATCCCCGCAAGAATCAGACGCCGGTAGCAGTCAGCTATTTCCAGGGCGACGAAAAGCGCTCCATCAGCAGTCATGCGAGATATTAAACCGGGAGCAGTTACGCCTCTCAACTCCCTCAGGCGGTCCGCCTCGTTCAGTGTTCTACGTCTTTGCAGTTCTAGCTCGATCTGGTGCAGAAGGTGTCTCCGCAACTTACGATCGATGTCATCCAGAGACAAAATGACCGGTTCACCTGTTTCCGGATAAGCCGTTATTCGCATATTTTCACTGATAGTGACACTTACGCTCATACGAAGGGCTTTGGTCAAAACCCGAGCTATGGCAACTTCGACTGCATCCATTGCCTCATTCGGCGGGAGTCTGCTCTCAGAGAATATTTCAGCGGGAAGCATTGTTAAACGCCTCTTCCCAGGGTGTTGTTACATGTGTGATGGTGGCAACCTGAGATGAAATCTGCACGTTTGGTTGACGTAATGGTTCCCTATCAATAATGCGGGCGATTCTTGCGGCATACCGGTCTCGCTTGGACGGGGTACGTGAGTTGTAGCAGCCGACGGCTGACCAGGTGTAACCATAGTCTTGGATGCATTGGGAGAGGACCCATGCACCGACCATAACGTTGGTACAGGGATTGGCGAGTGAGTCCCATGGTACGCCGAGTTTGCGAAGTGTCGGCTCCCATGAGGAGTTGATCTGCATGAGGCCGTAATCGTAACTGCCGTTGGAGTTGTAGTTGATTGCAACCGGATTGAAGCTGCTTTCTCCCTTGGAGATCGCGTAGAGGAGATTAGGCGAGATACCGTATCTGCTGCCGGCTTCTGCGTAACAGAAGGCGTATGACGTTTCTGTCGAAACGGCAAAAATACCCAGCAACAGTATCTGGATGGCAAAACGCATGATTCCCCCCATGTATATAATCTATAGGGGGGGCAGGTAGGGGAGGGTGGCTAAACAATGTTGAAACTCTTCTGCAGGTTGGAAGAAAATGGATTTACAGACTTATTTTCCGTTTATCGATTCTTTAAGGATTGTACTCGGCTTGAAAGAAAGGATTCTCCGCGCATCGATGGTGATGGATTCGCCTGTTTGAGGATTTCTGCCCTTACGTTCATGTTTATTCTTGACCTCAAACTTACCGAAACCGGAGATTTTTATATCCTCTCCATTTTCAAGAGTGGTTTTCAATACGCTGAAGACCGATTCAACCATGTCTATGGAATCTTTCTTTGAGATCCCGCATTTTTCGGCAACTTTTTCGACAATATCTGCCTTGGTCATACTTGCTCCATTCTATTCAAACAAAAGATGAAATTGGTATTTGGTGATTCAATGTCCTTCCCCGATTCGGGGGGAGGGGAGAGGGGGCATCCAACGACACTCTCTGCTTTATGGGCAAAAAACACCCACAAGACATATTATATAAATAACATTCGTGACAAGATAAAATTTACATCAAATTCACTTACTGATTGTTTGGTTGCTTGGTTGCCAGTATTTCCAGAAGAAGAGCTTCCCACTTCTGGAGGGCATCTTTTTTCTCTTCATCATAGCGATATTTGTTATAAACACCGACAACACCGGGCTTCATGTGATTTATAACCTCTTCACCAACCTCATCCAATACTCCGATCCGCGCCATATTTGTACGAGCGGTTCGACGAAGATCATGTGGTGACCAAGGTTTCATGCCGAAATAAGGCTCTTTTCGTGCCTTTATATTTCTATTGCCTACGACTTTCACGACGTCATCTGACAAATAGCCTCGATTTATTGACTGTGAAAGAGCATTTTCGGAAATATGCCCTCGTTTCCCTCTCTCAGAAGGGAATATATGACCTTTACCATCCCCAATCAACCCTAAGGCTGTGTCTGTTAGGTATACTCTGTGCTCACGTTCATTCTTGCCGGCAACCTCGGCGGGTATCGTCCACCATCTGTCCTTGATCTGATCTCGGTGAAGTTGAGCTACCTCGCCAGGGCGTTGAGCTGTAACGAGTATCAACTTCAATGCCCGTTTCACTTCCCTGGTGCTTGATGATTTGCTGATTTCCCCCCACGCTTTAATGATTTCGTCATCGTCGAGATGCCGTTCATCAGCTTTTTGCGTAATTTTGGGTACAGACTCCGTGATTTCATGGAACGGTTGTATTTCAGCCCACTCCAGACGGCAGGCATACTTAAACATTTGTCTGCAGAACTTCATAGTATTACGAGCAGATCCTGGGACAGTGACGGCTATTTGTTGAATGAGAGACAATGCGTGTTTGTGTCGAACAGAAGAAATTTCCATCTTGCCGATGTTGGGAATGATGTGCGTTTTGATGGCACTGAGGACGGTATCTTGCCAACGTTTAGAATGGTTCTCCTTGGAGTAGTCGACAAACCAAACTGCAGCAAGCTGTTCAACTGTAGTCGGAACAAAGTTTTCGGGTATCTTGTCTTCGATTAAAGCATCAAAGGTGTCTTTTTCCAGTTGAGCCGCCGCACGGGCAGCTGCCTCTACCGCTAATTCTGCTTCTTTCGCTAATCGTGCATTTTCTTCGGCAATTGCTTTCTTCTGGTCACGTGGGTCGATGCCTTTTTTCACTAACTTATACGCATCGTTATATGCTATTCTCGCATCCGCAAGTGAGCAATCCGGATAATGGCCAAGAAGCACATACCCTTTGCTTTTGTTCAACTCGAACAGATACACGAAAGCTTTGGTACCGGAGGGAAGGACTTGCAGAGCAAAACCACGTCCCTCCCGAAGATAGTATCTCTTGTCTTTTGGTTTCGCAGCAGCGATTGCTTTTTCCGTGAATTGTTTGCCCATTTTGCTCTCTTTTTGTGTTTCCGTTTTGTTTCCGTTTGCTCTTTTTGAAACCCTGTGTTTCCGTTTTGTTTCCGTTTGGAGGTTGGCAAGCAGGGAGGCATTTTGAAACACTAGGGAATATAAAATAAGACAAAAACGCAGTTAAGTCAAGGTGATAAGCAGGGTATATGATTAATTGAGAGACAAATTGAAAAAGCCAGAAACGCCAGTGTGCCTGCTTCCCAAGCTGAAGGTCGCGGGTTCGAATCCCGTTTCCCGCTCCAGTAAAACATAAAAGGTTCAGTTAGATATAGCTGGCCTTTGCAAAATGTACCCGGTACTGTTCCCAAACTGTGCCGGGTTTTGCTTTTTTGGGCATGGCGAATCAATACCGAGTTGGCAGAAAAGTTCCCTCCTTTTTCCCAAAAAATACCTGCACTGTTGCTCAATCGCTTCCACAAGTATAACCCCACAATTATTAATAATTTTACATGGCTAATGGGCGAAGGTAGGCATCAAAGATAAGACCAAAGTGCTGATACCAAAACGTATGGATAGGTGTAAAAAAATATTACAGTGTAAAGAAATTATCCACCGTAAAGAAATTTTACACAATAATTTTAAATAGTTATGTTGTATTGTTGCTTGAATTGAGCGGAGAAATAGTGTAACCCTATAGTTGTATGCTCGACGATATGCATTGGATTGTGGCTGGTGCCAAGGAATCCAGCAGTTTTGGACGGAGGCGACAGATGTAAGACCGAGGACATGTTCTCGTGAGATTTGATCTACGTTTTAAGATCATTTGGTGTCTTAGAAGCCTGATGAGGTCAGATTGAAAGCAGTGCGTGCCGATACCATGGTAAATCGAAAGCCTGAAACACGGCATTTTTCCGGCACCGATTTGCTCTGGGTGCTCGGTAGCATCTGCCAACTCCATCGCATCCCGTTCGACCCGGTGCTCATCGAACGCCAGTTCCCGCCCCCTTGCTCAATATCCACCCTGCAGACCGCACTCACTGCCCTTGGATTCAAGGTCGGTACTCTCGATTGGCTGGTCTCAACCAAAAGTCTTGGCAACGTCCCCCTGCCGGCTCTTGCATTCTTCGGGGAGGAGCCGGTTTTGGCGCCTGAAATGAGCCATGCAGGGCAGCAGGATCCAGCAGTCGATCTTTTCGGAATCATCAAGCCGGTTCTTATCGTCAAGGTAGACGGTGAGCGGCTGCTCTATTTCCGCGCAGGATCCCAGACACCGGAAACGACCACCCTGCAGGACCTTGCTGAACGCGGTGCCCATGAGATTTTGCTGATATCCAGGGCTTCCACAGGGCAGGCCGATGGCGAAGAGGCTACCGGCACGGCTAACGCCTCCATGCCGGCTGGGAGCAACGCCAACAGATTCGGTTTCCGCTGGTTCATCCCCGAGCTCCTGAAACACAAGAAGATCTGGCGCGATGTGCTGCTGGCATCGCTGGTCATCCAGTTGATCGGTCTGGCTACCCCGCTCTTCACCCAGGTGGTAATCGACAAGGTGGTCGTCCACCAGACCCGGAGCACCCTGATCGTCATTGCCGTGGGGATGCTGATCTTCATGGTCTTCAGCGCCGTCATGACCTGGCTGCGGCAGTACCTGGTGCTCCATACCGGCAACCGGATCGATGCCGTCCTCGGCAGCCAGGTGTTCCGCCACCTGTTGCGCCTGCCGCTGCCGTTCTTCGAGCACCGTCCCACCGGCGTGCTGGTCGCCCGGCTGCAGGGTATTGAGAGTATCCGCCAGTTCGTCAGCGGTGCCGCCGTCACCCTGCTGCTCGATTTCCCCTTCCTCCTCATCTTCCTGGCCGTGATGTTCTGGTACAGTTGGCAGCTTTCTCTGATATCGCTCGGGATCATGTGCCTCATTGCACTGATGAGTGTCCTGGTAACCCCGGTCTTTCGGGAGAAACTCAACGGCCAGTTCCTCCTCGGCGCCCGCAACCAGGCATTCGTCACCGAATACGTGGCAGGGATGAGCACGGTCAAGTCGCTGCAGATGGAGCCGGTGCTGGAGCAGCGATACGGCGATTACCTCGCCTCGTACCTGGCTGCGGGTTTCTCCACCAGGCAGCTTTCCAATACCTACAATGTCGTTGCCAACGCGCTGGAGCAGCTCATGACCCTGGCCATCCTGGCGGTGGGGGCGCTCCTGGTCATGCACAATGACGGGTTTACCATCGGCAAGCTGGTGGCCTTCCAGATGTTCTCCGGCCGGATGAGCCAGCCGATGCTGCGGCTCGTGGGGCTCTGGCAGGAGTTCCAGCAGGCCGATATCGCGGTCAAGCGTCTCGGCGACGTCATGGACATGCCGAGCGAGCCGTATGCCCTGACACCCGCCCGGACAAGCACCCAGCAGGGCGGAGCGATCGAACTCAAGGACGTGAGCTTCCGCTACAGCCCTGAACACCCCTATCTCTACCGCAACCTGAATCTTACCTTCAAGGCCGGGCACCTGAGCGTGCTGATGGGACCGTCAGGCTGCGGCAAGAGCACCCTGGCAAAGATGCTTCTCGGCTTTTACCAGCCGACCGACGGCCAGATCCGGATCGACGGCAGCGACATCCGCTACCTGTCGGCCAACGAACTGAGGAGCATCTTCGGTGTGGTCCCGCAGGAGACCGTCCTCTTCTCCGGGAGCATCTACGACAACCTGAGCCATGCCAGTCCCCATGCCGGTTTCGCGGAGATCGTCCATGCCTGCCGCCAGGCGGAAATCCACGATCTGATCGAATCGCTCCCCCAGGGGTACAAGACTGAGATCGGCGAGCAGGGGGTAGGGCTGTCGGGTGGTCAGCGGCAGCGGATCGCCATTGCCCGTGCGCTGCTCAAGCGACCCCGCATCCTGATCTTCGACGAAGCGACCTCCAACCTCGACCAGCAGACGGCCGAGCATTTCGCCGCCACGGTCAACGCACTGAAGGGAAAGGTGACGATGCTCTTCATCACCCATCAGCTACCCAAAGGGCTTCAGGTGGACGAGGTATTCCGGTTCGGGGCGCAACCCCGGCAGCCGCGGATGATGGGGGTGGTGGAGCAGGAGGCAAAGGATGGCGAAGAG
>MTLC01000276.1_pt1 | contig 188374 bp, 181 predicted proteins | sample 1982451 | NCBI WGS metagenome assembly MTLC01 (sample SAMN05710165, study PRJNA340218) | biofilm metagenome | isolation source: sample SPH anode biofilm adapted to +100 mV | place: USA | collected 2012-02-03
AAGTCTCTTCTGCTTTGTTCAACAGCCATCCTTTGTTCCTTTCGTGTAGTTTAATTTGTGACAATTTTATCGCATCTTTTATTAAGAATCTATGACGTATGTCAATTGTATGGAATTTGCGTCAATTTTGCGTCAAAATTTATTTTTTTTATCAAAAAGTTTGATATATACATGCAAAATATCTATCGCAGCAGGAGTAATGCCGCTAATTTCACTCGCCGCAAAAAGTGTTGGTGGGTTGAAGCGTTGTAGTTTTTCAACAACTTCATTGCTCAGCCCCGAAATAGAGCTAAAATCCATCATCGGAGGAATTTTAATATCTATCATCGCTTTCATAGCATCTATCTGTTCTTTTTGTTTTTCAATATAATTTTTATATTTTGCTTCAACTAAAATTTGTTCTTTCGCTTCTTCACTAAACGCAGCAATAAAAGGTGCTAATTTTTCTAATTTTTCAACACTAAAATCTGAACGTGCCACGATCTTCTGCAATGTGACTTTATCAGTAATTTTTTCTTCACCAATGGTGGATAAAAAGAGATTGTTTTCATTCGATGGTGTTAAAAATGTCTCTTCTAAGTATGTTAATCCTTCATGCAACTGACGTTGTTTCTTCACAACTTTTTCATGCGTTTGTTCATCAATAAGTCCAATCTTATACCCATAAGGAGAAAGCCTAAGATCAGCGTTGTCTTCTCTTAAGAGCAGACGATACTCTGCGCGTGATGTAAACATACGGTAAGGCTCTTTCGTTCCTTTTGTCACTAAATCGTCAATTAAAACACCGATATAGGCTTCATCACGTCGTAAAATAAGCGGTTCTTCATCTCTTAAACTTAAAGAGGCGTTGATACCCGCCATCAATCCTTGTGCCGCGGCTTCTTCATACCCCGTTGTTCCATTAATTTGTCCTGCACAATACAGACCTGAGACTTTTTTGGTCTCAAGCGCATGATTGAGTTCTGTCGGATCGACATAATCATACTCAATTGCATAACCAAAGCGAACAATCTTTGCATTTTCCATTCCTTCAACGGAGTGAATCATGCCCAATTGGGTATCGGTGGGTAAAGAGGTGCTAAAGCCGTTGATGTAATACTCTGTAGCTTCACGTGTTTGTGGTTCGATGAAAAGATGATGACGCTCTTTATCACGGAAACGATTGATTTTATCTTCAATACTTGGACAATAACGAGGTCCGACACCTTCAATTTGGCCAGTAAAAAGGGGCGCTCGATGAAAATTACTTTCGATGATAGAATGCGTTTGTTCATTGGTGTAGGCGATATAACAGGGGAGCTGATGAGGCTTAAATGTTGAACGATCTGTTCTAAAGCTAAACGGAAGGGGGTTTTCATCACCGGGTTGAAGTTCCATTTTTGAAAAATCAATTGTTTTTGCATCAATGCGAGCACACGTACCTGTTTTAAGTCGCCCCATGTTAATACCCAGTGCTTTAATAGAGGCAGAGAGTTTAACGGCAGGAAATTCACCGACACGCCCTGATTCATGTTTGTACTCGCCAATATGAATCAATCCTCTTAAAAATGTTCCTGTAGTGAGAATAATTTTTTGCGCATGGTAGTGATTTCCCATGGCGGTAATAACGCCTGTAACCTTACCATCTTCTGTCACAATCTCTTCTGCCATCTCTTGTGAAACACTTAGATTTTCTGTATTTAAAATAATGTTACGCATGTAGATGCGGTATCGGTCCATATCAATTTGTGCGCGACTTCCTCTAACAGCGGGACCTTTTGAAAGATTTAAAATACGAAATTGAATCCCTGCCGCATCGGTGGCTAATGCCATCTGTCCACCCAACGCATCAAGCTCTTTTACTAAGTGACCTTTTGCAAGTCCTCCAATAGCTGGGTTACAACTAGCAGCGCCTATTTGCTCCGCTAAAATGGAAATAAGAAGGGTTTTATGCCCAAGTCTTGCGGACGCTAACGAGGCCTCTATACCTGCATGTCCACCACCGATTACTATAACGTCATATTTCATAATGCTCATACCTAAATACATAAATTTCTATCATTATACAATGAAATAACTGTATTGCGCTTATGAAAAAAGGTGAGATATGGAGTTCTAAAGAGTTCTTCAAATTAAAATTTGTGTGTGCGATGAGTAATTAAGTACGAGCAGTTTTTGCCCTAATTTGGGATAGCAACAGATAATGTTCTTCATCTTCGTAAAAAGATTATAATACGCAAGACTCTATTCCGAGTGAATTGAAAAGGAAAATTGCTACAATATGGTAAATTTAACGGAAGTCAAAAATTATGTTTAAAGAAAAGTATCTTCCAAAACTCATTTTTTTAACACCACTTGTGACAATTATTTTACTTACGTTGTTTATTCTCTCGTTCTTTATCTCCATGGAGCGTGCCAATCTGAATGTGGAAAGTAACGCGTTAGAACAAAAATTCTTACAACAACAAAAAGCTGTTTTAGTCAATGAAATTCAAAAAGTCTTCAATTATTTTGAATACCATTTAGAGATGATGTACCGTAATATAGATTTAGAACTGAAAGAGCGTGTGGATGATGTGCATCAAATGGGTATTAACATTTATGCTAAAAACAGCGATAAGTCTTTGCAAGCCCTTCGACAAGACTTATTACTCACCCTTTCGTCTTTACATGTCAGCGGACATAGAGGGTACTATTTTGTGATGAATGCCAAAGGCGACATCATTTTTCCTATTGAAGAGTTGGGAGACCGGATTGGTTTAGAGAGTGCGGTTAAGGAAGCCATTCGTAATGGTGGGTATGCAACCAGTGAAGTGGGGCGCCCAAGACGTGTGTATGTCAAAGCACTTACGCCTTATGGATGGAATATAGGAGCGGCTGAATATTTAGATTTGGCAACATCAAGGCTAAAAGATGAAATGATTGCTTGGACGCAGTCTTTACGTTATGAGGAGGGCGGTTATGTGTGGATACACAATACCTCTCATACACTTTTAGCGCACCCCTTTAGAGAAGAGAGTGTTGGCAAAGACGATACCTTTTTGCAAGACCAAACGGGGAATTACATCATTCAAACCTTTGTGCAAAAAGCCATTCAGAGTAAAGACGATGCTGGGGCGTTTGTTGAGTACTATTGGCAAAAACCAGAAAGCAATGAACCGTTTAAAAAACTCTCCTATGTTGCACTGTTTCAACCGTGGCATTGGGTCGTAGGTACCGGTGTGTACCGAGATGATGTGCAAAAAGAGATAGGACTTAAAAAAGAGGAGATGAAAGCCAAGATGGACCGCTACATTTTCGGTGTTGTGGTGATTGCGCTTTTTTCCATGGTTGTTGTCGGGTTACTCTCTTTTTTAATGACACAAAAAATTAATGCGGCGCTGCAAAATTATAGAGAGCGTGTCCGCCACAAAACAGAAGCGCTCAAAGAGTTTAATGCCTCTTTGCGTTCAAAAATCAATAAAGCATTAGAGGAATCCAAACAGAAAGATATGGCGCTATTGCAACAGTCACGTTTAGCACAAATGGGTGAGATGCTTAGTATCATTGCGCACCAATGGCGACAACCGCTTAGTGAAGTCTCAGGCATTTTTATGGAGTTAGAAACAGCCGCAAAGTTTGGCAAAGCAGATGCCGCATTCATTCAGGAAAGTTCCAAAGAAGCAGATAAGCTTTTAACGTATATGTCGCGTACCATTGATGATTTTAGGCACTTCTTTAAACCTTCCAAAGCCAAAAAATATTTTTATGTGGAACAAGCATGCGAAGAGGCGTTTAGTTTGGCATCAGCGGTTCTTAAAAACTCACATATACTTTTACATGTAAACACGTTTGCATCACCGAAAATTGAGGGTTATCCTAATGAATACGCGCAAGTCATTCTCAATCTGATTATCAACGCAAAGGATGCTTTGTTGGAACGTAAAATCGAATCACCACAGATTTGGGTAGAAATAGCGCAGAATGATGAAGGAAAATCATTTGTCTGCATTAGTGATAATGCAGGTGGCATTAAGGAAGAGCATCTTAACATGGTCTTTGAGCCTTATTTTTCAACAAAAAAATCTTCTAAAGGGAGCGGTTTGGGATTGTATATGGCAAAAATGATTATTGAACAAAACATGGGTGGAAAAATTGATGTTCACAACAGTGCTTTGGGTGCTAAATTTTGTATTGAGGTTGGATGATGGAAGCTAAACTTGCCGCGCTTAAGGAACTGAGTATCTTATGTGTTGAAGATGAAGAGGGTATTCGTGCACGCATCGTAAAGACGCTTGGTTATTATTTTAAAACAGTGTATGAGGCGAGTACAGGGGATGAAGGATTTGAACAGTATCAGCAGCGTCATCCTGATATTATCCTCAGCGATATTCAAATGAGCGGTATGAATGGCGTTGAACTTGCTCAAAAGATACGAAAAGAGGATAAACATACTCCTTTAGTGATGCTCACCGCCTACAATAAAGAAGAGTATTTGATGGAGCTGATTAACCTCAAAATTGACCATTTTATTCTCAAGCCTGCCAATGCTGAGCGTTTGCTAGAAGGCATCGTGAATGCCTTGGATGGCAAGCTTTTGGGACGCATTAAACTAGCCAATGCACTTTTCTTCTCACCGCATGAACGAAAGCTCTATTGTGAAGGGCAGGAAATTTTACTCAATAAGCGAGAAAAAGCTTTTTTGCTCTTGTTATTGCAAAACGGACGTAAAATGACAACATATGGACAGATAGAAGATGTCATTTGGGATGGTAAAGTGATGAGCAGTGAAGCGCTTAAGACATTCATTAAAGAATTGCGTAAAAAAGTAACAATGGAATTTTTAGAGAATATCCCACAAGAAGGGTATCGGCTTATTTTTTAATCAACTTACGGTGATTTTCCCCACTTTTTCCCCACTTAAGCTTGTTAAGATAACTCCATAACTTTTTTAAAGGAGAGGAAGATGTTACGAAAATTGGTTGTGCTTGCATGTGCTACTGGTGCACTTTTTGCAGCAAACATCAAGATGGATCTAAATGCGATGTATGGGGCAAATAACTTCCATACAAAAGGTGCAGAACAGTTTGCTGCTTTGGTTGATGAATACACCAAAGGAAGTGTCAAAATCACTGTGCATGCGGGTGGCTCTTTGATTAAAGGTAGCCCTCTTCAAGCGGTGAAAGACGGTACGGTTGCAATGACGGATATGTTCATTCCTTTTACCGCAGGTGGAGGTAAAGTATTTGGAATTTCTGCGTTACCTTTCGTAGCAAATTCTTACGATGACGCGTATAAGCTCTATCAAATCTCAAAACCAGCCTATGAAAAAGCAGCGGCTGCGTGGAATCAAAAAATGCTCTATGCCGTCTCTTGGCCACCAAGTGGACTGTATACGAAAAAACCTATGAATTCAAAAGCGGATTTTGCGGACCTCAAAACCAGAACATACGATAAAAACTCAGCAGATTTTATCACGATGGTTGGTGGAAGTTCCGTAGCGCTTCCTTGGGGTGAAGTCTATTCCGCGCTTAGTACGGGTATGGTAAACTCTGTCGTCACCTCTTCCGCGTCAGGAAAAGATGGCAAATTTTGGGAAGTTTTGAGTGACTTTACCAAAATTAACTATGCGTATCCTTTACAAGCGGTAACCATTAACCTTGATTATTGGAAGAGCTTGGATAAAGCGCAACAAGATGCCCTTTTAAAAGCGGCGGCTAAAATTGAAGCGTCTCAATGGGATGCAAGCAAAAATGAGGACAAAGATGCCCTTAAACTCATCTCTGATAATGGCATTAAAATTGCCGATGAGAGTCCTGAGCTTAAAAAAGAGCTGGATATTGTTGCGAAAAAAATGCTTGATGCGTACTTAAGTGATGCGGATGCGAGTATCAAAAAGATTTTTGCAGAGTATAAAAAACAATGAAAGAGCACTTTGTAACGCTCGCTCGAAAGCTCTCCTTAGGGGGAGCTTTTATCGCGTCTGGATTATTAATTATTCTAGTTTTGCTTATCTTGCTTGAAATTGTGTTGCGCTATTTTTTCAACACATCTACAATGCGTGCGGATGAATACAGCGGCTATTTGTATTTGGCATTGGTGTGCTTTGGATTTGGCTATACCTTCTTGCGTGACGGGCATATTCGTATTACATTCTTAACCGCTAAAATCTCTTCCAAATCATCCTCTTTGGTGGACATTTTCGCTGGAGTTGTAACGCTGGCTCTTTTAGGATTTATTTTCTATCGAACGATTCTTTTGGTATGGGATTCGTATCAAACAGGCGTTGTCTCTGAAGGTGTCTCTGCAACGCCACTTTTTATCCCTCAACTAGCGCTTCCAATAGGGTTATTACTTTTTATGGTCAGTGTGGTTGCATTTATTGTTCAAAGGATTTTTCATGATAAGTGATCCACTCATTTTAGCGGTTATTTTAATTGGCGTGATGTTTATCTTTTTGCTCTCTTCCATTTGGATTGGCGCATCACTTTTTTTAACGGGCATTTTTGGTATGTTGATTTACGATCATCATTTACCGCCTGCGATTAGCATTGTGACTAAAATAGGAAATCTTCTTTCAAGTTCCGTGTATGATTCACTCAATTCATGGTCATTAGCGGCACTACCTATGTTTATTTTAATGGGTGAGATTTTGCATTACTCTTCTATTTCAAATAAACTTTTTAACGGATTGGTTCCTTGGTTGAGTCGTGTGCCTGGAAGATTATTGCATATTAACGTGGCGGCATGTTCCTTGTTTGCGGCAGTCTCTGGTTCATCAGCCGCGACCACAGCCACAGTGGGAAAAATCACGCTTGAAGAGTTGCAAAGTAGAGGATACAGCAAATCTTTAGCCATTGGTTCACTCGCAGGAAGCGGCACACTGGGCTTTTTAATTCCTCCTAGTTTGATTATGATTATTTATGGGGTCTTAGCGGATGTTTCCATTGGTCGGTTGTTTATCTCTGGCATTATTCCCGGTCTCATGTTAGCAACAGCGTACTCTTTTTATATCATGCTCGTAGCAACACTGAATAAACGAGTGGTGCCAAGTCATAAAGAGCAGTTTACATGGTCTCAACGGATTGAATCTCTTAAAGAGTTGGTACCGGTATTGTTATTAATTACGATTGTTATCGGTAGCATTTACAGTGGTATCGCCACGCCTACGGAAGCGGCATCTTTGGGTGTTATTTTTTCAATTATGTTGGCACTCTATTTTAAAAGTTTTGATTTTCATATTTTCAAAACATCACTATTAAATACGATTAAAACAACGGTCATGATTAGTTTTATTATCGCAGGAGCGGGCTTTTTATCACAAGTTGTTGGGTTTTTAGGGATTGCAAGGGCGCTTAGTGAATTTATCGCTTCTTTAGGACTTACGCCGATGATGCTTATCATTGTTGTTTCTATTATGTATATTATTTTAGGCATGATGCTAGATGGTATCTCTATGGTCGTAATGACACTGCCGATTGTTCTTCCCATTATCACCGCGGCGGGTTTTGATGCGCTATGGTTTGGAATTTTTCTTGTATTTATGGTGGAAATGTCGCAAATTACACCGCCTGTTGGGTTTTCGTTATTTGTCATCCAAAGTATCTCAAAAGAGAGTATTGGGTACATTATTAAAGCAACATTTCCGTTTTTTATTATCATGATTTTAATTACGGCTGTGGTAACATTGTTCCCAGAAATTGTATTTTACCTCCCCAATAGGATGATAGGATGAGTATAAAATTAAATTGTGATGCTGGTGAGAGCTTTGGTTCATGGAAAATGGGACTGGATGAAGCAGTACTTCCTTATGTCGATATGGCAAATTTTGCGTGCGGATTTCATGCAGGAGACCCACTGATTATGGATGCGTCGATTAAACTTGCCCTCAAACACGGCGTAAGTATTGGTGCGCACCCTGCGTATCCTGATTTGGTGGGATTTGGCAGACGCAGTATCGCTTGTTCTTTGGCTGAAGTGGAAACGATGGTGATTTATCAAGTGGGTGCTTTAATGGGATTTGTCAAAGCCAATAACGCGAAGATGGATTATGTGAAGCCCCATGGCGGTTTGTACAACGATATGATGAAAGATGTGCGCATTTTTAAAGCAGTTGCTACCGCTGTTCATAAAATTGACAGTTCGCTCAAATTGATGGTGCTTTCGATGATGGATTTGAGTGCGCATGAAGCCGTTGCTAAAGAGCTTGGTATTGAACTTTTATATGAAGTGTTTGCGGATCGTGCTTATGATGACCAAGGCTTTTTGGTTCCTAGAACACAAAATGGTTCAGTTTTGCATGATGTTAATGCTGTTTTAGCACGATTAAATTTATTGAAAACAAAAGGGCTTTTAGAGACGATTTCTGGTAAGAAAATTGCACTCAAAGCCGATACATTGTGTGTCCATGGCGACAATGCGGAAGCTGTTGCGTTAGTAGAAATGCTTAGGAAAAGTATGTGAGTAGAGTCTATAAAATTGCTTCTGAATCCTCAGTCATCCTCTATTTTGGTGAGAGCATTGACCCATTAATTTCAAAAGAGGTTCAACGTGCGTATAAGGCTTTAAAAAATAGTTACAATAAAGCGTTCTTTGAGATTATTCCTTCGTATGCGTCCTTGATGGTCAGTTATGATGTGATGCAGTATGATTTTGATGCAGTATGTGAAAAAATAGAATCTATTTTAAAAAACGCTCCTGAAATCGATACCAAAGAGCAAAAAATTGTAACGATTCCTGCGTATTATGGTGTCGATGTTGGGCTTGATTTGGAGCTGTTGGCTGAAGAAAAAAACCTCAGTATTGATGCCATTATAGATTTACATGTAAAAGAGTTGTACTCGGTCTATGCCATCGGTTTTGCGCCAGGTTTTGCTTATTTGGGGCAAATTGATGAAGCGTTAGCCACTTCTCGTTTAGCGAGTCCTCGAAAAGCCGTTCCTAAAGGCAGTGTTTCTATCGCAGATCGTCAAACGGCAGTATATCCAACGAAAAGTCCTGGAGGTTGGAAAATTTTAGGGCGAACACCTACGGCAATGTTTGATGCCAGTTATCATGGACTTTCTTTAGTCCATGTGGGTGATTTGGTACGCTTTGAGCCCATTAGTCAAAGTGAATTTTTAAAACTAGGAGGCGAGTTATGAGTTATGGCTTCCTCGTAGAAAATCCAGGAGTACAATGTTCCATTCAAGACGCAGGTAGAAAAGGTATCAGCGATATTGGTTTAACACAAAGTGGTGCAATGGATGAGGTTGCTTTTGGATATGCGAATTTACTCGTCGGCAATCCTTTTAATAGTGCTACAATAGAAATAGCACTTGGCGGTGCTTCATTTCGTGCCCTTAGTGAAATGTGTATCGCTATTTGCGGTGCTAATATGCAACCGACGTGTAATGGGCATCAAATAGGCTTATGGCAAACGCATCAATTAAGAAGAGGCGATGTTCTTGCTTTTGGATTTGCCAATGAGGGGCAGTTTGCTTACATTGCCATTGGTGGTGGATTTAAAACGCCTTATGCATATGAGAGTTTTTCAACATCTCTTAAAGAGGGATTAGGAGGAATTGAAGGCAGAAAGCTTGTCAAAGGCGATGTGATTGCCAGCTCCATGAATGCTCGCTGTCCGATTGATAAACGAAAATTAGAACGTCGATTTATACCGCATTATCCTGAAACGATTACGTTGCGATTAGTCAAAGGCTACCAAGAAAGCCTGTTTGACGCAAACGCTCAAGAGACTTTTTTCAACACGACATATACGTTTAAGGGAGAGGGAGACCGCATGGGGTATCGCTTAAGCGGTGAAAAAGTCATCCCCAATGCGACTGGAATTTTATCGGAGCCTATCTGCTATGGAGCAGTGCAAGTCCCGAGTCATGGAGAGCCTATTGTTCTTTTAAAAGAGCGACAAACCATAGGAGGGTATCCTAAAATCGGTTCTGTCATTAGTGTCGATTGTTTTAAATTAGCGCAACTTAAAGCGGGTGGAACGATTCGTTTTAAAGCGGTTAGCATGGAAGAGGCAAGGGCAGAATCCCTTGCCTTTCACTCTTTTTTCAGGTTCTAAAATTTGCTAAAACATGGTTGAGGTTTTCGGTGAGTGTGCTTAAGTGTTGTGCCGCACTCTCCATCTCTTCCATACTCTTCGCGTTGCTTATTGTAAATGAATTAATCTCTTCTATTTTTTTGACAATGGTATCCACTTTTTGACCCGTCATCACGTAATCTTGTACGGTATGATCACTTGATACTGTTGCGTTATCCATAATCGTTGTTGTTTCATTGATATTTTGCTCTACCGCTGAAGCAATGAGGGTGAGGTTTTCCATACTTTTTGAGTTACTGTTCATATGGTCGCTTGCGTCGTTAATGGCTTGGACGATGACATTAATCGTTGCATTGATTTCGAGCAAGCTTTTTTGCGTGCGCTCCGCCAATTTCCTGACCTCATCCGCTACGACAGCAAAACCACGTCCATGCTCTCCCGCGCGTGCCGCTTCGATAGCCGCATTGAGTGCTAAAAGATTGGTTTGGTCAGCAATGTCTGATATAACGGTCAAGACACCCTTGACTTGGTCGGCATCGGTGCTGAGTTGCGCTATTTGACGTGCAAGTTCGATTTCCGTATGTGCGGTTGATTGGACTTGGTTTGCCATTTTTAATATCTCTTGTTTTGCATTCGCCAGTTTCATTTGCACATTTTCAATTTCCGCTTTTGAGTGTTCGGCTTTTTGCAGTGAAAGAGTCAATTCTTGTTTCATTTGCTGAGACATACTATTGGTTTCTTGTACGATTTGAGACGTACTTTTAACTCGTTTGCCTACTTCGATAGCGGTAGAGCTGAGTTCGGTTGCCACTGAAGCATTCTCAGAACTAGATGCTTTGGCTTCAGAAACCGTCAGTCGCACTTTGTCGATAAAGCGGTTAAACTCTTCAGAAGTTTGACCTATCTCATCACCGCTTTTAATGTCAATATGTTTGGTCAAATCGCCATCGCCACTTGCGAGATTGGCTGCTTTGCTTTTCAGTTCTTCCAAAGGCGCGCTAACCGTTTTTCTAAGCACAATAATGAGCGCTAAAATAACCAAAATATCAATAACCGCCATAATCAATATTTGTTGAATCATACTGCTTTGCGCGGCATTGACGGTTTTATCGACAACGGCTTTTGGCATGGCCATCAGCACTTCACCACAGCGGTTTCCGTCGAAACCCTTGAGTTCTTGGCGGACAACAAAGTAAGTAGGTGTTGTAAAGGTTGACCCTTGTGCATTTAAATCGAGCGCTTTGATTTCATCAAAAAGCGTCATGTCTGTGATGTCTTTTTTCTGAGAAAGCGCAGTGTCTCGTGCTAAAATAGCATCTTTTGCTCCTGCACTTAAATTCAGATGGCTTTTATCAGTCAAGAAAATGATGCTTGCACCCAAATCTTTTTTGGCATTATTCACCACAGAGCCAAACGATTGGATGAACTCAACAGAACCTAAATATTCACCGTTTTTCATAACAGGTGCAAGACCGCGAAGCGACATGCCAGCAACGCCCATTTCAATTGCTGAAAGGGGTTGTTTTGTTTCCTTAACTTTTTTAATGGTATGACGAAAGGAAGAGAGGTCATCACCAAATTTTTGTGGCATCCATGCCCGTACAAAACTCTTGATATCTTTTGTATGGATGTGAACTTGAATATTTTTAAAATCGGTAAAATCTTTATAGGTTTTCGCAAGGTTACTTAATCCATCAATGGCAATGCTACGGTCATTTTTCGCCAAAGACTCAATGACGTAATAATTCGAAGCAATGGTAATGGCATTGGTCAGCGCCACATCATATTTTGCATTGAGTTGATTAGTCACATAAACGTTTAAGGACGATTGCTCTTTCGCATAAACATCTTTTTCAATTTGTTTAACACTGATATACGTCGTGTATAAAATGATAATCATACCAAAGACAATGGAGGCGATTAGAGGGAGGTGGATTTTGTTGGAAATCGAGAGGTGGCGCATAAAAGACTCCTTGAAGGCATTTTAAATATTTTAGTAAAGTTTTCTTTAAAAAAGTTTATAAAAGAGGCATTTTTAAGACATTTTTGCTCTTAGGAGGGTTCAATCTGAAAGTGGCTATAATAAGGTGTTTATTAAGAGTGAGGTTCAAGATGTTTACAGGATTAATCAGAGAATTTGGCGAAGTTATCAATTACCAAAACAATGTCTTACGTCTTCGTACAAAGTATCGTCCAAAAATTGGTGATAGCATTGCCGTGAATGGTGCATGTTTGACTGTCATCCATCTGTTTGATGATGGTTTTAGTGTTGAACTTTCTTTAGAGACACGGGAATTATTAGCGCTTGAAAATTATAAGGGTCTCGTTCATATTGAACCTGCTATGCGTTTGGATGAAAGGTTGGATGGCCATTTGGTGCAAGGACATGTGGATTGCGTCGGAGAGATAATTCATTTAGCGCAAAAAGAAAATGGGCTTGATTTGGAAATAAGATTGCCTGTAGAATCTATCAAATTTGTGATTCCTAAAGGAAGTATTGCCATTGATGGTGTGAGTTTAACCGTAAATGATGTATATGAAACGAGTTTTCGTTTGACGATTATTCCTCACACGCTAGAGCAAACTTTACTCAAAAGTTATAAAGCAGGGCGGCGGGTCAATATTGAGACCGATATGTTCGCGCGGTATGTCTATCATTTGTTTCATAAAGATAAAGCGCTGGATTGGAAGAGCGTCGATAGAATCATGGCGCTTTATTAATGCAGTATCGTTTTACGAATCGTTTTGGCGGTGTCAGCGAACACCCTTACGATAGCTTTAATATGGGACTGCATGTGAATGACAACCCTTTACATGTAAAACATAATCGAGAGCAATTACGTGAGCAACTCGGCGTTTCAAAGCTTGTGTTTATGGAACAAGTTCATGGCAATGAGATTGCGTTGATTCAAACGGGAGATGAAACACCCGTTTGCGACGCGATGATTACTCAGCAAAAAGACATCGGATTAGTTGTCATGGTAGCAGATTGTATCCCCATTTTATTGTATGATGCAGTGCAAGAAGCTATTGGTGTAGCCCACGCAGGGCGAGCAGGAAGCCGTTTGTTAGTGGGGCAAAAATGTGCCTTAGCAATGCACGAATATTTTGGAAGTGCGATGAAAAACCTACAAATTATGATGGGACCTTCCATTCAACAATGCTGTTATGAGGTCGGTGTTGAGGTGACAGCGGGGTTTCAAAACGTTTTACATGTAAAAGATGAACGCTATTTTTTAGACTTGCAGCGCTTCAATTATGAAGCGTTTTTAACGTTGGGAATTCAAGCAGAGCATCTTCATGTCTCCCCGACATGTACCTGTTGTGACAAAACATTTTTTTCGTACCGAAGAGAAAAAAATACAGGACGTTTTGTAGGAGCGATTTGTTTATGAATCCAAAAGCACTTGCGCAGTATCAGGCATCACAACAAAAAAGCGTCCAGCAAATTTTACGTTTAAAATTGGATGTTATTATGAAGCGAGGGGGACTTTATAATCTTGCTTTTTTACAAAATGAAGCATTGTTAGAGAATTTTATTAATACACCCAATATAACAGTATCTTCCCATCAGATTGAGCAGTTGGAGAAAGTCCTCTTGTGGCTAGAAAAGACACAAGAGGGAGCCAAAGTCAGCTAATTAATGACCGCAGCCACAACCGCCGCTTTTACAAGCAGCTGCTTCTTTAAGTGCAGCAAGTGCGCCATCGTAATTAGGCTCTTCTGTAATTTCTGGGCAAATTTCTTTGTAAGTGATTTTTCCGCTTTTATCAACAACAAAAATAGCTCTTGCGCTAAGCCCTTTGAGTGGACCATCTGCGATTAAAACACCATAACCATTCGCTACGGCTTTATCTCTAAAGTCACTGCCTACTTGAAGATTGTCAATTCCTTCTGTCGTACAAAAACGACCCATTGCAAATGGAAGGTCCATTGAAACAACGGTAATTGTTGCATTCTCAATGCTTGCAGCTTTTGTATTAAATGTTCGTGTTTCTTGTGCACATACTGCGGTGTCAAGAGAAGGAACAATTACAATGACTTGAGCTTTATCGCTTTTACCACCGACTTGAATCTCGCTTAAATCTTTAGCGACGACGCTAATTGCGGGTGCTGTGTCACCAACATTTAGGGTTGAACCTGAGAGATTAACAAGATTACCTTTGAGCTTGGTTGTTGCCATGATATTTCCTTATAGAAAAATGTAAATGTTCCAAAATTATAGCTAACTCGGATAAATAAACTCTTAATTTAAGAGGTTAAAGAATTTGTACTTGGTTTCGCCCATTATTTTTAGCAAGATAGAGTGCTTCATCGGAACGTTTGACAATATCAAAAATGTCATTATCGCTCTCTTGATAGCCGCTTATACCAATACTAACCGTAATAGGTGGAAGTTCAGGAAGCTTATTTTTTGTACTGCTTTCAATCGTTGAGCGAATTTTTTCTGCAAAAATCAACGCTCCTTCATCGGTATCGTTTTGGATACAAATGCTAAACTCTTCTCCACCTATGCGTCCAAAAAGGTCACTTTCACGAATCAATTGTTGAATTTGGTCGCAAAAAAACTTCAAGATATCATCGCCTTTAGCATGTCCATACGTATCATTGACATTTTTAAAAAAATCAATGTCTAAAGTGAGAACATGTAAGGCGCTTTTATTTCGTTTCGCCGTATAAAAATATTGTGTGGCTAAGAGGAAAAAATGTCTGCGATTATCTATTTTTGTGAGTTCATCGGTATTAGCTAGTTCTTTAAGTTTCGTATTTAATAGACTAAGCGCATGTGTGCGCTCTTCTACCTCTTGTTCGAGTGTTTCATTAAAATGTTCTATTTCATGAGCATGACGAAGTAATTTTCGATTGAGTGATTGGATATGAATCATAAATGCTACTGCAATACTAAAGGCAATCAATAGACCAATTAAAAAGTATTTGTATTGAATTAAAACATCTGTGAAGGTGAAGGGCGTTTGTTCATACGGATAGATGTTGAACTCTTTTAAAAGTGCATGCACTTTTGAGTAGTCTTGAGGTGTTTTAAGTCGAAAGGCATAGGCTTTATTTTGGGATAAGGTGGAAAGTTTTAAGAGCGTACTTAAAACCTCATTGGATAAATCTTCTGAAGTAAGGGATGTCTTAGCCAATGTCCATTCGGGGTAGAGCTCGCTACTGCTCATAAAGGGAAATTGCGGTGTGTTTTTTAGCCCTAGGACACGAATATCGTTTAAGAAGAGTGTTCCTATGTCGCTCATCTTTTCTAAGACGTCCGTTCGAATAATTCCCACATCGATCTCTTTTGCTAAAACGGCTTTGATGACATTGTAATGGGTACCTAAAAAAGTTATATGGTTTTTATCCGGTGTGTATCCTAATGTTTTGATGCCTAAAAGATAACCTCCAAAGGACATGGGTGAAACCGCACCAATTTTTTTATTGGCAACATCACGCAAAGAAGAGATAGGAGCATCTGAACGTGTAAAAATAACGCTACCGTATTCACTGTAGTAATGGTTTTTGTACTTGGTGCTCATTGTAGCCAGTCGGCTAATGCCGTATTTGTGCTCAAGTTGAATATACTGCATGGGATTTGTGATGACAAATTCGATTTCATTGTTTTTGACACTTTGCTCAAGTTCGTCAAATTCTAAAGGCATAATGACGAAATGATGTGAAGGAAAAATTGAGGAAAGATAATCTGCACTTTCTCTCCACGTGGTAGGAATAACATCACTGCCATCACGGCTTGCAAGAATACCTATACGGATTGTGTCTTTTGCGAAATGTAAAGGGTCGATGAATCCTTCAAGGTTTTTGCCATTGGTCAAAAGACCACTGATTTTATATAAATTCGTAATCGTTTCAAATTTCTCTTTTTCAATAAGCCCAAAAGGTTTATTGTCATCATAGGCCAGTTTTTTTAATGTTTTTCCTTCATAAATAAGAGCCTCTAAGCTTTTATGTTGTGTATTGTAATGCTCAAAAATAATTTTAGCCGTCTCCTCAATGTGTGCAAATGCCCATTCCCAGCCTTGCTTACTGGCATTATAAAAATTTTTGGCACGTTCAGGATTTTGCGCAAGTTCTTTTTCGGATGTAAATAAAATATCGCCATAAAAATCAAATCCATATTCTCTTGGGTCAAAAATTGTATGCGTGATATTGCGTTCATTAAGTAAAAAAGGTTCATTGGAAATATAACAGGCCATTGCATCGGTATTATGATTGATAAGGTCTTCAAGTGAAAACGAGTGTGGTTGTAAAAAGATATCTTTTTTTTGAAGTCCATGGCTTAAAAGCATCGCCATAATGGGAATTGAATTGGCTTCATCAATTGTTATCATAATCATGCGATAATTTAAATCTTTGGGGGTCATAATAGCAGGATTGGTTGTAATCAAAACAGAAGGGCTGTGTTGAAACAGCGCCATGAGTGCAACAACAGGACGACCTTGGCTACGATCTATGGCCAAAGAGGACCTTCCTACGCCATAAGTACTTTTCCCCTCTAAAACGGCATCGACAACATTGTGTCCTTTTTGGTACTCCTTAATGGTTACATTAAGATCATAAGCACCGTAAAAGCCTTTTTGCTGGGCAACATAAAAACCTGCAAATTGAAATTGGTTCAGCCATGCGAGTTGCAAAGAAATTGACTCAGGTTGATGGTCTGCAAAGAGTAGCCGTATCAAAAAGAGAAATAAAACGATAACTCGCATTGACTTACCCCTTCTCTAGTGAAGCACGCTTGTTTATTGTACCACATTCTTATCGCAAGATGGATGGCTAATGCACTTGCATAGCTTTTGCATAGCATGTTGTAAAGTGGTGTGACATTTTTTCTAAAATCGAGCTATCAACTTTCTGGGCTGTTGCCATTTGATTCAAAATACTTTGTACGTTTTCAAGTGTCATTCCTTCTCTATAAGGGCGGTCTTGTACTAATGCTTGGAAAATGTCAGCTATGGTTAAGATACGCGCTTCAATAGGAATCTGGTCGGCGCTGAGTTGATAGGGATAGCCTTTGGAATCCAGTGTTTCGTGATGCATCGAAGCAATCTTGGCAATGTCACTAAATCCTTTGATTTGTTGTAAAATCATTTGGGAATCAAAACCATGCCTTCGCATCATAACAATCTCCTCACCATTTAGGGGAGTCTCTTTATTTAAAATGGCATCGGGTACACGCAATTTTCCTAAATCATGAAAAAAAGCTGCTAGCTCAATCTTCTCTTGTTCTTTTTGTGAAAGTCCACACAATTCTGCAACATAACGTGCCAATGCGGCAACGCCATAAGTATGTGTTGCTGTGTAGGCACTCTTAGCATCGACAACGGCGGCGAACATCTGTGCGATGCTTTTGAGATACTCAAAATTGACACTTTCAATACGCCCTTGTTCTATCCAATTTAAAAAATAGTAGTGCAAAGACTCCGGTTCTATATAGTACCAAAAAGAGTCCGACGCCGAAGCACTTAAAAAAGCATCGCATAAGAATGGTGCAAACATAGTATTAGTGTATTTTTCGATGGTGGTACGAATTGTATTTCGTTCTTCAATGGAGCGAGAGCCATATTGTGCTTTCAGTGCATCGACACGATCTACAAGATAAATAAGGTTTGCCATTACTTTTGTTTCTTCATCAACATGGGGCAAAAACATGTCCCAATGCGTATGGTGGTATGCAATTACATCGGCAAAGTTTTGGTACAGAGGTACTTTGCTTAGCAATTTTGCACCTCTCTCACAATGAACTTGAGAGTTGTCCCAATCTAACTCACTGACCAAATGATGGTGTACATCTGTCGAAGAAACGCCGCAATCGTGCAACATGCCTATCAACATGATTTGATCCAGTTTGGATGGCCGCCATCCTAATTTTTTGCCAACTTCTGCAGCCATAAAAGCAACGCGTTTTCCATGGAGTGTATCATCGATTCCAACATAATCCAATGCTTCAGAAAGCGCATAGGTGACTTCGCGTAAATTGAGTTGATATAGCATTTTAACTCCTTTTAACTCCTTCGTCTAATGAAAGTATAGAACTAAAACGTTGCAAAGGCGTTATATTTGTTATAATGGCGCTTCTTAAAAAGGAATAAAATGCAAGTGTATGTTCTGTTGGTGCTTTGCGTACTTTTTTGGTCGGCCAATTTTGTGTTAGGACGTTTTGTAGCGGGTGCCATTGAACCATGGGAACTTGCTTTTTTTCGATGGTTAGGCGTGTTTGTTTTGAGCTTTCCTTTTTTACTTTTACATGTAAAAAAAATCGTGACGGCGCTGAGGACACATTTTGGTATTTTAGTGCTCTTATCCTTTCTTGGAATCGCTTGTTTTAACACGCTTTTGTATATAGGTCTGCAAGATACGACAGCGACCAATGCGTTATTGATCAATTCTAGTATTCCTATCGTAATTCTTTTTCTTTCTTTTGTTATTTTACATACAACCATTAGCACGCGCCAAATCGTAGGCATTTTACTCTCAACATTCGGTGTTGTTTTTCTTGTATTAAAAGGCGATATTCAAACACTCTATAGCCTCAATTTTAATCCAGGTGATATATGGGTCATTGGCTCTTCTTTGTGCTGGGCAACGTACAGTGTTTTGGTCAAGTTTAGACCCTCAACCCTCAGTAATTTTGAATTTTTCATCACGATTGTAGCGATGGGCGTGATGATGCTTTTACCGTTTTACATGATGCAAGGCTATACCCTTCATAAAGAGATAACACTTTTGAAGGAGTACTATTGGGCGATTGGGTATGTGGTGATTTTTACGTCGTTACTATCGTATTATATGTGGCATAAAGGTATTGCGACGATTGGCGCTGATCGTACCGGACAATTTACGCACTTAATGCCTATCTTTGGTAGTATTTTGGCCTATTTCTTTTTAGGTGAGCGCCTTGAATGGTACCATTTAGGCGGCATTGTATTTATAGGAGTTGGTATATATCTGTGCTTGTTTGTGAAAAAGCCGTATAAGGCGTTTGCAGACTAGGGTGTGGTTTGCCGATATAAAAGCCCTGTGCATAATCAATTCCAATCTCTTTGACGCAGTTTAAGACTTCCACCGAGTGCACATATTCAGCTATGGTCTTAATATCCAACTCTTTCGCAAAATTGACAATAGTCTTAGCGATAATTTTCATTTCATCATTTTGATGAATGTTCTTAATCAAACTACCATCAATTTTAATAAAATCAGCTCTTAATTCCGTTAAACGCTCAAAATTGGAGTAGCCTGCACCAAAATCATCAATCGCAATCTTTGCGCCATACGATTTGACTTGAGAGATAAAATGTGAAATTGCTTCATAATTTTCAATACCATCGCTCTCTAAAATCTCAAAAATAACCCAAGGGCCGACATTGAACTCTTCAAGCTTTTCAAGAATGAACGTTGTGGTAACAATATTGGTCATATCAAGATAAGAGAGGTTAATGGAAAAGCCGTTGGAGGAGATTTGGAAGGTTTCAAATGCTTTTTGAATGAGTGACATAGAGAGTTTTGAGTAGATTTTAGAGTGTTTTGCCACATCTAAAAATTCAGCGGGCATATAATACCCCTCTTTCTCCTTTTTGATACGCATGAGTGTTTCATACTTGTCAATTTCATTGGTGCGAAGGTTTAAAATAGGCTGGAAAAAAGGAATAACACGGTCTTTGGCTAATGCCTCTTTTAAGGTGTGGTTCATCATCATATTATGATGGTATTCCGCCTCTTTATCGCTGCTTTTATCGTAAATCATATATGAGAGTCGCTTGTTCTTTGCCTCTTTACAGGCAATGGAAGCCAGTTTTAAAAGGCTCTTTTTCCCTTGGTGCGCGCCAATACTCAGGGTGGTATCGACTTCCACGTCTTCACAAATAATACGATCTTTTGTGATTTTCATTGAGATTTTTTTGAGGTACTTTTTGAGATTATACTCATTGAAAGGGACTTTGATTAAAATAGCATAGATATCTGCTTCAAATTTGTACAAGCTTGATTCGATAGGGGGCAAGTTGTTTTGTAACCACTCTCCCATGACTTTAAGAAATTTATCACCAAAATTGTGCCCGTAGAAGTTATTGGTGTTTTGAAATGAATCAATATTGATAATAATCAAGGTCGAGTCAATGTCTAAATCCAACGTTTTACTGTCTTTGAGGAGTTTAAGGCGGTTGGGAAGGCGTGTATTTAGATCAATATAGAGATTTTTACGTAGCTCGTTTTTGAGTTTTGAATTGGAATCAAGAAGTCTAAGCACAAACATCAATGAGGCGAAAATCAGTACGCTAAGCCCTATAAGGGCGATTATTGTCAAGTGATAAGCAATAGCAATATAAATAGGAGATGCAAGCACAATCAGTAACAGAATGATTTTAAAAGAGAGCTTTTTCGTATAATCCACCATCTTCCCTTACCATAGATGCCCACAATTACATGTAGGGGAAGCACTTTAGCACAAAGGTTTTGAAAAAAAAATTAAGAGCACTTTCGTATCAGGTTCATCACAAAAAAGTCACGCTATAATGTTTCCTAAGATGTAACTTTATTCGAAAGATTAATATGAGCAAACAACGTTGTGACCACTGCCATTTAGAATATGACGCTTCTATGTTACTTCATGACACCAGTTTTACACCACCAAAATTTTTTTGTTGTAAAGGATGCCAGGGCGTTTTTCATCTTTTGCACGATGAAGGGCTTGATAATTTTTATCAAAAAATGGGTACTGTAACGTTAGAGCCACCCAAAACAGCCTTAGAGGACAGCAGTCGTTTTGATTTAGAGGGGTTTATTGCTAAGTATGTTAAGAAAAATAAAGAGGGATTGAGCGAGATTGCGCTGATTATTGAAGGAATTCATTGCAGTGCTTGTGTTTGGCTCAATGAAAAAATTCTCTCGAAACAAGCAGGTATTGTCGAAGTGTCTATCAATTACAGTAATAACAAAGCTAAAATTGTATGGGATAGTGACATTATCAAACTCTCTACTATCATAGAAACCATACGTAGTATCGGCTATAACGCCTATCCGTATGACCCTAAAAGTGGGGAAGAGCGTGCAGTGGCGCAACGAAGAGAGTACTATTCTAAGCTACTTGTAGGTGTGTTTGCGACGATGAACGTCATGTGGATAGCCATTGCACAGTATGCGGGGTATTTTACAGGCATGCAAAGTAACATCAAAGATATTTTGAATTTTGCGGAATTTGTCCTTGCGACGCCTACACTTTTATACACAGGCTCTATTTATTTCAAAGGGGCGTATTATGGCGTGAAGCATCGCCATATCACAATGGACTTTTTGGTTGCTACGGGGGCGACATTAACGTATCTTTTTTCCGTCTATGCGATGTTTAGTAAAAGTGCTGATGTCTATTTTGATTCGGTGACGATGATTATTACCTTTGTATTTGCAGGAAAGTATTTAGAAGTTTTAACGAAGAAAAAAGCAGTTGATACGTTAGATGCTTTTGGAAGTGCCATGCCCACAGAAGTCATGCTCGTTAAAGGGCACGAAAAGAGTATGGTGAGTGTTGAATCTGTTGAAGTTGGAGAGATGATAGAGGTACGTGCGGGGGATAAAGTCGTTATTGATGGTGTCATCTGTGAAGGTGAAGGCTCGTTTGACCTTTCACGCATCAATGGTGAGTCGATGCCCGTACTGCTTAAAAAAGAGGATAAAATTTTAAGTGGTTCTATCTGTTTAGACAGCGTATTGCGCTATCAGGTAAGTCATACATTTGCCTCTTCGATGTTATCAAAAATCGTGACATTGCTTGAAGATGCTATGACAAAAAAACCACATATTGAAAAACTAGCCAATCAGATTTCTGGGTATTTTTCCCGAACGATTTTAACCCTAGCGCTTATCACCTTAGGATTTTGGTTCTTTTACAGTGGTTCATTTGAAAAAGCACTCATCATTGCTATATCTGTAGTCGTGATCGCCTGCCCATGTGCGTTAAGCCTTGCAACGCCTGTTGCGACCTTGGTTGGGTTAGGATTGGCGGCGAAAAGAGGTGTCTTGTTCAAAGAAGCGGGTTTTCTAGAAAGCATGGCAAAGTGTGATACGCTGGTGTTGGATAAAACGGGGACACTCACAAAAGGCAAACCAGAAGTGGTTGAGTACCAGAAGTTTGAAACGTTTGATGAGAGTCTTTTGTATGCGTTAGCGAGTGCATCCAATCATCCGATTAGCCAAGGAATTATGCAGTATGTAAAGGCGCAAGAGATGCCTTTACATGTAAAAAATCTAGAGCAGATTAAAGCCATCGAAGCCAAAGGAATGAAAGCACTTTTTGATGGACATCTTCTCATTGGCGGTAATGCTAAAATGATGGAAGAAGAGGGCATCCTCATCCATGTGCCTAGCCAATTTGAAAGTTTGACGCATTACTTTTTTGCCGTTGATGGAAAGATGGTTGCACTTTTTGGTCTTAAAGATAGCCTGAAAAGCGACGCTAAAGAAAATATTGCAAAATTACAGCAATTAGGGCTTTCGATTATTCTATTAAGCGGTGACCATGCAAAAGTGACACACGATATTGCGCAAGAAGTAGGAATTTTAAGGTATGAAGCTGCTTTATTGCCGCATGAAAAAGCAGACTACATCGAGAAGTTACGTTATGAAGGTCATAAAGTCGTGATGGCTGGTGATGGCATTAACGATACCTTAGCACTCTCACGTAGCGAGATAGCCATTGCGATGGGAAGTGGAGCCGATGTTGCTGTTGATGTGAGCGATATTGTCTTAACCAATGATAGTATTCAAAGCTTGTATGATGCTTTTATCATTGCCAAAAGAACGCTTTTTATTGTCAAAGAAAATCTTGTTTTCTCTTTACTGTACAATCTCATTACCATTCCTTTAGCCATGAGCGGATGTATTATTCCTCTGTTTGCAGCACTCTCAATGTCGCTAAGCTCTTTGGTTGTCGTAGGCAATTCTATGCGTATTAAAACACTGTTTAAAAGGTCGTAAAATGGACGGTTGGGTCGTAGCGATGATGTTAGGTGCATCCACGTTATTGGGTGCTTTTGGTTTGTGGGCTTTATTATGGGGCATTAAAAGCGGTCAATTTGATGACCAGAAAAAATTTATTGATGGTGCACAGTTTGATAGCGAAGAAGCCTTAAATGATGCAGTCACTATGGAACGTAAAAAAGCGGAAATTTTAAAAGCAAAAGAGAAAAGAGAGACGGGATACGCCCCGCCTGATTAAACGACAAGAGCGTGGCTCTTGCCGTGCCCGTAATTTATTTAAATGAAGCGATGGTTGCAGCGACTGCTTTTTCATCCTCTGCACTTAAACCTGAAGCGATAGGTTTCATAACGCCTTTCATCGCTGAACCGTATGAACCGTCTTTATAACCGTTTAATGCAGCAATAATTTTTGCTTCATCCCAACCAGCAATGATTTGAGATTTGTTAAGAGCCGCTTTTGCTGCTTTGTCTCCATGACAGGAGAAACATTTTGCTTTGTAAACTGCTGCGCCATCGGCTGCCATAAGGCTTGAGATTGCGGCAATTGATAAGAGAATACAAATTTTTTTCACGCGATACCCCTTCGTAAATTGTGTGTGTGGAAATTATAACCTGAGATACTTTATCCCTGCTTAGAATTTGCGTAACATTTTATTTCCTATAGACGCATTTTATGAAAGTAGTGTATAATCTATGTCAAAAAGATGTACAAGAGGTGTCGGTGTTTCGTATTATTGTAGGACTATTCTTTGGGATAAATTTTCTTTTAGCCCAAACACACAGTGTGTGTGAAGTCGAGAGAGCTGATTCTCAAAAAGCGAAAGAAGCCATTGAGAAGATTTTACTAGAAGAGCCTTCTAATACCGTGTGTATGCTACAACTGGCCAATATTTATCTCAAACTTGGTCAAATTGCTCAAGGGTTTGAAATCCTTGTCGATGCTTACTCCATTGACCCGCACAATGTTCAAAATAGTCGTATCGCCGCTGTTCTTCCTTTTGCCCTTAAAGTGACCAATCTGAAAGCACAAGCCGCGAAAACCAATGACAAAGAGACCTGGAATCAACTGGGTGATGGTTATTTTCAAATGGGTATTTTTAATGAAGCGGCGAGCATGTATCAAAAGAGTCTGCTGGTTGATGATGCACAGTATGAGATTAGACTGAAGCTCGCACTTGTTCTCCAAAAAAATACACAAATTTACAGTGCTCTTGAAGAAGTACAAAAAGTGTTGGATAAAAAACCTAAACATATTTATGCGAATTATTATATGGGAAAATTCTTAGCATACGATGTCAGAAATCGTGAAACAGCGCGCCCTTATTTTGAACGTGCGAAAGCCTCTTTGATAGAGCAAAAAGATAAGTATGGTTATTTAGAATACACCAATTTACTGAGCGATATTATCAAAGAACTTGGAGAATAAGTGCAAAAAGCTGTTTTTTTAGACAGAGATGGCGTCATCAATATTGATAAAGCGTATGTTTATAGGAAAGAAGACTTTGAGTTTTGTCAAGGTGTTTTTGAAGCGTTAAAGCATTTCCAGTCGTTAGGGTATTTGTTGATTATTGTCACCAATCAATCAGGCATCGCCCGTGGCTATTACAGTGAAAAAGACTTTGAAACGCTGATGACGTGGGTGCAAGAAGAGCTTTTACATGTAAATATTAAACTCGACGCGATTTATCATTGTCCGCATGCTCCAGATGATGGATGTTCATGCCGCAAGCCCAAAAGCGGTATGCTTGAAGAAGCGATTCGTGCCTTTGATATTGATGTGCGTCAGTCATGGATGATTGGCGATAAACCAAGCGATATTGAAGCCGCACGTCATGTGGGTATTGAAAAAACAATTTTAATTGGCAATACTCCAAATTCACAAGCTAAATATTGCGTTAATTTTCTTTTGGATACAATAGACCTTATCAAAAATTAGGGTTTAGCATGCAATATACTGAAAATAATTTTAATAATAAAGTTATTCTTATTACGGGTGGAGCGGGATTTGTTGGTAGCAATCTTGCTTTTTACTTTCAAGAAAATCATCCTACTTGTAAAGTCGTTGTCTTTGATGTTTTTAGAAGTGAAGCAACTTTCTCCAACGGCAATCTAAAAAGTTTTGGTCATTTTAAAAACCTGATAGGATTTAAAGGTGAAGTCATTAGTGGCGACATTAACGATGAAGAAGCCCTTAAAAAACTTGCCGCATACCAATTTGATTATATCTTTCATGAAGCGGCAATTTCTGATACAACGGTTTTAGACCAAGGCATTATGGTAAAAACCAATGTGAATGCGTTCAAAAGTATTTTAGAACTTGCCAAAGAGAACAATGCTGTTGTGGTCTATGCTTCTAGCGCCGCAACCTACGGTAATGCAGCTTCACCACAACGCGTAGGGCAGGAACAACCCCAAAATGTGTATGGCTTTAGTAAACTCTCCATGGACAATCTTGCACGGGAATTTTGCCTGCAAAACCCTCACATGCATGTGATAGGACTACGTTACTTCAATGTTTATGGTCCAAGAGAGTACTTTAAAAACAAAACTTCTTCCATGGTCTTACAACTTGGACTGCAAATCTTAAGCGGTAAAACACCACGTCTTTTTTACGGTTCTGATAAAATCGTGCGCGATTTTATTTACATCGATGATGTCGTACAAGCGAATATTAAAGCGGCAGTTTCAGGCAAAAGCGGTGTCTACAATGTCGGAACGGGGAATCCTAGAAGTTTTCAGGATATCGCCGATATTTTACAAAAAGAATTAGGGACAAGTTTAGGAACAGACTATTTTGAAAATCCATACATGGGTGCGTATCAGATGCATACGGAAGCAGATATAAACCTTACATGTAAAGATTTAGAGTATGCGCCAAAAATCTCTTTAGAAGAGGGTATTAAGGCGTATGTTCCTGAAATTAAACGTATCTATGAAAGTGAAGTAAAGCGTGGATAGATTAAGAGCGTATAAACCATCTATTTTGGTGATAGGTGACTTGATGCTGGATCATTATTTGTGGGGAAAATGCGAGCGTATTTCCCCTGAAGCACCGGTGCAGGTCATTGACGTACAAAAAGAGACGACGGTTCTTGGCGGTGCAGGCAATGTTGTCAATAATTTGGTTGCTCTTGGCGCACATGTGAGGGTTTTAAGTGTTGTGGGAGATGATAACAACGGCAAAGAATTATCAAATATGCTATCCTCAATAGGGGTAGACATCCATGGCATGATAAAACAAAAAGGACGTAAAACCAGTAAAAAAAGCCGAGTAATAGCGTCACATCAACAAGTGGTTCGATACGATAGCGAATCAAAAGATAATATTACTGAAGCATCGGCAAATCAGCTACTTGATATTTATAAAAACATGCTAGTAAAAGCCGATGCAGTTTTATTATCTGATTATGGCAAAGGTGTTTTGATACCATCATTAACGCAAAGTATGATTGCTATGGCAAAAGCATATCAAAAGCCTCTTTTAGTTGACCCTAAAGGGGATGATTACAGCAAGTACAAAGGGGCAACGCTAATTACACCGAATAAAAAAGAGGCGAGCATTGCAACAAAAATAGCTATCAAGGATGATGAGAGTTTACATAAAGCGGGAAACATACTAAAGAAGAGCTTGGAGCTAGAGTATGCAATCATCACGCTCTCCGAAGATGGTATGGCAATTTTTGGTGAAACGTTTACTAAAATGCCAACAGTGGCACGGGAAGTGTACGATGTTACAGGTGCTGGTGATACTGTTTTAGCTAGTCTTGGTTATGCACTTTCCTGTGGCCTAAGCATGAAAGAAGCTGCCTCTTTTGCTAATTCTGCTGCAGCTGTTGTCGTGGGAAAACTTGGTAGTGCAACTGTGACATTGGATGAAGTTGATGCATATGAGCACAGCTTGAGAGCGGCTATGGCTCCAAGTAAAATTAAAACTAAAGAAGAGCTACTACATCTTTTGGAAACCAGAAAAAACCAAAAAATCGTCTTTACCAATGGTTGCTTCGACATTTTACATGTGGGGCATGTGAAGTACCTAGAAATGGCAAAAAGCTTTGGAGATATTCTTATCGTTGGTCTTAATGCGGATGATTCGATCAAACGCCTCAAAGGTGAAAGTCGTCCGATTAATCCACTGGAGGATCGAGCATACATTTTAGCGAGCTTGGAATCGGTCAATTATGTTATTCCGTTTGAAGAGGATACACCACTAGAGCTTATTACTGCTATCAAACCAGATATCTTGGTTAAAGGAGCAGATTACGAAGGTAAAGTAGTTGTCGGGAGTGACATCGCCAAAGAGGTACGATTGGTTCAGTTTGTTGAAGGTAAAAGTACAACTAGAATTATTGAAAGGGCACAACAAAAATGATGGAAATGATACAGCGTGAGATGCTTGCACATCAAGCCGTTATTGCAAAAACAATTGAGAGTTTACAAAGCCATATTTATACAGCATGCACTATTGCAAGTGAAGCAATAAAAAATGGGCATAAAATTTTACTATGTGGCAATGGTGGAAGTGCGGCAGATGCACAACATATCGCAGCAGAATTAAGTGGCCGTTATAAAACTGAAAGAAGGGGACTTCCTGGTTTGGCATTGACGACAGATACCTCCGTTTTGACAGCGGTCGGAAACGATTATGGATATGACCGCGTGTTTGATCGCCAAGTAGAAGCTTTAGCGAGAGAAGGCGATGTTCTGATCGGTATATCCACCAGCGGACATAGCAAAAATATCGTACGCGCTTTAAGTTTGGCAAGGAATATGGGATGTAAAACGATCGGTTTTAGTGGACGTGATGGTGGTGTCATGAACGAGTTTTGTGATATCAATATTGTCGTTCCCAGTGATGATACCCCTCGCATTCAAGAGATGCACATCATGATCGGGCATATCATTTGTCAAGCGATAGATGACGCTCTAAAAGGTCAATAACTTCTTCTGCTTTGATGCCTCGCATACACGCATGTGTTTTGATGGGGCACTCTCTTTTCATACAGGGCGCACACGAAAGATTGTGTGACAGTATATATGCATTTGGATTTTTCCAAGGAGATGTTTCGGTATATTTTGTTGGGCCAAAAAGAGCAACGGTTGGTATTTGATAAGCAGCAGCCACATGCATCGGTCCGCTATCGTTGGTGATAAAAAGGGATAATCCCGCAATCTTCTCGATAAGTTCTTCAACGGTAGTTTGTCCAGCGAGATTTGTAACGTTAGGTGCTGAAATGAACGTTTCAACTTCATGAGCAATATCAACTTCGTTAGGGCCTCCAAAAATGACGATGTCATAACGGCCTGCAAAATGCATAGCCACCTTCGCAAATTCTTCAGGATACCATCGTTTGGCACTTCCATACGTTGCCCCTGGATTAATCCCCAGTGTTGGTTTTTCAAAGTGAAAAGGTGTTTGATAAAGTTTTAAATGACTAGGGCTGACATGTAAAAAATGGGTGTATTTTTCAACCTGATGACCTTGATAACCATTTTTTGGGTAAAGCATCTTCTGCGTAGCGCGGATATTGAATAGCAACCACTTGGAGCTGAGAGAGCTTCTAAAACTGATAGCTATATCAAAATTTCTCAATCTTTTCACTGTCTTATAAAGCCATAAAAATCGCCATGCCGATTTTTTACTCTCATCAATTTTGATTTCCAGTGTTTTTGGATGGTATTTAAAAGCTTCGGTTGAAAGATACGAACCAAAAAAAGTCAGTTTTGCATTAGGGTATTGTTTGATGAGCTCTTCAATAGCAGGTGTCGCCATAACGGCATCGCCCAACCATGTAGGAAGTTCAATGAAGATATTCATTGATTACTTCCATTGTTTCTTGAGCATTTTTTTCTATCGTGAAATTTTGAACTATCTCGTAGTTTCTTTGTTTTATTGCTTCAAGTTTTTGAGCATTTTCTAACAGCTCATCAATGGTCTTGACAATAGAAAAATCTTGTGGTGATTGCATCACAAAAGGGGAATCTAAAATTTCACTAGCACCATTTTGTTTGGTCGTAATAACCATATTTTGAAAACTCATGGCTTCTAAAATGACATTTGAAAATGGCTCATAATGTGTTGGGAATAAAAAAATGTCACTTAATGTATAAAAATCATCTACATCATTTCTTGGACCAGTAAAAGATACAAGTGTCTCAATTTTTAAAGAAGTTGCTAATTTTTGATAATTAGAAAGCTTTTTTTCTTTTCCAATGATAAAAACATGAAAATTCTTAAACTCTAATAGTGATATAATTTTTAGAAATTCTTTGACTCCTTTTCTTTCAAAACCACTTCCAACAAAGAGGATGATTTTTGTATGTCTATCAATTCCGAATTCACTTGAAATTTTCTTAAATGATGCTTCATAATCAAATTTTTTTAAAACAATTCCATTATAAATAACTTTTATTTTTTCTTTAGGAATATCATATGCATCAATTATCTGCTTTTTTATCATTTTGGAATTTGCGATAATTGCCTGTGCATTCTTAAAACAACGTTTTTCTAAGTATCGATATACAATATTTAATGGGTTTAGTGTTCTTCTCTTTGTTTTTAAAAATTCTTTATGTACTCCATCCCCGGCTCTATAAATATCTGGGCATGTTATACGTTCAAGTGAAAAATAGAATCCTTTTTTTTTATAGCATAATTGTATATTAAATAATAAAGGTTTTACCCAAGATGGCAAAATACTTGGAATGCTTGAGTTGATAACATCGTAGGGTATATTTTGTTGCTTTAATTCCTGTAAAAGTCTATAAAGATAATTTTCTGCTCCACCAAGTGTAGTTTTATTCGCCCGTATAAAATAGAGTTTTTTCATAAAAATTTTTTTACCTGTTCAAAAACAGATTCAACGCTAATGTCAGACATAGGTGGTTCTTTATATCCCAGGTTTTTTATAGGATGATCTATTGGAATAAAATTTGGATTTTCTAAAGGCATAAGTAAGAAGCTAGAATTAAAGCAATGATATAAGACTATCATCGGTTTATTAAATGTACCCATAATATGAGTTGGACCTGTGTCAACTCCAATATAGAGATTTATACGCTGCATAATAGCAGCTGTTTGACGTAATGTAAGTTTTCCGGCTAATATGGAACAGTTGTCTCTAAATTCATTTTGCAAAGGTATTAAATTCTTCACATCATCATTGCTTCCAAACAAAAGGAAATAAACGTTACTTTTCTCTTTCATTATTACTTTACAAAGATTTATAAAATTTGCGATTGGCCAATTTCGATAAGGTTTTGTATGAAAACTATTTGCTTGTATTCCAATAAAGAACTTATTTTTCAAGCTATTTAGGAATTCTTTGGCCCCGTTGTCTTCTTCTTTAGTTACAATATACTCTAATTGTTTTTTTGATGGAAAGATATTTAAACGTTCAATTAAAGATAATCGCATGTCAACAGAATGCTTACTATGTTGTTTAGGATAAACTTGCTGAATAAAAAGTTTTTTATCAATATCCTTATTATGAGTAGCAAATGCAATAGTATATTTTGAAGTATTTAGAGCATATTTTACAAAATTTTCATTATCTTTATTAATAACAAATGCCAAGTCATAATTCTTTGTTATGTTAAACATAGAAAGATATACCGTGTTATTGCTTATAGAACCAACTTTATTGATAAGAGGAGTATGTGTTAAAATTTCTTTTCTTGCAGAGTGAGTTAGAAATGTAATACTTGAATTTGTCCATGATTCTTTAATGGCTCTAACCGTTGGCGTACTCATAAGAATGTCACCAAATCTAGCTGAATAAATAATAAGTATATTTATTGGTGGTTGTAGCATGATATCAAGGAATATTTTTGGAAAACATGATTGAATATCAAAAATTATTTTCTCTAGAGAATATTTTGTAGAATTTGTGTTTAGTGGACGCAGATATAATTTGTTCCCAAGTTTACTTTTAAAAAGATTTCTTAATATCTGCATATGCTTATATGATTTGAAGAATAAATACAGTGTTTTTTCTCTTTGTTCTTTATTCTGTTTTTCTAAAATAGAAATTAAAAGTTTTGATAGTTCCCGTTGTAGCCACATTTCAGTTGTTTCATATTCTCTTCCCATCTCAAAGTCTACATGGAAGATTTGATTTTCATAAAATAGAATGTTTCTTAAATTTGCATCTACATGGGCCAATTTCTTTTCATTATATTTTAATGCCAAGGCATGCCTACTATTTATTTCATTAAAAAGTATACTTAATAACTCTTCTGAGCAATTATTGCTGCTAAAAAGTTCTTCTAGTGTTTTACCTTGTAACTTTGAAAGAATTAATCTATTTGTTTCTGCATTGATAACTTTTGGTGCATTAAGACTGTATTTTTTCCATAATAAAAGAGTATTTGTTTCAAACAATATTCTTTTTCGTGGAGTATAATATTCAACAGGTTGAGCAATTCCAAAATCATTTAGTATAGAGCGAAGTATGTATTTCCATAAAGGCTTTTTCCCACCATATTCTTTGGTATAGGTATCTTGATCTTTATGCAATTTATTTAAACTCTTTGACACTAAAAAACACCTTTTCTATTATGAATTAGATTATTCAGCTTATAAAAAAACCTTTTTATCTTACCCCCAAATCCTTTTTTATTTCGCAGGCGTCTCTCTTTGCTAAATTTTATATGTCCTCCATATTTTTGATTAAAAAATAAAGTAGTATCTTTGGGTTCAACGATGACGTAGTCTTTTTCTTCCATAAAAGTATAGAGCTTAGTTTGAAGTGCTTCAATGTTTATACCAAAATAAGTGAGATATTTTTGTGGAAATTGTCTTTTGTGTATTAGGGCATGATATGCAAGTGTGTAATAAGCATTTTCTTGATCCATAATATAAATATTTTGTTTACTTAATTTACGTTTTAAAAAGCAATCCCTTTGCCAAAAAATATCAAAATATCCATCGCCAATATATCGAAAATCAACCTTGATATTTTTATTAGCGACTGTGATAGTATGATTTGCTCTTTGTGTCCCATTTGAAAGTTTTTTTGCATTTGTGAAAAATGCAAATTTTATAGGATCTTTGACCAAAAAATCAATATCTTCATTTTCAGGTAAATCAAAAATAGTATGTTCATTTCTTAAAATCACATAGGGTTCAACGGCATTTATACAATAAAAGAAATCTTCTAATGAATTCCAATGATCTGAACCAGTGACATCTCTTTTTAATTTAATGATTTCATTGTTTGGTTGTTGCGTTCTTTTTACATAATCATTTAAATTCTCGCCAAGTAAAAGCATGATATCTTTATTTGTCTCTTCTTCCGAATTTGTACCATGTATACCGAATTTTGTCTTTAGTATCTTTCGAAATTCTTTTTTTGTATCAAAAAAATTAATATTTACTTTCTCAACACCCCTTGCATTGAGCCTAAAATCATGCTGTGGACTATTATCTTTATATATAATTAAATCAAAAGTAGTTTGATTATTACTTTTTTCTTTGATTGAAGAAGTTGATAGCCTATCTCCATATAGGCGATAAAAATTTGTATAAAGTTTATCTTTGCTCCACTCTATTGTATAGTGTTCTAAAATTTCAAATTTTTCTTGTAGTTTTTCTTTTATGTCATTTGTTTTATGTGCATAATTTGCCCATATAATTGTTAATCCTATTTCGCTCATTGCAACTTTCTTCGATATTATGATATTTTTAGATTATACATTAAAGTTACCAATATAAAAATAAGGACATCAAATATTTTTTTCCTTATTATGAGAGATTGATGAAACTAGCCCTATTCCTAAGAGAAGAAAAAAGATTTTCAAATTATGATTCATCATAACGGAATCAACAAGAGATCTTGTATGAAATGTAAAAAGGAAAAAGAGTGTAAAAAACTTAGAATAGCTATTTTTTTGAACTACAAGGAATTTGATAATAAAGAATAAAAAAATAAGATAAAGCATTATGCCAATAAATCCCACACCTATGCACAAGTTAACAATGCTACTATGAGGAAAATTAAAAGAATTTTCACCTGCATCATATTTATGTTGTATTGCATTTTTATAAGCATATCGTGAGTATCCTACACCATTCGGAAAATCCAATAAGAGTTTATATCCATTTATTTGTTGTGCAAGTCTCACATAGTTTGATAAGTTAACGCATTCTCCATTTGAAAGTTTTGGGCATGGGTATTTATGTTTATTTACCCAGTATAAAGAGTTGTCTTGTAATACTATACTAACAGTTTCTATTAAGTCACCCCATCTTTTGTCATGTTTAAAGTTTTCATATACCATAGTAGATAATATTCCCAAAAATAATAAAAAAATTGTTAATTTCTTTATAAGCGACATGTTGATATTGAACAATACAATGATTAAAAACAGAGTTGATGTTCCACTAAAAGTAACGACACCCCAGCGCATACCTTGTATATAGATCGAAAATACAAATACAAGAAAAATAATAGGTAGTAGGTATTGATTAAGGTACAAAAATGGTTTATTCTTATTTACAATTCTATTATAAACTTCTGCCAAGAACATGGAGTAAATGATCCCAGATAAGTAGTTGATTTCATCAACAGGTACTAAATAAACTTTTCTAATAGGGAGTGTTCCAGTTTTTAGAAATAAAACAATGGACATAAAAACAACAATGAGCAAATGCAAAAAACCTGAAAAAAAGATAATATTTATAAGTGTTCTAGCCGTTATTTTTTTATGTTGAAAAGTAGTGAGAAATATTCCAATAAAAAAGAATAAAAGCGGAATTAAAAATTGACTTTTAATCTCTTTAAAAGCATCAATATACTTTAGATTTAGAATCAAAGGTTGCAACAATAGCCATAATGCAAAACAAGCTAAAGTGATTAGTATAGTTTTCAAATAAGCGATAGACTGAAAAATTTCTTTATGTTGAAATAAAGTGCGCACAATATAGAAAAGGAGTAAAGTTAAAATTATATAGCTCAAAGATATCGTATGATTTATATATGAAATAAAGATAAAAAATCCAATGAGAAATCCAATAAAAAATTCTTTATAATTCATATAATAGCCCTTTTAGTAGACGTTTGATGTTATCTATAGGTATGTTTTCTGCTTGTTTACTTTTGTCTTGTAAACTTAAATCTTTATATCCCCATGGGTACCATCTATTTATCTTTGATTGTCCAAATAAAGCAATAGTTTTTATTCCAACAGCTGGCCCTAAATGCATTGAGCCTCCTTCTAATGTAATCAGAAATTTGGCATTTTTTAATAAACCACCATAATCTATAAATGAATTTGTTTTGATGAAGACTGCGTGTGTTTCTTTGTCTAATTTTTCGGCTATAGAAAAATCCTTTTCCTCTGCTGTTAATACGACAGCTTGAGGAGACAAGCATTGAATAATCTCTTTAAGTTTATTAAAACTTATTTGATTGTTTTTCATTCTTGCTGAAATATGAAATACCACGTTATATTTATATTGCATATATTTATCTATTAAATCTTTAGGAATATAGAATATCGTATTCTCTCCCTGGTATTGGATATCAAATTCCTTTAAACAATCAAAGCAAAACTCTACTTCATGCTTATTGCCACAATTCTTTTCTATGTTTATATTAAATAGTCCGTTTGAGCTTGTATCTTTTACTCCAACTCTATATTTTGCACGCGTGATTTTTACAAAATTTGCTGCAGATTTAGAATAGCTATTCCTAAAAACAATCACAACATCGTAGTGTTCTCTCCTGATACTTTTTAAAATATTAAATTTATGAATAATAGCCCTGAATTTATCAATAATAGCTTTTGTATGTTTCGTCTTGGTATATGTATATATATGATTAATAAAGGGATTTTTATCAATTGCCTGAAAATTATAACTATTGACTACTATATCAATTTGATTGTTTGGATATCTTTTTCGCAGTGCTTCGATTGCGGGAGTAGTACATATTAAATCGCCAATATTGTCATTGCGAACCAACAATATTTTCATACCAGTAATATCTGTCATGATGCGAGCATCTTATGATAACATGTTATTATTTTTTTTACCATTATTTCTTTTGAAAAGTTATCGACTATAAAATCCCTCTGTATATTCAGTTGATTCGGATTTTCAATAAGCGATTCCATTGCTGTTACAATATCAACTAAACTATTCGTATCAATTAATAAAAAATTATTATTATGATATAAATCGCTAGTACTGCCTGAATTAGTAGCTATGACATTTTTTTTCATTAAAAGCGCTTGCATCACTGATTGAGGAACTCCCTCATTAGAATCTGATGTTAAAGCAAATATATCTAATGCGGATAAGACTTTTGCTGGTTCATCTACATGTCCTAAAAATTTAACATTCTTTTCTAAATGCAATTTTTGGACTAGAGTATGTAGCCTTTCTTTTTGTGGCCCATCTCCAGCTATTATAAATTTCAAATTAGAGTATTTTTTTACTAGTTCACTAGCTGCTTGAAGAAACAAATCATGCCTTTTAAATTTTCTTAAAACAGCAATTATTCCTATAGCAATTTCTCCTTTTTGTATTCCAAGAGCGTTTCTTTCATTCATTCGATTGTAATTCATTGGTTCGAAAATTGTTACATCAATACCAGTTGGAATGGATATGATTTTTTGAGGGTTGATTCTATTTCTTTTTATCATCGTTTCTTTGACACTTTCTCCTGTCGTGAAAATAAAATCAGCTAACTCATTGATAAAATTGAATCTGGAAGGATTTATAGTATTAGAAAGATGTCGGGTCCTTATAAATTTTATCCTTGTTAGTTTAGCCGCTAACCCTCCTACCCAGGTGTCCTTTCCACTGTGGGTATTAATTATATCGATATTGTTTTCTTGTATGATTTTTTTTAGTTTTAAAATAGTTTGTAAATCGTAACTTCCTTTAAAAGGCAACGAGAAAACTTTAAAATTATGTTCTAGCGCCTTTTGTTTGATCTTAGCATGCTCACGGCAAGCCAAATAAACTTCAATATGATTATCCCTGATAGCGAGCATTTCATTGATAATACGTATTTCTTGACCTCCCCAGCCATCAGACCATTCTGTATGCAAAATTTTTAATTTTTTAGTTTTCATGTAATCTACTTTTAATTTGTTTACAAGGGTTTCCTACATTGATGGAGTATGGTTCAATATCTTTATTTACAATACTCCCTGCACCTATTACAGCGCCTTCACCAATTGTTACACCTGCGAGAATACTACAAGAAGCACCAATCCATACGTCGTTATGTATTGTAATGTTTCTTATTAAATTTTTTTGTTTTTTGATGGGGATATCTAATTGTTTAAAACAGTGATTATATCCTATGAAGTTGACATTTGGACCAATTATTACGTTTTCTCCAATTTTAATATTACTACCTCCAGAGTAGATGATTGAAAAGCTATTAATCTCACTATATTGGCCAATATTTATTGATCCACCTCTTGCTATGAGATGGCAAAAGTGGTTGATTGTTACATTATTGTCTAGTACAATGGACCCTTGTTTTGAACAGTCTAAAAATACATTTCTCATAATTTTAATTTTTTGACCTAATGTTATAGAAGGAATATCTTTTAAATATGAAGATAAGGCAATTTTATTTTTTTTAAATATTTTATTTATAAGTATAAAAACCAGTTTATTCATAATGGGTTCTTTGTTGCATTGTATATATTTTATTTTTTATATATTCTATATCAAGATTCATCAAACAATCACTAATCTTACTACCATTACATCCATCTTTTCCGCAAGGAACACATTCCCAATCTTTTTGTATGACTTTATGTTTTCCCATTTCTCTAAAACCTCGACGTGTCGTATATCCACTTTCCATCATATGATTATCCCATGGTCCCCAATGATCGGCTCCACTTGGTCCAAAAAAAGCTAAAACAGGTATGTCATTTGCTGCTGAAATATGCATAATAGCAGTATCCACACCGATAAAGAGTGTCGCTTTTTTATTTAAAGCAGCCGTTTGTTTTAGTGTCAATTTCCCAGCTAAATTTAAAGGTGTAGATTTACATTTCTGTAAAATAGAATCAATCTTTTGCATTTCAAATTTATCGGAGGATGAAGTTAATACAACTTCTTTTTGTAATTCATTTTTACAAAAATCAATAATTTGTGCCATTGTCTCATCTTTTATACATTTAAAAAGCCATCTTGAGACAGGATGAATGTGTATAAAATTGTTACTTTTGATATAATCATTAACAACAATTTCGTCATCTTGCGTCCAGTATATTGAAACTTTTTTTGTAACTATTGGTAGGCTTAATGCTCTTATCGCATCAAGATTGCTTTCAATAGTGTGTCTCAATTGTTGTTTAGGTAAATTATAATCAAAAACATTCTTTAAGAAAATATTTTTTTTATTTTGATAACCAATTTTAGTCCTAGCACCACTTGCAAATGTTAGTATGGCACCTCTATCTCCTTTGGTTGTATTGATAACAATGTCATAATTATTTGATCGGATTGATAAAGACAATTTAATTTCTTCAAAAATTCTTTTGAAAAAATTAAATGTTTTAACTTGTCTTCTATCATAGATAATAATATTATTTAAATTTGGATTAAGACTTATCATTTCTTCCGTGCCTTTATTTAAAGCAACATCAATTATAGCGTTGGGATAAGCAAGACGTAGATTGTCTATTAAAGGAGTAAGGAGCAATACATCACCAATATTGCGAAATTTCATAATCAAAATTTTCATTTAATATATTTCCAAAATGTGTATTGAGCATAAAGTTTGGCGATGATAAAACCATGCCACCCTTCTAGAAAGCCTTTTTTTAGAAAATAGAGTTTACAAAAAGTCCAATAAGGATTTACTAAAGCTTTAAAAAGATTCCGTTTTGCACCTAAGGAAGAGTAACGATTTTGTTTGTCAATGAATTGTTCTATATTATCGTATGCGTGATGTATCATAGGAGAAGTTATCGTCTCACTCTTCCCTTTTAAAATTACTTTTTCATGAACATTATTATTGTTAAAACAACCATGTTCGCGATGAAAGAGTCTTAATGTTATATCAGGATAAAGTCCTATATGTTTAATGGGCTTTCCAAAAAAATAGTTAAGACGAGGAACAAAATATCCTTGAGACATAGGATTCTGTAAAATAGTAACTATTTCATTTTTTAATGCTTCAGTGATGATCTCATCGCTATCCAGTACAAATATCCAATCATACGATGCTAGTTCAACGCCTTTTTGTTTTTGCAATCCAAATCCAAGCCACGTTTGATGAAAAATTTTAACATTCGCGAATGCTTGTGCAATGTGCAGTGTCTGATCACATGAACCAGAATCAACAATAATGACTTCATTAGCGAACGTACATGAAGTAAGAACTTCTTTCAAATACTGTTCACTATTAAATGTTAAAATGACAATAGAAAGTTTATGATTCATTGATAGAGAGCTTTATATTGATTTTTCCATCGTTTGTGAAACCAAAACCATTCATCAGGTTTTTGCTCAATTGCATATTGTGTCACATTGGCTTGCGCTTGAACATCTGATATAAGCGCATGCTCTTGTGTTACACTGCTAGGTAAAATAGGCTTATAAAATGTCAGATCATAATGCTTATAATCATTGGTAGTGATGAAAGCTGGGATAATGGTACTATTGGTCTTATTTGCAAATTGTGCTGCAGCGGGTGTGTGTCTTGCCAATTTACCAAAAAATGATATAAGTACCCCTTCTTTTGAAGCGGTATTCTGATCGACCAATAACCCAACATTGTTATCTTGATTGAGGGCTTTTAAGATACCACGCATTGCACCTTTTTTTTCTAAAAGAGTTACATTAAAACGTTGTCTTGATTTTTCTAAAATAGTATTCATGGCGTTTGAGTCTAATCTTCTACCAATAATGCTAATAGGACCCCATTTTGCCCCAACTGCTAATGACATGATTTCCCAGTTGCCATAATGAGCAGTCAAAAAAATGACTCCCTTTTTTCTTTGAATCGCTTCTTCGTAAAAATGTGCATTATGAAAGGTTACTTTTTCTAACAGTTGTTCACGCGTGATAGATTGATTGATAATAGAATCTTTGATGAGATGCAAAAGATTTTTATAGCATTTTTTGATAATATTCTCTTTCTCAAGTGCGCTCATACGATTTTCAAAAGCAATATCCAAATTAACTTTGGCGATACGATTGTATTTCTTCCCTAATATCCAACCAATTCTTGCCAAGAAATTAATGATTTTATTCAAAAAAGTATCGGGTAAGTGACGGACTAAAAACTTAAAACAAGAAAAGGCAGAGACATATAGTATATCTAACATGCTAGTAACCTTGTTGCACATTGAATAATTTTGGATGGATCAATATTTTGAATGCAGAAATCCTTTTTATCAATATTGTGTGCATCAATAGCTTTTTCACAACTGATAGTAATGTTTATTGCTGTTGTAACAGTGTTACGCTCACTGGGTGTTGGTCCAAAGATAGTAATACTTGGGCGATTTAACGCCCACGCCATATGTGTAGGCCCACTGTCCCCACCAATAATTAAACGACTGTGACTTACTATAGCTTTTAGTTCATTCAAATTTAATAGTGGTAGCAAAGAAGCTTGTGTGTGTTCACAAATAAATTCGGCATCTTTTTTTTCTTGTTCATTTCCCCAAGCAATATAGCTTTTTACATGTAATGCATTGAGAATCGTTACAAAATGCTCTTTAGGATATATTTTGCTAGGCCAAGATGAACCGACAATAATTAAAATTACAGGAGAAATAGCGATATCTGAAACATGATACAAAAATGGTTGTTTTGTTTCAATAGAAGGTTCTTTAATATTTAGTGCTTTACAAATAAGCTTGAGATTACGTAGAATGACATTTTCGCTGTAACTAATGAAAAAATGTTGAGAATATAAGGATGCTGCAAGAGATTCTCTAATACTCTTTTTATCAAATCCTACGCAATTTTTTCCTAATATGCGTGCTACAATAGCCGATTTAATAAGACCTTGTAAATCAATAATGATGTCATAAGACTGTGTTCGCGAAATTTGTTTCAGTTTTTTATATTCTGTAAACAAGTGAGATAAATTGTTTTTTAAACGCAGTAGATAAATAGTATTAATATCAGGGTTATTTTCTAGAATAGCTGCAAATTTTTCTTCAACGAACCAATCAATGCAAGCATCGGGAATACTTTTTTTAATGTATTGCAAAACAATCATGGCATGAATGATATCACCAAGTGCAGATAATTTTACAATCGCTATTCGCATACCTTAAATAACCTTTTTATAATGAATTAGATACAATTATACATCATAACGACTTAAGGAAGCCACAAAATGATCTGCGTGTTCGATATCGAAACGATACCTGATACCAAGCTTATTCGAGATGTTTTACATTTTGAAGGAGAGGATTTAGAGGTCTCCATCTTAGCGATGAGTGAACAAGAAGCTAAAAGCGGAAGTGGATTTTTGCCGTTACCATTCCATAAAATTGTAGCAATTTCTGCCGTTATCGCCGATGACTTCGGCATTTTTCGTAAAGTCAGCAGCATTGAAGGTGCTAATGAATACGAAATGATTAAAAACTTTCTCAACTTTATCAATCAAAAAAATCCAAAACTCGTAAGCTTTAACGGACGTACCTTTGATATGCCGCTTTTGATGCTTCGAGCGATGCAATATAATCTTACATGTAATGCGTATTTTGAAGTCGAGAACAAGGAGCTTTCAAAAAATAAATGGGATAATTACAGAGCCAGATACAGTGATCGTTTTCATGTTGATTTGATGGACCATTTGTGTGAGTTTGGTGCCGTAAGAGGACTTAAACTCGATCATGTCTGTTCTATGGTTGGACTTCCCGGAAAATACGATGTTCACGGAGACCAAGTTATGGAGCTTTTTTATGCAGGAGAAATTGAAAAAATTAAGGAGTATTGCGAGAGCGATGTGCTTAACACTTATTGGTTATTTTTAAAATACGAGTTACTCAAGGGTAACCTCATTATAGAAGATTATCAGCGCGCATTGGTTACAATGCAGGAAAATTTAAAACATGAAAAATCCTACACCGATGTCTTTGGCATCGCGATAGAAGAAGAATTATATAAGGAACATCCGTGAAAACAATTTTTAGAGAATATGACATTAGAGGCATTTATGAACAAGAGCTGAATGAGCAAATGGTCAAGCTCATTGGCTATTTTTTGGGAAAACAGATTCTCAAAGTAGGGAAAACGGTTTCTATTGGTTATGACGCAAGAAGCCATTCCCCCATTTTATGTGAATATCTTACCAGTGGTTTAAACAAAGCAGGCTGTAAAGTCCTTAATATGGGACTTGTCGCAACACCAGTCAATTATTTTAGCAACTTTCAAAACTTTGATGGCGTGAGCCCTAATGCTTCTATTATGATTACCGGTTCTCACAATCCAAGCGAATACAATGGCTTTAAAGTCACTATCGATAAAAAACCTTTCTTTGGTGAAGATATTTATGCATTGGGTCGCGAGATTATGCAAAACTACGACATGGAAATTGAGGATGATTTAAGCTCAACGTTTATTGATGCCAAAGAGCGCTATATTGCGTATCTTATCAAAGAGTTTGACCATCTTAAAGGCTTTACACAACCTTTCGTATATGACTGTGGAAACGGCGTTGCGGGCGTTGTGGTTCAAGATGTTTTCAAGGCGTTAGGTTTTACATGTAAAGGTTTGTATACAGACCCAGATGGCACATTTCCTAACCATCACCCTGACCCAACCGTAGAGAAAAATCTTAAAGATATTAAAAAAGAACTTGAAGGTGTGTATGCACTTGGATTTGCGTATGATGGCGATGCAGACCGCCTTGCCTTTTTGACCAAACACAATAATGTCAAAGGCGACATCATGGCGATTTTGTTCTCTAGTGCTATGAAAAATCCAACGGTTATCGGCGAAGTAAAATGTTCTCAAGTGATGTACGATGAAATTAATAAGCGCGGTCATGCAATTATGTACAAAACGGGACACAGCAATCTTAAAGTGATGATTGCCAAAACCAATGCTGATTTTGCAGCAGAAGTCAGTGGTCACCTCTTCTTTAATGACCGTTACTTTGGTTATGATGACGCTATTTACGCCACACTTCGTATGATTGAAATGGTGAAAAATGGCTTGGATGTGGATGCTGAAATCGCCAAATTACCTGTCGTTTACTCCACCGAAGAGCTAAAAGTTGAAACGAATGAAAATGACAAATTCCCACTCGTTGAAAAAGTAAAAGAGCTTCTCAAAAACCCTCCAAAAGATTTTCCTGCCATTAAAGAGATTGTCGATGTCGATGGTGTGAGAGTTATCTTTAACGATGGTTGGGGTTTGGTTCGAGCCAGTAATACAACTCCGGTTCTTGTCACACGTTTTGAATCCACCAATGCGGACAATGCGAAATTGTATGAGAAAAAACTCAATGAACTCATCGCAACGGCTAAAGCAGAGCTTCACTAAAATGAAAGGCATTATCCTAGCAGGTGGAAGCGGAACAAGGCTTTATCCTGTGACCCAAACGATCAGCAAACAGCTGTTGCCAATTTACGATAAACCGATGATTTACTATCCGCTTTCGGTTTTGATGTTAGCTGGAATCCGTGAAATCCTAATTATCTCAACACCACACGATATTGGCAATTTTGAAGCGTTGCTAGGTGATGGTAGTCGTTGGGGACTTTGCCTTTCGTATAAAATTCAGCCAAGTCCTGATGGCTTAGCCCAAGCGTTTATTTTAGGTGAAGAATTTATTGGTCAAGATAATGTCTGCTTAATTTTAGGAGACAATATTTTTTATGGACAAGGATTTACGCCACTTTTACAAAATGCGGCTAAATTAGAAAAGGGTGCCGTTGTTTTTGGTTATCAGGTCAAAGACCCACAACGTTTTGGCGTGGTGGAGTTTGATGAAAATCAAAAAGCAATCAGTATTGAGGAAAAACCGAAAAATCCCAAATCTAATTTTGCGGTAACGGGGCTTTATTTTTACGATAACAGTGTCATCGAAATTGCTAAAAACGTCAAACCCAGTGAACGTGGCGAACTTGAAATCACAACGATCAATGAGGTGTACCTCAAACGTGGAGATTTACAAGTCGAAGTCTTAGGACGGGGTTTTGCATGGCTTGATACGGGAACGCATGAGAGCTTACTGGATGCAGGATTGTTTGTGCAAACCATTGAAAAACGTCAAGGGTATAAAATAGCCTGCTTAGAAGAGATTGCTTATAATTACGGTTGGATCAGTAAAGAACAAGTATTAGAAATCGCTAAACCTTTGAGCAAAAATGGATATGGCGAATACCTAAAGGACCTAGTTAAATGAGTCAAACTACGATTTTAGTGACAGGCTGTGCTGGATTTATCGGCTCAAACTTTGTGCCATATTTTTTAGAAAAATATCCGGAATATCATCTTATCAATCTTGATGCATTGACTTATGCGGGCAATTTAGACAATCTTATTGAAGTGGCAGATGACCCTCGTTATACGTTTGTACAAGGTGATATATGCGATAGAGGTCTAGTCGAATCACTTTTTGAAACGCACGATATTAAAGGGGTGATTCATTTTGCGGCAGAGTCACATGTGGATAATTCCATTAAAAATCCAGGTATTTTCATCGAAACCAATGTCAATGGGACATTTACGCTGATTGATGTCGCTTATAAAGCGTGGATGCAAAAACCTTTTATTCGCAAAGAAGGGTATGAAGCGTGTCGTTTTCATCATATTTCAACGGATGAAGTCTATGGAACATTAGGTGAGGAAGGATTTTTTACAGAGACTACACCGTATGCACCCAATTCTCCTTATTCTGCGAGTAAAGCAGGAAGTGATATGATTGTAAGGGCGTACCATCACACCTATGGGATGAATACGGTCATTACCAATTGTTCCAACAATTACGGACCTAAACAGCACGATGAAAAACTGATTCCTACGATTATTCGTAAAGCGCTTAGCCATCAAAATATTCCTATTTACGGCGATGGTAAAAATATACGTGATTGGCTTTACGTCTTAGATCACTGTAAAGGTATTGATCTTGTCTTTCATGAAGGCGTCTCTGGTGACACATATAATATTGGCGGACGCAATGAGAGAGACAACCTTTACATCGCCCATAAAATTTGTGAAATTTTGGATACTCTCGTCCCCAAAGAACGTTCTTACCAAGAACAAATTACTTTCGTTGAAGATAGAGCAGGACATGATAGGCGTTATGCCATTGATGCCACTAAGTTAGAGACAAAACTGGGTTGGGAAGCAGAAGAGAACTTTGAAAGTGGTATTCTTAAAACCATTGAATGGTATCTTCTTAAATACAAAGATTTACAGCAATGAAATACCTTTTTCTTTTCTTCTTCTTGTTTGCTAGTTTGTCTTGGGCTTCAAAACCAGAATTGATGCTCTTAGAAGAGTACAAAGACCAAAATATCTCAGGCTGGCTGATGAGCGAAAAGATGGATGGTGTCAGAGCCTACTGGGATGGGCACAAACTTATTTCACGAGGCGGTACTGAGTTTGCCGCTCCAACTTGGTTTACAGAGGGGTTTCCTCCATTTGCTTTGGATGGAGAATTGTGGAGTAAACGAGGCGATTTTTCAAAGATTGTTTCTATTGTTAAAAAACAAGAACCGCATGATGGCTGGAAAGAAATTACCTATAACGTCTTTGACGTCCCACATGAAAACGGCGGTTTGATTCAACGTTTAGTGAAATTAGAGTATTATCTAAAACTCAACCAAGCAGATTATTTGCGCATCGTTAAACAAACGACATGTAATGATGAAGAAGCGTTATTTGTTTTTTTACAGAGTGTTGAGAACGGTGGCGGTGAAGGTGTTGTGATTCGAAATCCATTATCCCCTTACATTGCAAAACGTGATGCGAATAACCTAAAAGTCAAAAGTTTTTATGATGCTGAATGCAAAGTGATAGAGCATCATAAAGGTGAGGGAAAATATAAAAAAGTCTTGGGCTCTCTTACATGTAAAAATAATGAGGGAATGACGTTTGATATAGGCTCAGGATTTAGTGATGATGAGCGAAAAAATCCTCCCGCTATTGGTTCAAAAATTACGTATAAATATAAAGAACTTACAAAAAATGGAAAGCCAAGATTTCCTATTTTTCTAAGAGTTAAAGAAGAGATATAAAGTAAAGGAAAACGATTTAATGAAAATAGCAATTGTAGGAACAGGCTATGTAGGACTATCCAATGGTATATTGCTTGCGCAGCATCATGAAGTGGTTGCGCTTGATATTATTCCTGAAAAAATAGCGATGATTAATGCAAAAATATCACCGATTGAAGATAAGGAAATTGAGACATATCTCAAAGAAAAAGCTTTAAATTTCAAAGCAACGCTGGATAAACAAGAAGCCTATGAAAATGCAGAGTTTATCATTATCGCTACACCCACCGATTATGACCCTGAAACGAATTATTTTAATACCAAATCAATTGAAAATGTCATCAAAGATGTTTTGGCATATAATCCAACGGCTACTATGGTGATAAAATCAACAATCCCTGTCGGGTATACAAAAACCCTTCGCGAGCGGTTTAACACCGAAAATATCATCTTTTCTCCAGAGTTTCTAAGAGAAGGAAAGGCTTTGTACGATAATTTATACCCAAGCAGAATTATTGTTGGGGCAAAAAATGAACGTGCCCAAGTATTTGCAACATTATTAGAAGAGGGCGCTATTAAAAAAAATATCCCAAAACTTTTTACTGATAGTACAGAAGCCGAAGCCATTAAACTTTTCGCTAATACTTACTTGGCAATGCGTGTAGCTTACTTTAATGAACTTGATTCATATGCCGCTATTCATGAGCTTGATACAAAACAAATTATACAAGGTGTTGGGCTTGACCCTCGTATTGGACAACACTATAATAATCCAAGTTTTGGATATGGTGGTTATTGCTTGCCTAAAGATACCAAACAGCTTTTAGCCAATTATGCAGAAGTTCCTTCTAACTTAATCGAAGCCATTGTAAAATCTAATTCGACTCGTAAAGACTTTATTGCAGATGCCATTATTAAAAAACACCCTAGAAAAGTAGGCGTTTATCGTTTAGTTATGAAAGAAGGTTCTGATAATTTTAGAAGTTCTGCAATTCAAGGTATTATGAAGCGTATAAAAGCAAAAGGAATTGAAGTTGTTGTGTATGAACCAGCAATTAAAGATGGTACGTTTTACAATTCGCAAGTTATAAAAGATGTTAATGAGTTTAAAAAAATATGTGATATTATAATTGCAAATCGTATGAGTCATGACCTTGAAGATGTGAAAGATAAAATTTATACACGCGATATATTTAACAGTGATAGTTAGGAATACTATGAAGATTTTAGTTACAGGAAGCGCAGGATTTATAGGAAGTCATTTAGTACAAAGATTAGTGAATCGTGGTGATGAAGTTGTTGGACTTGATAATATTAATGACTATTACGATCAGCGTGTTAAATATGGAAGGTTACAGTGCACAGGAATAACGAAAAATGCAATCAAATATAATGTACTAATTCAATCTCCTATATATGCAAAGTATCATTTTATTAAACTAAACTTGGAAGATAAAGAAGCCTTAGAAACTCTTTGTGCTTCTGAAAAATTTGATGCTATATGTAATCTTGCTGCACAAGCAGGTGTACGTTATAGCATTACAAATCCACAAGCTTATATTGATAGTAATATCATTGGCTTTATGAATATACTAGAGTGCTGTAGACATTATTGTATTAAAAATTTATGTTATGCTAGTAGTTCATCTGTGTATGGGCTCAATGAAAAGCTTCCTTTCTCAACCGATCACAATGTTGATCATCCTATTAGTCTTTATGCCGCAAGTAAAAAATCGAATGAGCTTATGGCTCATACGTATAGCCATCTTTTTGGTATAGCAACAACTGGCCTTCGTTTTTTTACTGTTTATGGTCCATGGGGAAGGCCCGATATGGCTTTATTTTTATTTACAAAAGCAGCCTTAGCAGGTAAAGCGATTGATGTTTTTAATCATGGTGAAATGTATAGAGATTTTACGTATATTGATGATATTATTGAAGGTGTTATTCGAATTATTGACAACCCTGCCACAAGTGATGCACAATGGAATGGAAAAACGGGGAGGGCTTCAAGGTCTTCTGCTCCCTATAGAATTTACAATATAGGTAATAATAATCCTGTAAAATTGATGGACTTTATTACTGCGATTGAAAAAAAATTAGGAAAAGAGATTCAAAAAAACTTTCTGCCCTTACAAGCAGGAGATGTGCTAGGAACATATGCCGATGTACGTGATCTCGTAGAAGATTTTGGGTATAAGCCTGCAACATCCATTCAAGAAGGTATTGATAAATTTATTGAATGGTATTTAGATTTTTTTCATGAAGATTGTTCCAAGGCTGAGAATTAATGGTTAATTTGATTTTATGTGGTGGAAGTGGAACAAGACTTTGGCCGCTTAGCCGTACACTGATGCCAAAACAGTTTGTAAAGCTTTTTAATGATAAATCGCTTTTTCAATTAACCGTTGAGCGAAACAGTAACATTTGTGATGAACAGTTTATTGTCTCTAACAATGAGCAATATTTTTTAGCGCTTGATCAACTTGAAGAGCTTGGAATGTTGAATAATCGCTACTTGCTCGAACCTATTGGTCGTAATACCGCTCCTGCCATTGCCCTAGCATGTATGGCTTTAGCGCCTGAAGAGATTGTTTTAGTAACGCCAAGCGATCATCTGATAAAAGATCAAAACGCCTATAAAAAAGTGATTAAAGAAGCAAACTCCTTAGCCAAAGAGGACTTTTTAGTGACGTTTGGCATCAAACCGACCTTTGCTGAGACAGGGTTTGGGTATATTGAAGCAAGTGGTACTGATGTGAAAGCCTTTCACGAAAAGCCCGATCATGCAACAGCAGAAACGTATCTCAAAGCTGGGAATTACTACTGGAACAGTGGCATGTTCTGCTTTAGGGCAGGTGTCTTTTTGAGCGAGCTTGAAGCGTATGCTCCCCAAATTTTTCTTACATGTAAAAAAGCGTATGAACATGCGAAGAGTGATGGCATGATTCGCATTCTTCATGAGGATATGTTAGCGATTCCTGAAAATAGCATTGACTACGCAGTGATGGAAAAAAGCCAAAAAGTAAAAGTTGTTCCTAGCGATATAGGCTGGAGCGATGTCGGAAGTTTTGATGCGCTCTGCCAAGAACTGGACAATGATGGAAATAATAATTTTATTATGTCTCCTAAACATGTAAGCCTTATTGATGTCCATGATTTGATTGTGATTGACACCGAAGATGCCCTCTTAATTAGCCAAAAGGGGAGTTCTCAAAAAGTCAAAGAGATTGTAAGTCATCTTAAAAAAGAGAATATTGAGCTTACCACAACGCATAAAACGACGCATCGACCTTGGGGAACCTTTACGGTATTGGAAGATAAATTAGGCTATAAGATTAAAAAAATTATGGTTAAGTCAGGAAAACGTTTGAGTCTTCAAAAGCATTTTCATCGCAATGAACATTGGATCGTTGTAAGTGGAACAGCCACGGTTCAAGTTGAAGAGAGGGCTTTTCTTGTGAGAGAAAATGAATCGACCTATATTAAAGCAGGTGAGATTCACCGTCTTGAAAATCAAGGTAAAATCCCACTTATTTTGATAGAAGCACAAGTGGGTAGTTATACGGGTGAAGACGATATCGTAAGAATTGAGGATGATTATAAAAGGGAAGATGTATGAATCAAAAAGTGGCACTGATTACAGGAATCACAGGACAAGATGGCAGTTATCTAGCAGAATTTTTGCTTAAAAAAGGGTATATCGTTCATGGCCTTAAACGACGCAGTTCTCTCTTTAATACCGATAGAATCGATCACCTTTATCAAGACCCTCATGTTGAAAATAGAAATTTAATTTTGCATCATGGTGATATGACCGATAGTATGAATCTCACCCGGATTATTCAAGAGACACAGCCTGATGAGATTTATAATTTAGCAGCGATGAGTCATGTGGCAGTATCGTTTGAAACCCCAGAATACGTAGCCAATGCGGATGGTACGGGAACACTACGTATCTTAGAAGCGGTGCGTCTTTTAGGTTTAGAGAAAAAGACAAAAATCTATCAAGCGAGTACTTCAGAACTCTATGGTAAAGTGCAAGAAACCCCTCAAAAAGAGACCACGCCGTTTTATCCAAGAAGCCCTTATGCCGTGGCTAAAATGTATGCGTATTGGATTACCGTGAATTATAGAGAAGCGTATGGTATGTTTGCGTGTAATGGCATTTTATTTAATCATGAATCCCCTGTGCGTGGGGAGACATTTGTCACCCGTAAAATCACACGAGCGGCAAGTAAAATTGCCCTTGGATTGCAAGATAAACTTTACCTTGGCAATCTCAATGCCAAACGTGATTGGGGACATGCAAAAGATTATGTGCGCATGATGTGGATGATTTTGCAAGCGGATAAGCCAGAAGACTGGGTAATCGCTACTGGTCAAACAACAATGGTGCGTGACTTTGTGCGTATGGCGTTTGGATACTGTGGCATTGCGCTTGAATTTAAAGGTGAGGGTGTTCATGAAATAGGTGTCGTAAAATCGTGTTCCAATCCACTCTATCAGGTTGAAATTGGCAAAGAGGTCGTAGCCGTTGATCCACGCTATTTTAGACCAACCGAAGTTGATCTGCTTTTGGGAGACCCCAGTAAAGCAGAGCAAAAATTGGGATGGACAAGAGAGCATAATCTTGAAGATTTGGTTAATGATATGATGAAAAGTGATCTTAAACTGATGACAAAAGATGTCTACCTCAAAGAGGGTGGCTATAAAATTATGAGTTATTTTGAGTAAAACAATGAAAAAAACATCTAAAATTTATGTCGCAGGACACCGTGGGCTTGTGGGTTCTGCTATTGTTAAAAACCTTACATGTAAAGGGTATACAAACATTATTACCCGTACGCATGCAGAGCTTGATTTAACCCATCAGCACGCTGTCACAGAGTTTTTTGAGCAGGAAAAACCTGAGTATGTTTTTCTCGCTGCTGCTAAAGTTGGGGGTATCGTTGCTAACGATATGTATAGAGCTGATTTTATCTATGAAAATTTGCAAATCCAAAATAATATCATTCATCAAAGCTATGTTCATGGCGTCAAAAAGCTACTCTTTTTAGGATCAACGTGTATTTACCCTAAAAATGCGCCACAACCTATGAGTGAAGACTCCTTACTCACGAGTGAGCTTGAATACACCAATGAACCTTATGCTATCGCTAAAATTGCGGGTATAAAGATGTGCGAGAGCTATAATCTTCAATATGGCACCAATTTTATCTCTGTGATGCCAACAAATCTTTATGGTCCAAATGATAATTTTAATCTTCAGACATCTCATGTTCTGCCTGCACTCATTCGTAAAATTCATGAAGCAAAAGTTCGAGGAGATAAAGAAGTTGAAATTTGGGGAAGTGGAAAGCCAAGGCGAGAGTTTTTATACTCTGAAGATATGGCAGATGCCTGTGTTTTTATCATGGAACATGTTGATTTTAAAGATGTCTCTGCTGACAAAATAGAAATACGCAATACTCATATTAACATTGGCACAGGAGAGGATATTAGCATTAGGGAACTAGCAGAACTAATTCAACGAATAATTGGATATGAAGGAAAACAGGTTTATAATACGTCAAAACCTGATGGTACGATGATCAAACTAACCGATCCTTCAAGACTTCATAAATTGGGTTGGAAACATAAGATGGAATTAGAAGAAGGTATTAAAATAGTGCATGAATTATTTGTTTTTCAGGGATTACAGAAGTGAAAATAGATATTGCAGGAACGGGTTACGTTGGACTTTCATATGGAATTTTACTATCCCAGAACCATGAAGTTCTTGCACTTGATATCATTCCAGAAAAAGTAGCGATGATCAATAACAAAAAATCTCCTATCGAAGATTGTGAAATCGAGGAGTATTTGAGCACTAAAACACTTGATATCAAAGCTACACTGGGTAAAACGGAAGCCTATGTTGGTGCTGACTTCATCATTATCGCTACACCGATAGATTATGATTCAGAGACTAATTATTTTAATACTGCTTCAATCGAATCTGTAATATCTGATGTTCTCACTATAAATTTTAAAGCTAGAATGGTTATTAAATCAACTATTCCCGTTGTCTATACAAAAAAAAATTCGTGCTCACCTCTATGCCGATGTCGCCTCTTACAGTCAAGTCGATCAAAGCGACTATCCGTAGGAAAAACTCGATGAGTTGGATAAATTTGAAGGATTAAAATAGTGAAAAATAAAAAAGTCGCAATCATAGGGTTGGGATATGTTGGTCTTCCATTAGCTCATGCATTTAGTACAAAATACAAAGTAATAGGATTTGATATCGCCCAATGGCGCATTGATGAACTGCGAAACGGTTATGATAGAACACGCGAACTTACCAAAGAACAACTCGTTGAGGCTATCAAAAATAATTTGGAATTTACTCTCAACTTTAGCGATATCAGAGATTGTACAATTTATATTATTACTGTCCCAACTCCAATAGATAATTATAAAAAACCTGATTTGATTCCTCTATTAAAAGCCAGTGAAACAGTTGGAAAAGTACTTAAAAAAGGTGATATAGTTATTTATGAAAGCACCGTTTATCCTGGATGCACAGAAGAAGATTGTGTGCCTGTACTCGAAAGAGTTTCCGGATTAAAGTTTAATACTGATTTTTTTTGCGGTTATAGTCCGGAAAGGATAAATCCCGGGGACAAAGAGCATACAGTAACTAAGATTTTAAAAGTAACAAGTGGCAGTACGATAGAAATCGGAAAAAAAATTAACGCGTTTTACGCCAGTATTATCACAGCTGGAACATATTTAGCACCAACGATTAAAGTTGCAGAAGCTGCAAAAGTTATTGAAAATGCTCAAAGAGATGTCAATATCTCATTTGTAAACGAATTAGCGGTCATATTTGATAGAATGGGGATCAATACTCTAGATGTTTTAGAAGCAGCAGGAACAAAATGGAATTTTTTAAAATTTAAGCCGGGTCTTGTAGGTGGTCACTGTATCGGTGTGGATCCATACTATTTGACCCATAAAGCTGAAAGTCTTGGGTATTATCCTCAAGTAATATTATCCGGGCGACGAATCAATGACAATATGGGTATTTTTGTTGCCAATAAAGTAATTAAATTGATGATTAAAAAAGGTCACAAAATTGATGGTTCCAAAGTTTTAGTATTGGGGATCACTTTTAAAGAAAATTGTCCCGATATTCGTAACTCTAAAGTGATCGATGTTATAAGAGAATTGGAAGAATTTGGATGTCATGTGGATGTTACAGATCCTTGGGCAAATTCTGAGGAAGTTCATTACGAATATGGAAAATTTCTAATAGGCAATCCAGATACCAGTCTTTATGATGGAATCATATTAGCTGTAGCACATGATCAATTTAAAAATCTTGCTTTTGAAAATTTTGATCAAGTAATTTTTGATATCAAAGGGATATTGAATACAGCTGATGGGCGGTTGTAATTGCTTAATGTAACAAAAACTTATCTTCCAAACAAAGAAAAATATAAAAAATACATAGATAAAATCTATGAAAGTGGATGGGTCACTAACAACGGTCCATTGGTCCAGCGATTAGAAAAACGATTAGCAGAATATTTAGGTGTAAAACATCTAATTTTAGTTTCCAATGGTACTGTAGCTTTAGAGGTTGCCTATCGAACATTGGGTCTGAAAGGATTTGCAATTACGACACCGTTTAGTTTTGTCGCAACAACAAGTTCTCTTGTTACCAATGGGATTCTTCCGATCTTCGCCGATATTGACCCAAATACGTTTAATCTTGATCCAAAAAATATCGAAAAGCTGATAACACCAAATACTTCTGCCATCGTTCCAGTGCATGTTTTCGGAAATAGTTGTGAGGTGAATGAAATTGGAGCGATAGCTAAAAAACATGATCTAAAAGTCATTTATGATGCTGCACATGCTTTTAATATAAAGTATAAAGAACAAAGTTTGCTAAATTATGGCGATATCTCTACCCTCAGTTTTCATGCAACCAAACTATTCCATTCTATCGAGGGAGGGGCGCTGATTATCAACGATGACGATCTTGTCCAAAAAGCCCGTTATCTGATTAATTTTGGAATTAAAAGTCCTGAAGAGATTCCAGATCTTGGGACAAATGCTAAAATGAATGAATTTGAAGCCGCAATGGGTCTGTGTGTATTGGATGATATCGAAGCAATAATGCAGAGCAGGAAAAGGGTTTATGAAATGTACCAAAAAGAGCTCAAAGACTTTGTTCAGTTCCAGGAACAAAATCAAAATGCCACACAGAACTACAGTTATTTCCCCATCGTATTTACAAGTGAAGAACAGCTTCTAAAAGTTCAAAAAACCCTTAATGAACAGTCTATATTTCCTCGGCGTTATTTTTATCCATCGCTTGATATTTTATCTTATATAGAACCAAAGCAAGAGATGCCAATTTCAAGAGATATTTCCAAAAGAATTTTGTGCTTACCAATATATCATGAGCTTGAACCATCTTGTCAAATAAATATAATGAGTATAATTAAAAAGAATTTGATATGAAAAAAATTTTTGTAGTAACAGATAATAAATTTATTTTTAAAGAATTTAAACGAATTACAGCTATGAAAAACCTTCAAATTGAATACTTTTGTAGTCCAAAAAGTAGTATAACTTTTCAAAAAGAAATAGATGATAATTCAATAAAGCCTTTAATTTTAAATGAAAACATCGATTTTTTTATACATAATACATTTGACTTAGGTTTTTCGTGCCATTCAAAACAGTTGTTTCCTGCTGCTATCGTAAATAATATTCTTTGTATCAATATCCACCCTGGTTTAAATCCATATAACAGAGGATGGTATCCACAAGTATTTTCTATAATCAATGGATTGCCCGCAGGTGCAACAATTCATGTTATGGATGAAAAAATTGATCACGGTGATATTATAATCCAAAAAGAAATAAAAATAAATTCTTACGATAACTCATGGGATGTATATAATAGAATACAACTGAAGGAAATGGAACTTTTAGAAAAAGTATTTGATCATTTATTGGATAACAAGTTTCTAAGAATTAGCCCCGCATCGGAAGGGAATTATAATTCAATTCATGATTACAAAAATATATGCTCAATCGATTTGACTCAAAAAGTTACCATGAAAGAAGCAATTGATTTTTTAAGAGCCATGACGCATCCGCCTTATAAAAATGCGCATTTTTATGATGAAAATGGAAATAAAATATATATTTCTATTGAATTAGAACTAGCTAAATGATTTTACACCTTATTCACGATGACAAATTTATTGATGCCGCCTATAGAGCTTTCGAAGAAGCAAATTCAAACAAGAATGAATTTGTAATTATTGGTAAAAAACAACCCCTAAAATACATCAAAAAAACTCCAATTCGTTTCATCGAAAGAAGAGAATTTTGGAGTAAACCATTTCTTAAATCATTGCACAGTTATGATATGGTGGTGCTGCATTGGTTGGATGATGAAAAAATACAGTTGCTTGCGCGTGCAGATTTGTCGGTGAAGTTTGTATGGATTGGATGGGGTGGGGATTATTATGATCTTATCACAGGTGATAATACGAAATTATTAAAAGTTAATACTTTGACTTTGCACCATAAAAATCATATAAAATTGTCTAATATATCTTGGATGTCAAAGATCAAAAAACTGTTTAAAATGATTCTCTCTAAAAAAGTGGAAAAACAACATATCATCAATCGTATCAATTATTTTTCCCCAGTACTGTACGAAGATTATCAATTGCTTCAAAAATCTTTACCGAATTTTTTACCACACTACTTATCATGGAATTACGGGACTTTGGAAGATGATATGATTCGAGGTTTTGAAGATTCTGTCATATCAGGGAATAATATTTTAGTCGGAAATAGTGCAACATATGAAAATAACCATTTAGATATTTTTGTGAATCTTGTAAAAGTAAAGACTGAAGAGAATCAGATTATTGCTCCTCTCAGTTATGGTGACATGCATTATCGTGATGAAATTATTCACGCCGGAAAAAGAATTTTTAGTGAACATTTCATGCCGGTTACAGATTTCATGCCGATTGCTGATTACGTGAAAATATTAACTTCATGCTCGTTTGCCATTATGGGGCATTTGCGGCAGCAAGCAGTTGGAAATATTGTGATTATGATCTATTTAGGTGCTAAAGTTTTCTTGGACAAGCAAAACCCCGTTTATATTTTTTTCAAACAACAAAATGCATGGATATATGCTCTTGATGAGCTCGAGGGCGAATTTGGCTCGAAACTCAGCCCAAAACAAATCGAATACAATCGTACTATTTTAAGAGCACACTGGAGTAAAAAAGTTATTTTGAATAAAACAAAACAGCTCATCGAAACAGTTCAAAGAGGAAAAAATGCATAAAATTTCATATTTACAGAATAATTGGTTAATATTGAAAATAAACAATAAAATTACACAACAATGTTGCCATGACTACATCAAAGGTATCGTGTATGACCTCGGCTGTGGCGAACGTCCTTATGAGGTCGATATTCTTCAAAGAGCAGACCAATATATCGGTGTTGATTGGGGCTCTACACTGCATAATTTAAAAGCAGACATTGTATCAAACCTGAATAAGCCCTTACCTATAGATTCCGAAGTAGCTGATACCATAACCTCTTTTCAGGTCATGGAACATCTTTGTGAGCCTCAGATTATGTTGAATGAAGCCTATCGCATACTTAAAAAAGACGGTAATATTATTTTGACTGTACCATTTCAGTGGTGGGTACACGAAGCACCATACGACTATCTTCGCTATACGCCGTATGGTCTTAGATACATGTTTGAAAAAGCAGGATTTACCGATATAAAAATCACTCCAAATACAGGTTTTTTTGCTATGTGGATATTGAAAATGAATTATTTTAGCAGTCGTTTTATTCGAGGACCAAGACCAATCAGATGGGTTATAGAAGGTATTCTCATCCCTCTTTGGTATCTGTCACAATGCGCTGCACCATATCTTGACAAACTTGATTATCATCCAGATTTAGAAGCAGCAGGCTATACGGTCATAGCTAAAAAGGTGTAACAATTGAGTCTTAAACAAAAAACCTTAAACGGTATAAAATGGACAACATTTTCAGCCATTATTGTAACATTTTTACAGCTTACACAAATTGCAATACTTACACGATTTCTTGATCCATCAGCATTTGGGCTAATGGCAATAGTCATGGTCATTATTGGTTTTAGCCAAGCTTTTCTCGATATGGGGATCAGTAATGCCATTATACATAAGCAACATATCACTCATGAGCAATTAAGTACCCTTTATTGGGTCAATGTCATAGCAGGTATTTTACTTTTTTTCGTAGTATGTATTGCCGCTCCTTTTGCAGCTGCGTTTTATAAAGTGCCTGAACTCACAAATCTAATTATTTTACTCGGAGTTACTTTTCTAATTCAACCTTTTGGTCAACAGTTTATGGTGCTGTGGCAAAAAGAGATGCGATTTTCTGAGATGGCAAAAATCGATATTATCAACAAACTGGTCTCCTTCGCCGTTTCGGTTTGGCTCGCACATAAAGGTTACGGTGTGTACGCATTAGTATCGGGCACAATAGCAGGCACAATAGTACAAACAATACAATTTATACTGATGGGGCTTCGAGAATATCGCCCTTCATTTATATTTTTAACCAGTGAGATTAAAGAGTTTATAAGCTTTGGAGCCTACCAAATGAGTGAACGAACGATCAATTATTTTAACTATCAAATTGATACGATACTTGTCGGCAAGCTTCTAGGAATGGAAGCATTAGGAATATACAATATTGCTAAACAGTTGGTCATGCGTCCAGCTCAGGTATTTAATCCTATTATTACCAAGGTCACATTTCCCGCAATGTCAAAAGTCCAAAATGATTTACCTAAACTCAAAGAAGTTTATCTTAAAACTATTAATTATCTCTCCTCGGTCAATTTTCCCGTGTACGCATTTATCTTTGTATTTGCTCATGAGATCGTCTTATTGATGTTTGGTGTCAAATGGCTTGTATCTGTACCTATCATCCAAATTCTCACAATATGGGGAGCGTTGAGAAGCACAGGAAATCCAATAGGAAGTTTGTTGATGGCTAGAGGTAGGGCAGACCTTGGGTTTTGGTGGAATTTTTTGGTGTTTTTTTATGTTCCAATTGCTGTATGGATTGCCAGTCATTGGGGGCTGATGGGTATAGCAATCGGGCTTAATGTAATTATGTTTACCCTTATCTATCCAGCATGGTATTTTTTAACAAATCCTCTCTGTGGAGCAGGACTTATAGAATATCACTTACAAATACTTAAACCTGCACTTATAACTTTAATAGCTGGAACTTCAGCATATGAAACTATTCAGTGGATAGATGTTACAATTTTAAAATTTATTGTTGGTAGTGTAGTGGGTAGTAGCATTGTGCTCTTTTTAAGTCTTATATGGAATAAAGATTTTTTATTAATTTTAGTGGAATTAAAAAAATGAATGATGATTTAAATCCTCTTGTCTCTATTATCATACCCACGTTCAACCGATCAAGAACTATTGAATATTGTGTAACGTCCATTCTAAATCAAACTTATCAATCATTTGAAATTATTATTGTCGATGATTGTTCTACAGACGAAACATTAGATATTGTTAAAAATTTAAATGAACCAAAAATTATTTTCATTTCTTTAGAAAAAAATAGTGGTGCTCAAACTGCAAGAAATCAAGGGATTTTAGCAGCCAAGGGCGACTGGATTGCTTTTCAAGATTCAGACGATTTATGGGAACCTGATAAACTAGAAATTCAAATTCAAGAATTAAAAAAATATAATTGGAACAAATACCTCGTTATACATGGTGACTGCTGGTGCTCTGATGGTGTAGAAGGAAAAAAATGGCTTTGGAATGTTCCTCTTACTGAAGGATTATGTCATAAAGAGCTATTATATCATCCAGCTCCACTTTTTCCTACAATTCTAACATCAAAAACTGCACTATTAGAAATCAACCTATTGGATGTTTCTGTTCCTTCCTATCAAGAATGGGATACCACTATCAGATTATCTAAGTTATGTAAGTTTATTCATATAAATCATCCTTTATTTACCTATGTTTTTCATAATAACGAAACAATTTCAAAAAACAAAGTGAGAGATTTAGATGGATATTTTTATATAGTCAATAAATTTCAAGATGAAATGAAGTATGTTAATTCTTATAATCAGCATGTTATAAATTTAATTATTAAGTCTTTTGAATTTAAATTATTCGATTATACGTATCGTTTTATTCCATTATTAAGTGCAAATACTCTTATATTGTTCCTTGTAAACTTGGCATATAAATCAAAAATAAGTAATAGAATATTGATAAAAATACTAAAAAAGGTTTTACAATGCTCCAACAAGTATCTCATAAAAACAAGCTATTATCAATAATAATTCGAAAAAATTTCGAAAAAAATGGGATAGAATTTTTTACTCCAGATGATTTTTCACAGCAGTTGGCTTATATGAAGCGACCCAAAGATTATGTGATACCACCGCATGTACATAATGCTGTTGTGAGAGAGGTTCAATTTACTAAAGAGGTTCTTTTCATCAAAAGTGGGCGAGTACGTGTTGATTTTTATGATGATGAGAAGAATTATTTACAAAGCTCTATTTTAGAAACAGGCGATGTTGTGTTACTTGCTTATGGTGGACATGGGTTTGAGATGTTGGAAGAGAGTGAAATAATAGAAGTTAAACAAGGACCCTATGCTGGAGAAAATGATAAGATTAGATTTGAGCCAGTTGAAAAAAGTAAATTGGAGATTAAATAGTGATACCTGTAAATGAGCCGTTATTAAATGGCAATGAAAAAAAATATCTTAATGAATGTATAGATACAGGATGGATCAGTAGCGAGGGTCCTTTTATTAAAAAATTCGAAGAAGGTATGTCTCGTTATGTTGGTCGCCAATATGCGGTTGCTGTCACAAATGGAACAGCAGCACTTGAATTAGCTGTTGAAGCCTTAGCTATTGGAAAAGGTGATGAAGTTATCCTTCCTAGCTTTACGATTATTTCTTGTGCTCAGGCTATTGTAAAAGTTGGTGCTAACCCTGTACTTGTGGATAGTGAGTATGATACTTTCAATATGAAAGTAGAAGATATTGAAGCTAAAATTACTTCAAAAACAAAAGCTATTATCGTAGTTCATATCTATGGGTTACCTGTAGATATGGAGCCAATTTTAGAATTAGCAAAAAAATACAACCTTAAGATTATAGAAGATGCTGCTGAAATGCATGGGCAAACTTACAATGGTAAAATGTGTGGAAGCTTTGGTGATATCAGTATATTTAGTTTTTATCCTAATAAGCACATTACAACGGGTGAGGGTGGAATGGTACTTATGGATGATGAAAAGTTATATGAACGATGTAAATCACTTAGGAACCTGTGCTTTTCTGCTGATGGTAATAAGCGTTTTATCCATGAAGAGCTTGGTTGGAATCTTCGAATGACAAATATTCAAGCAGCCCTTGGTGTCGCTCAGCTTGAACGAGTACAAGAATTTATAGCCAAGAAAAGATGGATAGGAGCAATGTATCAAGAATTACTTAGTGATATAGAGGTAATCAATTTACCACTCCACAAAAAAGCATTTGCAAAAAATATTTATTGGGTATTCGCAATAACTCTGAAAGATAAATACTCTAAAGATGCAAAAGAAGTTATGAGAGAACTCAGCGTAAAGGGAGTTGGAACAAGACCATTTTTCTATCCAATGCACCAACAACCAGTGTTTAATAAAATGGGTTTATTTAGAGATGAAAAATATCCTAATGCCACTAAACTTTATGAAAGAGGCTTTTACATACCAAGTGGATTGGCTCTTACGGAAGATCAAAGTAGAGAAGTATCAAAGATAATGCATGAGGTTTTAAGATGAACCAATTTGGAGATTTATATTCACAATATTATGACTTACTTTACAGTGATAAAGATTATGTAAAAGAAGTCGAATATGTGGACAAATTAATACGATCAAATACACGTAATGCACAAACTTTATTAGATATGGGATGTGGTACTGGTAAACATGGCGTACTTCTTTGTGATAAAGGGTATATCGTTCATGGTATAGATTTAAGCGAAGATATGCTGAAGATCGCTGAAACAAGGCGAAAAGGTAAAGAAAATAGTCTTAGTTTTAGTCATAGTCATATTTCAAATTTGAAGCTTGATAAAAAGTTTGATGTGGTGGTTTCTTTATTTCATGTCATGAGTTATCAAAATTCAAATGAAGAGCTAACAAAGGCTTTTGAAGTTGCAAAAAAACACCTTAATGATGGGGGTATCTTTATATTTGATTTTTGGTATGGGCCAGCCGTTTTAACGGATTTACCAACAATACGGGTGAAAAGGCTAGAAAATCAAAATATAAACGTCACAAGGATAGCTGAGCCAGTACTTCATGCACAAGAAAATATTGTAGATGTGAATTATGATGTATTTATAGGAAATAAAAATTCAAAAGATGTTGTAGAAAAAAAAGAACTCCACAAAATGCGATATTTTTTTGATACGGAATTAGAAATGGTATGTGCAGAAGTTGGTTTTACAATTGAACATAAGTACGAATGGCTAAGCGACAAAAGTCCTAAATTCAGCAGTTGGAATGTAGTGTGGGTAATTAGAAAATGAAAATAGGCGTAGTTTTTGATGGTGAGTTACAGGGTGGTGGGGGGTATCAAACTCAGCTCTCTACAATTGTAGAATTAAAAAAACTAAATCAATATAAGATTAATGCAGTTGTTTTTTCTATTGAGAATAAAATACTTTTAGAAGAATTTGGAATAGAGACTATTCTAATTAAAAAAGCTTTTTTTGGTAAATTATTTTGCTTCATTAGTCGCCAAGAGTGGTTTTATAGATTTTCTTCGCGCTTGAAATTAAAAACATCATTTGAACAAGAATTAGAACGAAATAATATTGATTTGATTTATTTTTTATCTCCATCTACATTATCTCTTGACTTGGTTGCGATGAACTATGTTATTACGGTATGGGATTTATGCCATAGGGATACTCCTGAATTTCCAGAAGTGAATAATTACCGAGAATTTGAAAATAGAGAATTATTGTATACAAAAAGTTTAAAAAAAGCTGTAGCTATTTTAGTAGATAGTCAGCTCGGTAAAGATAATGTTGTGAAAAGATATGGCATTGATGAGCACAGGGTTTATGTAGCTCCTTTTTTACCATCTATTAATTCAATAGAAACAGAATATATAAATATTAAACAAAAATATCAAATACAAAATGATTATATATATTACCCTGCGCAATTTTGGTCTCATAAAAACCATGTATACATTATTGACGCGTTAGTTCTTTTAAAAGCACGAGGAGTCATTTTAACTGCTATTTTTAGTGGTTCAAATAAAGGGAATCTAGAGTATATATTATTGTATGCTAAATCTCAAGGAGTTGAAGATTTTGTCAAGTATATTGGTTTTGCACCAAATAAAGAGATATATCATTTGTATAAGCAATCATTAGCTTTAGTTATGCCAAGTTATTTTGGACCAACAAATATTCCCCCTTTAGAAGCTTTTGCTATTGGTACTCCCGTGATATATTCAGATTTAGAAGGGTTACGTGATCAAGTAAGGAATGGAGCATTACTATGTGACTTAAAAAATCCAGATAGTTTAGCCAAACATTTATTTGAATTAATAAACTTCGAAGATATTAAAAATCAAATGATTTTTAACGGTAATCAGAGATTATGTGAGCTACAAAAAATAAACATTATTGAAATACTAAATGAAATATTCGATAATTTTAAAATAAAATTGAAATGTTGGAAATATGAGATATGAAGGCATGGTATAAAAATTATGACAAAAGAAGCAATTAAACTAGGGACTAACATGAATAATAAATTTAAACATATAGATATTGCAAGCTATGAAAGTAATTTTTTACATAATCAAAAAAATATAAAATGTATTATTTGTCAATTATAACAGTTTCTTTCAATGACAAAAAAGCTTTGATCAGAACTATGAATTCTATTCTGCCAATACTAAGTAATTGTGAATGGATTATTTTGTGGATGCAGACTCCCAAGATGGCACAAAAGAGCTTTCGAAAAATTTACCAAAGCAAAAGAATATTAAATGGATTAGTGAAAATGATAATGAACAACTTTACGTGAATAAGATAATTAATATTTTTAACTTCTAAGGATTATTTTAATGATGGTTGATGCAATGCAAGAGAATGTGCAATTTATGTTTCCTACTGATGGGCTCTATCAAAGAGAAGGTGGATTAAGAACTAAAGGTAGTTTAAAAAAAACTCAAGAAAATGAACCACTTGTCTCAATTATTACAGTAGTATACAATGGGGAAAAGTATCTTGAAGAAACCATACAAAGTATTGTGAATCAAACTTATGTAAATATGGAATATATCATTATTGATGGTGGCTCTACGGATGGGACATTGGATATTATCAAAAAATATGAAGATAAAATTGATTATTGGGTAAGTGAAAAAGATCATGGAATTAGTGATGCTTTTAATAAAGGCATACAGTATGCGCATGGGGAAATAGTTGGGTTAATTAATTCAGATGATTGGTATGATGTTAATGCTATTTCTTCTGCTGCAGAGGTTTTTTTAAGTGATTCAAGTATAAAAGTTGTGTGTGGAAGTATGAACCTTTATACAGGAAAAAAGTATCGTATTTTATATTCCAAACCAAAATTATTATGGTTTGGAATGATGGTTGTTCATCCGTCAACTTTTGTTAAAATGGAGATTTATCATTCTTATGGGCTTTTTGATACAACTTTGAAATATGCAATGGATTATGACTTTTTTTTAAGGCTTTATGTATCGTCTGTAAAATTTTATGTGTATAACGGCATGCCTTTGTCAAATATGCGTTCAGGTGGCACGGCAAATAGTAATCGCATCGAGGCATATAATGAGGTGATAGCTATTGCTAAACAATATAATTTTTATTTAGTAATTTATTGTATGTATTCTCTTAGAAAAATAGTGTGGAAGTTGAAATTATTTATCCTATCCTTATTTTGTAAAGAAAAAAAATGCTAAATATTATTATAGGTAAAAATAGTAATTTATCATGCATGTTAAGTAAAAAATTAGAAAATGTAATTTTAATTTCTTCCAAAAATATTTCAGACAGTATTGGCATATTGGCACCATATCAAGAAAAAGAAGTGAATATTATTTTTAATAATTTTCAAACAGCCACCAAGTTAGGAGATGTCGGCGAGCCTGAAAGTTATGTAGAATATTCGATTGGAACTACATCAAAAGTTTTGCAATATATACAAAAAAATAATTTTAAAATAAATAAAATAATATATACAAGTAGTAGTTCAGTTTATGGAAATAATATTTTATGTAAAGAGAGTGATGAACTAAAACCACTAAGCCTTCATGCTGCTTTAAAAGTTGCCAATGAAAAGTTGATTACACAATATTGTTTAGAAGATGGGATTGATTGTAGCATTACACGAATTTTCAATATGTATGGCGGAGATGACCATTTTTCTGTCATTTCAAAGCTTTTGCAATGTTGTAATAGTGGAGAAATATTCACTGTTGCAAATCACGGAAGTGCCATTCGAGATTTTATTAATATTAAAGATGTGGTTGCAATTTATGCCCAACTCCTTCAGGTCAAAAATGTACCGATTATAAATCTTGGTACAGGAGAAGGCGTTTCCATCAAAAATATTATTGATTTTTTAAAAATTCACCGTATTGATTTAAATACAAAAAATATTTCAAAAGAAGAGATCAAAATGTCAACAGCTGACAATAGTTTGTTGATGCAAAAGTTAGATCAAACTTCATTTATTCGAGTAGAAGAGTATCTTTTGGAGCAATTACACCAGTGAAAAAACTCATTATTCTTGTAACCGTTCCTGTTGTATTGGAAACTTGGCTTAAAGGGCAAGCAAAGTATTTATCGCATTATTATGATGTTGAGATCATAACGTCGTATGCCCATAGCACCAAGACCATAGAATCATATGAAAATGTTCCAGTACGACACATTGAATTTAATCGAAAAATTAATCTTTTTAAGGATTTAAAAGTTCTCATCAAACTTTTGATTTATTTTTATCAAACTAAACCAGATATTGTTTATACTCTAACACCTAAAGCGGGTCTTTTGGGGATGTTGGCTTCTTGGCTATATCGTGTTCCTCTTCGCGTGCATAATGTTGTAGGATTGCCATTGATGGAAGCAACAGGAACACGAAAAATGATTCTTGAGGTAACGGAACGCATCACGTATTTGTGTGCAACACACGTGTATGCAAATAGCTTTAACCTCAAAAACTATATGCAAAAACACCTTACATGTAAAGATGTAAACGTCATTGCACAAGGATCTGTCAATGGTGTGGATGTTGACTGGTTTTGTGATACCGTTGGTTTTGAAACAAAACAAAATTTAAGAAAACAACTTGATATTAAAAATGGAGATTTTGTTATTACCTTTGTTGGAAGAATCGTTAAAGACAAAGGGATGAATGAGTTAATATCGGTTTTTAATACTTTATCACACTCCCACAAGCATCTTAAGCTTTTATTAATTGGAGATTTGGAAGAAGAGTTAGATCCTATTAGTGAACAAAGTAAAGAGATTATGTATCAACACAAACAGATCGCCCATGTAGAATTTCAGCAGGACATTAGAGTGTTATTATCCATCACGGATTTATTTGTACTCCCCAGCTATCGCGAGGGGCTGCCGAATGTTTTGATAGAAGCAGGAAGTTACGGCATCCCTCTTTTAGCAACCAATATCAATGGTTGCAATGAAGTTATTATTCATGAAAAAAATGGTTTATTAATTGATCCCAAAAATGAGATAGCTTTACAAAATGGAATTGAAAAGTTTTTGACAGAGAAGGACTTTTACCAAAAAGTAAAAAAGAGTGTACGAGAGAGCATTGTCAGCCGTTATGCACAGCATTATTTTTGGGATGCATTAAAGGAAGAATTTACAAAACTCGAGAAAGAGATCCATTTATGAAAATTTTGTTAACAGGTGCACGCAGTTTCATTGGGAGTTATTTTCAAAAGCATTATGTTCAAAAGTATACTTTTCAGCTCTTTTCATTTTTAAATGATGATTTGAAAACTTTACATGTAAAGGATGTGGATGTTGTTCTTCATCTTTCCGCTTTGGTTCATCAACCCAATGCGAGTAAGGAAACTTTCGAACAAGTAAATGTACAAAATACAATTGATCTGGCGATGAAAGCTAAGGTGAATGGAGTTAAACATTTTATATTGATGAGTACGATTGCAGTTTATGGCGAAAAGTATTCTTCGGTTAATGAAAATCTTACATGTAAACCAGTTGGGTTTTATGGGGAAAGTAAATTAAAAGCTGAGTTGGCACTTCAAGAGCTTCAAGATGAGAATTTTATTGTTTCGATTATTCGCCCTCCTATGGTTTATGAGAAAGATGCTCCAGGAAATATCAAAAGCCTTATAAAGCTCATTAAAGCAGTCCCCATTTTACCATTCGCCAATATAAGGAATAGAAGAAGTTTCGTTTTTGTAGGAAATCTTTGTGCTTTGGTAGATAAAGTCATTGAAACTAAGAAAAGTGGTATTTTTTTAGCCTCTGATGATGTACCTTTATCAACGACTAAATTGATAGAACTCATTGCTTTGGGGATGAATAAAAAAATCTATCTAGTCAGATTGCCATTTTTCGCAGAATTGTTACAGTGGATGAAGCCCTCTATTTATAAACGGCTTTACGAAAATTTGGAAGTAGATAATACCTTAACGAAGAGAGTGCTTGAGTTCCAAAATCCTTATACAACTGATGAAGGGATGCGACTAATGTTGCATGGGGAAAAGTCATGATCTATCTTTTGCTATTTTCAATTTCACTTGTCTTGACATTTTTGATCAAACAAATTGCACTTAACAAATCTTTTCTAGCTCAAGTGACTGAGCGCAGTTCTCACACAGCACCAACACCACATGGTGGTGGGATCGCTATTGCTATGACATGGTTTATGGGACTCATTTATCTTTTTACATGTAAAGAAATTGAAGCGTCTTTATTTTATGCGCTCATGTGTGGCAGTGTGCTTGCTTTGGTCAGTTACGTTGATGATTTGTATGAATTATCGCCTCGCCTAAGGCTATTGGTACAAGCGTTCGTCAGTACTGTAGGGCTTTATGCACTTGGCGGACTTGAGCGAATTGATTTTGGGTTTTGGGTACTTGAAAATCCATTGGTGACCAATGTGTTGGCGTTTTTAGGCATCATGTGGTTTATCAACCTCTATAATTTTTTAGACGGCATTGATGGCTACGCTGGAAGTGAAGCCATCTTTTTAGCGTTGGCTGGATGGCTTTTGTTTGGAGGCGATCATTTCTTAGTTTTAGTGGCTTCCGTCGCTGGATTTTTGGTTTGGAACTGGCATAGGGCTAAAATTTTTATGGGTGATGTGGGCAGTACACTTTTGGGCTATACGGTTGCTATCTTTGCCCTTTATTATCAAAACCATGGGGTATCTCTTTTTGTTTGGATTATCCTTTTTGGGCTTTTTTGGTTTGATGCAACGCTCACATTGATTCGTCGTTACAAAAACCGTGAAAAACTCTCACAAGCACACCGTAAACATGCGTATCAACGCTTAGTGCAAAGTGGCCTTGCTCATGATTGCGTTGTCTTTTATGCACTGGGAATTAATCTTGTTTTAGTGATTTTAGGGTATAGTGCGTTCATTCAACCAAGTAACGTAATGGGGTATTTGATGGTAGCAGTTTTAGTGCTTTATAGTGCTATGAAAATTGTGGACAAACGAAAGAAGTTTGAATAATGTTTTTAGCTCTTGATAAACGCATTTTAAATATTTTAGTGATTATTTCCTTGACGTGTGTGACCTTTACATGGACATTTTGGATCTTTCACAATCCGATTCAATGGAATGTTATTGCTGTTGTAATTTGCATTCGTGTCGCTGCTTCGATCCTTCTTTTTAAAGATTATTCACTTTCCTGGTCTAAAGTAACACAAAAAACTTTTTTGCTTAAAAGCCTTGTTTATATTGCTGCCTTTTGTGTTTATGCACCCATCTTTTATACGAATGTACGATTAGCGTTGATGCTGTCTGAACTTTTTTTGTATCTCTTTTTGATTACATGTGTCATGTACCTTTATTACTTTTGGGTCAATCATAGTCGTACGTCTAAAGATAAAACATTGATTATTTATGGTGCAGGAAAATCGGGTTTAAAACTTGAAGAAGAGTACCGCAACACATCGTATAAAATGCGTTATTTTGTAGATGACGATAAACAGCTTCAAAAAAGAAGTATTGATAGTGTTCGCATTATTTCCAAAGATGAGTTAAAAGAAAAACTGGGTGAAAACAAATATGATCTTCTTTTGATCGCTATGCCCTCAGTGTCTCCTAAAACGATTAATACAATTTACGAAGAGCTCAAGCCATATTTTCACGAGATTAAAATCTTGCCTTCTTTGGATTTGATTCTCTCGGATACATTTTTATCGCATCAACTTAAAGAAATTACTGTTGAAGACCTTTTAGCTAGGCATCCTAAAGATCTTGACAAAGTAAAAATTTCGCAGTTTATTCACGATAAGACAATTATGATCACGGGGGCAGGGGGGAGTATTGGCAGTGAGATTGTTCGCCAATGCCTTAAATATGGAGCTAAAAAACTTATTTTGATTGACCATAGCGAATTCAATCTGTACCAACTGATGGAAGAGTTACACAGTGATAAACTAGTCCCAATTATGCAAAGTGTGCTCAATACATCTTTGATGGACAAAGCTTTGTCCACGTATAAGCCTGAGATTGTTGTGCATGCCGCAGCGTATAAACATGTTCCGTTGGTTGAGTCCAATGTGGAAGAGGGCATATTAAATAATGTTTTAGGAACGAAAATTTGTATCGACCTCTCCATCAAGCATGGTGTTGAAAAATTCATTTTGATTTCAACCGATAAAGCAGTGCGCCCAACGAATGTAATGGGGACGACGAAGCGTATTTGTGAACTGTACGCTCAAAATGTGGATGCGAAAGAAACGCACATCGTAGCGGTTCGCTTTGGCAATGTCCTTGGCAGTAGCGGTTCAGTCATACCAAAATTTAAAGCGCAAATCGAAAAAGGGGCCCCCATTACGGTAACACATCCTGAGATTACGCGCTATTTTATGCTGATTCCTGAAGCGTGTGAGTTGGTACTTCAAACAGGCGCCATTGGTGAGAATGGGGAGCTGTTTATTTTGGATATGGGAGATCCCGTCAAAATTTTGGATTTAGCTCAAAAAATGATTGATCTTTCAGGTAAACAAGAGATTGAAATTAAATTTACAGGGCTCCGTCCAGGCGAAAAACTTTATGAAGAATTGCTTATTCATGAGAGCGATAAAAAGACAGCGTATGAGTCCATTATGGTGACCAATAAAACGCCGTATGCGATTGATAAACTGTGTGCTGATATTGAAGAACTTTTTACATGTAATGATAAAATAGCAAAACTAAAAGAAATAGTCCCTGAGTTTACACATAACATTTAGTAAGGCTGTTTATGAATCAATATTTAAGCGATAAAAAACGTGTGTATGCCATTATAGGCTTGATTGTACTTGCTTTTTTGTTTAGTTTTGTTGTGCGTTTGATTTGGGCCTATCAATTTAGTGACTATGAGAATTTTAAATTCGCTGGGCAGTTTATGATTAACACCAACGATGGCTATTATTGGGCGGAGGGGGCGAGAGATCTGCTGAGGGGTATTTATACAAAACATAATCTCTCTCCTATTTCAGAAGCAACGCCTTGGCTTACGTATGTGGCTGTAAAGATACTGCCTTTTTCGTTGGAAACGATCATCTTTTATATGCCTGCCGTACTGGGGTCTCTCATTGTGATCCCTATTATTTTGATTGCACATAATTTTAAAATGATAGAGATGGGTTTTTTAGCAGCGCTTCTTGCATCCATTGCGGTCAGTTATTACAATCGAACGATGATTGGTTATTACGATACCGATATGCTAAATATAGTCTTTCCTACGTTTCTGTTATGGTCGCTGATCTTAGCATTGCGTACCAAAGAAGAAAAATATCTTTTATTAACAGCGTTGGAGATTATTGCTTATCGCTGGTGGTATCCTCAAAGCTATTCACTTGAGTTTGCTTATTTTGGTTTGATTTTGATATACGCAGGTTTATTGGATCGCAAAAATATTTTTAATTTTAAGTTGCTCAGCATTATGCTTTTTGCAATGATGGGACTACCTAGTCTTATCCGTTTGGTGAGTGTTATTGGTATTTATGTTGTCTTTAAAAAACTCAAGGTACAAAAATATGTTTGGTATGTCTTGGCTATTGGTATCCTACTATTTTTTATCACAGGTGGGTTATCGCCAATTTTAGGACAACTTAAAGGATATGTATTTAAAGATGCAATCGAAATAAGCTCTGAAAACTTATCGCTTCACTTTTTCTCTGTCATGCAAACGATTCGTGAAGCAGGACAAATTCCTTTTAGCGTTTTTGCTGAACGTATTAGTGGGCATACGATTACCTTTATCGCTTCTATTGTGGGATGTGCTCTTCTCATGTGGCAATACCGTGTGATGTTATTAGGTCTTCCACTCCTTGGATTAGGTTTTTTAGCGCTTTGGGGAGGACTTCGTTTTACGATTTATGCCGTGCCAGTCTGTGCGTTAGGAACATCGTATCTGCTCTTCACTTGTGCTCAGTATATTACCAATGCTTTTACAAATCAAAAAGTCGGAAGCCTTGTTAAATCAAGCTTTGTGGTGCTTGCTAGTTTAGGTGTTTTGTATCCAAATCTTTTACATGTAATTGATTATCGTGTTCCAACGGTCTTTACAAAAGCGGAGGTCGAAGAACTTATCCAATTAAAAAAGATTGCAGGAAGGGAAGATTATATTGTTTCGTGGTGGGATTATGGCTATCCAATTCGTTATTACAGTGATGTGAAGACATTAATAGATGGAGCAAAACACAATGGCGATGTGAATTTTCCTGTGAGTTATATGCTGACTCATGATGAAGAGAGTGCTGCACGTTTAGCTAGGTTGGAAGTCGAATACACTGAAAAAGCCTTTATTGAAGCAGAAAAAAATGAGACAAAACCAAGTAAAGAGCAGAGCAAAATTATTAACAATACCGCACAAATGACGTTAGATTATGGCTTTCACGATGCCAATGATTTTTTGGCTGCTTTGCAAACACCTCTTACTTTACCGGCTAAAACGCGGGATATCTATTTTTATTTACCGTTTCGTATGATGAGTATTTTTCCAACTGTTGCACAATTTAGCAATATTGATTTGATGAACGGCAATACGATACGCCAACCATTTTTCTTTCAAGCAACTCGTTTTCAAGACAGTGCAAAAACACTTAATTTTGGCAGTGGCATTGTGCTTGATAAAGAAAAAGGGATGCTCAAAATTGGTATGGATGATGTGCCTGTGAAGCATTTTATACAAACAACGTATGATGCCAACAAAAAACTCGTGAAAAATCAACAAATCATTCATCAAGACGGCATGGTTAATATTATTTATATGCAACCGTACAATACCTTTTTATTGCTTGATACGGCGATGTTCAATTCATCTTATATACAGCTTTTTGTTTTAGAAAATTATGATGAGCGCTTTTTTGAGCCGATTATTTTAGAACCATACGCTAAAATATATCGTCTTAAAATTTAGTTACAATTAGAAAAAACAAAAGGTAGAAAATATGATTATTCGAGAAATTCAGCAGTTTGCTGAAGTACGAACACGGGCAAGAGCCTATTTGTGCTATCTCTTTACCCGTAATATCCCCAATCGTATGCCTGCCCCTAATTTGGATGTGATTACAGCCAGTTTAGATAAGATTGTGCATGAGGTAGAAGATTTTGAGGCACTTTATCTCCTTGATCATACGGGGGAACAAGTGATTAATAATATCACGGATGACCCTCATAAAAAAGGCGGTTTAGGTCAAAATCGTAGTGGAAAATCCTATTATTACCGAGCGGTACGCGAAAAGCGTTGTGTGTTAAGTGACCCTTATCCTTCTACTCTGACCAATGATTTAACGGTTACGGCTTCTTATCCTATTTATGATGACCAAGGTGCGTTAAAGTTTATTGCCTGCATTGATGTCTCTTTAGAGCATATTTTAAAAATTGCACATCCTTCTTCATTGCAATCAGGTTTTGGAAAAACGTCACAGCTTATTTATACACTTTTTTCAGCGTCCTTGTTGGCTGTTGCACTTTTATTGCTGTTTAATGGCATGCGTAGTCTTTTTATGCATGGATTGGCGTTTGAACTTTTAGATATTAAAGCCATGTTTGAATCCACGATTTTAATTACATTGGCACTTGCCATCTTTGATTTAGTGAAAACCATTTTTGAAGAAGAAGTACTGGGGCGTAATGAAAAAGATGAAACATCGGGAATGCATAAAACAATGGTGCGTTTTTTAGGTTCTATTATTATTGCATTGGCGATTGAAGCATTGATGCTGGTCTTTAAATTCGCTATTATTGATGCTTCGCACATTGTGAATGCTGTTTATTTGATTTGTGGTGTTGCATTATTGTTATTTGGCTTGGCGTTTTATGTCAAATCTGTAGGACAAAAGAGAGATTTATGATTGGTTTAATTGATTATAATATGGGAAACTTACGTAGCGTTACCAATGCATTTGAAAAGCTTGGGCGAAGCATCGAAATTGTCAAAGAGGCAGACGCTGTGGATAAGTACGATAAGATTATCCTCCCTGGTGTGGGCGCCTTTAAAGATGCGATGACGTGTTTAGAAGAACGCAATATGGATAAAGCCATCAAAGCGTTTGTGGATTCTGGAAAACCGCTTTTAGGTATTTGTCTTGGCATGCAATTGCTCTTTGAGAGCAGCGTTGAATTTGGAAATACGCAAGGGCTAGGTTTGATTGAAGGTCAAGTGATTAAATTTGACACGTCTCGTTTTCAAACACGGTTGAAAGTACCGCATATGGGATGGAATGAATTACATGTAAAAAAAGAGACGCCACTTTTTAAAGGAATGCCATCTTCTTTTTACCTCTATTTCGTGCATAGTTTTCATGTGCAGTGCGATGATCGCTATGTGATTGGTTCAACAACGTATGGGTATGAATTTCCAAGTGCGGTACAAAAAAACAATGTGTATGGTTTTCAACCACACCCTGAAAAATCACATGCAAATGGATTAACAATTTTAAAGAATTTTGTGGAGTTATAATGGATATTTTACCAGCAATTGATCTTAAAGACGGCAAAGCTGTACGCCTTAGCAAAGGACTGATGGAGAGTGCAAAAATTTATTCCAATGAGCCTTGGGAAGTGGCAAAAACATTTCAAGAGATGGGTTCATCGTGGGTACATTTAGTGGATTTAAACGGGGCATTTGCAGGTGAACCAAAGAATTTAGAGCAGATTCAAAAGATCCGTAAAAAATGCAATTTAAAGCTTGAACTAGGTGGCGGCATCAGGGATGAAGAGACAATTCGCCGCTATGTGGATTTGGGAATTGACCGTGTTATTTTAGGCTCGATTGCACTTAAAAACCCTGCCTTTGTCAAAGAAATGTGTCAAAAATACCGTGTGGTTGTTGGTATTGATGCCATTGATGGTTATGTCGCTGTTGAGGGATGGGCAGAAAAATCTACGATGAAAGCTACTGATTTAGCAAAAGAGTTTGCTAATGCGGGGGTGGAAGCAATTATTTGTACTGATGTAGGACGTGATGGAATGCTCAGTGGCGTGAACGTGGATTTTACCCTTGCAATTGCTGAAGCATCAGGTATTGCTACAATTGCGAGTGGAGGCGTTAAAAATTTGGACGATATAGTTGCATTAAAAGCGTGTCAAAAAGTTGCTGGCGTCATTGTCGGCAAAGCATTTTATGAAGGTACGTTAGATTTACATGAAGCCTTTGCACTTTGTCGCTAAAAGAGTGCTTTAAACTAAGTTCAAACTAAAGTTCGTTAGAATTGAACACTATAACCTAAGATAAAGGAGTGACATTGAAGCTGCTTGTAGTAGATGATAGCTCAACAATGCGCCGTATTATAAAAAACACATTACAGAGATTGGGTTTTAATGACGTATTAGAAGCAGAACATGGTGTTGAAGCATGGCAAATTATGGAGCGAACACCGGATATTAATGTACTTATTACAGACTGGAACATGCCTGAAATGAATGGACTTGACTTGGTTCGTAAAGTAAGAGCCGAGAAGCGTTATGATGGCATGCCAATCATTATGGTTACAACAGAAGGTGGAAAAGCTGAAGTTATTACAGCTCTTAAAGCAGGTGTGAATAACTATATCGTTAAGCCTTTTACGCCACAAGTTTTAAAAGAAAAACTCGAGGATGTTTTAGGTTAATTTGAATGAAGCAAACCTATAACGAACTGCATCTCACCCCTAGTAGCGAATACTCACTTTTTATTGATTGTCTGATGAGCCTCAGCGATGAGGCCATTGAAGAAAAAGATGGCACCATCATTCTTCGAAGCGAAGATGACCTTGACATGATTCAATTTGGTATGGAAACTTTCGCAAAAGAACTTGCGACAGCGCTTGGCAAAAAAATTGATCTTGTTTCTGCCTTGTATGTAAAAGAAAATGAGGACTGGATATCGCAATATCGCAACTCCGTGCAGCCTTTACATGTAAAAGAGCTGTATATCCATCCTAGTTGGCTTGAAGATGATGCTTCAAAAATAAATATTATTATTGATCCGGCACTTGCGTTTGGATCAGGCCATCATGAAACAACATACGGATGTTTACTTCTTTTACAAAAATATGTACACAAAGATGTTGCATTGCTTGATGTTGGATGTGGCAGTGGTATTTTATCCATTGCCGCACGTAAATTGGGTGCCGTTGTTGATTTGTGTGATACAGATGAGCAAGCAACGAGTAGTGCTGCAGAAAATTTTAAATTAAACCATGAAGATTTTCATCGTATCTGGACAGGCTCCGTGCAAAAACGTACGCAAGAGTACGATATTGTGGTTGCAAACATCATTGCAGATGTCCTGATTATGCTTGCAAAAGACTTGCAAAGTGCAGTTAAAAAAGATGGCTTGTTAATTTTATCGGGTATTTTAGATAAATATGTTGAGAAAGTTGAACAAAAATTTTCTTCCATGAAATGTATGGAAAAATACCAAAAAGATGAGTGGTTTACACTCGTGTTACAAAGGAACTAAATGAATCCGAATCAAAATAAAGATAACAAAAACGACAAAAAAAATAGCTTTTTTAACCAAAATCCTCTTTTGATGTTTGCTATTTTCTCGATCATCGTTATTTTACTTTTTAAAAATTTTACATCCGTCTCCGATAATGGAATGGCGGCAAACTTTAGCGTTCAAAACAGTGCAACAAAAAATATTAGCTATTATGAACTGAAAGAACTTATCAAAAAAAATCAGATTAGCTATGTTGCAATCGGACAGACTACCATCAAAGCATTTTCTAATGAAGGCGCTCAAAAAACAGTTTATATTGTCAAAAAAGTTGGCGAAGATAGCACGTTTATCCCTTTAATGGATGAGAAAAAAGTGGGGTATGGTGGTTATAACGAATCAAACATCTTTACAGAAATTCTTTTTTCATGGGTCTTGCCCGTGTTTGTCTTTTTTGGCATTTGGATGTTTTTGGCCAATAAAATGCAAAAAAATATGGGTGGCGGAATCCTTGGAATGGGAAGCAGTAAAAAGCTTGTCAATTCTGAAAAACCAAAAGTTAAATTTGAAGATGTTGCAGGTGTTGAAGAGGCAAAAGAAGAGGTCAAAGAGATTGTTGATTTTCTTAAATTTCCAGACCGTTATATGAATTTAGGAGCAAAAATTCCTAAAGGTGTTCTTTTAGTAGGCCCTCCAGGTACGGGTAAAACATTATTAGCAAAAGCTGTTGCGGGAGAGGCAAGTGTCCCTTTCTTCTCTGTCTCTGGATCAAGTTTTATTGAAATGTTTGTAGGCGTTGGCGCAAGTCGTGTCCGTGATTTGTTTGAAAATGCTAAAAAAGAAGCACCCGCGATTGTCTTTATTGATGAGATTGATGCTATTGGTAAAAGCAGAGCCGCGAGTGGTATGATGGGCGGCAATGATGAACGAGAACAAACGCTCAATCAACTTCTTGCTGAAATGGATGGTTTTAGTTCTGATAAATCACCCGTTATTGTCCTAGCGGCAACCAATCGACCAGAAGTCTTGGATGCTGCACTTTTACGACCAGGTCGTTTTGACAGACAAGTGTTAGTTGATAAACCTGATTTTCAAGGAAGAAAAGACATTTTAAAAGTGCACAGTGTGGATATTAAAATGGGTAAAGACATCAATCTTGAGGAGATCGCGCGTTTGACCGCAGGTCTTGCTGGAGCTGATCTTGCTAATATTATCAATGAAGCAGCCCTATTGGGTGGCCGTAAAAACAAAGCGTATGTTGAACAAATTGATTTAGTAGAAGCTGTTGAAAGAGCCATTGCTGGGCTTGAAAAGAAAAGCAGACGTATTAATCCGGAAGAAAAACGTATTGTTGCGTATCATGAAAGTGGTCATGCACTGATCGCTGAAACTACAAAAGGCGCTAAAAAAGTCTCAAAAGTATCTATTATTCCAAGAGGCTTAGCCGCACTTGGTTATACGTTAAATACCCCTGAAGAAAATAAATTCTTGATGCAAAAACATGAACTGATTGCAGAAGTAGATGTTCTTTTGGGAGGACGAGCTGCAGAAGAAGTTTTCTTAGGTGAAATTTCAACCGGTGCTGGTAACGATTTAGAACGAGCTACGGATATTGTCAAAGCGATGGTAAGCATATATGGTATGAGTGATGTCGCTGGACTTATGGTTTTAGAAAAACAACGCAATACCTTTTTAAATGGCGGAACAACCAAAGACTACAGTGATAAAATGGCTGAAAATCTTGATGAGCATATTAAAAAAACGCTCCAAGAGCGTTATGTGATTGTCAAAGAGCGCTTAGAAGAGTACCGTGAATGTATCGAACGTATTGTCGCTAAATTAGGTGAATTTGAAACCATTGATGGCGAACAGTTGCGCGAAGTGATTGTTGCTTTTGAAGAAGAATTTAATATCCCTTCAAAGCTTAAACATGTCACTCCATCCAATAAAATTCCACACGAGCAACCTAACAGTGATGCGTAATTCGTACACAACAACACAAATTATTGCGAAAGAGGGCTGGAACAGAATCGTTCTAGCCTTTATGGTTTTTTTGCTCTCTTACGCACTTTCATTTTTTTCATGGTTATTCTTTGCAATTTTTCTTGGAATGCTTTATGGGTACCGCAACCCAGAACGTATTGCTGAAGAAGACGATGCGCGATGTATTATTGCGCCGCTGGATGGAAAAATCACCAATATTTCGAAAATTAGTCTAAGCGATGGGAGCGATGTTCTTCGTATCGTTATTCGAAAATCATTTTGGGATGTAGGCATCTTAAGGGCACCTATTGGTATGGAAGTTACAGATGTTAAAAATCGTTTTGGTTTTTTTATGGACTCATCATCCACTCTTTTTGATACCTTGTGCGAACGAAAAACATTGACATGTAAAACAGCATTTTCTCCGTTGAAGATAGTAATAAGTGTAGGAATATTAGGTCAAAAAATTGATTTTTTTCAAAAAACAGGTTTGTTTAAAACAAGTGAGAGAATAGGTTTTTTACGAGACGGTGAACTTGCCTTGTTAGTTCCACTTGATACGCGTGTAAAAGTTGTTTTAAACAATGAAGTTAAAGCCGGTGTGAGTGTACTTGGCTACCTTTCCTATAAGGATAAAGATGATCAATAATAATGGCAATAAATTACAATTAATTTATATTTTCCCTAACTTGTTTACCGCGGCCAGTGCTTTTTTGGGAATTATCAGTATCTTAGCTTCTGCTAGTGGACAATTTGAAAAAGCAGCAGTCTATATTTTATTATCGTTGATTTTTGATGGACTCGATGGCAGGGTTGCTCGTCTTACGAATGCAACGAGTAAATTTGGGGCTGAATTTGACTCTTTAGCAGATATTGTAGCCTTCGGTGTCGCACCAGCAATGCTTTTTTATTTTAGTATCGGACATATGTACGGTAAATTGGGTTCTTTGCTGTGTGCAATGTATGTTGTTTTTGGGGCGATCAGACTTGCACGGTTTAATGTGATGATAGGTTCTGTTGAGCCATCCGTTTTTATAGGTGTACCTATTCCAACAGCTGCCGTTGTTGTTTCTATGTGGATATTATTTTACAAAGAATATACTCTAATGCAAGGCTTTGAACCTTTGATGCTTTTTGGACTTGCTGTCCTTTCTTTCTTGATGGTAAGTAATATTCGTTATCCAAGTTTTAAAAAAATTGATTTTAAGAAAGCCAATTTAATTAAGATACTTGTTTATATGGTTATCTCTTTCTCATTACTCTATCTTTATCCGATAGAAGTAGGGACATTTTTAATTACACTCTATTTGATGTACGGATTGGTACGTGGCATTTATAATTTTGTCGTTGCCAAATATCATAAAAATTTAGTATAATACCCTCACTTTGAGTCATCAAAGAAATTTTTGCAAAGGAGAAGCGATGAATAGCGTTGATATCGGCATTATGAAATCGATCAAAATTTTACCTAAAATAGAGATCAAAAACGCTCTCCTGCACAAACTTCTCTCCCTCTAATCTACTCTTATTTTTATATTTTCAAAGACATACCCAAAGGATAAACACTATGGACAATAATACTATTATCATTTTTGATACGACATTACGCGATGGGGAACAAAGCCCCGGTGCCTCGATGAATACGGAAGAAAAAATACAAATTGCCTTGCAACTCCAAAAATTAGGGGTTGATGTCATTGAAGCAGGTTTCGCCGCGGCAAGTCCCGGTGATTTTGATGCCATTGCCAGAATTAGTGAGGTGGTTACCAAAAGCCGTGTTTGCTCATTAGCAAGAGCTTTAGATAAAGATATTAAAGCCGCAGGGGAAGCTGTAGCAAAAGCCAATTTAAGACGTATTCATACCTTTATTGCTACAAGTCCTATTCATATGCAGTACAAACTTAAAATGAGTCCGGATCAGGTTATCAAAAAAGCAGTTGAAGCTGTGCAATATGCACGAACGTTTTGTGACGATATTGAGTTTAGCTGTGAAGATGCAGGCAGAAGTGACATCAGTTTTATGAAAGAAGTTCTTGATGCCGTTATCAATGCGGGAGCTTCTACGCTAAATATCCCTGATACGGTAGGTTATCGTTTGCCAACAGAAATGGGTTCTATCATTAAATCATTAGCGGATTTTGTTGGGAGTCGCGCGATTATCTCTGTGCATAATCATAACGATTTAGGTTTAGCAGTGGCGAACTCTTTAGCGTGTATTGAAAACGGTGCGCGTCAGGTTGAATGTACGATTAATGGTTTAGGTGAGCGTGCTGGAAATGCGGCGCTTGAAGAGATAGTAATGGCTCTTCGTACACGTAAAGATTACTTTAGCGGTTATGAGACAAACATTAATATCAAAGAGATTTACCCAACCAGCAAGTTGGTCTCTTCAATTACCGGTATTGAGCCTCAGCCTAATAAAGCCATTGTCGGTAAAAATGCATTTTCTCATGAAAGTGGCATCCATCAAGACGGCGTTTTAAAACATACGCAAACGTATGAGATTATGAGTGCTAAAGACATTGGTTTAGATAAAAACTCTATTGTGCTTGGTAAACATTCAGGTCGCCATGCATTTAAAGACAAGTTGAATAGTTTAGGTTATGAACTTAAAGATGAAGAGATTAATGAAGCCTTTGATCGTTTTAAAATTTTAGCCGATCAGAAAAAAGAGATTTTTGATGATGATTTACGTGCGCTTGTCGCAGAAGAAATTACAAAAATTCCTCAAATCTTTGAATTGACACGCTTACAACTTTCCGATTGTGCACCAGGGGGCGTTCCAAGTGCTGCTGTGACAATCTTACATGAGGGTAAAGAGATTACGGACGCTGCCATTGGTAATGGTACAATGGATGCGATTTTTAAAGTTATTGATCGTGTGTGTGGGGTGAGTGGAGAACTAAAAGATTATAAAGTAGACGCTGTTTCGCAAGGTAAAGATGCGATGGCACGCGTGCTTGTTAAAGTCGTTTTCGATGAGAGTAAACCTGCGATTATGGGACACGGTCTCAGTGTTGATACCATGCTTGCAACGGCAAAAGCCTATATTGGTGCACTCAACAGTTATATGTCTATGAGAGAGCGTTTACGCAGTGTTCAAAAAATCGAGCAAGAGGGGATTTAAAACGCTTTTACATGTAAAGGATTTTTTCCTTTACATGGTCTTTATTTAACGAGAGCAAACGTAAAATATTGTGAGATGAATCCTATATTTCCAATACTACGATATTGCGCATTTGCCGCTTCATAATTGCCTACTTCTTGATACAATAATCCCAAAGCGTATTTACTTTCGACATTACTTGGATCGGTCAGTTTTGAAAGTTCAAGCAAGGCAATGGCATTTTCACTGTGACCTGCGCCGATGGCGGCAACGGAAGCTAAAAAGATAGTATGCGTGTCTTTTTGTTTGAAGTCATCTATAAGCTTATTGTACAGGGTAAATGCTTCTTCAAAATTATTGGTGTAAATTTCCATATACGCTAGTGTCTGCATAATAGAAGGAATATCGACACGCTCTTCTTCCATTTTTGCTTTGACACTGTTGCGTTTTTGATGCAATAATCCACCAATTTGGAGCAGGGTAATATACTGCTCTTTAACAATTTTCGGTCCATAATAAAACGCATCGTAATCTAAATTGAGATGATTGAATTCCATTTGTATGGCTTTCGCATAGTTCTTAATATCTTGTTTTTGATGTTTGACATTAAAGGCAATAATATTTGCCATGATATCTTTGGGAAGCAATGCTTGGAGCTTTTGTGTATTCAGACGGTAGAGACGATCATTCCCCAATTTTTGAGCAGCAATGATATTTAAGACCAGACTAAGTGGTGTGTCGTCTTTATCTTTTTCAATCCATCGTGTGAGTGAAAATTGATTGCCATCGGTAAGATGAATCAGCGAAGCGTAAAGACTATCTTTTTCCAAAGAGCTGTTTTTACCAATACTTTCTTTCACATCTTCACTTAACTTTGTGATATCTTTACCAATGAGGTTACCGCTCATCAAAGCAAAAACACCGGCTAAATAGTTGTTACTGTCTAAATGGTAACTTTTTGAGAAATGTTTATATGCCGCTGCATAATCGCCCATTTGAGCGTAGGTTAATGCTAAATTGTAGTGGAGTATTGAGTGGTTTTTGTACTCTTCAACCATTTTAAGAAAAATTTCATTGGCTTCATAGACATGAAAGTCGAGTGCTTTTTTGATGCCTTTACTAATGGCAATATTAACTTTAGAAATTGTAGAGCTGGCTTTGAGGTATGAGAGAGCTGGTCCAATTTCATCAATAAAGATATTCATACTGCCTTTGCGAATATAATCAATCGTCTGTTTAGCGTCAAATACTTTATACGGCGCATAATAAAAAATAAGATTGTAGGTATTTTCATTGTCAAAGAAAAGCTCTTTTTCAAATTCACTTTGCGCTTTGTCCACATCAAACAATGTAGGTCTTAAAATAGCACGTGTTTTATAGATAGGTGCTACATCGGTATTTTGAACCTTAACCACTTCGCTGATAAGTGAAGCCGTGTTGGCAAGGTTACCCAATTTATTTTCTACTAATGCCAATGCCATTTTTATTTTAGGATTTTCACTCTCAATTTGTAGGGCTTTAGTGAGGTATGCTTTGGCTTTGGTGTAGTCGCCTAGTTTTGCTTCGAGTAGGCCTAATGTAAAATTATCGCTCTCTCTCGCAATGGGTTCTAACACCTTAAGGGCGGCATCGTTGTAATTAAGTGAAGCTAAAATTTTAGAAGAGAGATATTTTTGATCGTCTTGATAAAAATCATTGATAGGATGCGAAACAGCGCTTAAGGCTTCAAAATAGTAATTTTTATAGTAGTGTACTAACCCGACATAATAAGAATATAATGGCGCATTGCTCTCTTCGGGAAGGTATGCGTACGCAAGATCAACATAATAATGAAAGAGCTTTTTATCTTTCATCTCTAAGGCACATACCGCAGCATTAATAGCGCTAATACAGCGATGCTCTTTATTCTGAATCGCTTTTTTAAATGCATCAAGAGCATCACTGAAGTTGCGTTCTTTGAGTTTAGCAACACCAATATTATAAAAAGAGATAGCTTCATTATAGGTTGCGATTTTTTCATAAATTTTCAGTGCTTCATCCTTATTGCCCTGTTCGTAAAGCAAATGCGCTTTTTTGATCATACCATCGAGTCTGGATGGAGAAAATTGTTCTTTAATAGGGGCTTCTTCAACTTTTGCAACAACAGCAGGGGGAGCTTCAGGGTGCGATTTTAATTTAATAATGACAATAATAGCAACGATAATGGCAAGAAGAAGTATGCCACCAGCTAAGAGAAGGAGCAATAGTTTTTTCTTTTTCGTTTGTGTTGCTCCTTCATCAAAAGCAACAATCTCTAAACTGGTTCCTTCTTCACTGTTTTCCTCTTCAATAGGCGCAAATCCTTCTTCATTGGATGTTGCCCCATCGGCTTCGAGGATAACGACTTCTTCTTCAGCCATCTTACATGTACTTTTTCAAAACTTCAGGAATGGCTATCGTGCCATCTTCTTGTTGATAATTTTCCATAAGAGCAATGAGGGTTCGACCTACTGCTAATGATGAGCCATTAAGGGTATGTACCAAACGATTTTTACCATTATCTTTAAAGCGGATTTTGGCACGTCTGGCTTGGAAATCAAAAGTGTTTGAGACTGAGCTAATTTCTCTGTATCTGTTTTGTCCTGGTAACCACACTTCAAGATCAACGGTTTTTGCCGCACTAAAGCCAAGGTCACCGCCACACAACATTAAATGACGGTGAGGGAGTCCTAGGGAAGTAAGAAGGTCAGATGCACAAGAGAGCATCTCTTCAAAAACAGCTTCACTTTGCTCAGGTGTCGTAATAGAGACAAGTTCAACTTTGTCAAATTGGTGTTGGCGAATCATGCCTCTGGTATCACGCCCTGCGCTTCCTGCCTCTTTTCTAAAACAAGCAGAATAACAGGTCATTTTAAGAGGAAGCTCTTCACAACTTAGGATTTCATCACGAAAAAGATTGGTGACAGGAACTTCAGCAGTAGGAATTAAAAAGAGGTCTTCGCCTTCTATTTTGAAGAGGTCATCTTCGAATTTAGGCAGCTGTCCTGTGCCCATCAGTGTTTCGCGATTGACGATGTAAGGAACAGCGACTTCATGAAAACCACGTGTTCGATTAAAATCTAACATATAATTAATCAGTGCGCGCTCAAGTCGTGCCGCTTCATTTTTTAGCACACTAAAACGACTTTTTGAGAGTTTGACACCTCGTTCAAAATCAATCCAATTTTGCTTGCTATCAATATCCCAATGCTCTTTAGGCGTAAAAGAAAAGACACGGGGCTCAAGAACGCGTTTTAACTCGACATTATCATTTTCATCTTCACCATCGGGTACTAAAGGGGAGGGCATATTTGGAATAACCGCCGCCATGGCTTCTAGCTTTTCTTCAAGGCTTCGGACACTCTCTGTTGCTTCAGCTATTTTTTCTTTGTTCAAAGAGAGTTCGGCTTTAAGTGCGCCTACATCTTTTCCCTCTTTTGCATAGACACCAAAAAGTTTACTTTTGGCATTTTGTTCTGCTTGCAAAGGCTCTAAAACTAGACGTGCACTTTTAAGCTCCAATGAAAGAACACGCAGTTCTTCTAAAAGATTCTCATCGACTTTTTTCTTACGAAGGCTTTTAGCAACGGTATCAAAATCATTTTGTATCAGTTTTATATCTAACATGCTTTCCCTTAACGATAAATTCCAACAAGATCACGAATAACACGCATTTTTTCACTAGCAATTTTACGTGTTTTAGCAGCACCATCGTCTAAAATAGCAAACACTTCATCTTTATGGTCTAAATAATATGCTCTTTTTTCACGTGCTTCTGTAAAATAGTCCCAAATCAGCGTGCTGAGGTAGGCTTTAAAATGACCATAACCTTCACCGCCTTTTTTATAGCGCTCTTGCAATGCAACTACTTCGTCATTTTCCAAAAAGAGTTTAGCCAGTGCATAGATATTGCATGTCGTATAATCTTTTGACTCTTCCATCGGAGTTGAATCGGTCACAATACGTGAGGTAGCCTTTTTGAGCTCTTTTTCAGTACAAAAAATATCAATGGTGTTGCCATAGCTTTTACTCATTTTAGCACCATCAATTCCTGGAACGGTTGCAACATTATCATCTACTCTAAATTCAGGCAGTGTAAAAATATCTCCAAAATCATTGTTGAACTTTATCGCGATGTCGCGTGTGATTTCAACGTGTTGGATTTGGTCTTTTCCCACAGGAATGATGTTGGCATCATACAGTAAAATATCGGCTGCCATAAGCACAGGGTAAGAAAAAAGGGCATGATTAGCGGCAATACCTTTAGCGACTTTATCTTTGTACCCATGGGCGCGCTCTAAAAGTCCCATCGGGGTGTATCCTGAAAGTACCCAGTAGAGTTCTAAAACCTCTTTGACATCCGATTGCGCCCACAAAGTTGCTTTTGTTGGGTCAATGCCAAGACTTAAAAAGTTAATAGCTGCATCGAGCGTATTGTTTTTAAGTGCTACCCCATCTTTTAAAGAGGTGAGGGCATGATAGTTGGGGATGAAAATAAATAGGTCGCTTGTTTCTTGAAGATCGACCATTTGTTTGATAGCACCAAAATAGTTTCCTATATGCAGTGCTCCTGAAGGTTGAATTCCCGTTAGTACTCTCATAAATCTATCCTAATCCTTTTTTAACTTTAAAACCTGAATAATGTCTGTTACAATCTCTTGTACACTGCGATTTTCAACATCAATAATCATATCTGCCTTGGCTTCGTAAAGGGATGAGCGTTCCTCAAACAATGTTCGCGCTTTGTCCTCGTCGGTCAGTAGTGGTCGTTTTGCCAATTTAAGGTCAGCATTTTCATGGGCTTTTAAACGTGCTAAAATGCCATCAAATGAAGAGCGAAGATAGACAATCGTGCCAATTTTGTCGAGATTATCTACTTTAAAAAAACCACCACCGGTTGAGATGATGGCATTTTTGACATTTTTTTGGAGCCACTTTGCTGTTTTCTTTTCAAGCTTGCGAAAGTAACTTTCGCCGTTTTCTTCAAAAATTGCTTTAATCTTGCGGTTTTCCATACTCTCAATGAGGTCGTCCGTATCGAGTCCAAAACGTTTGGTTGTTTTAATGAGGGCTCTTGAAATCGTTCCTTTTCCCACACCCATAAAACCGATAAAAACAATGTTTTTATTTTTAGGATTCAGCACCGTTGTCTTCCTGTTCGACGTCTCTTTCACCTTTTGCGCGAGGATAAAGGAGAATTGGAGAGCCTTCTAAGTTAAAATGCTCGCGTAATTTATTGGCAAGATAGCGTCTGTAACTAAAATGAAGGGAACGCGGTTTATTCATAACCAATGCGATACGTGGAGGCTTTGTTAAGTATTGGGTCGCAAAATAAATTTTGACGACTTTTGAGTGGTCACTTGGAATTTGATGCTTAATCGTCGCATCTTTGATGACTTCATTGAGGACACGTGTTGGAAGATGCTGTGAATAATTGGCATAGACTTCTAAAATCATATCTTTGATTTTTGAAACCCTTTGTTTGCTTTTTGCCGAAACGGTAATCAGTGGGGCATAGGAAAGAAACTTAAAGCGGTGTCTGACTTCAGCAGTCACTTTTTCATAATCATCCATCGCATTGTCCCATTTGTTTAAAACAATGATGCACGCGAGATGATTCTCTTCTACCAGTCCTGCGATACGCTCATCCAGCTCTAAAAAAGGTTCACTGGTGTCTAAAACAAGTAATGCAATGTTAGCACGTTCTAGCATCTCTTTGGTACGCATAAGCGCAAATTTTTCAATGCCTTCTATCTTTCCACGACGACGAAGTCCCGCGGTATCGACAAAATTGATAATTTTATCTTCGTACTCAATACTCTCATCCACGGGGTCAATCGTTGTACCAGCCACACTACTCACCACAGCGCGTTGTTTACCAACAAGCGCATTTAAAAGAGAACTCTTCCCCACATTCACGCGCCCAATAATAGCAACATTGATTTGATTGGTTTCAACTTCTTCGACTACTTCAGGAATCGCTTCTTCATCGTCTTCCTCCAAGGATTCTTCATCATCCCAATCGTCTTTATAGGATTCCTCATCATTCTCGTCTTCATCGCTTGGAGGCGGTGTCGCACCTTCAACCGCTGGTAAAAATCCACCGATCCACTCTAAAAGAGCACTGACCCCTCGGTTATGCGATACGGAAATAGGGAATACATTTTCCGCACCAAATTCGCTAAATTCCCAAGCGCGCTCCATCTCTTTATCATTGTCAATTTTATTGATGACTAAGGCGATGGGCTTATTGCGTGCTTGAAGTGCATAAAAAATCTTTTTCTCTTCATCACTCGGAAGCAGTTTGCCATCGACGACCATAATGATAATATCTGCTTTTTTAGACGTCTCCATAGACATGTTATGAACGTTTTCAAAGAGCTCAGATGATTTATCAAGTCCACCTGTATCAAGGATAAGGCAAGGTTTTTCAGTGATATAGACTTGTTGTGTTTTAATATCGCGTGTTGTGCCGCTAAAATCAGACGTAATAGCGATACGTTGTTTAGCGATACGGTTAAAAAGGGAGCTTTTGCCAACATTGGGCAGCCCGATAATTGCTATTTTTTTCATAGTAACCTTTAATAATGTGTACCTAAATGGGATACATTATACCTTTTGTTTGCTGTTATTTTGGTAAACTCTCGACATAGAGCGATTGGCTAGGGAAGGCGAAACTGGTTCCATGTTTTGCGACAATTTGCATGATTTTAAAATTGACATCTTCTTTTACATGTAAATAGTCATTCCAGACCGTTGTTTTCGTAAAACAGTAGAGAAAAATGCTTAACGCGCTGTTCTCAAATTCATCAAAATTAACAAGAATGGTCTCTTGATGAATTTCAGGATGGTGTTTCAGCATCGTTTTAATGTCACCCACAATTGCTTGCATTTGTTCAACCGTGGTGTTGTACGTGAGTCCAATTCTCGTTCGAATACGACGTTTTCCCATACGCGACCAATTGGTAATCGGGGTATTGGCAAGCGTTGCGTTGGGAACACTGACTAACGCTTGGGCAAATGTACGGACTTTGGTGGAACGAATACCGATTTCTTCAATAAACCCTTCGACCAAAGGCGTCTCTACCCAATCGCCAACTTTAAAAGGACGGTCACCAAAGATAACGAGCGAACCGAAAAGATTGGCAACTGTGTCTTTCGCTGCCAACGCAAATGCCAAACCTCCAAGCCCCAGCGATGCAACAAAGGCGCTCACATTGATGCCCCATTCTTGTAAAATAGCCATGACTCCTAGTGCGATAATAATCACGCGCATGGTTTTGGTCAAAAAGTTCTGAATATCGGAATGGAGTTCTTTGCCAAATTTTGAAGAAAAAAGATGAAAAAGGTGTGAAAATGCATCCACAAGGCGGTATAAAATCCAAAAAATAACAAAGATAAATACGGAGCGAACAAACAACTCTAAAAAGCGGTCAATGCCATCAACAGGAAGCCATCGCATCGAAAAATAAACGCCACCTAAAACAATTGAGACTTTTAAAGGTTCTTCAATAACATCAATGAGCTTATCATCGTTAAGCGTTTTTGTTCTGTTGGCAAGTTTGCGTAATGGTTTGAGCAGAATCTTGCTCAGTAAGGTACGACATAAAAGTGAAAAAAAGAAAATTGCGATAGCAATGCCTATGTGTGTGATAGGAATGCTCCACAGCTTATAGTTTAGAATAAGATGAAAATCCATACTCTCTCCCGAAGCTAAGATGTAAAAATCAACGGATTTTAACACATAATGGATTAAGATTACGTATTTATGGTCTTCATTGGAGTGAGCGTGAAAGAGTTTTTTTTAGGGATTAACAAAGGTGTTATCTTTATGTTAATTTCTTCATTTAGTTTTGCCTTTGATGGTGCTTTTGCAAAAGTACTCAGTCACGATATGGATTCGGTAGAAGTCGTTTTTTTTCGTAATGGACTTACGATGCTTTTTGTCGCTTTAAGTATTTTTAAATTGCCGATTAAACAAGTAGGCGGCAAGCCTTGGTTACTGCTTTTTCGAGCTGTGATTGGATTTGCTTCGATGTTGGTTTTCTTTTACAATATTGCGCATATCCCTTTGGCTGATGCCATTACTTTTTCGCGTACCGCACCAATTTTCACCGCTATTTTGGCGTTTGTTTTTCTAAAAGAAAAGATTGGTTGGAAAGGCTGGGTCGCTGTATTTGTTGGGTTTATCGGCATTGTTTTTGTGATGAAACCCAGTGGCTTGATGCTCTCAAAAACAGACGTGTTTGGGTTGTGTAGCGGCCTTGGCGCGGCACTGGCTTATACCAGCGTGCGGGAACTCAATAAAGTCTATGACACTCGCGTTATTGTGTTGGCTTTCACATCAACAGGAACGATTTTCCCTGCGCTTTTTATGGTTTTGAGTGATTATTTCCATACACCCATGTTTGATTTTATGTTGGGACATTTTGTAATGCCCTCAGGCGTAGCGTGGCTTTATATCATTTTGATGGGCTTTTCAGGTGCCATTGGTCAGGTCTATATGACCAAAGCATTTGCAACCACCAAAGCAGGCATTGTCGGCGCTGCTGGATATTCTATTATTTTCTTTTCACTGATTATCGGCATTTTTTTAGGAGATGCCTTACCAGATTTTGCTGGACTATTTGGTATACTCTTAGTCGTTCTTAGTGGAATTATCGTAGCAAAGGAGAAAGAGTGATTTTAATCGCAGGACCATGTGTCATTGAAAGCAGAGACAACCTTTTTAGAGTTGCAGAACAATTAATGCCTTATCATGAAGATACAACCATAGATTTTTATTTTAAAAGCAGTTTTGACAAAGCCAATCGAACCAGTATTGATAGTTTTAGAGGTCCAGGCATGGATGAGGGTTTAAAACTACTCGATGAGGTACGAAAAGAGTTTGGATACAACCTCTTAACCGATATTCATGATTATACTCAAGCCAAACCGGTAGGTGAGGTGGTCGATGTGCTTCAAATCCCCGCCTTCTTATGCCGTCAAACGGATTTGTTGGTTGCCGCAGCACAGACGAAATGCGTGGTCAATATCAAAAAAGGGCAGTTTTTAAACCCTGCGGATATGCGCTATTCGGTCAAAAAAGTGCTCGATACCAGAGGTGTCAAAGAAGAGGGCTATGATGCGGCTAAAAAAGCAGGTGTATGGCTTACTGAGCGAGGTAGTACGTTTGGATACGGCAATTTAGTCGTCGATGCACGTAGCTTTGTTATTATGCGTGAATTTGCCCCTGTGATTTTTGATGCAACGCATTCGGTACAAATGCCTGGAACCGAAGGGGGCAAAAGTGGTGGAAAACGTGAATTTGTCCGTCCGCTTTCACGCTCAGCTGCCGCTGTTGGCGTCGATGGATTTTTCTTTGAAACCCATTTTAATCCGTGTGAAGCGTTGTGTGACGGTCCTAATATGCTTGATTTAGAGGATTTGTCGTTGGCAATACGTGACATTAAGGCAATTCAAAATACCCTAAAGGTGTAGGTATGCAATTGATTCCAACACGAAATATTCTTCTGAATGTAGGTGATGCGGAGCACAAAAGGCAAGAAATCAAGGACTATTTTTTAAAAACATATAGCCTTTACGAAAAACTGTTTGAACTGATGAAGGATGAAGAGAGTTACTATCTTACAGCAGACCCACTGCGTCATCCTTTGGTTTTTTATTTTGGGCATACCGCGACATTTTTTATCAATAAACTTGTTCTTGCCAAACTCTTAGATAAGCGTATCAATCCTACTTACGAGTCCATTTTTGCCATTGGCGTGGATGAAATGAGTTGGGATGATTTGAACCAAGAACATTATAAATGGCCTAAAATCGCTGAAATTAAAGCGTATCGTGATGCGGTGAAAACCAAAATCTTAGAACTGATTGATACCTTGCCTCTTCGTATGCCTATTTCATGGGAAAGTCCGTTTTGGGCAATTTTGATGGGTATTGAGCATGAACGCATTCATCTTGAAACATCATCGGTTTTAATACGCCAACTTCCGTTGGATAAAGTTCAACCAAGCGATTTTTGGAAAGTCTGTCCTCTTGATACGCCCATTGTGGAAAATACGTCATTACATGTAAACGGAACAACGCTTCGTTTGGAAAAGAAAAAAGACGATGCGCTGTACGGATGGGATAACGAATATGGTTTACATGTAAAAGAGGTCAAAGCATTTAAAGCTTCGAAATATCTTGTGAGTAATGCCGAATTTTTGAGTTTTATTGAAGACGGTGGTTATGAAAATGAGCGCTATTGGAATGAAGAGGGGTGGAAATGGAAGTGTTATAAAAACGCCACGATGCCTCTTTTCTGGCGCAAAGATACGTCAGGCTACCGTCTTCGATTGGTAGCAGAAGAGATAGCGATGCCATGGAGTTGGCCTGTTGAGATTAATTATCTTGAAGCCAAAGCCTTTTGTAATTGGAAAAGTGCCAAAACAGGCAAGTCGATACGCCTTCCAAGTGAGGAAGAGTGGTATGTTCTGCGCGATTTACATGTAAAAAAAGATGAGCCCTTTTGGGAGAAGGCTCCTGGCAATGTTAATTTGGAATATTTTGCCTCATCTGTCCCTGTCGATACCTTCGCTTTTGGTGAATTCTATGATGTCATCGGCAATGTGTGGCAGTGGAGTGAAACCCCTATGAATGGGTTTGATGGCTTTGAAGTTCACCCACTTTATGATGATTTTTCAGTTCCTACGTTTGATGATAGACACACTATCATGAAGGGTGGTTCGTGGATTAGCACGGGCAATGAACTGATTCGCTCTTCTCGTTATGCGTTTCGCCGTCATTTTTACCAACATGCAGGATTTCGTTATGTTGAATCCAATGAACCTGTGGAAACCCATTCTGTATTTTATGAAACTGATTTTGCCCTTTCTGAAATTTGTCATGCGCATTTTGGTGAAAAAGAAAATAATTACTATGAGACAATCGCTCAATTTTGTATTGATTTGGGGAGCGCAAAAACAAAAGCCTTGGAAATTGGGTGTGGCATAGGGCGCGGAACTTTTGCGCTTGCAAAAGCATTTTCTATGGTTCATGGTATTGAATTTACGGCGCGAGTCGTACGTTTGGCAACGAATTTCAAAGAGAGCGGAAAACTCAAATATGCCCTGAAAGAAGAGGGCGAATTAGCTTCGTTTCTTGAGCGAAATCTCAGTGATTTTGGCATCGACCCTAAGTCTCAAAAAGTAGAGTTTTGGCAAGCAGACCCACACAATATGAAGCCTTATTTTGATGGTTATGACCTCATTCTTGCCAATGATATTTTAGATACGCTTTATGATCCCGCGCTGTTTTTAAAGACGATAAAAGAGCGGCTCAATGAAAAGGGGTTGTTGGTAATTGCAAGCAGTTACGACTGGAACGAACGTAAAACACCTAAGGAAAAATGGTTGGGTGGCATTAAGAAAAATGGTGAAAAGTACAGTACGTATGACGCTTTAAACGAACATCTAAGCGCATCATTTATCAACATGCAGCCAGTAAACATGGCTTTGGTACGGTACGTAAGCGAGCGCAAAAGCGTGATAAAAACGTTACATGTGAGCGTGTGGAAAAAACGATAATAGTTCTCTAATCAAAAATGCGGTATTATTGAACCACTTTACAAATAATTGAAGGATTGTTATGAATATCATTGAAGGCAAATTATCTCTTAGTGGCAAAGAAAAAGTAGCCATCATTAACAGTAGATTTAACCATATTATTACTGATCGCCTTGTTGAAGGTGCCCGTGACGCTTTTATTCGTCATGGCGGTGATGAAAAACATTTAGACCTTATATTAGTTCCGGGCGCATATGAAATTCCCTTAGCACTTGATAGAATCTTAAGCAGTGGCAAATACGATGCGGTATGTTGTGTCGGTGCTGTGATTCGCGGAAGTACACCGCATTTTGATTATGTTGCAGCTGAGACAACAAAAGGCGTTGCCAATACCGCGCTCAAATATCAAAAACCTGTTACCTTTGGTGTTTTAACAACCGATACGATTGAGCAAGCGATTGAACGTGCTGGTAGCAAAGCCGGTAACAAAGGGTTTGAAGCGATGACAGGTTTGATTGAGCTTATTAGCCTTTACAAAAACCTTTAAGGAACTCTTTTGGCAACACGACATCAAGCACGAGAAAGTATTATAGGTCTTTTGTACGCAGAAGACATTGGTAACGCAGGCATTGAAAAATTTATTGATGAGCTTTTTGAAGAAAAAAAGATTCGCAATCAGCAAAAAGAGTTTGCATTAGGACTGTATTATGGTGTTAAAGAGCATCTTGAAGTTATAGACGCTGCAATTAACTGCCACCTGAAAGAGTGGAATTTAAGTGAAATTGGTACGATTGAACGCGCTATTTTACGTTTGGGCGGTTATGAAGTGCTTTATTCATCGTTGGATAATGCTGTTGTCATTAATGAAGCGATTGAACTTGCTAAAAAACTCTGTAATGAAACCAGCCCAAAATTTATTAATGGTGTTTTAGATGCCATTTGTAAAGATCAGGAAAACAAATAATGAAGCTTTGTGTCGCACTGGATCTTCCTAGTAAAGCCGAAAATTTACATTTAATTCAAAAACTAAAAAGCGAAGATGTCTGGCTTAAAGTCGGCCTTCGCTCCTTTATTCGTGATGGTAAATCGCTTCTTGAAGAGATAAAAACCATCAACCCTTCTTTTAAAATCTTTTTAGACCTTAAAATTCATGATATTCCTAATACAATGGCAGATGCGGCAGAGTCTATGGTAGGACTTGGCGTGGAGATGTTTAATGTTCATGCCTCAAGTGGTAAAAAAGCGATGCAAACCGTTATGGAACGGGTGAACGCTTTGCCCAAACCACCTATCGTTTTAGCCGTGACGGCATTGACCAGTTTTGATAATGCTTCTTTTGAAGCGGTATACAACACGCCCATTGCCGAAAAAGCAGTGACATTTGCTAAAGATGCTTATGAAAGTGGCATTCATGGCGTTGTCTGTTCTGTTTTTGAAAGCCACGCAATCAAATCACATACCAGCCGCTCTTTTTTAACATTGACACCTGGCATTCGCCCTTTTGGTGAAAGCAGTAACGATCAAGAAAGAGTCGCAGATTTAGCCCTTGCCAAAGAACAACTCTCCGATTTTATTGTTGTTGGACGCCCTATATATCAAAGTCCAGACCCCCTAGGAATTGTTAAAAAAATTCTCGAAAATATGTAAATTATAAGAGGTAAGAATGGTCCAAAAAATATTGCTTAGTATTGTCTTATTTTGTGCTGTAAGTATTGTTGCGTTTTTTTTGCTCATTAAAGTGATTGATTTTAATGAATATAAACCAAGAATTCAAAAAGCCATCAAAGAGAGTACCGGCTATGAGATTGTCATTCATGGCGATATTGCACTCTCATTATCCCCAGCAGGTGTTAGTATCTCAGATATTGAAGTATCCAATCCCTATTATAAACCAGAAGCACCTTTCGCAAAGCTAGGGAGTTTTGATATTGCGCTTGATTTATCGGCTCTTTTGAAAAAAGAGGTCAAAGTTAGTCATCTTTCATTGGACAATTTAACGTTGGTGATTGAAAAAAACAGTGAGGGTAACTTTAATTATATTTTGCCAAAAACGGTCAAAGAAGCAGCTTCTACCCCAAAGGCTCTAGATAGCAATGTTACGGCGGAACTTGACGCCAATTTTCCTTTGGTCAATGTCACAAAAGTAAAATTCAGTAATGCAAACATTTTGTATAAAGATGTGAATGGTAGCGATGAGGCGGCATTTCAAAAAGTTGATCTTGAAATGAACAATATTAACTATGACCCTACCAAACATCAGCTTCAAGGGCTCTCTTTCTTAGCGAAAATGCATATTGACAAAATTGTGTACGATAAATATTTTATCAGTGATATCTCAATGGCATTGGAGATGAAAGATGCCATAGCTGTCAGTGAAAATCTTAAATATACTCTTTTTGATACGCCTATTGTAGGTAATGGGAAGTTCGATTTTAGCGGTAAACAGCCTAAAATTTTAATTAAAAATAAGATAGATGGCTTAAAACTTTCAACGCTTTCAAAAGCACTGTTTAATAAAGATGTGCTAGATGGCACCGCCAATGGCGATATCAAACTCTCTTTCTTTGTGGGAGATGCTTTAAGTTTCAAAAGTACCATTAATGGGTACATTCACCTATCCGGTAAAGATATAACCCTCACAGGTTATGATATAGATAAAATGGCAACATTGTTTGATGCCCCATCTTCTCCTAAAAATTTAAATACACTTTTAGCTCCCTTAGAAGGGTTACAAGGTGGGAAAAGCGTGCTTAAAGAGGTCAATACCAATGTTGATGTTGGTTATTCAGAAATTCAACTCAGCGATGTTGCTTTAAGTACCGCAAAAAACAGAGCAGCACTCAAAGGAACGGTGAATATTGTTGATGAGAAGTTTGTTGATGTTCAAGCCGCACTTTTAAACGCAAAAGGATGTGCAACCGTTCAACAAAAAATCAGTGGAACATTTGCCAAGCCTAACGTGAAAATGGATGAATCAACAGCAACGACACTGGCGAATGTCGCTCTTTCTTTTTTGGTCAAACCGAAGAAAACAGCACCTGCTCAAACAGAGCAAGTGAATGATGAAAATTGTACTGTATTTTATGAAGGAGTTGTCGCACACCCTGTACCGTGAAAATAAATATGGAATATGTTTTGCTTTTTTAAGGTGAATTATATTGATCTTAAAAAGGAGTACCAATGCATTTTATAGAAGGTGTTGAGCTCATCGTGATGCTTAAGGGTAAGATTGAGGAAGCGAAAAAAACAGATCAAGTAAGCGCTAAAAAACTTCAAAAATTACTTGAAAAGCTTTTAAAATCACAAGATGCAGCGTACATTTAACCGATAAACGGCTTAAGTAACGTCACTTAAGCCGTTTATTATTTACTCTTGCTATAATTGCACTCTACTTTTTACTTGGACAGATGGGTGAGTGGCTGAAACCACATCCCTGCTAAGGATGCGTCGGGGTAACCTGACCGAGGGTTCAAATCCCTCTCTGTCCGCCACCAAACTTCCAAATATTTTTTCACAAAACTCAACTCTTTTAATAGGTATGTTAAATTACACAACGAAAGTCAAATAATGGTTAAACAATATGTTCACTTCATTACCCAACATTTTAAAGCAGTTTTATTTGCTATTGCAGTTGTAACGGCCTTTTTTGGTTATTACGCGCAATATCTTAGTATTGATGCATCAGCAGAAACACTTCTACTTGAAAATGACCATGACTTAAAACTGACACGCGAAGTTCATGGACGTTATGTGAGTCCGGATTATTTAGTGATTGCGTATAGTCCTAAAGCCTATATGCTCTCCGATGAAACACTCTCCACCATCAGACAGCTCAAAAAAGACCTGCTAAAAGTGCAGGGTGTGGAGCGTGTTACAACCTTACTGGATGTTCCACTTTTAGAAAGCCCTCCTAAACCCATTCAAGAAGTTATTGGGAATGTTCGTACTTTAGAATCGCCAGATATTAATAAAACGATGGTACAAAATGAGCTGACGACAAGCCCTTTGTATGCGAGTAATCTTGTCAGTCGTGACTTTAAAACAACAGCAATTCTTGTTATTTTAAAAGATGATGTTAAATATACGGAATTTTTAACGAAGCGCAACGCCTTTTTAGAGCTTTCAAAAGAACGAAAACTCACGCCTCAAGAAGAAGAGCAATATGAGACGATTAAAAAAGAATTTAAAGAGTATCGCAATAGTTCGCGTGCAGAGATTCACCAATTAATTGATAACGTCAGAGCCGTCATCAAAACACACCATAGCGAAGGAACCCTCTTTTTAGGGGGTGTTATGATGATTGCTGATGATATGATCAGCTTTGTAAAAAGCGATATCGCAACGTACGGTATAGCAATTCTCGTGATTATGATTCTTGTCCTATGGGTCATTTTTAGGCAAGTTCGTTTTGTGGTCTTACCTATCATCGTTGCATTCGTCGCAGTGATTATTACCACAGGGATTAATGCGCTTGTTGGGCTTGAAGTAACGGTTATTTCTTCAAATTATGTTGCGATGCAACTTATCAGTACGCTTTCTCTTATTATTCATCTTATCGTTAGTTATCGCGAAGAGTATGCGCTGATGCCTGAGGCATCACAACAAGAGTTAATTGAGGTAACGCTTCAACGTATGAGTATACCTTCAGTCTTTGTCATTTTAACGTCCGTTGCAGGTTTTAGCTCTTTGATTATGTGCAATATCTTGCCGATTATCGACCTTGGAAGTATGATGAACATCGGTATCACTGTTTCGTTGATTTCCGCGTATGTTCTTTTCCCTGCGTTAATGATGCTTCTTAAAAAAACACCTCCCGTATTAGCGTTTGATAATGTCTTTACGCTGACACGAACTTTTGCGCGCATTGTCGAGCATCGTGGAAAGGTAGTTATCGCCGTAACCGTTGCTATGTGTTTGTTTAGTGCTTATGGCGTGACGCAGTTAATGGTTGAAAATAGTTTTATCAACTACTTTAAATCCAGTACCGAAATATACAAAGGTATGCAAGCCATTGATAATAATTTAGGGGGTACAACACCACTTGAAATTGTTGTCACGTTTCCTAAAACAAATATCAAAGCCACTTCTAAAAGCACGGATTCTTCAGGACTTGATAGTTTTGAAGATGAGTTTGACAAGATGAACAACGATGCGCAGTATTGGTTTACGGCTCAGAAAATGGAGACAATTTTAAAAGTACATGACTATTTGTTGTCATTGCCTGAAGTCGGGCATGTTTCTTCCTTGGGAACATTGAGCAAAGTAGGGCGAATTTTAAAAAATGGACAAGATTTTGACGGTGTTGAATTGGCACTTTTGTACAATGAACTGCCTAACGAGTATAAACGAATTCTTATTTCGCCATATGTCAATATCGAACACAATGAAGCACGTTTTGTGATTCGCGTGGTCGATTCCAATAAAAATCTAAGACGCAATGAATTATTGCAAAAAATTCAAACCGAACTGCACACCAAAGTAGGTCTAGATACGAAAGATTATAAACTCGTAGGCATGATGGTCTTGTACAATAACATGCTTCAATCACTCTTTAGTTCTCAAATCTCAACGTTGGGTCTAGCCGCTTTAGCACTGGGTGGTATGTTCTTGTTCTTGTTCCGCTCCATCAAAGTAGCTGCCGTTGCGATGGTTGTTAATATTATTCCGGTTAGTATTATTTTTGGCATCATGGGCATGGCGAAAATTCCACTCGATATGATGAGCATTACGATTGCATCTATTTCATTGGGTATTGCTGTCGATAATACCATCCACTATTACTACCGATTTAAAGAGGAACTGGCTCTGAGTGGAGATTATCTTGTGGCGATGCACAAAGCACATAGCACCATAGGGTTTGGCATGTTTTATTATGCGCTAGCGACGATTATCGGCTTCTTGGTTTTGGTGACATCCAATTTTATTCCGACCATGATTTTTGGTCTTTTAATTGTTCTTGTGCTAGTTGTTGCTTTATTGTCTGACCTCTTGCTTTCACCTCTTTTAGTCGTAACCTTCAAACCTTTTGGAAAGCCAAAGCCTAAAAAGTAAACAGTCACACCTCACTTCTTGGAACGTAAATGCGTTATACTCTGTTTCAAGGAGTGATGTATGCTATCTCTAAATTGTCCCTTGCTCGATGGTTACCATGAACAAAGCGAAACACGTCTCTCTTGCTTTGACTTTGCCCATTTTGAAGCCTCTTTTTTACACTTGATTGATTACACAAAAGAGCATTTTGCCCATGAAGAAAGCTTGATGCAAGCGCATAACTTTTATGGGTATCGCGAGCATTGTGACGAGCATCATACAATCTTAGCAGAGATGCAACGCTTTTATGACATGGCACTTCTTGGTAACACACTCTTTGCAAAGAACTACATTAAAAACGGTATCGCAGAACGGTTGGACTTGCACATACGCACAATTGATTCGCAACTTGCGATGTTTTTAAATCGCCAAGACCTTTGAAAGCGTTACGCCTGAAAAACCTATCAGTCCTAGTCCAATAATTTTTTGCAATGGATAGAGCCAATGAAGATACGAAAGGGCTTTTGGGTTGCCAAATAAAAAAGCGATGAACATATCCCATCCAAGTAACATCGTAACCATCCATAGGGCATAAAAAATTTTTACATGTAAAAGCGTTTGTGGCTCAATAATTGTAAAGAGCAGTGAAAAATAAAACAGAATATTCTTAGGGTTAAGTAATGCCGATAAAAGCCCTTGGATAAAGAGTTTAAACACTATTTTGCTTTTTACATGTAATGTCTTTTCCAACGTTGGTTTGGGCGCAAAAAGCAGTAAAAATCCAAGGTAAGCTAAAAAGAGCGCACCGCCTAACTCGATGCTCGAAACGATGAGCGGATAATGAGCCAAGAACTCATGCCCCATGTACGCCAAAGCGATGTAAAGGGCATTGCCACTGGCGATACCTAAAACGCTCCACCACGCTTTGCGGTATCCATGATACAACGCATGTTTGATAATAAGAAAAAAATCTTGTCCCGGGCTAAGAAGCGCTAAAAAATAGATGGAACTGAGTGTTAAGAGTTGTGAACTTGGCATGCTATTCCTTTTTGGGTGGAAGCATAAAGAATTTTTTGTTTTTTTTCTTGTATAAAATTGACAATGTAAATGACGTGTTAATACTCCGGATGTATAATGTCGTAAATTTTCAATGTGGACACATCAATGCGCATCACTTTAATCGGATGTCTCATCGCAACGTCTCTTATCAGTGGTATCGCGGGGGAAAACGACCCTTTTGATACTCAAGCATTAGTCGCAACTCCCTCTTTATTGTCATGTCATAAAATTGACGTGACGCGTCCTTTGAGTCTTGAAGACGTTGTCAATCAAGCGTTATGCAATAATCCTCAAACCAAGATAGCGTGGCAAGCTGCACTGTATCAAGCCGCATTGGTGGGAGCGAATCAATCTTCTTTTCTTCCAACCCTGAGTGCGACGGGTTCTATCGCTCAGGTGGAAAGCAGTGAAACGAAAACGGGCAATCAAGACAATGCCGCTTTAACGCTCTCTTATTTACTGTATGATTTTGGAAAACGTGATGCGACACTGGAAAATGCAAAGCAGTTATTAAACGCCGCATTGGCATCGCAAGACAGTACCATTCAGAGTGTTTTTTTACAAGCCGTTCAAGCGTACTACGCTCTTTTTGGTGCACAAGCATCGTTAGAAGCATTCCAAGAAGCGGAGCAGTATGCCAAAGAGAGTTTAAGTGCTGCCAATACAAGGCTGCGCGTTGGTACAACCACCAAAGCGGACATGTTGCAAGCGCAAACGGCGTATTCACAAGCGATGCTCAATCGTATTAAAGCGCAAGGCAGTGTTAAAAGTGCCCAAGGTGCATTGGCAAGTGCTATGAACCTAGCGCCCGATGATGCGTTAGCGTTACAACAACCCTCCTTGAAGCCGCCTACGGAGGAGTTTACCAAGAACATCCATACCCTCATGCAAGAAGCGCAAGGTAAGCATCCTGACCTGTTGGCGGCGCAAGCAAAAATTAAGGCATACGAAGCCAGTGTGAAAGCCGCTAAAGCAGACAACATGCCAACCTTTTCACTTTCCTCTTCCGTGGGAAATACCGATACAACGGCTTTGTCGCACTCTTCACGAACATCCAGCATTGGGTTGTATGTTTCGATTCCCATTTTTACGGGCTATAACACTAAGTATAAAATACAAGCGGCTCAAGAACAACTCCGCCAAAGTGAAGCCGAATATGAAAAACTGAGTCATGATGTTGCTTTAGATGTTTATCAAACGTATCAAACGCTCATGAGTGAAACGCAAGCCATTGATGCAAGCCGTGATTTGGTCGTGAGTGCAGAAGCCTCGCACGATATGGCAATGGGACGTTATAAAGCAGGAGTTGGCTCTATCCTAGACCTGCTTAATGCGCAAAGTGCGCTCGCAAGTGCGCGACAAGAATATGTACAATCACTCTATAATTGGTATATCACCAAAGCGGCTCTGTCAAAAGCGATGGGCGGGCTTGATTTCTCACAACTCAAAGGACACTAAGAATGCAAAAGTATCTATGGAATAAATGGAGTTTTCTCATCTTGCTTTGTGGTATTGGTATTGTGGCGGTCTGGATGTGGGAAAAATGGAATACCGTGCCACCCGAAGCCAAATATAAATTGCAAAGCATCGAACAAGGTGATTTGACCCAAATGGTTTCAGCCAACGGTACGCTCAATCCGCTGGTTCTTGTAAGCGTTGGTTCGCAAGTTTCTGGAAAAATTATTCGATTGCATGCAGATTTTAACGACAGAGTGACCGAAGGTCAAGTCTTAGCGGAACTCGATCCTGCTTTATTTGAAGCACAATTGGCACAAAGTGAAGCCAATGTCAAAAGTGCAGAAGCAACGTATGAGTTAGCTTTAGCTAATTCTAAACGTTCGCGTGAACTTTATGTACAACAATACATCTCTAAACAAGATTTAGATACATCCATACAATCACTCAAAGCAGCGCAAGCGGCAGTAGAACTTGCCAAAGCGCAACGCCAAAAAGATGCTACCAATTTGGCCTATACAGTGATAAAATCACCCGTTTCAGGCGTTGTCATCGACAGACAAATCGATGTGGGACAAACCGTTGCTGCAAGCTTACAAGCGCCAGTCCTTTTTAAAATTGCTCAAGATTTACGTAAAATGCAAATTGACTCCAGTTTTGCTGAAGCTGATATTGGGCGCATTAAAGAGGGACAAGTGGTGAGTTTTGCTGTCGATGCGTTTCCTAACCGTACTTTTAATGGCATTGTCAAACAAGTTCGCCTCAATGCGACAACCGTTTCCAATGTTGTCACGTATGACGTGGTGGTTCAAGTTGAAAATCCAGATGAAATTTTAGCACCAGGCATGACCGCGTATGTCAATGTCATAATCGCTGAGAAGAAAAATGTTTTGCTCGTACCCAATGCGGCACTTCGTTACAAGCCAAGCGCTGTTAAAGAGGGTGTAGGAGTAGAGGGAAAAGCATCTCAACGTAAACGAGAAAAACCATCCACAAAAATGGGAACGGTGTATGTCTTGGAAAATGGCGTGCCTAAAGCATTACCTGTCAGGCTTGGTATCACCGATAACCGTTTAACTGAAGTGACTTCAGATACCTTAAAAGCAGGCGATTCTATTATTGTAGAGGAGATAAAAACCTCCAATGCCCAAAATAAAAAGCCGGCGTCAATGGGAAGACCGTTTTAATGGAAGAGATTATTCGCATTGAGCATTTAACCAAAAACTACCACACCGATGCGGGGGAAGTCGTTGTTCTCAAAGGGGTAGATATTGCGATTAACAGTGGTGAGTTTGTTGCGATTATGGGACCTTCTGGTTCTGGCAAATCGACGTTTATGAATATTTTAGGCTGTTTGGATAAAGCCACTTCGGGGGAGTATTTTCTCAATCAGACCAGTACCACAGTTTTAAGTAAAAATGCCCTTGCAACCCTGCGCAATCGTGTGATAGGCTTTGTGTTTCAAGGATTTAATCTTTTACCGCGTAAAAATTTGATAGATAATGTCGCATTGCCGCTTGTCTATGCAGGCATTGGGATGAGTGAGCGTAAACAAAGAGCCAAAGAGGTACTAAAAAGTGTTGGTTTAGAAGCGTTTGGGACGTATTTTCCAACACAAATCTCAGGAGGACAACAACAGCGCGTTGCAATTGCAAGAGCGTTAGTCACTCATCCCAAATTGATTTTAGCGGATGAACCGACGGGCAATCTCGACACCAAAACCAGCCAAGAGATTATGCAACTTTTTACGGAACTGAATGAACAAGAGAATATTACCGTTGTCTTAGTCACGCATGAGCCTGATATTGCCGAGTATGCTAAAAGACTCATCAATTTTGTGGATGGACGTATTCAACACGATGGTCCAACCAAGCGTATGATGGAGAAGGACCTATGAGTTGGATAATGCTTCTTGAAGCGTGGAGCGCAATGGGTGCAAACCGCTTGCGTACTTTTTTAACGATGTTAGGCATGGTCATCGGCGTGGGCGCTGTTATTTTAATGTCCTCCATTGGCGCAGGAACCCAAGCTGCCGTGAAGCAATCTATCGCTTCGATGGGAAGCAATCTTTTTATCGTTCTAGCAGGTTCCATGACTTCAGGAGGTGTTCGCATCGGAAGTGGAGGTGTTCAAACGCTGACATTTAACGATGCCAATGCCATTAGCGACCTCTCGTCTATTGCCGCAACTGCTCCAGTGGTACCGGGTTCTGCTCAAATGGTCTATCAATCTTCCAACTGGTACACACAAATACTAGGCACGACACCTTCCTTTTTTGAAGTGCGTGATTGGAATATCGAACAAGGCTATCCTTTTACCGACTCGGATGTCAGGGGTGCGACGCGTGTGGTTGTGCTTGGTAAAACCGTTGCCCAAAATCTTTTTGGCGATGAAGACCCTGTGGGTAAAACCATACGCATTAAAAATAGCCCCTATATCGTCCTAGGCGTGTTAGCTTCAAAAGGGCAGAGTTTAGATGGCAGAGACCAAGACGATACGGCGATGGTGCCTCTTACGACGGCCCAAACCAAACTATTTGGTAGCCAGTTTAAAGGCGTGGTGCGCTTTATTATGGTTGAAGCCATGTCTGAAAATGTTATGGATCAAGCAGAAAAACAGATGCAACAGCTCTTAAGAGAGCGCCATAAGTTGCGTGCCAACGTGGATGATGACTTTACGATTCGGAACTTAACCGCTCTGGCTAATACCGCAGAAGAGACCACCAAAGCGATGTCATTAATGTTAGCGGCTATTGCGTCTATATCGCTTTTAGTAGGCGGCATTGGCATTATGAATATCATGCTTGTTTCCGTGACCGAGCGCACAAGGGAGATTGGTATTCGCGTTGCTATTGGCGCAAAACAAAATCATATTTTGATGCAGTTTTTACTTGAAGCATTGATGATTTCGATTATTGGCTGTTTTATTGGGGTCTGTGTTGGTGTGGGAGGCGCTTATGTTGTGGCGCATTTCTTTCCTATCACAATTGTGATTACGCAAAGCTCCATCGTAATTTCTTTCTTGGTGGCAACGGGAGTGGGTGTCTTTTTTGGCTTTTATCCTGCACGTAAAGCGGCTAATCTAGAGCCTATCGAAGCACTTCGTTACCAATAAAAATTTTACGTTTTCGCTTCTTGTGAAAGTGGGTTATTAAAACTTTGTTGGTACTCTTTTGGTGTTAGTGCTGTTTTGCGTTTGAAAAAGCGGTGAAAATGGCTTTGATCGACAAACCCGCAATACAAAGCACATAACGAGAGAGAAACACCCTTGTGCAGTAATGTTTTGGCGTGATCAATGCGTGCATCGAGCCAATAATGTTTTGGGGTGCATCCATATGCCTTTTTAAAGTGGCGTATCAAAGAAAACGTATTGAACCCAAAGCGTTTTGCTAAATCACTAAGAGAAATAGGCTCATCTAGCCTATTTTCTAAAAAGTAGGCAACTTTTTGTAACGAGATTGGCTTTTTTGGTGCGGGAGCATCGAATGAGTAAAGCTCCAAAAATGCTTCCAACCATGCTAAGAAATTTTTTACATGTAAAGGCTCATAAGCTTCAATGAGTGAAAGAATTGTGCGCGTAAATGCCTCATACAACTCTTTATGAAACACAAGCGGGGCACGAAGCGGCAGCAGTGTTTTGTTGTTAAAATGCTTGGCTTGTAACGTGGTGCAAAGAGCCGCATCAATATAAACCATCACATAACTTCGACTCTGTTTGGGCAAAGGATTGCACGTGTGTTGAAGATGCGGTTCGATAATGGCAAGGGAGCCGTCCGCAAGCCTAAATTCACCTTCTGGGGTATGAAAAATCGTCTCGCCCTCAAGCATAAAACCAATCGAGAGTGTCGGATGCGCATGCGCTTCGTACGGGCGGTCACTGTTTTGGGTAAGACGGATTGTGATAAAAGGCGCTTTGGGGTAAGAAATCATGCGTGATGAGGTCGGCAACGTTGGCGTGTGTTGTTTTTTTGTGTTGTGTTGTATCATCGATATCCCTCATACGTTTCTTTAGGAGATGATTTTAACATTTTTAATCTATTTTAGAAAAAATAATTTTAGTGTTTTTAATGAGGAATTGGGCTATTATAATTAAAACAAAGGCAAGGAGAAGTGTATGCGAAAACTATGGTTACTCAGCACACTACTGGCTTTTACGATGAGTGTGTATGCGTTTGATTTTGCGCGCGAGAGCAATTTTCAAAATGCGTGTGACAAAGGTGACGCGCAGGCGTGTTTGGACCTTGGCATCATGTACCATTTAGGGGATGGCGTGTCTCAAAACTTTAAACATGCACGCAGTTTATATGAACAAGCTTGCAAAATGGGTTTAGGCGAAGGCTGTGAAACGCTAGGGTATATGTATGAGAATGGTCATGCAGGAACGAATTATGCGAAGGCTTCTGAGCTTTACCTCAAAGGGTGCGAGTTAGGACGTGCGAGTGCGTGTGCAAGTTTAGCCAAGCTGTACGAAAATGGCACAGGTGTGGAAGAAGATATGCAACAAGCCGTCGATTTTTACGATAAAGCGTGTGATGGTGGAGATGGACGAAGTTGCGCTCATTTGGGATTGTTGTATGATCAAGATGACAACGACACGTATGCTGCAATGTATTACCAAAAAGCGTGTGATGCAAAAGATGCAGAGGCATGTTCAACCCTTGGCATCATGTATATGAATGGAAAAGGAGTCAATACTAATGTCCAAAAAGCGTATGAACTTTTTCAACAAGCCTGCAAATTAGGCAATGAAATCGGTTGTAAAAACTATGAGTCTATGAAAAATAGTTCGTGGTATTAGAGGCGCATCTCAAACATCGTTTTACATGTAAAACGATGTTTTTAGTCTTTAAAGGACGCATTGTAGAGAAATTGAGCAATCTCATAAAGACTCTCTTCATCATAGCCAAGCGTAGGCATCAGACCAAATTTATTGACTGCTTCTTGCATGATGGCACTTTTCGCATCAGGCTTTTGTAACCACGCTACCATGAAGGCTGTAAATGTTTCCTCCGTTTTGAAGCGTTGTTTGTAGCGTGTTTGAACTTCATGTATCGCAGGTGCGGAATTTGCTTTTGAGACATCGTGGCATGTCACACAGTTGCCATGAAAGAGCGTTTCTCCCAGTGTGGCGGCATGAAGTGAAAGAGCAAAACAGACAAGAAAAAAGAGTGCTTTCATAGAATAACTTTGTAGTGATTTCTGAGACTGTATTGTAGCAAAAGAGGTGTTTGAACATCTTTGATATAAGTCATCATCTTGTTTTACATGTAAAAACTTTTTTCTTGACACCCTTTTACATGTAAAGTAAAATAAGCTTCAAATTCCCATAAAAAGGTTGATTATGCAAAAAGTATTTTGGTGTTTTTTCTTCCTCGTTTCGTGCAGTTTTGCCGCAGGAGATGCGCAGTCCATCACCCTTGCAAAAACGGATAAAAGTTGGGATGGCGCTACATTGCCTGCATATCCTCAAGAGATGCCTGAGATTTCTGTTTTGAAAATCACCATTCCCGCACACGCGACATTACCGCTTCATAAGCACCCTATCATTAATGCAGGGTATTTGCTGAAAGGCACGCTAAAAGTTGTTACAGATGAGAATAAAACCTTAGAACTCAAAGCGGGCGAGGCAATTGTCGAAGTGGTCAATACGTGGCATTATGGCGTCAATGAAGGCGATGAGCCTGCTGAAATTGTCGTGTTTTATGCCGGTACGAAAGAGAGTGCATTGGCAATCAAACGCTAAAAATTAACAGCGCGTTGGTGGTCAAGCCTTTTGTCCTCATACATACGCTCATCCGCAACATTGATAAGTGTTTCGATGTCATTTGCCTCTTCTGGGAAAATCGCCCATCCGACACTGGCACTACTATCGACAGTAATATCGTTGATGGTGTAGGTTTGGTAAAGCGCTTTTTTTAACGCAATCCCATACGCTTCTAACTCTTGGTAGGACACTATTTTTTCAAAGATAATGATAAACTCATCTCCGCCGAAACGTCCAAGCAGTGCATTGTGTGGTAACTGCTTTTGAAGATGGTGCGCGAAACATGTCAGTAGCTCATCTCCAAAATTATGCCCGTAGGTGTCATTAATGGGTTTAAAGTAGTTAATATCAATCAGCATAATGCCAAAATATTTGTAATGTAAATTCGTGTTATACACCAATTCATTTAAAAATGACTCGATATAACGACGATTCCACACACCTGTGAGGTGGTCGTGGTAGGCTAAAAATTCAATATGCGATTGTGCTTCTGTATGCTTGGATATTTCATCTTTTAATTTTTCATTGAGAATGAGCGCTTGAATCGCTGTTTGAGAATTAATGAGCGCTTTTCGTAAGAGTACAATTTCGCAAATAAAAAAAACAGTAGCCAATACAAGATAAAAAGAGTCATGCGACGCTAGAAAATTGATGCCTAGTTTGATTTCCAAAGGAATTAGCGCGCCTATAAAATAGACCAAATACTGCAAAGGCAAGATACTGTAACTGAGCATACCAACGTTAATAAACGTAGACATTGCGATGTAAGAAAGGGTATAGCCTAGCATCGATTCTTGGGGCATTAGTTGTGCAAAAAATCCCCAAACCAATGCGATACAAAAACCTATCAAGAGACGCATCAAGACTTGATAAGCTAATTTCTCTTGGTAAAATCCTGCTTTGATAATCGCGGTTTCATAGAAATAAACAACAAAACCCAAACTTGAAAGTGCGATAGCCCACACAACGATGTAAGGTGTAGGGACATTAAAAAATGAGAGCAATACAATAGCCAGAAGTAAGCCTAAAAAAAGTGCGCTTAAACTTCCTTTGGTGTTACTAAAGTATATTTTTGAGCGTTCGAGATTGACACGGTTTTCCAACTCTTTGGAGTGAATTGTATCGTGTGGAATACCGAAAAATAGTAGCTTTTGCAGTGAATTCATCTCTCTTTTGCAACTTCTTAAAATATGTGGATTATTAGAAATTAAAATAATACTACTTTAATACTTTATTAAATATTTATCTTTACATGTAAACATCTTGGAAATTCTTAGCATGAAGAGGTGGTGCCAACCATGCTTTTTGTTATAATTATGCAATAAACGGACAAGGAGACTGCAATGGAACAGGAATTTCAAAGCCTTCAAAAGTTTTATACCATCATTATTGAGTTTTTAACAACGTATAGTTTTCAGCTTATTGGTGCGCTGATTATTATTTTGATGGGTTGGTTTGCGGCAAAATATACCTACAACCTTTTGATACGTATTTTTGAAAAACACCATTTTGACATGACCTTAGGAAAGTTTTTAGCCACTGTTGCTAAAGTCCTCGTTTTTGCCGCTATGAGCGTGATAGCCCTTGGCAAAATTGGCATTTCCATTGCACCGTTTGTCGCAGCTATCGGCGCGGTATCCCTCACGGCAGGATTAGCACTTCAAGGCAGTGTTTCCAATTATGCCGCGGGAATTTTGCTTATTATCAGTCGTCCATTTAAAGTAGGCGATACCCTCTCTGTTGCGGGGGTTTATGGCGTGGTTGAAGAGATTAAACTGGCATATACCATGCTTCGTAATGAAGATGAAGAGCTGATTACCGTTCCAAATAAAAAGATGATAGGCGATGTTTTAGTCAATTCGTTTGAATACAGAGTCGTTGAATCGGGGATTGGCATCGCTTATGAGAGCGCACCCCAAAAAGCGATTGATGTGATTCATACCGTTTTAGCAAGCTTTCCTGAGGTGTCCAAAGAGCAAAAACCTATTGTGGGTATTGCCAATTTTGGAGAGAGTTCCATTGACCTTGGGCTTCGTTATTGGGTTCCGACAAAGCGTTATTTTAAACTTCAGTATGAGGTCAATTTGGCTATTTTTAACGCATTGCTTGCTCATGAGATTCACATTCCTTATCCTCAACGTGAAGTGCGTATGCTCACCGAAAAACGTTAGCGTAGTAGGGGCTTATTCTTTAGTGACGCACAAACTCAATAAGCCCCATCACGATTTCAAATCCAATCAGTACGATGATAATCCACTCTAAAAATTCACTGTGTTTGTGATTGAAAAGGTCTAAAGCCATACTAATGTCTTCTTTGAGGTTGGAGAGCTTATGCTCGACAATTTCAAAACGGTCTTTAAGCTCTAGGATGGACGAGAGGCGATTGTATAATTTCTCCGCTTCCTCATTGTCCCACAAGATATTGGGTTTATCCAGTAAAAGAAGGTCACTGACCATTCCATGCCTGATGACGGTGAGACTGCGCGCGAATTCGATGAGTTTTGAGCGCTTCAGCAAAGAGTAACTTTTTGTTAAATCAAGCAACTGTTGGCTACGTTCAAAATGAAGGTTGAGGTCTTGTTCATACTTCTCTAACCCCACACTTTGCGAAATAACCAATGCAATGATGATGAGATAAAGACTCAAAGGCTCTTTTAGGACAATCTGTTCGTTGCTGACTTTACATGTAACGTCTAAGGTAGGGTCAATCAAGATAGGATAATCTTGATAAATCGTGCGTTGTTCAAATAAGGCGGCTTCTTTAATATCCAGTTTTTCCAGTGCTTTGATAATCTCTTCTTTACTCCAATTAATGAAGGTTAAGACATTAAATTGGGTATACACCAAATAGGTCTCGCGGTATTCATAATAAAACGCTTTTTCAATGCCTTTTTTAAACGAGCAGACTAAACGCGTTTCTATCTCATGCCTTGAGTAGGAGAGCGGAAGATAAATAGAGATGAGTGAGTATTTGGTATCCATCGTGTTTACTCCTTTTTCGTCTTATGAAAAAAGCTTTTTGCATCTTCAAGCATCATGTAAATAGCAGGAACAAAAACCAACGAAATAACCGTTGAGAATAATATACCATAACCCAGTGAAATTGCCATAGGGATCATAAATTTAGCTTGAATGGATGTCTCGTAAATCATGGGAGCCAGTCCTCCAAACGTAGTTGCTGTGGTCAAGAAAATAGGGCGAAAACGTCTGGTCGCCGCAAGTATGATTGCCTCAAGGGGTGGATGCCCCTCTTTTCGCATGATATTTGAATAATCTACCATCACCAGCGTGTCATTTACCACAACGCCACACAGCGCAACGATACCCAAGGCACTGACCATACTCAAACTATAACCTAAAAGCATATGCCCTAAAAATGCTCCCACGATACCAAATGGAATAGCAAGCATAATGATAAGCGGTTGTGTGTAACTTGCAAATGGAATCGCAAGCATCACGTATAAAACCGCCAATACCAGTAAGAAACTCGCCATCAAGCTTTGACTGCTCTCTTTGGTTTCTGCTTGGCGCCCTTGATAGGAGACTTGTAGTTCAGGGTATTTTTGTTCCAGTTGTGGAATGTAGGTTTCATTAAGCGCTTGGATGAGAATAGGCGTGTCACGCTCTGGCTCTACATTGGCGGTTACATTGATGATGCGTTTGCCATCACGTCGTAAAATTTGCGTATAGGCATTGCCTTCGATGCGTTTGGCAACATCGCCAAGGCGCACAAATCCACCGCTACTGGTTTTGATTTTGATGTTGTCGATATTGGCTTCATTGTCCCGTTCAAGCGCATCTTGTCGTACCATGATTTTGACTTCATTGCGTCCATGTTGTTCACGAATGGCTTCTTTTCCATAGGTGGTATAACGCACCTGTCGCGCAATTTCATAAGCGCTTAAGCCTAGTTTTTCACCTAAAGGCAAAAGCTCAAAGTCAATTTGGCGTTTACCCGAAGAGGTTCCATCATCAATATCTTTTGCGATGGCAAATCTACGTAAGTCGTTGGCTAACGTTTCACATGCTTGGTCTAAAAGCGTGTTATTGCTATGACTAAGCTCAATCGTTAAAGCCGCTCTTCCGCCTCCAGGTCCTCCGATGTCTTTTTTGAAAATCATTGATTCTATGCCTGCGAGTTGTCCTAAATTTTGGCGCCATTTTGTATTAAAATCGCTGGTTGAAATTTTGCGTTTTTCGCCATCTTGCAGATAAAAAGTCACTTGGATTTGGTTGTCGTCAATTTTGCTTTTATAGCCTTGATTGAGGTCAGGTTCATTAACCTCGGCAATGGTTTTAAGTCCCGCTTGAATAATTTTTTGATTAACGGCTTCGATAGTGGCATGAGGCACACCAATAGGAAGCGTGGCATAGACTACGGCACGATTGGACTCAACGCGCGGCATCATCTCAAAGCCTAAACGACCACTGATGGCATAGACCAAAACGAGCGCTAAAATGACAAAACCTGCAACAATGGTACTGTAACGGTTATGGATACAAAAGAGTAAAAATGGTTTGTAAATCGTTTCGACAAAACGATCAAAGGCGCGTGCTACTTTTTGTTGTTGTAGCCAAAGTTTATGCGCAAACCCTCCTTTTTGCGCCTCTTTTTTAAACGCTAAGTGTGCAGGTAAAATCAACAGTGCTTCCAGCCATGAAATTGTAAAAACCGTTGCAACAACGATGGGAATAGGATAAAACATTTTGCCAAACATACCCGGTACAAAAAGAAGCGGGATGAACGCTACGATGTTGGTTAAGATACTAAAGGAGACAGGAACCGCTACATCTTTGGTTCCTTGAATCGCCGCTTCAATGTAGTTCATTCCTCGTTGGCGGTATTCATAGACATTTTCACCCACAATAATGGCATCATCCACAACAATTCCTAATGCGACAATAAAGGCAAACATAGAGACCATATTGATGGATACACCAAAATATTGAAGGAATAACAAAGACCCCAAAAAGGAAGTCGGAATACCAAGCGAGACCCAAAACGCGAGTTTGAATTCCAAAAAAGCACCTAAAATAATCAAAACAAGCGCAAGTCCGAGCATACCATTGTTTAAAAGAAGTTCCAATCTGGCATCGTAAATTTTAGAACTGTCGTCATTGATTTTTAGCTCATAAGGTGCGGGAAGGTCTTTTGAAATGGCTTCTACGGCTTTGAGCGTCGCCTCTGAAACACTTTTTGGGGTCTCTTTTCCCAAACGATAGACTTCAATCTCAATGGCGGGTTTATTATTATACGTAAAATAGATATTGTCATCCACAAAGGTATCTTTAATGCGTGCAACATCCCCTAAGCGAATAGTTTCTCCGGTACTACTGGTTAATAGCGGTAAGGTCTCAAACGTAGCTGCATTGATGCGACGTGTTTTCACACGCAGTAAAATATCGCCTGCATTACTTTTGACACTGCCGCCTGAAAGCTCAACCGATTGCTTTTCAACGATGTCAGCGACATTTTGCATAGACAGACCGTACTTTTCCAATGCCAATTTATTGAGTGCGATTTCAATTTCATATGACCTTGCTCCCACCAGTTCAACTTGACTGATACCTTCACTTTGCAACAGTTTATCGCGTACTTTTTCTGCCATTTCGCGTAGAACCATGGGGTCATTATCACCCATAATGGCTAAAGAGACAACGCGTCTTTTACGCATGGTCATGGAGATAATAGGCTTTTCGGCATCTTCAGGGAATGTCGTAATGCTATCAACCGCTTGTTTAATGTCTTGATAGGTTCTGTTTTTATTGCTTCCTTCTGAGAGTTCCGCCACAATTTGAGCAACCCCCTCTTTGGCCGTTGCGGTAACTTCTTTGACCCCTTCAATACTGCGAATTTCTTCTTCCACCGCTAAAATAATGCCTTGTTCGACCTCTTCAGGACTCGCCCCAGGATACGCGACATTAATGGTTACCATATCTAAGTCAAACTCGGGGAAAACCTCTTTTTTGATATAAAAGCTCATATAGATGCCGCCAATCAAAAAGATAAGCATGAATAAATTGGCGGTGACTTTATTGTGTACCAACCATGCGATAATCGAATTTTGCTCTTTACGCATTATTCACCTTTTTTTGGTTTGGAGACTGTGGCAAGATTGACTAAGTTCATGCCAGAAATGGGTGCGGTAAGGTACGTCGAGATAATGTGGTCACTTTCCGTGATGCCTGAGGTAATCAGCACGTGTTGAGGATTTTTATACAACACTTCGACAGGTTTGATGGCAAGTGTTTTATTGTCATCCATTACCCAAACGGTGTTGTTGGGACGCAGTAATGATGCTGGCAATGCATAAATAGCGTCAAAACGTTTCCCCGCAATCGTGGCTTGCAACGTTTCTGCTAACAATAAAGCATGTTTTTCTTTTGTGGACTCTTTAAGTCCAAAAGGATCGTGCACACCTATTAAGAGTTTGGCTTGTTTGGTGGTGCTATCAAGATCAGGCAAGATTTTAAGCAGATTTGCTTTTACATGTAAAGGTTGATTGGTATTCGACAGAAGCGTTACTTTGATGTGTGAAAGTGCTTTGGCATCGGTGGTATCTAAAAATTTCAAATAAGAGACAGGCAGTGTAACACGCATCCAAAATTCATCGGTTGAAACAAGTTCAAGTAGGGTACTTTGTGTGGAGACATAGCTGCCCAGTTCGGCTGATTTTGTGATAATCACACCATCATACGGTGCTTTGATACTTGTCTCTTTAAGGTTATTGAGCGCACTAGCATAGGAGGCTTCTAGTTCCATGATGGTTGCTTTGACTTGAGCAAGTTGCGGTTCGCGTAAAATTAAAGCGCGACTCAGCCCTGTGGGATTTTCTTTGGAGAGTTCTAACTCTTTTTTAGCGCTCTCTTGTTGTCCCATTTCAATCATCTCAGATGCTTTAGCGGAGAGGAGTTTTGCTTTGATTTCATCAACGGTCGATTGATAATCCACCGGGTCAATCTGGGCTAGGAGTTCACCTTTTTTCACAAAACTACCGAGTGCAAAGTTGGGGTGTGTTTGTATGATTTTACCCGAAACCTTAGAAACAATGGTTGTTTTTTGTGACGCTTCAATGGTTCCAATCACAGGAAGAATCACCTCTTGGGAGGAGGGCTTTATCTGCACGACTTCGACAATGGTTCCTGTGATTTGGCGCTTTTGTTTTTGTGCTTGCGGCGCTGTACTAAGAAGATACTTAGCGGTTACTATTCCAAACGCGATGATTAAAACCGTAGCGGTTATATTGATGATAATTTTTTTAGTTGTCATACTTTCTCCATTCTTGTTTCACATCATAATCTAAAAGGCCACCTGCTAAAGCGCGGTGTAAAGCAATGCGTTCGCTAATCAGGTTTTGTTGTTTTGAAAGCTTGGTTTGTTCTAACTCTTGCAAACTCGCTTGTGCATTAAGAACGTTTAAGTAGGTTTCCGCACCGTATTCGTATTTGGCTTTTTGGCGTTCAAAAATTACTTGGGCAAGAGCGACGCGCTCGTTGAGTTGATTGAGGTATTGTGTTTGTGTCTTTTCCGCTTCTAGGGCATCTTCCACTTCACCAAATGCCTCAAGGAGCGTTTGTTTGTATGTCAATGTGTATTCATGAGACGTAAACAGCGCTTTTTTTACTAAGGACTCTTTTGCACCTGCATCAAAAAGCGTTCCGCTAAGACTTGCAACGGCACTGCCGATAATCGTATCGAGAACATTGGAAAATTGTGATGATGTGGCGATGCTTGAGAGTGAAATATTAAGGGATGGGTATTGGTTTTTAATCGCTTCAGAGAGTGAGGCATTGGCGGAGGTTAGGGTATAAAATGCTTGTTTGACATCAGGGCGTTGCAACAATTTGGTTGCAGGAATCCCCACAGCAGGTTGTGGCGGTAATACAATCAATTTTGCCAAAGATGCTTGGGGTAACTCTTCTAAAACAGAGCGCCCTAAAAGAAGATTGAGTGCGCGTATTTGTGTTTGAATATCGCCTTCTAACGTAATTTTTTGTGCTTCAAGATTTTTGATATATTGTTCTTGTTGCCAGACGTCTGTGATAGAGTTTTTTCCACTTTCATGTTTGAGTTTTGTAAGTGCTAAAATTTTAGCGGCGACGTCCTTTTGGTCATTTAAAAGTGCTAAACTCTCTTTTTTATACGCTAAGGTGTACCACGCATTGGCAAGTTCAGCGACTAAAGAGATGCCACTCACTTGCATGGCTTCATAACTGGCACGATACGTTGCTTGCTGTGCATCAATGCTATCGGAGCGTTTACCAAATAAATCCACTTCATACGATGCCCCAAGGGTTGCTGAATAGCTCTCTTTTTGCGTTTCGATGCCTCTTAGTTCTCGCTCTTTTGTTGCTGAACCAGAAAGAGAGAGACTGGGGAAATTGGCAGCTTGTTTGGTGTGCAATGTTGCATATGCTTGTAAAACGCGTTGCTGTGCGGCTTGAAAACTTAGGCTTTGTTTTAACGCTTCATCGACCAGTTGGTTGAGCGTTGTATCGTGCAACTCTTGCCACCATGGGTCGATTTTAGAATCAAAAGGCGGCGGCGAATGAATAGGTTGTGGTGTAGGCGAAATACAACCGCTAAGGGTGATGGCAATACTAAACAAAGCGATATAAACGAGCTGTTTCATCAAGACTCCCAATAAGTAGTGAGTTTATTATACCTTGCGGTGCATTAACAAAATGTAACGCTAAATGCGTTATAATTTTTAAAAAACGAGGATAACCAATGAAATTACTCCTAATTGGCGCAGGTAACATGGGTGGAGCAATGCTTCAAGGATTACATGTCAATGACCTTAGTGTCGTGGTGCGCAACCCTGAACGCGCAAAAAAGATTCATGAACTGTACCCTTCCATTACTATTTTAACAGAAACTCCCTCTTTAGATGGTTATACCGTTATTTTAGCCATTAAACCTCAAGCTTTTTCTTCGTTTAAAACGCAAGGGTGTGCGGAAGGTGTTATTTCCATTATGGCGGGTATTAGTCTTGAGCAGTTACGAAAGGGCATTAATGCAAAGCATTATATTCGCTCTATGCCTAATATGGCGGCCTCTGTGCAAAAATCCGCTACCTCCATGTGTGGCGATGAAGCACTCAAAGAGAATGCTTTACGCATTTTAGGGACGATAGGAAGTTGTTTTTGGCTAGAGAGCGAAAAAGAGCTAGATATTGCAATGGGACTGGCAGGATGCGCACCCGCGTGGGTTGCATTGGTTGCAGAAGCATTAAGCGATGGCGCGGTGAATTTAGGATTGAAACGTGATTTAACCTATCCGATGATTGCGGCATTGTTTGAAGGTATGGGCGTTGTGCTTCAACACGAGCATCCCGCCATTTTAAAAGACAAAGTAATGTCACCTTCGGGTACAACTGTGGCGGGGTATCTAAAACTTGAAGAGGGAAAAGTACGCGATAGTTTTATCAAAGCGATGGAAGCTTCGTATGAAAGAACAAAAAGTCTAGGAAAAAAATAGCATTATAAAGGCTTGTTTTACAAGCCTTTATGCAATCGTATGTGCTTTTTTCTTACTGGTTTTTTTCGTTTGCTTTGTACTGGGTGCAACGGGTTTTTTAGAAGCCGACCTTGTCTCTGTAATATCGGGTAAAACATCTTCAAAAATGGTGCGTATATCATTCCAACGGTGTTCAGAATTGAGCATCACCACTAAAATATCTTTGTTATCTTTTTTAGCACGGGCAATCAAACACGGTCCTGCTTTTTGAGTGTAACCTGTTTTGATACCTACCGCGTATTTATAATTATTGAGTAGTCTATTGTGCGTATAAGCGGCATAAGCACGTTTTGTATTAAGAGAGCGAAAGTCGTAACGTTTTAATTTTGCGATTTCATTGAAATTATTATTTTTAATGGCATATTCGCTGAGTGTTAAAAGATCAAGGGCGGTTGAGTAATGATTGCCTATGTCAAATCCGCATGGATTGGTAAAGTGTGTATTTTTCATGCCAATTTTCTTAGCTTTTGTGTTCATCTCTTTAACAAAATTATCCACATTGCCATCGCCTAGATAAACACCTATTGCCATTGCCGCATCATTGGCGGACATAACCATCGCTGCCTTGACTAAATCTCTTAAGTAAAATTTCTCACCGATGCGTAAATTGGCTTTGGTAGGCTCAACATGGGTCATCTCACGTGTAATCGTTACCACATCGTTCATGCGACCACTTTCAAGTGCCAACATAGAGGTCATGATTTTAGTAAGACTGGCAGGTTGATTAATCTTTTGCTCATCTTTGGCAAAAATCAATTGTTTGCTTGTTAAATCTTTAGCAATAATGGCATCTGTATTTTTACGAATGCGATTGGCAGTCTCTTTATCGAGATAGTTTGCACTGAGTGTGGAAGACATTAGACATACGCTGCAGAAAAGCGTTAAAAGTGGTTTAATCATGCTGCTCTTTTTTGGAAATAGTTTGTTTGATTTTAGTGAAAAAAACTTAAATCTTTCCTTTGAAAATGGCTATTTTAGCCATTTTGATGAAATTTTTATCTGTGCTCAAAAATTCACCATGAAGCGTTATAACTCTTAAGGTTATATCGCTATAATATTCGAAAAGTTTTAAACGAGTCGCTATCGTTATATACTTTTACTATATAAGGAAGAAGCATGGAAGGTATCTCTACTGGATTGATGAGCTTTGATAAGCCTGCACTTCTTGAAAAACGTGTCAAATTATTGGAAGCCATCGCCATTACAGGTTCTATTAGCAGCGCTGCAAAAATGGTAGGACTCAGCTATAAGGCGGCATGGGAAGCGGTAGATACCATGAACAATCTCTCCAATAAACCTTTAGTTGTGCGTATAACAGGAGGAAGCGGCGGCGGTGGAACAACATTGACACCCCTTGGAACAGAAGTTGTTGCCAACTATGCCATTTTAAAAAAAGAGTATGAGCGGTTTTTAGCCAGACTCTCTGATGTGAGCAATTTTGAGATGCATTCGCTCAAACACATACAAAGGATTGCTATGCAAATCAGTGCGCGAAATCAGCTGATGGGTAAAATCGGCGAGATTAAACAGGCAAAAGTCAATGCAGAGGTGAGCATTGTGCTCAAAAGTGGTGTCGTGCTTGTTTCTACGATTACCAATAGCGCTGTTGAGGAGTTAGGTTTACATAGTGGGGATGAAGTGGTCGGCATCATTAAAGCTTCATCGGTTCTCATTTCCAATGCTCTTAATGTCGCAACCAGTGCTCGCAATAAATTAGCAGGTGTCGTTACCGACATTAAACTCGGTGAAGTCAATGCACAAGTCAGCATTGATATTGGTCAAAATGATGTTGTCGTTGCAACCATTACTACGGATTCTGTTAGAAACCTAGGCCTTAGTATTGGGGGGCGTGTGTGTGCGATTATTAAATCCAGTAGTATCTTAATCGGAAAATAAACAAAGGAGTCACTATGTTAAAACTTTTTTTAACAAGCGTTATTTTAAGTGCAAGTTTACTTGCAGGGGAAATTAGTGTTGCCGTTGCAGCCAATCTAACAGATGCTGTAGAGGTTCTTAAAGCAGAATTTGCTAAAACAAATCCAAACACGAAAGTCAATACGGTTTTAGGCGCTAGTGGTAAATTTACAACTCAAATTAAAAATGGAGCTCCTTTTGATGTTTTCTTAAGTGCAGACATGAAATTCCCTGAGAGTCTATATGCTGAAAATATTGCTGTTACAAAACCTGTTGTATATGCTAGTGGCGCGCTTGCGATGGTAAGTACAAAAGGGCTTGATTTAAGCAAAGGTATTGCCGTTATAGCTGATACTAAAGTAGAGAAAGTAGCGATTGCTAATCCTAAAACCGCACCTTATGGAACAGCGAGTATTGAAGCATTTAAAAATGCAAATATTTTTGACAAAGTTGAGTCAAAATTGGTACAAGGTGATAGTATAGGACAAGCATTACAATTTTCTCTCACCGCTGCGGATGTTGGTTTTGTCAATGCTTCTGCGTTTTACAGTGAAAAAATGAAAGCGTACAAAAAAGGCGTTCAATGGGTTGATGTCGATCCTAAACTTTATAAACCAATCGCGCAAGGCGTTGTTCTGTTAAAACAAGCTCAAAACAATGCAGAAGCAAAGGCATTTTACGATTTTATTTTAAGTCCTAAAGCCAAAGAAGTTTTCAAAAATTTTGGATATCTAGTTAATGAATAGATTACATGCCGTTGTTACACAGATTGAAGGTGAACAGAACTTACATATCATTACATTTGATTGTGAGGGGGTCACCCTTAAAATGATGGGGCTTGACTTGCCAAAGGGTTTACATGTAAATGCACAGGTAATACTTGGCGTCAAGCCTTCTCATGTGGCGATTGCTAAAGATATTCAAGGGAAATTGAGTTATTCAAATCAGCTTCCTGCTACCATTGTCAATATTGAAAATGGAACATTACTGAGCAGCATTCTTTTACATGTAAAAGAGACTGATGTGCAAAGTTTTATTACATTAAGCTCTTCATTACGCATGAATCTTCAGGTCGGAGATGAGGTGACGTTATTAATGAAAGCAAGTGAACTGTTCGTTTTGGAGGTAGAAGATGCTTGAGAAGATCATGGCATTGGAATTTACTCCTTTCTTGATTTCTTTTAAACTCGCTTCCATTACTACGGCAATTCTTTTTATAATTTCTCTGTTTTTAGCATGGAGTTTATCGCAAAGCAAGTCACGCTTTAAACCCATTTTTGAATCTATTACAGCGTTACCTATCGTGCTACCTCCTTCTGTTCTTGGTTTTTACATTCTTTATGCTCTTTCGTTTCATTCTCCGATTGGGCGGTTTTTTCAAGATGTTCTTGGTATTAAGTTGGTTTTTAACTTTACAGGATTGGTGGTAGCAAGTTGCTTTTATTCTTTGCCGTTTATGATGCAACCCTTGCAGAGCGGTTTTGAGGCACTTCCCAAAAACATGCTAGAAGCCTCGTACATTGCAGGTAAAAGTAAACTTTCAACACTGCTTCGCGTTGCACTTCCCAATATTAAGCCTTCTTTGATGACGGCTATCGTCATTACGTTTGCACATACGATTGGAGAGTTTGGTGTCGTTTTAATGGTAGGTGGAAGTATTCCCAATCAGACAAAAACAGCTTCGGTTGCTGTTTATGAATTAGTAGAGACTATGGATTATACAAGTGCGCATATTTACAGCGGTATTATGGTCTTTATCAGCTTTTTGGTTCTTTTGTTGGTTTATATTTTTAACCGTAAACAAAAGCACCATTTAGGAGGGATGCATGATTGAAATCAATGTCCAAAAAGAGCTTTTGGGCTCTTTGGGTAAAATGGATTTAGAGGTCAATCTTACCATTGAAAAACAGCATTTTATAGCGCTTTCGGGGCAAAGTGGTAGTGGTAAAACAACACTGCTTCGTATCTTAGCTGGGCTTGAGAGCGCTGAGGGAAAAATCAGAGTCAATGATGAGTTATGGCTTGATGGTACCAAATCACGCTCAGTCCAAGAGCGAGGTATCGGTTTTGTGTTCCAAGACTATGCCCTTTTCCCTAACATGAGTGTTGTGGATAACCTTCTTTTTGTCAAAAAAGATGCCACGTTAGCGCATAAACTCTTAAGTCTCACCGAACTAAGCGAACTAGCCCATCGAGCGCCTTCGACGCTTTCTGGTGGACAGAAGCAACGTGTGAGTTTATGTCGAGCGATGATGAATCGTCCTAAGCTTCTTTTGATGGATGAACCTCTCTCTGCGCTTGATCCTGCTATGCGACTCAAACTGCAATATGAGATATTGACTTTGCATAAAGAGTTTGAAACCACAACAATTATGGTCAGTCATGACCCGAGCGAAATGTACCGTTTAAGTAACCGTGTGATTGTCCTCTCTCAAGGAAAAGTCATCCAAGACGGTGCGGCCAAAGATGTTCTTCTTCGTACGCAAGGCTCTCAAAAATTTTCTTTTGAGGGTGAGCTTTTGGACATTGTCAAAGTCGATGTCATTTTCGTTGCCATTGTGAGTATTGGACAACAATTGGTGGAAGTTGTATTAGATGAAAGCGAAGCAAAAGAGCTACAGGTAGGAGATATTGTAAACCTGAGTACGAAAGCATTTGCACCTATCATTCAGTCACAAAAGGAAAAGAGATGAGAGTTTTATGGATGGTGTGTTTTATTTTCATCAGTATTGGTTTGGCAGATACTTTAAAAATCGCTGTTGGCGCTGGGTATAAAAAACCTGTTCAAGAGGTGATTAAACTCTATGAAGCAAAACATGAGACGGTGGATGCCGTTTATGGCAATATGGCGCAAATTTTTGCGCATGCGAAGCAAGCAGAAATTGCTCTGGTCATTGCCGATAAAAAATTTTTAGAAAAACAGCAAGCCTTAACGTTTGAAGCTTATCAAACGATTGGATTAGGACGGGCTGTCATAGCGTATGCGAAGGATGTTCCTTTTGAAAAATGGGAAGATTTAAAAGATGCTCGTATCAAATCGATTGCCATGCCGGAAGTGAAAAAAGCCATTTATGGCGATGCGGGGATGGAGTTTTTGGAAAAGAGTCAATTGTATGACGCTATCAAATCAAAACTGTTAATCGTTGCAACCGTACCCCAAGTAAGCGCTTATGTCAGTACCAAAGAGGTGGATGCAGGGATTATGAATTTAACAGCAGCCTTGGACAGCAAAGAGAAGTTAGGCGGATATATTGAAATTCCCCAAACATATTACACCCCCATTGAAATTGTTGCAGGAAGCTTGAGTCGCTGCAAAACGGACAATCAATGTCAAACGTTTTTACAATTTTTGACATCACCTGAAGCCAAAGCAGTTTTCACTAAATATGGACTTTGATATTGTGCAGGTTTGGCATCCTTTGGTGCTAAGCCTCAAAATTTTGTGTGTGGTTCTTTTTTTATACGTGATTCTAGGCATTCCTTTAGCCTACCTTCTCTCGTTTGAAAAATTGAAATTCAAATGGTTCTTTGAAACCCTTGTTACGCTCCCTTTGGTCTTTCCTCCCATTGCAATCGGTTTTTTATTGTTACTTCTTTTAGGAAAACATGGATGGTTAGGCAGTTATTTATACTCTTTGGGCATCCATTTCATTTTTGATTTTAAAGGGTTGGTGCTTGCAGGTTTTATCTCTGGACTTCCCCTGATGGTCAAACCTTTGCAATCTGCCATTGAACTTTTCCCAAAAGCGATAAAAGAGGCGGCCTATCTTAGTGGAAAAAGTGGTTTAACCACCCTTTTGTGTGTGGTTTTGCCGTGTATTAAAAAGAGCGTGATTGCCGCTTTATTAATCGCATTAGCAAGAGCCCTTGGCGAAGTCGGGATTACCTTGATGCTAGGAGGCAATATTGTTGGAAAAACCGATACGATCTCTTTAGCCATCTATAATGCTGTTTTTGACGGTGATTATACGCTTGCTCTTGGATTGTGCGCGATACTCATTGTGATCTCTTTAGGCGTTTTTATAGCGTTGCACTTTTTTCAGGAAGGAAAAGAAAAGTTCCTTTAACAAAGTTTTGTTACAATTATTAATAATTATTTTTATTGCAAAAGGTTATGTAAAATGATGGATATGATCCGCGAGGATGTAGGGCTCATCGATATGACAACCGTTGGTTTAGAGATTGGTGATCTGCAAGGTAAAATTAGTTTTTCTCCTAAAAAAGCTGTTGTATTGTGTGGCTCTGAGATGGTAGAGGATATCTGCAAGCGTATGCACTTAGATGTAAAACGATTTAAAGACAGCGGAGAATTACTTGAAGAAAATGAAGTTATTTTAGAAGCATATGGCTTGGCTGAAAATATCCACCAAATTTGGAAGGTGTGTCAGAATATTTTAGAGTACTCGTGTGGAATTGCAACCAAAACACATGAAATGCTCTCCCTTGCACGCGTTCATAATCCGCATATTGAACTTCTTACCACACGTAAAATTTTTCCACGAACAAAAGAATTAGCGCTAAAAGCAGTTTATGCGGGTGGTGGGGCACACCATCGTTTAGGGCTTTATGACTCAATTTTGGTTTTCAAACAACACCGTGCTTTTTTTGATGATGCGGCTTCATTTGAAGCACAGTTTGCAAAAATGAAGCGTAAGTTTTTGGAAAAAAAGATTGTGGTTGAAGTTGAAAATTGTGAAGAAGCCTTCTATTTTGCGCGTTTGGGTGCTGATATTTTACAGTGTGAAAAAATGAGTTATGCAGAACTGGGTAAATGTATTACAGAAGTGCGAAAAGAGTTTCCGCTGATGCTGTTTTCCGCAACCGGAGGTGTTGGAGAGAAGAATATTGCAGAGTACGCTAAAGTCGGCGCTGATTTTATTGTGACTTCTTCGCCGTACCACGCAAAACCTGCTGATATTCGAGTCATTATTGAGAAGTGCTAATGCAAACGGTCAATTCGATTTTTTCTGCCTCATTTGAGGAAAAGAAATCGACATTTTTAAGTTTTTTATGTCCAATAGATGATTTTGAAGCATTACATGTAAAACTAAAAAACGAACACCCCAAAGCTGCGCATATTGTTTGGGCAAAGCGACTGTTTAACGAATACCGTCAAATTGTTGAAAATAACTCCGACGATGGAGAACCTAAAGGTACCTCAGGCCCTCCTGTCTTAAACGTAATGCGTGGCAGTGAACTTGTGGGCGTTGGCATCTTAATCGTACGCTACTTTGGCGGGATAAAATTGGGTACTGGTGGATTGGTTCGCGCTTATGGGAGCAGTGCAAAAGAAGTCATTGCACTTGCATCTCTTCAGCCTTTTGTGTTTAAAGAGGAACTTTCTTTTCATACGGCATACTCTTTAACACCGCGCTTTGAACATTACTTTGCGACGCATAATGTGGCGATGAATGAGCGTTTGTTTGATGCAATGGGGGTTGTTTGGAAGATAGCGGTGAGCCAAGAAGAAAAAGAGGCATTTTTACTCTTTGCTCACCTGTATGAACGGGATGGTTTTAAGCGATTATAACTCTATTGCTTCGACATCAATGGTGAGATTGACTATATCATCAACCGTGAGTCCACCACCTTCTAAGATTTTATTCCAAACGAGTCCAAAATCTTTACGATTGAGTTTGCCCTCTAAGCTAAAGCCTATACGTTGGTGCCCTTGAAAATCTTTAATCAACCCATGCACGGTAGCATTTAAAACAATCTCTTTAGTGATGCCATGAATCGTAATGTTTCCATAGACTTTATTGCCTTCAACACGGCTCATCACAAAGTCGATGGTTTTAAATTTATCCACGTTGAAAAAATCAGCACTGCGTAGATGATCGTCTCTTTTTGTAATACCTGTATCGATAGAAGCAGCATTGATTTTGGCATCAAGCTTTGTGAAGACTTTTTTGTCCGTATCGTATTCAATATCAGCAGAATAGTTTGTAAAATTACCTTTGACATTGGAAATCATCATATGCTTGATGGTAAAGCCAATGTTTGAGTGTGCGTTATCAATAACGAACTCCTTTGCTGAGGCAAAAGAGAAAACAAGAGCCATGATACTAAGTAATTTCATAAGACGTTTCATACACTATCCTTTTTAACTAAACGTTATGATTGTAGTATAGTCGTATGACGCTTATGAACTTAGTATTACAGAAAAGTAACTTTTTAGATTAAATTAGTAGCAAGTTGATACGATGCAGCACTACAGATGCCTGCCAAAACGCCTGCGAGCATATCATCGCCCATGACGCCCCAGCCGCCTTTGACATCGCGGTCAATTTTACCAATCAGTGAAGGTTTCCAAATGTCAAACAAACGGAAAAATGCAAAGCTTGCTAAAACTTGAAACCATGTCCCTGAACTTAAAATAAGAGCAATCCACACACCAACGACTTCATCGATGACAATTCTTTTGTCATCATGAATGGCGCTACTTGCCTCATAAGCATTAATGTGTTTAATGCCAACCATTGTCATGAGAATGGTTAAAAGGACGAGTGTTTCCATTGAAACATAGCGTATGATGATAACACCCAAAAGGGTGGCAACCAAAGAACCTACAGTTCCGGGTGCTTTTGGAGAGAGTCCGCTGTAAAAAAACGTTAATAAAAAATTGGGCATAAGCTTCCTACGTGAGTGATGTTGTTTGATGCAAGCGCATGAGTTCAAGATAAAAATCACGTTCATCGTGATTTTCTAAAAGACCACTGTTCGGAAAAATAGCATCGTAAATTTTTCCAATATTCTCAAAGCGATTTTTAAAAAGCCTACTTAAAAGAAGCGCAGAGATATCTTTGCGCATAAAGATTGCTGGTGGGAGCATACCCACTTTCAAAATTTCCAAAAGAGACTCCGCATGATACTTAATGTGGTGATGTGCTCCATGTGGACACGTATTGGTGCTGACTAACGTTTTACATTCATTGCAATAGACAAATTCCGTAATAATTTCGACTTCAATAGCCAAATCTTCATAATGACTGACAAGAGACTGCATGACATTTTGTGCATAATAAGCACCAATGCCACTATGATGTTGTCCAAGCACGAGTTTATTGCACCCAAAGTTTGAAGCGCAAATCGCATCCAAAATAGCATTTTTATAACTTGAAAAAAGATACGTATTTTCAAATGGGACAATAATGACTCTGTTTTTAGGAAGGTAGTTATCGACAAAATACTGTAACGCTTTTAAGCGTAGTTCATAAGAGAGCAGGTCTTGTTTATAGGGTTTGAGTAAAAAGATAACGAGCATATCGCATTTTTCAAGTGTAATGCGAATGACTCTCTCATGGGCTCTGTGAAAAGGGTTCGCGTTAATCATCATCGCAGAAACATTTTTAGCACCCAATTGCTCTTTAGCGGCTTCTATTTTATTTTTGACATTTTTGATATCGTCGAAATGCAGCTCATATTCACCACAAACGGCTACATCTCCCAATCGCTTAAGAAACATTTGTGTTTCTGGATTGGAAATATCATACGTTCCGAAAATTTGTTCTATTCGCTTTTTTTTATCAACTTCAAAGACTTCATCGACAATAATCGTTCCTTTGATTTTTCCATCCACTACAAAATCCAGCGGTTCACCTTGATAGGATGTTGTTAAAATTTCTCTATTTTTTTCTCCCGCAGGTGCAATAATAAAAGGGAAAGGGAACGGTTTACCTTTGTAATACCCTGTTTCTTCAACTTCTGTTGCCTCTTTCTTGTTCATCAGCTTATCAACAGGATGCAATATACCTTCTTTGGCAAGCGCTAAAGTTGCTACAAACTCTTTATCTAAAAAGAGTTGTCGATTATTTTTTCTTGTTGATTCCATACTTCTTCCTTTTTTCCCATAAGCTTTTGCGTGAAATTCCTAATTTTTTAGAGAGTTCGGTATCTGGAAATTTATTTTGAAAATTAAAGATGACATATTTGACATAGTCATCAATACACAAAATATCTCCTTGGTCAAGAATCTTACTGTCGGTATTAATCTCAATCGTTGAAAATTCACTCTCTTCGTTAGGGTCCGTACTGCAAATAATAGCACGTTTGCCTTCGATGATATTGTAAACTTTGAGTTTTTCGCTCTTTTTGAGATTTTGAAGATCAATAATGTAGAGTAATTCCTCACTCCCTACACGGGCGATTCTCTCAAAAGCATTACTTTGTGTAAGAGAGATAAACGTAAAAGTCTCATTTTGTGAACTTGCGTAATTAAAGACAAGCGCATCTGCGTGTTTTTGAAAATTGGTTTTAATTAAAATAGGGAATTTTGCTTTTTTATCTATGGGTTCTAAATTGGCACTTGAAAAGAGATTTTTGACATACTCTTTATAGGTTTCATTCTCTTTTTTGAGGTTTTTAAAGTCATTTAAATGTTGCAATTTTCGAATGAGCTCTTCAATCATAAACGGCTTTTGAATGTAATCACATGCACCCGCTTTAATAGGATTGGTAACGGTGTCATTACTGATATAAGAGATCATTAAAATAATAATGGAGCTTCTGTGTTTTTCTATGACAGGATAAAAATTTTGTCCTGAAATATTGGTAGAGAGTAAGACAGCGTCGTATTTCTCATCTTTAAGTGCATCTTTTATACTGGTCGCTATCTCACATAAATGTCCAATTTCCATCAACTTAGAGGCAATACTTTGAGCAAGGTAAATCTCATTTTCAACGATTAAAATCTTCATGCATTCATCCAATCATAATATTTTAGTGTAGCCGTTGCACTGACTGCAACACCTTCTTGTCGCCCGATAAATCCAAGTTTTTCTGTCGTAGTTGCTTTAATATTCACATGAATGGGAGATAGCGCCAAAAGATTGGCAAGGCAAAAGCGCATGGCATCCTTAAATGTGCTTAAACGTGGAAATTCAGCCATAATGGTTATGTCACAATGAATGATTTCAAATCCCACTTTTGATAGAAAAGAACAGACTTCTTGTAATAGTTGTTTTGAGTCAATATTTTTATAACGTATGTCACTGTCTGGAAATAATTCACCAATATCGCCCACACCCGCCGCGCCTAAGAGTGCATCTATTAGGGCATGAATCGCAACATCCCCATCCGAGTGCGCTTTAAATCCAATGGTAGGATGCACTTCAATACCACCTAACATCATTGCTTTACCTTCTTCATAGGCGTGCACGTCAAATCCTTGTCCGACAAAAGGGTGAGAAGAAGGAGGCTTAAGGCATGTGATGGCGTTTATATCTTCTTTGGATGTTAGTTTCTTGGCATGAGGGTTTCCTAAAACATAAGAGACTTTCCCACCCATCGCTTGAATCGCACTACTATCATCGGTATAGTCTATTGAGGTATCAAGAGCTTTGGTTAAAAGCGCTGTTTTGGAAAGCTGAGGCGTTTGAATCAATTTAACATGGTCTCTGTTAATCGTCTGTTCCTCATAAACAACCGTGTCTACCACGGGAAGGTACGGTACGACAATATCCGCATCATGCGATGCATTCAAAAGGCGTTCAAACATCGCTTGGTCAATGCAAGGCCGTGCACTATCACTCACAAGCACATAAGGTGTTTTTACATGTAAAAGAGCATTTTTCAAGGACTCTTGGCGTGTTGCACCACCTTTGACAAAGGTAATGGTGTCACTAAACTTGGAGGCATACGCTAATTCATCCTGCGAGGTTGTAACAATAATTTGACTAAATGAATAGAGTTTCTGAATATTTTGTGTAGCAAAGAGCCATAAAGGCGTGTCATCAATGCGTAGCCACTGCTTTTTCACACGCTGATTGAACCGTGTGGAACTACCGGCCCCTAACATCACAAGAGCTAAATCGGGCAAACTTTGTCCTTTATTTCTGAAGTGTTACAATATTATACATTTCAAAAGCTTTTTTTTATCTTTTTTGTGTTAAATTCCGCCATTACTTAAGTATAGAGGTCAAGAAATGTTAAACAAAGATACAGTCAGCGCCGCACTTGGTGGCGTAAAATACCCTGGTTTTGATAAAGATATCGTAACATTTGGTTTTGTTAAAGATATCGATGTATCAGATAATAATGTTTATGTTGAAACAGAAATCGTCTCATCTAGTAAAGAAGTTGCTGACGAATTAAAAGTCAATATTGAAAAAACACTGAAAGCACTTGGTGCTGCGAGAATAGATATTGTTGTGAAACAACCTAAGCCTCCTGTTGAAAAAAGCAACTCTCAATCAGGTAAAAACATGGCACCACACATCAAAAATTTTGTCATGGTTAGCTCAGGAAAAGGCGGTGTTGGTAAAACAACCACTACTGTAAACCTTGCCATTTCTCTTGCAAGCCAAGGCAAAAAAGTAGGGCTTTTGGATGCGGATATTTATGGACCCAATGTTCCTCGTATGATGGGCGCTGTTGATACACACCCTGAAATTGTCGGTCAAAAAGTCAAACCTATTGTTGTGTATGGTGTTGAGATGATGAGCATGGGCTCTTTAATGGAAAATGGTCAGTCTCTCATTTGGAGAGGCGCTATGGTTATGAAAGCCATTGAGCAGCTCTTACGTGATATTTTATGGAGTGATTTGGATGTCCTTTTTATCGACATGCCTCCAGGAACCGGTGATGCTCAATTAACGTTGGCGCAAAGTGTACCCGTAACTGCCGGCATTTGTGTCACAACACCACAACAAGTGGCGCTTGATGATACCGAGCGTAGTTTAGATATGTTTCAAAAATTGCATATCCCTATTGCAGGAATTATGGAAAATATGAGTGGTTTTATCTGTCCTGAGACCAATAAAGAGTATGATATTTTTGGCAAAGGCACAACGAAACCACTTGCTGATAAATTTGAAACGATTGTCATTGGTGAGATTCCAATTGAGCCCTCTGTTCGTGAAGGTGGCGATGCTGGAAAACCAGTGAGCTTCTTCCATCCTGAGAGCGAAACCGCTAAACGTTACCAAGCATCTGCTCGTAAGCTTTGGGAGTGCATTGAAAAAGTGAATGCAGAAGGTGGTGCAAATAATGAGGCCATTCAACCAACGATGGGCATCAATGGAGCGCCAAGTGCGTGTTCAAGCGCAAAACACTAAAAAAGGACGATAAATGGCACTTAGAATTACATTGGACGAAGCAGATTTTAAAGAACTTGTACGAGAGATAGAGTCACAAGAGGGATACCGTAAACCTATTGCGTTTGGTATTGCACGTGTGGATCGTGGACAATTGAACTCGGATAAGATTTTGCAAGCAACTTTCCCTGTGATTAATTGGAATGAAAACTTTGGTAGTGCTGCTATTTTATTAGGCGCATTACAAGAAAGTGGTGTTGATATTGATTTTAGTGGCAGTGAGTTTGTCTGTGATGTCAAGAAAAAATGTGTTAAAAGTGCTATGAATGCGTTTACGCCTTACTTAAACAAAGCCTTTGGAGATGCGCATAAAAATGTTCAAGTGATTAAAACACTTGATTGGATTGCGCAAACTGAAAAATTAAAAAAAGATTACCGTATCGTCTTTTTATTTGCCGATGAAAAACCATTGAGTCCAGAAGCTGTTTATCTTAAACTCTATGCACTCTCCACTGGGAAAGCCGCTCTTAGAAGTGTTAATCTTACAGGAGCTTTTGGTGTTTTAGAAAATGTTGCATGGTCGTTTGGTCAGCCTATTGAGCTTGAATGGTTACGTCAAAATGAAATTGAGATGAAACTTTACGGTAATTATCCTTTGATTGAATCTGTTGATAAATTTCCACGTTTCTTATCCCATATTATTCCGGCAGATAACACACGTGTCCTTGATTCCAGTAAAGTGAGAATGGGTGCGCAGTTGCATCCTGGAACCACGATTATGCCAGGCGCAAGTTATGTTAATTTTAATGCAGGTACTACAGGTCCAGTAATGGTTGAAGGTCGCATTAGCTCTTCAGTCATCGTGGGAAGCGGTAGTGATGTTGGCGGAGGTGCGAGTATTTTGGGTGTTTTAAGCGGAACGAATGGCAACCCTGTGAGTATCGGTGAAAATACCTTGCTCGGTGCTAATTCTGTGACGGGTATTCCTTTGGGTGATGCGTGTATCGTCGATGCAGGCATTGCTATCTTAGAGGGTACAAAAGTTGGTGTAAGCGCCACAGAACTTGCAAAAATAGCCGAAGCCAATCCGAAAGTAAAATTCAAAAAAGCGGGGAAGGAAGAGATGGTCTTTTTAAAAGGGCTTGAACTTGCCGGACTTAATGGCATTCACTTTCGCCAAAATAGCGTTAATGGTATGATTCAAGCGGCTAGAAGTAAGCGCGAAATTCAACTCAATAGTGATTTACACTAATCTTCTTTTTTGAAGCAGGAAGGCTTTTAATGAAGCTTTCCTGCAACTTGATTATGCTTTTCTGCCCATAATGTCGTGATGAGCTCATAGGTCTGAGATGCAATGGCATTTGCTTTAAAGAGTCCATTATGGCATTGCTCGCATGCTTTAAGTTGCTCAGCAAGCTCTTGTAACGGTAAAAAAACAAACTGCTTACTTTTTTGTTTACACTCTTCTTGTGTGCATGGGGGTTCTTCTGAAGTCATGGTCTTCCTTTGCAGCAAATTCATAGGCTTTACATGTAAAAAATATCGGAAACATGAAAAGGATTGAGAGAAGGCTAAAAGGCTATGTACGATTTATATTAAATCGTACTAACACAAAAACAACTGAAAAAAGAAAATTACACCATTGAGAAGAAGAAAATGCCTATGGTGGAAAAATTAGCCTTTAATAAGGGCTTTGTTAAATTCTTCGGCCCATTTCAAAGAGACTTTTTGATAGGTTTCCTGGGCAACACTATCGTCTTTGAGTATCCAATTTCCACACGTTGCGCAACGCGTTGCGTAGTGCTCAAGCTCATCTAAATTCATATAATCAATCTCTTTAAGCCTTGCTTTGCATTCTGCTAGGGTACATTTAAGTGCCATACTACTCACAAAAACTCCTTTAATAGAGAATCATTTTCGTTTATTGTAACATAGCAAAAAAGAAGGATTATGTGTTTATTATAAGCAAATGAGGCAATTACGACCACTCTCTTTGGCTTTGTAGAGAGCTTCATCAGCCGTTTTAATCACATCTTGTGGGAGCTTACCTTTTTGAGAAAGCGACGCACCAATACTTACAGAGAGTTTTTCTTTCTTGACGGGCGTTTGTGGTGTATTTTTTTTCGGAGCTTTTTCAGGTCTATTTTTATCGCGAATAGCAAATCCTCGCCTGAAAATGCGCTCTCTAACCTCTTCAAGTGCCATGATGCACTCTTCTTTTTTCTTTCCGCTAAATAAAATTGTAAATTCTTCACCTCCATAACGGTACGCTTTGCCGCCATTTTTAACATGACTGAGCTCTTTTGCCACCATTTTTAAGACTTCATCACCGATATCATGTCCAAATTTATCATTAAACTTTTTAAAAAAATCGATATCCACCATAGCAATCAGATAGTGTGAGCCCAAGTGTAAAAAACGCTCTTCTAAAGCACGACGACCTGGAATGCCTGTGAGTGTATCGACGTAGGCCATACGATACGCATCGTGTACCAAAGCGCTAATGGCAATAAGTGAAGAAAGTAACGAGAAAAGAACAAAACTCTGGCTCTCTTGTAAAGTTAAAAAAGGAATCATCAAAGCCAGTAGCATCCAAAAAGGAGCTTTTTGCGTCTGGTTCTCAAAGAGTAAAGAGACAAGAAAGATAAAGCAAAGAGCAATCAATGCAATAATTAAAAGAAAATCACTTGCTTTGGTCAGTCCATGCAATAGCGTGGGCAATATGGGGGTATCCAAGGCTTTTTGCATCGCAGGTGAAAAATATTTCATGGCAACAAAACTCATCCCTAAAAAAATAAGACCAATGCCGGTTCGTAAAAGCCCAAAAGAACTAAAGAGACCTCGTTCTTGCAATGCATAGAGAATGAGATACCCTATGGCACATGTCAGGGGTGCAATATGCCAAAAGGCAGATACGCTTAGTTTACTAAAAAGCGTATTGGGAAAGGCTAATGCTAAGGTGAAAAAGAGTGGAAAGAGCAAAAGAACAAATAATTTGCTTTTATTAAAGTAGATACTAAGTGCAATTGCAATGAGTAAAAAGACGAAGGTACTTTGCCACAAAAGATAGAAGGCGTAAGGAGGGATAATGTTCATCTTAAAAATAAGCAGTGTTATAAGAATAGCCCCTAAACAAAGAGCATTAAAGGTATAAAGAGCATTTTTCAGTTGTTGCATTACCGTCCTAATATACGTCAATCTTTATATGTTTGGAAGATGCGTAAAATCATATTCCCATAAATCTCCCATCAACAAATCTTGAAGATGAGGTTTTCCTAAAAGTAATTTTACCACCTCTACGCTTTGAATTGAGGCAGCAAAGCAGACTGTGAAGGCTGGATTGCCTGAACGCTTTTCTGCACCATCTCCTTTTTCACGATAGAGATGCTCTAACGTGGTACAACTTGCAAATTGCGTATAATACCCACCAATTGCGCCATGAACGAAAGGTTTGTTCAATTTCATAGCCGTTTGTGCTAAAAGACATTTGAGGTCTGGATTGTCTAAAGCATCGATAACAATATCGGCAGTTTGGATGAGGTTTTCATCTTTTGGAAGTTGCAAAAATGAAGAAAGTGCTTTTACATGTAAAGCGGGATTGATCTCTTCGAGTTTCTCTTTAAGCACATCTGCTTTAAATCGTCCGAGTGTTTTAAGAGATGAAAAGTTTTGGCGATTGAGATTATGTTCTTCAAAGACATCGCCATCACAAAGGATGAGGTTGCCAACGCCGATACGTGCAAGCATTTCGCTGATGAATCCTCCCAGTCCTCCACATCCAACAATCAGCGCTGTCGCATTAAAAAGTGTGTATTGTTCTGCTGTAGAGAGGGTCTTTTGGTTGCGTTTGTAACGAAGTGGCACGATACCATTTTCCAGAGCAACTTTTTCAACATCACGGAAATTACATGTAAAGACTTGCATCGCTTTAAAAGCTGTTTCTAACGGTAAGAAGCCATCGTGTGTAGCGTTTTGAAGATAGGTTAAAAGTGTCATAGTTATCCTTTGATAGGGTATAATAATGTGTTAAAAGAGAAGGAACAATCATGCATATTGTACTCAATGCTTTTTCATTTTTGAGAGCAAAGATAGCACAAAAAGGATTTGGTTATCTTGATGAAATTATCACGCTAGAAGAGGGGGCGAACATCAGCGCTTTAATGGATTTATTGCAACTTTCGCAACAAGATGTTGAAGCGGCTTTTGTAAACCATAAAGTTGTGCCCAAAGAGACAACGCTCCATGAAAATGACCGAGTTGCGCTCATTCCTCCAGGGACGCCAGGGTCGTATAGATTGCTATCGGGACTGAAAGAAGATTAACCACCACCAACTTTTGGGAAGAGGGCGACTTCATCGCCCTCTTGTAAGCCATACGTTATATCAACATGTCTCCCATTAACCATTAAAACACCTAAAGGCGACGTTTGTTCAAGCTCTAACATGTCTATGACCGTTTGAGCTGTTGTCCCTTGAGGATATTCTTTTTGCTCAGCCTTGAAACGACCTTCTCGGTATTGAGCAAACAGTTTAATCAAAACGTGCATTAGAAGTTCCAGAACTCATCAATTTCTTCACCTGTAAAATCCCAAACAACATTGTGCGGAGGAAGTGTTTCGTATTTCATAAATTCTGGTAATCTATCATCTGCATTATTAAGACCTGCTTTGATGTTAAATTCATGCTCTCGTTTTAAAATTGTTTTACCCAAATTAACTACATCGTCAATGCTAAGATTACAGCCAAAACGAGCGTTAATCATATCGACAAGTGCCGGTAAACATTTTGGATCATCGAGTGCTGGGAAGGCAACAAAAATACACATACCCGTGCTATCAACGGCAGCGGTTGCAATTTGAAGATTGCGTGCGAGTTCCACTTGTCCCTCTTTTTTAAGTGGATCGATATGCCCACCACTGTTTAGAATGTTGGTTGCAACGGCATAACCCGATGTATGGTCCGCTCCCATTGTTGAAGTCGCATACGTAATACCTTGACCCTTAACCGCACGCGGTTCATACGCAGGAATACCTTGACTTTTAACCGTTGGCACGCGTACCAATCCGTAAATTTTTCCTAAAATATGCGTACCGCTTCCGATAATACGACCCATTGGCGTACCGTTTGGTAAATCTTGTGATAAGAGTTCATACGCTTTTTGACCATCACCATAAGCAAGAATGCCCGCATCAACAGCAAGACCAAGCGTGACACTCGCTTCGATAGAATCGACACCTAAATCATCCATCAACCCATCCATCTTCGCAATCAAATCTAAATCTTGGATACCAAAGTTTGCTCCAAGTGCCCAAATGGTTTCGTATTCAAAACCAGATGTCAGGTAGTTTCCGTCCTTATCATTATAGATTTGTGAACATTGGATGACACAGCCTGCATGACAGCCGTGGGTTGTTTTTCCCCCTCTTGCTTTAATGTTTTCTGCCATAGTCTCACCACAGATGTTTTCAGCATGTTCCCATGAACCTTCTCTAAAGTTACGGGTTGGAAGACCACCTGCTTCATTCAAGATATTCACTAAAACGTTTGTACCAAATGCAGGTAAGCCTTGACCGCTGATAGGGTTTTCTTGAAGCGCTTTTGTAAAAATTTTACTGGCTTCTTTAAATTTCTCAGGATCAGCAATCGTTACTTCTTTATAGTTTTCTGCATCGACGGTGATACATTTGATTTTTTTAGAACCCATAACGGCACCAAGACCGCCACGTCCATGGCTTCTGATTTTCCCACCTGGGTCTTTGACGGAAATATTGGCAAGATTCATACGCATCTCTCCCACTCGGCCAATACTCATAACGGCAACTTTTTTGTCATATTTTGCTGCCATAGCATCTAAGACAGCGTAGTTGTCTTTTCCGACAAGTTCTGGTACTGGATTGAATTCCACGTTGTTTTTCGTGATATGTAATTGATAGAAGGTATTTTCATCTTTTGGTAAGCCTTCGATAATCAATGCTTTGATACCGAGTTTTGAAAAGATACCAGCACTCGTACCGCCAACATTTGATTCTTTGATACCTCCGGTTAAGGGGCTTTTAGCTCCTGCTGAATTACGACCACTGTTAGAGGCCGAAGTTCCTGAAAGAAGGCCCGGAGCAAAAACAAGCTTATTGTTTGGTCCTAGAGGATGACATTCTGGATCAACTTCTTCTGCAACAATCGTTGATGTAAGAGCGCGACCTCCTAATCCCATCCAATGACTTGGAACTTCTTCTATTTTAAAACTCAAGTTTGACATATTGACACGATAAATTAAATCTGCCATGATAACTCCTTTACAAGTTTCGTATAGCGCAATCATATTTAAAAAAAATAGCGCCAAAATAGCGTAATAATTTTATCTTCTAACGGTATATCCCATCCCTCTAACATTGACAATCAAGTCTTCTTTTAAAACATTTTTTAAGCGATTAATTTCGGCTCGAATAGTGGGTACATCGACTTCTATGTCATCCCAGACATCATCCATAAACATTTCATAACTGCAAACAAGTCCTTTATTACGAGCTAAAAAATTAATGATTTTAAGTTGTCGTTTTGAGAGAACTTGGGGTTCGTTATTAAAATAGAGTGCCATTGTTTCTGAATTAAAACTATAACAAGAGGAGAGTCTTTTATGACGTACTGTCACAGTTTGCGGTTGCGTAATCTTATTGATTCGAAGTCCTAATTCTTTTAGGTGGAATGGTTTTTTAAGGTAGTCAAAACAGCCTAACTCAAAGGCATTGGAGATGTCTTCAATATCAGTGAGTGCAGAGATAAAAATAACAGGAGCCATTTTTTTAATGGCATGCAGTTTTCGCACGATGCTTAAACCATCCACATTAGGAACATTGATATCTAAAATAAGAAGATCAAAAAAGTTCTCTTGGAGTACATGTAAACAAACATTTCCATCTCGTACGGGTGTAATAGCGTGTCCAATGGATGTTAAATACTGAGTGATAGCACTATTCAGTAAAATATCATCCTCAAGCAGTAAAATTTTCATTGCTACGTTCTCGTCTATAATGATAAATTTATCCTTGTTTTGTGAGTACAAAACCCCAAGGACATAATTATTATAAACCGATTAAAACAGAGAGTCAAAAAAAAATGTTAAAACAAAAATATGCTTTTTAGGCATATCTTTTTTTACACACTTTTCCTAAAGAAGGAGTGGAAAAGACCACTACTTCTTAGGTTTGAGGGATTGAAGTTCGATGATACGAAGGATAATAGCAGAGTAATAAGGGATACTCTGAATGAGAAGCGTGAAGGCAAAAACATAAATTTCTGTAATACGTGTAAAGTTTGTAAAATACAATGCAAAGAACGAAAGTGTTAAAAGTCCCGCCAAAATCATCTCATGGCGAATAGGGTTTTTATTGACCTTTTTAGTGTTACCGCCTTTTTCAGTACGTTTAAAAGGTAACCCGTCTTTGACAAAACCATCGTATACGGCTTTAAAAATGACTAACTGCAAACTCATGGATGCAATGGCACTTAAAACGGTCTCTTTGATACCCATTTTAACACGGGTATGGTATAAAATGAACGCATGCAAGATATTGACCAAGAATGCAACCACAATGGGCAGTGTCAAGGGAAGCGTTGGAATAGTTACCCCTACGAAAATAATAAATGGCACCCAAAAAATATTTAAAAAAGCCGTCATCGCGCCAAAGGCATCGGAAAGCCAGAAAAACCAACCCGCCACAAAGTGATATTTTTGGTATCGAGTGAGCGTTGTGGATGAAGGCATAAAATGGCGCCAGTGACGTTTAAGAATTTGAATCGCCCCATACGCCCAACGATGGCGTTGTGTTCTAAAAGCTTCTACAGTGTCCGGCAATAACCCCCATCCGTAACGTCGATTGGTATAATGTGCCGTATAACCTGCTTCAAATAAACGAAGCCCCAATTCAGAGTCTTCAACAATGGTATACGTCGTCCAATCACCGACTTCATGCATCGCAGAAAGGCGTGTCATGAGCATCGTTCCGTGTGCAACAATGGCATTTTCTTCGTTTCGCTCAACCATACCGATATCGAAAAAACCTGCATATTCTGCATTCATGGCTTGCTTAATTAAAGACTCATTGCCATCACGATGATCTTGCGGTGCTTGGACAAGAGCGACTTTTGGGTCATCAAAAAGCGGTACAAGATCAATCAGCCAATCTTCACTGACTACATAATCCGCGTCAATGACCGCTAAAATTTCTGCTTTTTCATTGGTAAATTTAAGGGCTTCATTGAGTGCGCCTGCTTTAAAACCTTTACATGTAATGTTTAAAAAGATAAATTTATCACCTAATTTGGCACAGTGCTCTTCAATTGGCTTCCAATAAAACTCTTCAGGCGTGTTGTTAATAACGACTAAAACTTCATAATTAGTGTACTTCATTTTTGAAAGCGCATCAAGTGTTTCAATCAAAACATGCGGTTGTTCTTTATATGCTGGTACATGAATAGAAACAAAAGGAGCGTGTTCTAGTTTAAGATGCAATGGCGCAAGACGGGCAGGCGCAATGCCAAGGGTACATTTAAAGAGCTCGTTAATTTTTGCCAACGTAATAATAACCAGTGGAATCATCAAAATGATACCCATAACCCACATAACCCACATACCAAAGTTCATATAGTAGATAAATGGGTATGTTGCTGCCATTGCTATACCAAAACCCATGGCTTGTGCAGCAGCGGCATAAGTCATAGAGTGTGCGAGATTGACGCGTTGATTACGTAAACCAAAGTAGGTCAAAAGAATTCCAAAAAAGACAGATGCCGCCATTTGGTATCGCCATAATGGATTGACAATGGTTTGCTTAATAAAATGAAATTTCGGTTGTTTGTTGGTGTCGAAAAGTCCCCAATAAGGGCCTACACTACCTTCATGAACCCCTTTCCACGGTTGATCAAATGCTTCAACAATGTTATAGCTCCATTTTTCTTGTTTCGCCATCTCCAAAAAGCCTGTAATTGCCGCAATTTGGTTACTAAGTGTGGCTTCTGCTTTTTCATTGTTGTACCCACTACTAGGCCAACCAAACTCCCCAATGGTAATAGGTTTTCCTGGGTACATTTTAGCAATAGCATCGTACTTTTCTTTTGTAAATGCCAATGTTTTTTCAATAGGAATTTTTTCCCAATAAGGTAGGATATGCACACAAATAAAATCAACGTGTTTGGCAAGTTCTTTGTTCGTAAGCCAAACGTGCTGTACTTCAGCAGTGGTAACAGGAATACGGGTACGTTTGGAAACCCTATCAATATATTCCATCAATTCTTCAGGTGTTAAATCCGCACGAAGTAAAACCTCATTGCCTACAATGATAGAAGAAATTTTTGGATAATACAGTTTCGTGAGTTCAAAGAGTGTTTCTATTTCTGACTCATTGGCACTCTTATCGGTTGAGAGCCATAACCCTACATCAACTTTGAGCTTGGTGTCTTTAATGTTCTCCAAAACTCTTTGAGCATCTGCAATAGCATATGTTCTGACTTTACGAGAGATACCCGCAATGATTTTCATGTCTTGCTCAATCTCTTGGTTGCTTTTTGGCGCTTTATCAAACCCTTTATACGGAGTATAAGAGAGAGAATCAACTTTTTCGCCAATTTGAGGAGAGGTAACAATTTTATCGCCGCCTCTTGTCCATAGGAAAACTTGAAAAAGGGATGTAACGACAATAGAGAGTAGAATATATTTGAAGTATTTCAAACGTTTGCTCCGAAAAAAATTAGGTGATTGTACAACAAGTTTGTTTAAACATCCAATCGTACATAGAGATTACATGTAAAGCGTTGTTATGTTTAATTAAGGTGGCAATAGGTTAGGAAAAAAAGCTTTATCTGAAAGAGAGAACAACCAATAAAAGCATATTCTCGACACCTTTATCGACAATGGATTTTGTACAATCCTTGTCAATAAAGATGTTAATAGAGCGTCATTAAGAATCTAAAAGGGCATCAAGTTCTTTAAGTTTTCCTAATGCTTTCTGCGCGGAAGTTTGAGCGCTTTGGCTTAACCCTTCACTAAAATGCAAAACATTTTCCAATAAAACACAAATGCCCAAAAAGATTGTTTTTGTGCAAATGTCTCTGAGACAACTCATGAGAATAGGGGTGGGAATATTGTGCGTGGAATAGACATAGGTGCGTTCATCACTGAGATCAAAAAATTCTATTTTATCTTCCTTGAAGCCACTCATTGCATCGACAACGACGATAATATCTGGTTCAAATGCGCGCAAATGCCCAAACTCATTTTCAGGAGTGTCATAACCAAAAAAAACCCTCCACTCGGGTAAATGTTCTTCAACCAGTCTCCCCACAGCAATGGCAACGCCATCATCCCCTCTGAGCTCATTACCGATACACAGAACCGCTTTTTTCATCAATCTCCCTTATTCCTCTATGCGTTTTGAAAATCTTTTCTTAAAACCAAGTACCCCTCTTTTAAGTTTTTAAGTACTTCTTTAAAGGGGCATTCTATCATATGAGGAAAAAGTTGCGCTGCATGTTCTGGAAATATCTCTATTTCAAAATATTTACTCAGGTTTCCAATCTTAAATTTTAGATATTCGTCGCCATTGGATAAAATCTGTTCAAATTCCTTCTCGTCGATCTCTAAAACTTTTTCACTAAAATCAATTGTGCCAACGCCGTGCCCTATACACGTAGAGAAAATTTTAATCTGATCGAGTTTGACATTACCAGACTTTGCGCCGTCAATATGTTTTTTAGTTAATTGATAAACTTCTACCACTTAGTGCCCCCACTCAACTCTATGAAGACTGATTCTATCCTCTTCCTCACACGGGACATATTGCGTATAAATCTCGTTGTGCAGGATACCTAAACACTCAGCATATCGTGGGTCTTCTTCTGTTTTCATCGCTTCAGAAATGGCAGATTTTGTTGCTTTTGTGTCTTTAATGTTGCCACTTTTTATCAGGGCTGCAAGGTATTTATCATAAAGCTTGCGTCCAAAAACATAACTCATCAGTCTTTTCGAGTGTACCAATAAATCTCTTTCAAAAAGAGTGTTTCCTAAAACAGAATCTTCAACCAACGGTGGCATTTCATCATCTTGTTCATAGCTTACTTTTTGGAGGCGTTGTTCCATCACACCAAGAGCCGTTGTAAGGCCATAGATGATACTGGCTGGATGGGGAGGACACCCTGGAATATAAACATCAACGGGAATAATTTTATCGATACCACTGAGTACACTGTAGGCATCATAAAAAATACCACCGGTTGCACCACACGCTCCTAACGCAACAACGATTTTAGGGTCGGGCGTTGCTTCATACGCACGTAAAAGTGGATAATACATTTGTCTGGTTACCGGTCCTGTACAGAGTAAGATGTCGGCATGGCGCGGATTGGCAACCAATTTAAAACCAAATCGCTCCGGGTCCCACAACGGTGTAATAGCCGCAAAAATTTCAATTTCACAACCATTGCAACTTCCACAGTCCACGCGATAAACACTAAAACTACGACCAATATGTTTAAGTAACTCAAGCTTTTCTTCTAATGAATTGGCATCTGCAATATTTTGAGGAACTTCATATGTTTTCATTCTATCACCATCTCTTTGCCATTAGTAAAATCAGATACTGTGGCATTTTTTTTGCATGTGGGACAAAGACTAAGATAATTTTTAGATTCTTCAAGTCTCTTTTCTCCCAAACCTGCTTTGCTTAAACATTCAAAACTATATTTGATAAGTCTTTTGGCAGCAAAAGGTTTATGGCACTGTGTGCAGTATTGGCTGTCCAATTCACCTCGTTGAATGAGAGCAGATTTGTCAAACTTGACAGCAAGTTCAAACTCTTCACTAAGCCTAATTGCACCTGTGGGGCAGACTTCATCACATCTGCCACAAAAGATGCAACGTCCACAATCAAATTCCCAAATTAATTTGCTTTGGTCATCATTGAAAGCAACCGTAATTGCATTAGAAGGGCATGCAATACCGCATGCTGCACAGCCAATGCATAATTCATAAATATATGCAGGTTTTCCACGAAAATTATCGGCAACTTTATACGGTTCAAATGGGTATTTATGGGTAATTTCACCGTATTTTTTGCTAATATCAAGAAGTTTCATCATCTTAAATCCTTCATCGGACTATTTTTGAGTGTTTTAGAAAATTCTTTCAAATCATTATTTGTCAAAATTTTACTCTTTTTACTGTTAATATCGACAACCGTTACACGCTCGGTACATGAATAACATGGATCCAAGCTACAAACGATTAGTGCCGCATCCGCGATGGTATTTCCACGGAATTGGAAACGAAGGCTAGGCCAGTTATTGTACGTAGCGGCTCTACATCTCCAGCGATAGACTTTTTGCGCACTGCCTTGCATAATCCAGTGAACATTCTCTCCACGTGGGGCTTCGACATACGCTAAAGAGTAGTTCTCCGGTGTCACATGGAATTTTGGATCAATAATAATCGCTGTTTGTGGCATCAACTCAAAACATTGGCGAATGATAGAGACGGAACTTTTAAGCTCCATATAGCGTACCATTTCTCTTGCAAAAACATCGCCTCCGTGAACAACGGCTACCTCAAATTCAATCTGTTTGAAAAAATCATACGGATGGTCATATCGTGTATCGCGTTTGATACCACTGCCTCTAATATTCGGACCAACGGCTGAGAAATCGCGTGCGACCTGTTTATCAAGTACGCCCACGCCTTTCCATCGCTTCATTTGGCGTTGGTCATCCATCACCGCATCCCACACTTCATCGACTTGCGTATCAATGATTTGCAAAATTCGTAAACTCTCTTTGATTTCATGACCCGTCATATCGCGTCTGAGTCCCCCCATGACAACATTACCATAGGTTTTGCGTCCACCTGTGACGAGTTCCGCAAGTTTCATAGAATATTCACGGATTCTAAAAATATGCATGAAAGCGTTGTAGTTTCCGGTTACTTCGCACGCAAGACCAATATTGAGCAAATGGCTGTGAAGACGTTCGATTTCGGAACAGATAATACGAATGGCTTGAGCACGCGCTGGAATTTCTAAATTGATTGCTTTTTCCGCTGCTTCAATACACGCAATGGCATGGGCATACCCACAAATACCACACACACGTTCAGCTAAATAGCCCATTTGATCGTAGTTCATACGATTTTCAGCCAGTTTTTCCATGCCGCGGTGTTGGTAAAAAAGTCTGTAATCGGCATCAACAATCGTATCGCCGTCACAAAATAGTCTAAAGTGACCAGGCTCATCCGCCGTTACATGTAAAGGTCCAAGTGGCACATCAATAATGCCTGAACCCTCAGGTCGTAAGAACTCATATTCTGGTTCATTGTAGTGCTCACGCATATCTGGACGGTAGCGATAATCCATTGCATCTTTGCGCAAGGGGAAGAGTCCCTCTGGCCAATCATCACTCAGTACTAAACGTCTTTTATCGGGTAATCCTTCTGCCACAAGTCCAAACATATCGAACGCTTCTCTCTCATACCATACGCATGCAGGTACTAAGGGTGTCACAGATGGGTAGGTAAGGCTATCAGGTGATATAAGCACTTTAACGGTGACAAAGCACTTCTCATCTTGCGCTATCTCATCGCCTTCAAACATTTTGCCACCTTCCATTGAGAGGGCATAATAAAGAGCATAATGTTTATTGATGCTTCTCTCATCATTTGGAATCATGGTTGAGAGGTATCCGCCCATATCATAATACAAGAAGCGAACGGCTTCAGGAAGATCACTCAGTTCAACCAAAACGGTAACTTGATCTTCACATTGTCTTGTTACTTCTAAAATCTTAATTTTAGCTCCTAGAGCTTCTACAAATTTATCACATTTCATTAGGAGTCCTATTTTTTCATTATGGTATTAACGCTCTCATTAAGGAGAAACGCAAACGAATCAAACTGCCAAATACCAAAACTTACAATCAAAATGGCTAAGGCAATAAGTGGTAAATTTTCACTCAGTTTCATTTCACCGTTGTGCTCAACTTTGCCTTCTACTTTACCAAATGAAGCTAAAAAGAAGTGCGAGAAGTCGGCAATAAAAATAATGGCTAAGGCAACTGCAAAGATACCCATCAAAATATATTTACCGTCAATCGCGGCTGCTTTAAAGATTAGAAATTCACTGACAAAAATAGCAAAGCCTGGAACACCGACAAGGGAGCAAATAGCAATACCAAACAAAACAGCCGTTAATGGTGCAATATGTATCATTCCGCCCATTTTAGTCATGTCTTTCGTACCGTAAATTTTGGCGATATTTCCTGTTGAACAAAAGGCCAAAGCTTTTGTAAACGAGTGTGCTGCACAGTGAAACAGTGCTGCAAAAAGTCCAATAGCTCCTCCCACACCTAAACCAAATGCAATAACGCCCATGTGTGCAATGGAGTGATACGCAAACATACGTTTTACATTATGTTGTCGAATCAAGAAAAAGGCAGAGATAAAAAGGGTTAATGTACCACTGATGATCATAACCGTTTGTACAAAATCAAAGCCAACGCCATTGGCAACAACTGCGTAATAACGAATGAGTCCTAACATGGCACATTTTAAAAGCACACCGGAAAGTAAAGCAGATGTTGGAGCAGGGCCTTCAGCGTGAACATCAGGTAACCATGTATGTGTAGGGGCAAGTCCCGCTTTGGTTCCAAAACCGATGAGCGCAAAGATAAAAACAAGTTTTAACGCCATACTGTCTAGGCTAGCTGCATTGGCAAGCAAGTTCGTATACAGCATTGCCTCACCGTCGATTTTACCGTTGGCAGCGGAGTAGAGTAAAATCGTCGCATAAAGAGCAAATGCGAGACCAATGCTACATAAAACGATGTATTTGTAACCACTTTCAGTCGATTTTTTATCTCGTTTAACGGCAACAAGAAAAACTGAAGCCAGTGTCGTTGCTTCAATAGCTGCCCACATAAAAGCGATGTTATTACACACAACGCTTAAACTCATGGTCCATGTAAAAATAAAGCTAAGTGCAAAATAGTTTTTAACTTCTTTTAGGCTGATATGGCCGTCTTCCATTTCCCATTTCATATAGGTTGTTGCATAGATATTGACTAATAAACCAGTAATCGCAATAAGTGATAAAAAGATAGCACCCAATGAATCTAAAAAGATATTGTTATGAAAAACGGAAAGTTGGGCTCCATGAACAACTTGATTCACAGCGGTTAGTAAAACCGATGAAACAGCAATGCTCAATACAATATGGAGCTTTTGTAATAACTTAAAATTCAATGGCATCACAAACATGAACACGCCGCAAACAAAAGGTATGATTAGTATTAATGATAAAATATTCATGTTATCCCTTTAAATTGACCGCTTTAGAGGTGTTCAAACTCTCATAAGAGGCGTAAAATCGTTTTGCTAAAACACTCATAATGATGACAGCAAAAATTGCGTCAGTTAATATACCAACTTCCACAAGTTCGTGAGAGGTATAAGCCATAAGCGCAAGGCTAAGGTGAATGCCATTTTCAAACAGACAATATGAGAGAATCTGTTTTAAAAAGGATGTTCTTAGAATAAAGCCGAAAATTCCCATCATAAAGACAAAAGAAGCGGCAAAGAGTGGTAAGACATCTTTAAAGATTGAAAAATGGATAAAAACTTTATACAACATCATTGAAACGGCAAGTGAAAAGCTAAGCGCAACGACAGGTGAAATAAAAAAACCACCCACAGGTTCATCTTCAACGACGACCCCTAGTTGTTTAATTAATCTAAGAAGATATAGAGGTACACAGACCACTTTGATAACAAAAGCAGTCATTGACCAAACGAGGAGTTCATGTGAGCCGTATTTGACATACAATGCTAAAAAGATAGCGACCAGTAATAGCGTTTGCAAGGCATACGCTAGAATACTATGTCGGTATTGTCGTAAACTAAATACCGCAAAACTCGTTCCCATCATCAAGACGGCGATAATGTCGATTAGATTGATAGTTGCCATAGTTAAATCCCCATGATATAGAGTACTAACGAAGTACATGCAATTGCAAGCGCATAGAGCATCGTTCGTTTCATACCTTTATTGATTGTAAATCTTGGTCCAAAGTTATCGATAAAAACACCCATAACATATAAAAAGCCTACTTCTGCTAAGAAAATAATCAACGATAAAATTGGATTATCAACAAGACCTCCCCATGGCATAAAAATGATTAGGAAAAAGCCTAGTACTGTAATTTGTTTCAGTAAGATTGCAATATCAATAATCGCAAAATCTTTACCACAAAATTCACCCAAAACACCCTCTTGTAACTCTTGTTCAGCTTCTGCTAAGTCATAAGGTTTGCGCCCTGTTTCAACATACATGACCCATAAAAATGCCGTAGAGGCGATGGCAAAAGAAGGGATAGCATAACCGTAACTACCATGCTGTACCAAAGATGAGATAAACGGTAAATTTGTACTTCCTGTACCCATCATGACAACTACAAGACAAATGACAGCCACTTCTTCTGTATAAAATCCGATGGTACCTTCCCTGCTAGAGCTGATACCAGCAAATGGATTAGCCGTATCGATACCTGCCACAATAAAAATAAATCGAAACAATGCCCCTAAATAGAGTAAAACAAAGATATCCGAAAACTGTGACAACGTGGCAGAACTTGTGCTGTACGTAATGGGCAAAGCACAAAACATAGCCGCAGCACTTACAAATAATAAGTAAGGCGAGATTTGATAAATGTAACTTGCACTATGAGATTTCGTTCTTCCTCTCTTGAGTAATTTGTAAATATCATAATACGTTTGAAAAATGCTTGGTCCCATTCTTGATTGAAATTTGGCTCTTAGCTTTCTTGAAATTCCATCAAAAAGAGGAGCAACTAATATAGCTGAAACCAGTTGTAATAGTAAGTATAAAAAATCCATTTTGCCCGCTCCTTATAGATAGTAATACCCAAACATGAGTATCAAACACAAATAAACTAAGATATACCCAGCATATAGATTGGTTCTGCCATTTTGAAAGACACCAATTTTGTCAGCAATAATCATGATAAGACGAATGACGGGTGCATAAAGTTTTTCCCAAAAGAAATCGTGTGTTTTGTGTGTGTAAACAACTTTTGAAAAATAGCCATCTAGTTTTATCTCTTGTTCATGTTTCAAAAGAAAACTGAGGGCTTTTCTAACATCGCCCGTAAAAGAGTTAGAACCGATTTGCATGTTTTTATTGTAAAGAAAACCACACGCCCATGGGTCTGTAATGCGTACTTCTTTATTGTTTGCTTTGAGAAGATAGAGCAGCACAAACGGGATGATGGCACAAAGAATCATGACCATAACGATAATAGGCATAGAGATAAATCCGTACGTACTTATGCTTGTTGGCGGTATTAATGTCAGAACAATTTTAGAGAGCATCTCTACAACGTGATTCATAAATAGACCAATTCCCACACACAAACTGGCAAGAATTCCTAGTGGCAACAGTCTCGTAAATGAGACCTCTTTAGCTTCTGCAACGCTTTTAGTATCACGAGGTACGCCTAAAAAGATGGCACCATATACTTTAGAAAATGCCATAATAGCCATCGCTCCTGTAATAGAAAGCGCTATGATAGCCAGAGTAAAAAAGAAGCGAGAGATTGCACCTTCTTCAATACCACCCATGACCATTGTTTTATAAACTGTCCACTCACTTGCAAAACCATTGAGTGGAGGCAACGCACAAATGGACAATACCGAAACAAAAAATATGATAGATGTGATTGGCATTTTTTTATGAAGCCCACCGAGAATATCCATATTACGTGTTTTAGTTTCTGTGTACACATTGCCACTTAGCATGAACAGCAGTGATTTGAAAACCGCATGGTTTAAGATATGAAAAAATCCTGCAATAAAACCCAGTAATGCAATCATCGGTGAATTTGTTCCAAGCCCATAAAAAGCACCGCCAAGTCCTAAAAAGATAATACCTACATTTTCGCATGAACTATATGCAATAGACGCTTTGTAGTCGTTGGAAACGAGTGCGTAAATAATTCCAAAAATACAGCTTAATGCTCCAATTAAGATAAGGAGGTATCCAAAGTGAGCAAACTGTGGTAAAAGCAGTGAAAATTTAATAAATGCAAAGAGTGCTACTTTAATCATAACGCCACTCATCAGCGCTGAAGCATTTGAAGGGGATTGACAGTACGCTATTGGTAACCAGACATGAAATGGAAACATACCTGCTTTAGAACCAAGACCCAAAAGTAGGAGTGTAAAAAGAGTGAAGCTCATTCCAAAACCGATGTTGAGGTTATCAAATTTACTAAACTCAAATGTTCCTGCAACACTTGCCATGATTAAAAGTGCTACCATTAAACAAAAAGCTCCAATTTGGGCAATTCCCAAATAAATCATAACATTTTTCCCTGCACCTTCACCATCATTAACCAAAATTAAAAGCGCAGAGATAAGCGTCATAAGTTCCCATAAAAGCATAAAAGAAAACACATTATCGCTGGCAATGACTAAAAGCATGGAGAGAATAAAAGCATTAAAAAGTGAAGCGAAAACAGCTAAGTTTGATTTTTTTTCATAAAATCTTGCATAATCAAAACTAAAAAGAGAAACTGCAAAAGCAATTAAACTGACCAAAAAGCTAAAAAACATTCCTAAAGAGTCTAGTCTAAAAATAGGCAAACTGATAAAATTTCCCGGTAGTTTCCAGACCAAAATATTCCCCAAATTGGAGAAGAAAAAAATCGCTGCATAAAGCGAAATAAGACTTGCTAAACCAAATCCTATCTTTTGAGCTAGGAGAGGTTTTTTATAGAGTGCAAGTGAAAGAAGTGCGGTTAAAAAAAACAAAATATAGATCGTTTGCATTATGCTTCCTCTTTGTTGGTTTCTATCGTATCAGAGGGAGAAGGCTCGGGTTTTGGCTCTTTTGGTTTTTTTACCTCTGGAAGCGGAATATTGGCAAAGGTAACATCTGGTACAACAGCCTTTAAAAAAGGCGTCATGTCTCCTTTAACTTTTTTGCCAAATTTGCATTCGCCCAGCACTGGATCAATCATCACCAATGCGCCCGTTGGGCATGCACTTACACACGCTGGTCCACTCTCAATACCATCACACATATCACATTTAATGGCGATACTTTTTAGCCCACTGATGCAACCTGCTTCTAGATTTCTTTCCACTTCTTCTTTGATAGAAGGTGGAAATTCAGCATCAATATAAATTGCCCCGTAAGGGCAAGCAATCGTACAGAGCTTACATCCGATACATATCTCTTCACAAAGCTCAACACAAGAATTGGCAACACGAAGCGCACCTGTTGGACACACATGCGCACATGGCGCGTCATCACATTGGCGGCATTGATTAGGCATTTTCCCGCTCTCTAATGTAAGGACATCAAGTCTTTTCTTAGAGAGTTTGCCTCGCATGTAGGCATGCTTGACACATGTTTTCATACAGGCGTTACAAGCAATGCATAGGGTAGGGTTGGTAATAACGAATTTATGAACTTTAGACATAGACTTTCCTCTATGGTTTGTTTGACTTAATTAATAAACTAGCATATTAATTTAAGAATTATATCGTCGTTAAATGATTTAACTATGATATTCACTCTTTTCACCCTAGAATCATATATTAAATTTATAGCATGAGAATAGCATAGTTTAAAAATTTATGGTTTCTTTCAAAATCGCTCTTTTTACTCGTAAAATAAATGCATAAGTTCGATAGTGCTCTTTTTCTGCTACAAGTTTTATTGCGTTCTATGATGAATAATTTATTTTAAAGCAATCAACAATTAAAACCGATGGGCTATTATAACAAGGGCTTTTGTGAAGATAAATTTTGGAACAAGCTACATAGTGCTATAATCCGCGAAAACTTAAGAAAGAGATTCGATGGTAGAAGTAAACAATTTGACGATGCGTTTTTCGCATCAATTGTTATTTGAAAATATAAATTTAAAGTTAGATAAGGGAAAACGCTACGGGCTGATTGGTGCTAACGGTGCAGGTAAAACAACATTTTTAAAGATTTTATCGAAGCAAATTGAAGCAACAAGTGGAAATATTTCCATTGAAAACGGTTTACGCGTAGGTGTTTTGAACCAAAATCAATATGCCTTTGAAGAGTACACGTTAAAAGACGCTGTTATGTATGGCAATAAACGCTTGTATGATGCGATTAAAGAGAAAGAGCATCTTTATGTAACAGGTGATTTCTCCGATGATAAAGTCAATGATCGTTTGGCGGAGCTTGAGATTATTTGTGCGGAAGAAGACCCAACGTATGAAGTAGATGTCAATATTGAAAAGATTTTAGCATCTTTAGGTTTCCCTGTTGAAATGCACGATAGTCTTATGAGTGAATTAACAGGTGGCGATAAGTTCAAAATCTTACTTGCGCAAGTGCTTTATCCCAAACCTGATGTCCTTTTCTTGGATGAACCAACCAATAACTTAGACCTTGAAGCCATTTCATGGTTAGAAGACCAACTCATTCGCCATGAAGGAACCATGGTTGTTATCTCTCACGATAGACACTTTTTAAATGCCGTCGTAACGAATATTCTTGATGTGGATTTTAAAAAAATTCGTGAATTTACTGGTAACTATGACGAATGGTATATGGCTGCCAATTTGATCGCTAAACAGCAAGAGATGGATCGCGATAAAAAGCTCAAGGAAAAAGAAGAACTCGAAGCTTTCGTGAGACGCTTTTCTGCCAATGCCTCTAAAGCGAAGCAAGCCACGTCTCGTCAAAAAAGACTTGAAAAATTGGATATTGCCGATATTCAAACCTCTTCACGCCGAGACCCTAGTATTATGTTTAGAATGGGACGCGATATCGGCAATGAAGTCTTGGACGTTGAAGGGATTGAAAAAAGCTACGGGGATCAAAAAGTCCTTCATAACATCAGCTTTAAGGTGGAAAAGGGCGATAAAATCGCTCTCATCGGACATAATGGTGTTGGTAAAACAACTTTGTGTAACATCATCATGGAGCAATTGTCTAAAGATGCGGGAAGTGTGAAATGGGGTGCGACGATTATTCCTAGTTATTTCCCTCAAAACACAACCGATATGATTAGTGGTGATCTTCAACTCTTTGAATGGCTTCAACAGTTTGATGATAAAAAAGATTTGGATGAAATTCGAAAATGCCTTGGTCGTATGCTTTTTTCCGGAGAAGAACAGAAAAAGAGCGTCGGGCAGCTCAGCGGTGGTGAAAAACACCGTATCGGTCTTTCAAAAATGATGTTAGAAAAAGGCAATTTTTTGGTTTTAGATGAACCTAACAACCACTTAGACCTTGAAGCGATTATCGCTTTAGGTGAAGGGCTTTTTAAATTTGCGGGCAATGTTATCTGTGTTACGCACGATAGGGAGCTGATTGACGCTTTTGCCAATCGTATTATTGAATTACATCCCGATGGAAGTATGACAGATTTTAAAGGCGACTACGAAGCTTTTAGAGAAATGTATGGCAGATAATAAAATACTTTTTAGTCTAGGTTCCTCATTAGATAAAGATAAAGAATGGACGTTGGTTGAAGAAAAATCTTCAGCCACTCCTATTGAAATCAAACTTCCCTCCAAACATTTTCTTGTACTTAAAATGGAAAAAAGACAAGGCAAACCGGTGAGTATTGTTGGTCCATTTTGGCTTTCAAAAGAGCATATGCAAAGCTTATGTTCTACCTTGAAGAAGAAGCTAGGAAGCGGTGGTACACTCAAAGAGGAGTGGATGGAGTTTCAAGGTGAATGCAGAGAAAAACTCAAAAAATTTTTAGAAGTCGAAGGATTTCGTTTTAAGGCCTAGAAATGACGCATATTTTAAATTCATTATTGCCTATTTGTCTTATCATCTTTACGGGATACTGTTTTAAACACGCTAAGTTCCCGTCTCCAGATTTCTGGCCTATGGCAGATAAATTTACCTACTATGTGCTCATGCCTTCTTTATTGGTCTATAAATTATCCATTGCAAAAATAGATTTATCCCATGCGGTCTCTTTAGTTGCCACCACAATGAGTACGATTTTTTTAGTTCTGTTGTTTTTAGTGCTTCTAAATTTCTTTTTACATTTTGAAAATCGCGCATTTACCTCTATTGTCCAAGGTGGAATACGGTTTAATACCTATGTTTTTCTCGCTTTTGTCGATACTGCTTACGGTGATAAAGGCCTCATCTTAGCCGCAATTGTCATTGCCTTTGTGATTCCTTTTTTAAATGTTTTATGTATCTCCATTTTTGCGATTTATACACGCAATGGTAAGTTTTCTATGCGTTCATTTTTAAAAACAATTGTTAAAAATCCATTGATTGGGGCATGTGTCATTGGGGGATGTATTAATGCAAGTGGTTTGCCTCTACCTCTTTTTGCACTAAAATCACTTTCTATTATCAGCAATGCCGCACTTCCCGTTGGTTTGTTGTCTGTTGGTGTTGGATTGGAACTCAAATATCTTAAACATGCCAAAAAAGAGCTTGTGGTCTCTACCGTGACCAAACTCTTAATTTTCCCATTTTTAATGTATGGTGTTGGGAAACTCTTTGGCTTAGAGGGAATTGATCTTAGTATCGCAGTCATCTTTGGTGCGATGCCTACAGCAGTGTCAGCATATATTTTAGCGAGAGAATTAGGGGGAGATGTTTCTTTGATGGCCTCTATTATCACGTTGCAAACATTGGCGTGTGTTGGTACGCTTTTTCTAATTATTCCTTTGCTATAGGCTAAAATTCATTTTAAAACGTTCAATTTCGCCGCTTTCTCCTACCACAACCAAAATATCACCTTGGTCAAGTTTGTGGTTATGCCCTTCTGTAATAAAAATGAACTCTCTTTTGAGCTCTTTATCATGAAGTCCTAGAAGAAGCATATTGTATTCTTGTGTCGGGTAGCATTCGCTTAGGGTTAAGCCATTGAGTGGTGAGTGCGCGGTAATCATGATTTGTTCCATATTGACATCTTCTTCGCCAAAAATGGTTGTTTCTATGACTTGCATGACTTCAGGCTGTGTAATCAATTTGTATATTTTTTTACCTGTAATTTGATAGGGGTCTAAAATGGTACTTGCGCCAGCAATTTCTAATTTATGAATAGCATCTTTTGTATGTGTCGTCGCCACGATATGCACTTTAGGGTCAAGCGCGCGAATGGAAAGCGTTAAAAAAACATTTTTGACATCTTCATCAAACAGGGCAAAAACAAATTTGACATCTTCGCTAATGCCAAGATCAATTAAAATATCATCATCACTGTAATCCGTGATTTGTAAATCAAAACCCAGCTTTTTTGCTTTGGATACGAGTGTTGGGTCATTGTCGATGATACTAAATGCATACCCTTGTGCTTGGAGTCTTGCGCCTATTTCAAGTGATGCACGGCTAAAACCAAAGAGGATAATTTTGCCATCTCTCATCAGAAACTCCTCTTATCATTTTGTTTTCGTAGTGAGATAATATGATGTTTTCTTCCCATCAAAATGAGCGTGTCATTATTTTGCAGTAACAAATCACCCGAAGGGTTAAAATGGAGTTGTTTTGCATTGTTAGTTTCATTTTCTCGTAAAATCCCAAATAATAAAAGACGTTTTTCACGCAGTTTCAAAGATTCGACGGTGGTATTGACAAAGCATGAGTATTCATGGATGAGAATGGATTCAAATACAACGCCTGTATTTTCAGTCAGCATCTCATCTAACGCAGCATAAGAGATAGGTTGAGAAATATATTGAGCCCCCATTAAACCAATAGTTTCGTCCGCACTAAAGGCATAATTGGCTCCTGCAAGAAGGTATTTCTTTTTATGAATTTGTTTAATAACTCGGGCAATGATAGTGACGTTTTTACTTAAACTTCGTGCCGTGAGTGTAATGAAAATATTCAGTTCATCACTGTTTGTTGCGCAAATAATGTGTGAAGCTCGTTTATCAACTCCCATAGCTCCTAAAATTTTACTTTTGGAAGCATCGGCGACAATGCCTATCATACCGCGTTGTTGAGCAAGTTTTATTTTTTCTGTATCGGTGTCGATAATGACTAAGTTTGTCCCATCCTCATGCAACATTTTTGCAACAACTTCACCGACTCTTCCGTATCCGCAAATTACAATAAAGTGTTGCAACCGTTCTATGTCAGAGAAGAGGCGAACCTCTTTTAATTCGATGAGTTTGTTTTGAAATGAAGAGACAATGATAGACGTTAGAAATGCAATAATCGCTACGCCAAAGATAATTAGTATCATTGAAACGACCATGCCCTCAGTCGTGATGGGGACAATATCGCCATATCCAACCGTTCCCATCGTCACAATCGCCCAGTACAGAGCATCAAACATCGTATTGATTTTAGGATTGAGATGGGTCTCAAAGATGTAAAAAGCAGAACTTCCTGCAAAAATAACAAAGCTTGCAAAGATAGCCAGCGTAAACAGTTCAAATCTCTTTTCTTGAATAATGGTCGTAAAGGTCTTCATACTTTTGGCATAGCGAAAGAGCTTAAAAATCCTAAAAAGTAAAAAAATACGTAAAAAGCGTAATGGCCTATAACTAGGAATAATGGCTAAAAGATCAATAATGGCAAGAGGCGATACCACGTATTCTATTTTTTTGAGGACCACTTTCCCTAATGTCTTCCAAAGGGAGAAGGGGAGATTGTTATTAATAGCATACTCATACGTATCGATTAAAATCGTGTGGCTATCTGAAGATATCCAAAAGCGCATCAAATATTCGATAATAAAGATCACCAATGAAATTTGAATGACAAGGTCCAAAAAAGGTGATTCATCAGGGTGTTTGACTTCGTAAAGTAGGGATAAAACACTAAAAACAACCAATAAAACCATAAAAATATCGCAATAAAATTTTAATTTAGAGTGCTGATATTCTAAGAGTGTTCGTACGAACTCTTTCAACCGACGGTGGGCTGACCAACCGTCTATAAAATAAGCAAAACGAATCACCCACAATGTGATTTTATTCAAAATTTACCTTTTTAATTCTTTTTACATGTAATATTCTGTTTTAGGTAGGGTATCCTGCTTTTTGTAGCAATAATACAATTTCACCGACTTCAGGAAACCGTTCAACAGGTGTTCCGATTTTTTCTGTTTTTGAGAAAATTATCACATTATCGACTTCAACATCAAAGAAACCTCCCGTCTTGGGAATCAATGTAATGTTAGCCTCTTTATATGCATGTTGTATTTCATCTTTCACCCGGAAAGCTCGTGGCATATATCCTCATCGTGTGCAGTAATAGAGTGTAACGTTCATGTTTATCCTTTGGTTAATGTTCTTCTTGAGAGTGTTCCGTTGCTTCAACAAAAACGGTAGCATGCGTACACGCATCGTAAAGCTGGTTCGTTGTAAAACACGGATAATGCCCTAACGCTTCAATGGTTTTTTGCGTATCACTTGCATGATTCATTTCAATGGCAATGTGCAATAATTCACCTAAAAAGCCTTCATGATGCAAAATGGCATTCTTAATCTCATCGTCAAGATGGATTTTTTCTAAAAATTCACTCATGGGGATGTTAAGATAGGCATCAATCAAAGAGAGGCTGCCTGTTAAAAAAGCTTTATTTGCCAACTCTTTTTGATTACATGCCAGAGTTAATTCTTCCATCGCTTTGGCGCGAAATTTTGCATTATTAAAGAGTTCATTACCAAAAGGATGAAGATGGGGCGCTCCGTAGAGAAATAACCCTAACCACGAGAGGAGCTTTTGAGGGCCTAAGAGAATCACCATTTGTTTAATAGAGGTAATTTTTTGCCTAAAATGGTAGGCTCCAGAATTGACATGGCGTAAAAGATTGTATACAAGATCAGGACACGTTGCAAATTTGTTTGAGATAAAGGTAGTATCGTTATTTTCTTGAATACAATTAATCAGCCTAATGGCATTTAAGGTACTAGGCTCTATCTTTCGACCACTTAAAATGACAGGTTTTTCAAAAAAGTATCCTTGGTACAAAACAAAGTCCAGTTTTAAGCAGGCTTCATGCTCTTCGTGGGTTTCAATTTTCTCAGCTAAAAGGGGGATATTATATTTTGTGAGTTTTGAAACGGCTTCGCCAATATGCTCCAGCCCTATCGCTTGAATATCCACTTTGATGATATCCACATAAGGAAAAAGAGGCTCATAATATTTTAACATGGTATCACTGCAATCGAAATCATCTAAAGAAAAACGATATCCTAATCGACGTAAATGCTTGATTCTTTCGTACAATGCGAGTGAAACTTGTGTATGCTCTAAAATCTCAAAACCAAAATATTCTTTGGGAAGTAGCAAAATGGCATCACTAAAAAGCATCGTCTCATCTACATTGATGAAGCCTAATTTATGCCCAATAATGGGAGCAAGTCCAATGTTATGAATGAGATTAACAATTACACGTGCGGTTGCTTTGGCATTATCTTGGAAGGTTGCTATATTATTCGTTTCACAAGAGCGATACAGGAGTTCATATCCGAAGCATACACCTTCTTTATCAAAAATAGGTTGTCTTCCGACATAGGTACTCACTGAACACTCCTTGCTTTTAAACAATTATATAACAAAAAATATAAAGCTAGTTCTTACTTTTTTGGGCATCTTCGAACTTAATATTCACCATGCCACAAAATTTCTTTCCTCTGTAAAATTGTACCATATAAGTACTTTCGTCCTTATCGATGGCATAATTTTTCATAATGTCTTTTTGCTCAATTTTAATGCCACTTTCATTAGTGACACCTGCTTTTGAATACCCGATAACGTTAATGCGGTACCCCGGAATGTCATCAATTTGAAAGCTATGGTGTGCAGAAATCAGTGAACCAATTTTAACTTTGTTTTTTTGTCCGTCAATCATCAGTCCGACTTCATTTAAAGAATTTTCAAATTCTATAAAATCAGGTTTGAGTTTAGAAACCACGCTGTTACCATTCATGATTTTGTAGATATCTTTTTCTTTAATAACAGCGACTAAAGGGTTGTTGCTTGTATAAGATAACTTGTCTTTATCCATTGGAAAAAACTTGATATACGGTTTGAGCGTTGCAAGATTTAGCATAATTTTTGTCGGTGGAATTTCAAGCATGCCATCGTCTTCAAGTAATTTTTTGATAACCGGTTGGGACAACTCAAATGGACGTGAAAATTTGATGTTCATAACACTCATAAATTTTTCAATCGTTTTGAGTTGGTAAAAGACTTTTTGAGAAAGGTCTGTAATATTTTTACTGGTTTCAATCGCAAAAGCAGGCTTATTGTTCGTAATTGAAAAATAGGTGAGGCTTTGTTGCATCGCCTTATCTTGCGTTTTAGTATTAGTGTTTTTGACATTAAATTCATGTACGTCTTCAATTAACCCGACATTGGTTTCTTGATTGACTTTTTTAGCAATTTCCGCGAGGTTGCCAAATTTTGCGCTGTGGATTTGCTGTTGGTCTATGATGGTTGCTTGTCCCCATGCTTTTGAGTTAAAATTTTTATCAATATTCTTTTCACGGTAAAACCCTTGTCCGTCATGGAGGTTTAACGTTAAATCAACTTTAGGATTTAAGATAAGCTTTTTGACTTCCGTGACAATATCGAAATCTTTATCTTTAGGCTCGATTTTTGCAAATTTACGGTTCATATCGCCATTGATGCCACGTTTATTTTGCACGATACTATCAAAATTTAAATTGGGAACAATCCAAACGCTTCCGCTTTCAATTTTATAATATTTAGAAAGAAGCATGGGCGCGAAATAACCACCGGGTTCGTCACCGTGTATTCCTCCAATAATGAGGAGCATACTTCCTTCTTTGCCACTCTCTTTTTTAATCAGTGAATAATGCAAGGTGTTGCTAAAAGCGTAGGTTGAAAAGAATAAACAGGATGCAAGAGCGAGTTTTTTTATCATAGGGTATCTTTGTCTTTTTTTAATTTTTTCCGAAAAGCTTATCAAATGCGAGATTAAATTTTCCCACTGACATCTGCTTGTGAGAGTTTGTCTTGTAAAATAGTAACAAATGTATCAAAGCTAGGTAAAACAAGTGTGGCGTCACGTTGTTTAATCCCCCACATTGATTCAGGAAAGTGTGAGTCATCTTCAAAGCGTGCCATCACATGAATGTGCAGATGCGGAACGTAGTTGCCAAACATTGCTATGTTGATCTTTTTCGGGTTGTAATATAAACGCATGGTTTGTTCTACGATTAGCATCGCTTTTAAAATAGCTTTTTGTGTTGTTTCATCGCAATCACTCAACTCTTTATAAGGCTTTTGCGTAAAAATCTTCACCCAGGGAATGATGGAAGTTTCACGTAAAATATAAAACGAGTCATTTTCATACAGTTTCTCAAGCATTACTCTTCCTTAAATCGTTGTTTATAGATGCACTTTTGACAAAGAGGCTCAACTGCTTTATGGTGTTTAAACCCATCGATAATAGCTTGGGTGCGTTTTTGATGCAAAATATCGTGTAGGCTATTTACATGTAAATCACCTAATTCTATAACACCTTCTTTATCTAAGCAACACGGAACCACTTTTCCATTAGATAAGATACCAAAATGTGACTGAAGTCCAAGACAGGTACCATCGCTGTGGTGTGTTGAGTGTAAAGAAGGCCATTCAAAATAGGTGTCAAAATGCAACAGTATTTTTTCCGCAACCCTGATGGAACGCGTGTTTTGGCTTAAAAAAGTTTTTACATGTAAAGAGGTGTTAAATGCTTTTTCAAGATACGCAAAAAGCTTTTCATTAAATAATTTTTCACTGTGTTGTGCATCGAGATTCCATAAGCGTAGATTGATAAACATCGTTTTGTTGTGTTCTAATTTCGCCTTACATACTTTGATAATGGCATCCATATAGGCGTCAAATGAAAGTGATGTTTGGTTTTTATTGAAGCTATTAAGCGATATATTTAACTGCTTAATCGCAGGATGCAACAGTGTCTGCATCGAATGTTTACAGAGGTAATACCCGCTGGTTGTGAGCATGACTTTAAAATTTTTTTGATGCGTAATATCCAGATAGCTTTCGAGATTGGAAAGCGTAAGCGAGTCCCCGCCCATATGATACGCAATCTCTTTCGTGTAGGGCATCAGCTCTTGTAATACATGGGTGAAAAAGGGCAGAGACATCGTTTGTGTAGGTTGCTCTCGTGGTGGGCAAAAACTGCATTTCAGCCCACAGATATTCGTCAGCTCAACATAGACTCGGTAAAACTTACTCATGCGTAATTAAAATTCACTTTGGAGATCAGATTCCATCATCTCTGGTGTAAAGCATTTTACACAGTTACGACCACTCTCTTTTGCTTTGTATAAAGCGATGTCCGCGAATTTAATACATTTCCATAACGAATCAGCATCGTTTGGAAAAAACGAAACGCCGACACTCAGCGTTTTGTAAAAGGTAACACCGTTATTGGCGCGAATAGGCGTCTTTTCAAACAGAATACGGATTTTATTGGCAATTTGCTCAACCATCTGTGCATCGCATTGGTACAACAAGAGTAAAAATTCTTCGCCACCAAAGCGAAAAGCAATATCCGCTTCGCGAATATTTTCTTGCAAAATTTTAGCAACTGCTTGAATGGCTTTATCGCCAATATCATGCCCATGCGTATCATTGACCATTTTAAAAAAGTCGATGTCTAACATTAAAACACCATAAACAATGTTGTTGCGCTTGGCTTGGGAGAGCGCTTTTTCAATGTATTCATCTAAATATTTTCGGTTGTAAAGACCTGTGAGCGCATCGGTTGTAGAGGAAATTTTAAGAATTTGCATCAGGTTTTTATTGACCAACTCTGGGCGCGCGGCATCGATATAATTTTGGATTTTAGGCAAATAAGTTTTGATATGGTCTAGCTCTTCTTGTGTTGCCGCCCAAATGCCAATGAGCAATTCAAAATTATCACTGATAGCGTAGGGGACACACACATGATGTGCAAAAACATCTTTGCACGATTCACAAATGTGGTGAAATTGATCCGAATAGACCGACTGTTTTGTTCGCAAAGCACGGCATACGGGATTGACATTGGTCTTATGTGTAGAAGCGTTGAAAACAACCGTAGGCTGAATAAACTCTTTATTTGATTCTACCAGAATAAAATTGCTCAATCCAAAATCTTTTTGTAAAATGGTGCCTATACGTTTGTAAATGTGTGCTTTATCTTCATCAAATTCGATAGTGCGCTTAAATTGGTAAATGTCTGAGAGCTCATGGACGACGTTTTTAGCATCGATGAGAAGGTCTGAATGATCCGTAGGCGCTAGTGCGAGAAATTTTCGGACACTGGTTTCAATTTCATTGAGGGTTCCTTCAAGCTTATTGAGTAAAGAGTTGATCCAGTAGGTTACATTTTTAGCTTCTTTATCATTGCCATTGAACTCAATACGATTGCTGTAATCACCATTTTTTGCTTGGTGCATCACAAAATTAATCGAATTAAACAATTCAAGTAGCGGCTTTGTAGAGCGATGAATGACGCCAAAAACTAAAAACATAATGGGAATAGAAAAGAGAAAAATCGCAAGTGATGTTAAAATCCCATTGGTGCGTAAGTCCGATATGTCAAAAACAATACTAATCGCTCCTAAGACTTCACCGTCTTTGGCTTGATGACATTGCATGCAGTTGGGCGAGCCGTGCTGGTTTGCAATATAAGGCGTGCTAATACGTAATTTCGCACTTTGAGATGTCTCTTCATTGACTCTATGTTCCACGCCTGTTTTGAGTGTTTGAGCATCAATGTCGTCTCGAACCGTTTCGTTATTTAGCCCTTTTCCAAACTGTTTAACAACAGATTCACTCCGAACAATCCAGAGTGATTCAACACCCTTGGCCCGTGTAATTTTATCGAGAAAAAAGCCTCGTTGTTCCATTGTGCCGCTGAGCATATGTGCGGTCAAACCATCTTGCACCAGATCAGCGATGATCTTAGCTTTCTCTTCGGCATTTTTCATTCCTAGATGGCGTATGGAAAATGCAGAGACGATCATGAGTAGCATGAACGAGAGAAAGATGGTTCCAACAATAATCAACGAGAGTTTTTTTTGCATTGATTCCTCATTTTTGTGTGAAGTGATTATTCAACGGTGACACTTTTCGCTAAATTACGGGGCATATCTACATCGTTCCCCAAACGAATCGAAATTTCTAACGCTAAGAGTTGCGTAATGACCATCATCTCAAAAAATTCACTCATCACATGCGTGTGTGCGGAAGTTTTGATAAAATCATCGGCTAGGTCAAATGCTTCAGGACTAATGACTAATAACGTAGAATCCCTTGCGCCTAACTCTTCGACATTACTTTTCATTTTATCGTACAGAAGGTTTTTTGGCATTAAGGCAATGGTAAAGAGCTCACTATCGGCTAGTGCGATAGGGCCATGTTTCATCTCCCCTGCTGGGTAGCCTTCGGCATGCAGATAGCTAATCTCTTTGAGTTTTAAAGCACCTTCTAATGCAAGCGGATAAAAGAGGTCTCGCCCGATGAAAAAGAAACCATGCCCGTGCAAATAACGTTTGGAAAGGCGACGGATTTTTTCATGGGTAGATTCATTAACTTTTAAAATGAGCGGTAAATGCAACAGAGCGTCAATCTCTTGGTGCATGCTCTCTGAAGAGATGTGACCTCGCATATCTCCTAAATAAAGCGCTAAAAGCCATAAGGTGACTACTTGTGTTGCAAACGCTTTGGTGCTCGCAACACCTTTTTCAATACCGGCACGCGTGAGTATGGTTACGTCTGCCGTGCGAACGATGGATGAATTATCGACATTACAAATCGCAAGGGTAGGCATGCCGCTTTTTTTTGCCATTTTTAACGCTTCTAACGTATCAGCGGTTTCACCACTCTGTGAAATCACAATAAACAGTGTGCGAGAATCTAATAAAGGCTCTTTGTAACGAAATTCACTGGCGATAACGACATCACAACGGATTTTTGACATGCGTTCAAACATATAGCTCGCGCTAAGGGCAGCATGGTAACTTGTACCGCACGCACAAATTTTGATGGCATCAATCGCGGTGAAGTCGAGTGCTGTTAGTTCATCCAACACCACGGCATTGTCTTTGATACGACCCATCAATGTTTCCGTGACGACTTGAGATTGTTCATATATCTCTTTTTCCATAAAGTAACGGTAGCCATCTTTTTGTGCGGAGAGTTTATCGTGTGTGAGTGGTTTAAAATCCAAACGTCTTTCTTGATGCGCATGTTTCAAAATGATGTCTTTATTTTTTGCCCAACCGTACTCCCCATCTTCTAAATAGACGACTTCTTTCACCAAACCGATGAGGGGTGCATCCGATGAGCTAAAAAAGACTTCATTTTCTGCACTTTTGCCTAAAAGAAGCGGCACGGCATTTTTAGCAAAAAAGATAACATTGGGCTCTTTTTTGGTAATAAGCAAAATAGCATATGCCCCATGCAATGAAGCAATTGTCTCTTCAAATGCCCTAAAAGCGTCGCCCAGTTTTTTAACATTTTTTTCAAAAAGATGAACGGCAACTTCGGTATCTGTTTGGCTTAAAAATGTCACACCATCTTTGAGCAGTTCATCTTTAATCTCTTTGTAGTTTTCGATAATGCCATTGTGAATGATGTAGGAAAATTCTCCCCAGTGAGGATGTGCATTCGCTTCTGTGGGTTTACCGTGCGTTGCCCATCTGGTGTGACCGATACCAACACCAAACCCTTCTGAATGAAAATGCTCCACTTTTCGCGCTAAATTGCTGAGTTTTCCCGTTGCTTTAAAGGAGGAAATATCGCCATCTTTTAAGACGGCAATGCCAGCAGAATCATACCCACGATATTCAAGTTCTTTAAGACCGTTTATTAAAAAATTTCGTTTTTCATTTGTACCAATATAGCCAACAATACCACACATGTTTCACTGCCTTTCTTAGAGAAAAAAGTTTAAAATATTTTGCCCATTGTCGCATAAGCGGGCTGTCTTTTCAATTAAGAGCAGGTTCCTCGTTCTGTTCTTAATGGTCTGAATTTTCGCCATGGCAATGTCTATTCCATGCTCATCAAAGACACTCATCATGTAAGCCATTAACCCATGTTGGTTCTTCGTTTTGACATGCATCAATGCGTATGATTTTGAATGTTCAAAGTTGATATCAATTTCGCCTGGCAAAATCGTAGGTTTTTTCAAAGAGGCTTTTTTGCTCATATCAAAAGAGTTATCAATCAGTTCGCAAATTAGTTCAATATCACTTTCATCGACACGTTCATTAAAGTCAAGTTGGAAGTATTTTTTGTTATCAAAGAGTTGGTAAATATCCATTTGAACGAGGTCTAAATAAGAGAGTTTTCCTAGCAAGTACCCGATGTTAAAACTTTTACCTCGAATAACGGTGATACTCAGATGGTCTTCGTTACTGATTTTATAGCGATATGAATTTTCAGGTGTCTCTTCTGCTTCCTTGACAATTTGGATGATAGCACTCGGTTTAAGCTTGAGGAAAAAGAAATTTGATGGAACCGAAAGCGCTTTTTTCTGTAAATTTTTAGGCAAAGCTAAAAATTCTGGAGTTTTTTTGAGGCTATTTTCTTTACGTAAGCGTTTGGTCGTTTCATCAATCAGCTCTTCTTTATCGAACATCTCAATGCTATAGTTGTAAAATTCTTTGAGGAGTTTTCCAATAAAATTGGTATAGATATTGTCATTCACAGCGTTCATATCAGCGTACGTCAAAATATAAAGCATTTTTAAAATTTGAGGACTTTGCAGTTTTGAAATAAAGGCTAAAACCACTTTTTCGTTGTAGATATCTTCTCGGTTGGCGGTATTGCTCATTAGCGTATGGTTTTTAATCAGAATAATGGCTGTTTCTATCGCTTGTTCCGAAAAATCGAGCTTCATGGCATACGCTCTAAAAATTTTAGCACCGAGTTCACTGTGATCGCCTTTGCGCCCTTTACCGATATCGTGTAGAAATGCCACGAGTTTCATTAGCGCTTTGCCTTCAGGGCAGAGGTCATCAAAGAGCGATTTGATAAACGGGTCTTTGATGTTTTCAAGGTGATAGAGCGTGTGCAGTGAATGAATATCCACCGGCAGTTTATGGTACCCGTCAAATTGAGCCAAATTAAGAATATGTTTAAAAGGTTTAATAAGTTGTTGCAATAGGGATGCTTCATACAGCACACTGTAAAGTGCATATAAATTGGGTTGAAATAAAAGTGCATAAAACTGTCGATACGTTTTTTTAGAGTTGTGCGGTGCAAAATGTGCTTGTTTGATGTAGTTCACATAACTGATGTCAAAGGACAATTCAGGTGCGTCAAATTGTTGCAGTTGCTCTAGCACAAGGTTTAACGTCGGTATAGGTTTTTTGAACGAGGCATAAACGGTGTCATCAGCGATGTACAACCCTTTTTCGATACGTCCTTTTTTTAAGGCACTGAGTCGTGATGGATCACTTAGTAAAGAAGCGGTTAGTTTGCGCGTAAAAATTTTACATGTAACATCAATCGTATGCATGCACGCAAAGGTACGAGATGATAATTGCATTTGTGCATTTTTGAGAATTTTGTTTTCAAAGCCCAGTTTTTGAGCCACATCAGGGATAAATTCAAGATTGAGAACATCTTGTTTCTTTTTAGCGCTTAGATGCAAAGCTGAGCGTACACGGTATAAAAACTCTAAAGAACTTCGAAATTCTCGATACTCCTCTTCATCAATAATATTAGGCACCAAGTCTCGAATGCGAATACTTCCAAAAAGAACTTTACAAATCCATGAGAGTGTATTGGCATCTCGAAGACCGCCAACACCTTCTTTGATGTTGGGCTCCATATTCATAGGATTTTTGGCACGGCGCTCTTCACTCGCATGAATGATTTGTTCGATAACCTCTTTCTTCTCCCAGCGTTGTATTTTTAAAAGTTCACGTTCGGTTTCCATCCACAGCAGTTTTGAGCCGCAAAGAAAACGAGACTCAAGCATGGCAGTTTTAATCGTTAAGTCTTGATTGCTTGCAGGAACCAGTTCCTCTAATTTATGCGTACGATGCCCCAGTTTCATGCCTGCATCCCACGCAAGATAGAGCATGGATTGAATCATCGGCTCAATGTTGTAGCCAGGAATTGCTTTATACACCACCATCAAATCAATATCGGAGTAGACACACAGCTCTTCTCGTCCATAACTGCCCATACTAACGAGTACCACGGGGATGGAATTGACAAACGGCATATAGTTGCCAAAGTATTTACGCAGGGTATATTTGTAAATCAGCATAATAAATTGGTCAATTTTTTTGGTGTGTTTGACTAAAAAGTCTTTGCCTTGATTTTCGATAAATATCTCATTAAGGGAACCAAGATAACTTTTGATGTGCTCTTTGATGAGCTTGGAGATTTCAAAATCATCGGCATTTTTATCAATTAAGTCTTCAATAATCTCTTCTATTTCCATCAGGATTTCCTAGTTTTATTCATGGTTAAGCTATAATACATCAAATGTGCTTTTGATAAGCTAATGTAGTGATTAAGTTGTGACCAAAATGTTTTTAAATGATTTTACATGTAAAGGATTGTAATGATGCAAAAGCCGTATTTAAGAGCTTTCCCGGACGCGAATGGTTATTTTGGAAAATTTGGCGGAGCCTTTTTACCCCCAGAACTGATTGAACAGTTCAAAAAAATAGAACAGGCGTATTTGACGATTGGAAATTCACACAATTTTATCCAAGAACTGCGTGACATTCGTAAGCACTATCAAGGGCGCCCAACACCTGTGTATTATGCGAAGCGCTTGAGCGAATATGTTGGCGGAGCGCGTATTTATTTGAAGCGTGAAGACCTCAATCATACGGGTGCGCATAAACTCAACCATTGTATGGGCGAAGCGTTGTTAGCCAAATATTTAGGCAAGAAAAAGCTGATTGCTGAAACAGGTGCAGGACAACACGGTGTGGCACTTGCGACTGCCGCGGCGTATTTTGGATTGGAGTGTGAAATTCATATGGGCGAAGTGGACATTGCCAAAGAGCATCCCAATGTGGTTCGTATGCGTGTGCTTGGAGCCAAGGTCGTTCCTGTAACTTTTGGGGCAAAAACGCTTAAAGAAGCGGTAGATTCAGCATTTGTAGCGTACCTAAAAGACCCAGAAAACAGCATTTATTGCATCGGCTCTATCGTCGGCCCCCATCCGTTTCCTATGATGGTTCGTGACTTTCAAAGTGTCGTTGGTATCGAGGCTAGAGAGCAGTTTTTAGAGATGACAGGCAATTTACCTGATAATTTGGTTGCGTGTGTGGGTGGTGGTAGTAATGCCATGGGACTTTTCTCCGCATTCATTGAAGACCCGTGTGAAATGTATGGTGTGGAACCCGGTGGTCGTGGGACAAAACTCGGTGAGCATGCCGCAAGCTTAACGTATGGTAGCGAAGGTATTTTGCATGGTTTTAACTCCATTATGTTAAAAAACGAAGAGGGTGAACCCGCAGCAGTGTATTCGGTAGCCAGTGGGTTAGATTATCCGTCAGTGGGACCAGAACATGCTTATTTAAACTCCATTTCACGCACAAAAGTGGGCATTGCCAATGATGCTGAAACGATTCAAGCCTTTTATGATTTAAGCCATTATGAAGGTATTATCCCTGCGCTTGAAAGTGCACATGCCGTAGCCTTTGCGATGAAGTTAGCCAAAGAGAAACCGTATGAATCCATCTTGGTCAATCTCAGCGGAAGAGGGGATAAAGATATTGATTTTGTGGTTGAAAATTATAAGCCAGAAGATTACATGTAAAACAGAAGAGCTTTAAGTGGGAGCTTTAGCTCCTTCTTAAACGAAATGGTATTTTTAATCTTTTTAACCTCTCTTTATAAAAAAAGTGGTTAAAATCATTTTTTATTTCTTTACTGAAAGAATTCCATGACTCTTATCGAAAAACTTGAAAACAATGAGCGCTTAAGCCTTGAAGATGGCATTGCGCTGTATGATTTAGACCTTTTTACATTGGGTAAATATGCCAATGCAAGAAGACGCGCGTTGCATGGTGATAAAGTTTTTTTCAATGTCAATCGCCATATTAACCCTACCAATATCTGTAAAGATATCTGCAAATTCTGTGCTTTTTCCGCCAATCGTAAAAACCCCAATCCTTATACCATGACGCATGATGAGATTTTAGCCATTTTGGAAAAATCGATGAAAAACGGCATTACGGAAGTGCATGTGGTTTCTGCGCATAATCCTGCGACAGGATTGGAATGGTATTTAGAAATTTTTTCAAAAATTAAACAACATTTTCCCTCTTTACATGTAAAAGCTTTGACCGCGGCTGAGATTAACTTTTTGGCAACAGAATATAAACTCAGCTTTGATGAGGTCATCGACAAAATGATTGAGCACGGCGTAGATTCACTGCCAGGGGGTGGCGCTGAAATTTTTGATGAGAAAGTGCGAGAGTACATCTGTAAAGGGAAAGTCAGCTCAGCAGAGTGGCTTCATATTCACGAATTATGGCATAAACGAGGTCGTGAATCCAATGCCACTATGCTCTTTGGACACGTGGAAAAACGTGAACACCGCATTGACCATATGCTCCGCCTTCGTGAGCTTCAAGATAAAACACACGGCTTTAACGCTTTTATTCCTCTGGTTTATCAACGCGACAATAACTATTTACATGTAGAAGATTTTTTAAGTTCAACCGAGATATTAAAAACCTTTGCGATTAGTCGTTTGATGCTCGATAATATCAATCATATTAAAGCATATTGGGCAACTTCGACCATCAATTTAGCGCTCGTTGCGATGGAGTACGGAGCTGATGATCTTGATGGTACGATTGAAGTTGAATCTATTCAATCTGCCGCAGGGGCTAAAAGTGCGAAAGGTTTAGGATTACAAGCGATTCTTGAACTGATTGAAACGAGCGGATTAAAAGCGGTAGAGCGCGACAGCTTATACCATGAGCTCAAAGCATATTAATGTGGTTGAACTGCATAAAACACCAATAACAGTAGAAAACATGCACCTTTGAAGCATTGCTTAAAAAGGATTATAAAACATAAAGGATTACCCTTGGGATTTTTTAAACTTCAAGAACATGGTACGAATGTAAAAACGGAAATAACCGCTGGTTTTACAACCTTCTTGACCATGATGTATATCGTTCCTGTTAATGCCATCATTATGAGCAAAACAGGTATGCCAATGGAGGCTTTAATCACAGCAACGGCTTTGATTACCATTTTTTCAACCGTCCTTAACGGTCTTTGGGCCAATACGCCGATTGCAATGAGCGTTGGTATGGGACTTAATGCTTATTTTACCTTTGGGCTTGTTTTAGGTATGAAAGTACCATGGCAAACGGCTTTGGGCGTTGTTTTTCTCTCAGGTCTTTTATTTGTGATTCTCTCTTTTACGCAATTTCGTGTGTGGATTATGAAAAGTGTGCCAACCGATTTACGTCGCGCAATTAGTGCGGGTATTGGTGCGTTTATCGCATTTATTGGCTTGAAAAGCATGGGTATGATTATTGCCAATCCTGCTGTTTTAGTGGGTGTGGGTAATTTTAAAAGTCCGAATGTGCTTTTAGGCGTTTTAGGTCTTGTATTGGTTTTTGCTTTTTTCTCATGGAAAATTAAAGGTGCATTTATTTTAGCCGTTTTAGTGACTTCCATCGTTGCATGGGTTTCAGGAATGGCTCCTTATCCAACAGAATTTTTCTCAATGCCATCTTCCATTAGTCCCATTTTCTTGGAACTTGATATTAAATCTGCCGCAACTTTGGCTCTTTTCCCTGTGGTCATTACTTTTTTGATTACCGATTTATTTGATTCTATCGGAACGCTTGCGGGAGTAGGGTATCGTGCGGGATTGTTTAAAGACGATGGCAAAGAGCTTCAAAAAACACTCGAAGTAGATGCGTTAGCAACGGCAGCAGGTGCCCTTGTTGGTGTCTCAACTACGACGAGCTTTGTTGAAAGTGCTAGCGGTGTTGAAGAAGGAGGACGTACAGGTTTAACGGCTGTTGCGACGGGATTGTTCTTTGTCTTAACTTTGTTTATGATGCCTTTATTTAAAGCTATCCCTGAAAATGCTATTTATCCTGTTTTAGTAATGGTCGGTGTTTTGATGTTTAGTGAGCTTTCTCATGTTAATTTTAAAGATACTGCCATTGCTGTTTCAACCTTCTTGATTGTTATTATGATGCCATTAACATTTTCAATTACCAACGGTTTGGCATTTGGTCTTATCTCTTACTTAATTGTGAAAGTGATTAAAAAAGAGTACCATGATATTAACATCGGTATAGCGTTTCTGACATTTGTCAGTTTAATTGTGTTCATCGTTCAATAAAAGGAAATATAGGTGCGATATTATAGTTATGAAGAATTTAAAGTTGATGTCAATACATTAGCCAAAGAGATGAAAGTTTATAATCCCGATGTCATTTTAGCCGTGGCACGTGGCGGTATGACATTAGGACATTTTTTAGCGGAAGCTTTGGAAATGCGCTCATTGTATGCAATCAATTCGATTCATTATGAAGAGACTAGGAAACTTGATACCATCCAAATTTTTAACATTCCCGATTTAAGTCGTGCAAAACGCGTTGTTATTGTGGATGATATTATCGATAGCGGTGAAACCATGATTGAAATAGAGCGTGTTTTGGGTAAACAATTCCCTGAGGTCGAGTTTAAAATAGCTTCCATATTTTACAAAGATAAAGCACTCCTTAGACCGGACTTTGCAGCTCGCGAAGCAACCGAATGGATTGAGTTTTTCTGGGATTTTCAAATTGACAAATATAAATAAAAAGGGGAGTGTAAGCTCCCTTTTTTCCTTTCTCTCTCGTTATCAACTTCTTATTATCTACACGTGCACGATTTTAACGCTGTGTACGCTGTATGCCGTTCAGCCCATTCAACCGCTTTTTGAAAAAGAGTTTAGCCTAAGCCGTTTTGAGGCCGTTATTTTTACAACGGTTATTATGCTTCCTTTGGGATTTGCACCAATTTTGTACGGTTATATTTTAGAGACATTATCGTCTAAACACTTTTTGAGAAATGCCGTTTTACTTTTAGGCGTGTTAGAGGTGTGTTTTGCGTGGAGTGATACCTACCCGATTCTTTTAGGAATTCGCGCGTTTCAAGGCCTTTTAATTCCTGCTGTTTTAACCTCTTTGATGAGTTATATTAGTTTTATTACGCCCAAAGAGAGAGTGCAACAAGCCATAGGTTATTATATTGGCGCGACGATTTTGGGTGGCTTTGTAGGAAGATTGCTCTCTGGCATTTTGAGCGACCTGTTTGGCTGGAGACTTTTTTTTATTCTACTTGGCGTTGCTTTAATCTTGATGTACGGTTGTTTGCATTACGTCAGTGAAGAGGTGAAAGTTGATTTTGTTAAACCACGTTTTTCACAGATTATGGATGTTTTGAAAAATAAAAGCTTTTTCAATATCTATGCAATGATGTTCTTCATCTTCTTCGTGTTTCAAGCGGTTCTTAATTTCTTGCCTTTTCAACTGAAAAACCTCAGTTCAAGTATGGGCTATGGTAAAGTCGGTATGATGTATGCGGGCTATATTATTGGGTTTATTGTCTCCATTCGTATTTTATGGTTGATTCGCTTTTTTGGAAACGAAACGAAAACCATTGCTATTGGTATTATCACTTACGTAATTGGGCTTCAAATTTTTCATATTAACAACTATATCGTGATGTTTGGCGGTATGTTTATCTTTTGCGCAGGTTTTTTTATTGTCCATTCGGTAGCATCAGGTTTGATTAGTAAACTTGCCCATGAAAAAAGAGCTATTTCCAATGGTTTGTATCTTTCGTTTTATTATGCAGGCGGAACCATAGGAACGTTTGCACCGGGTGTTTTTTACGAATACCTCGGTTGGCATGTTTTTATTGGACTTCTAGCTTTGGTGGCTCTCGCGACATTTTTTTTCGTATTTCAACTCAAACAAGGACTTGCACGTTAGTTTTACATGTAAATCGCTAGCTGCCTTTTTTAGGGTCGTCATGGAATTGTGCCATGATGGTTTTGATTTCATCGATACACGCTAGAAATGAATCGACCAACTCTGGGTCAAAGTGTTGTCCTTTTTGTTCAACCAAATATTCTACCGCTCGCTCAAAACTCCATGCCTCTTTATAGGGGCGTTTTGAAGTCAGCGCATCAAAAACATCGGCTATGGCCACAATACGCCCGACAAGAGGAATATCATACCCTTTGATGCCATACGGATACCCTTTACCATCAAACCGTTCATGGTGGGTGAGTGCTACGATACGTGCTGTTTGCAGTAAAGAAGATTGGTGATTGCCGATGATGTTAGCTCCTTGTAATGGATGCTTTTTGACAATCTCCCACTCTTCTGGCGTTAATGATCCTTCTTTTTTAAGGATATGATCGGGTGTACCAATTTTGCCGATGTCATGCATCGGAGCTGAGAGAAAAATAAGTTCTGTTCTTACGTTGTCAAGACCGATTTTTTCAGCAATCATTTTGGCATAAGCACTCATACGCAAAATATGTGTTCCTGTTTCATTGTCTTTAAATTCTGCGGCACGCCCTAATTGACGGATGACTTCCATCCGTGTTAGAACAATCTCTTCCGTTCGTTCTTCCAATTTTTGTTCAAGATTGCGTTGGTATTGTAGGAGAGATATTTGGGTATTGACTCTAGCTAATACGATAGAAGCATTCACAGGTTTTGTAATATAATCAACTGCTCCTAAACCAAGTCCTTCCGCCTCATCGGTACAATCAGTGAGTGCCGTCACAAAAATGATAGGGATATTGCGCGTAAGAGGATCGCTTTTGAGTTTTTTGCAGACATCATATCCATTCAATTCGGGCATCATAATATCGAGTAAAATCAAATCTGGAATATCACCGCTTGCGATAAGATTAAGAGCTTTAATACCATTATTAGCAACTTTGACTTTATAGAATGGTTTTAAAATTTCACTTAAAACCATTAAGTTTTCAGGCGTATCATCCACGAGTAAAATCGTTTCCATTTTATATTCCGACATACGTTACCCTTTTGCTATAGTGTTTGCATGTAATGTTTCAAGAAGAGGCTCAATTAATGAAATGGCGTTTTCAAATTCAAATGACCTAATCTGTTCACAGGCTTCTAAAAGACGGATATCTTTACAGTGTTCTAACATCGCAGCATCATCCAATGCCGTTGCATCTGCACTACGCAATTTTTCGATTAATGCTAAAAGCGTTTGTTCATCAATACTATGCAAAGGTTGTTCATTGATGTCAGTGTCTTGTTGGCTTAATGTCTGAATTATAGCACTCAATGAACGTATTTTGGTATCAATAACTTTCAAAAGTGATGAATCTTCAGAAATAGGGTGCTCTGAAAGTTCTGCTTGTTGTGCTAATGTGGCTAGGTCATCTATCCCTAATGTTGCTACAATACCTTTGAGAGTATGGCATAAACGTTTGGCTCCCTCGAAATCGTTGGCACGAACACACGCTTGGTAATTTTGAATAAAATAAATTTGTTCTTTGGCAAATGTTTTTAACAGTTGGCGATACAATGTAACGTTACCACCGAGTCGCTCAATCGCATGGATGCTATCAATGCCTTCGAGTGTAAAAGAGGCTTTGGGTGCTGGCTTAGATGCAATGGGAGCGGTTTTTTTACAAAAATAGGCAATTTCAGCCAGTAATTTTTTTGAGTCGATGGGTTTTGAAATATACCCATCCATCCCCGAAGCATAACACTTTTCTTGGTCTCCCTTCATCGCGTTTGCCGTCATAGCGACAATGGGGATTTCAAGATGCAACTCAGTACGAATTTTTTGAGTAGTCTCAAATCCATCTAAAACAGGCATTTGGCAATCCATCAAAATCATATCGGGAATCTCGTTTTTTAGAAGCCAATCAATTGCTTCTTGCCCGTTGGACGCTATATGAACAAGGATACCTTCTTCTGCTAGCATATCGTGTGCTACTTCTTGATTACTAGGGTTATCCTCCACGACTAAGATATACAATCCTGCTAAAGACAATGGCAAAATGGTTTTTTCAAAGACTTCTTGTACAGGTTCTACAAGGCGCTTATGCCCGTACATTGAAATAAGGGTGTCAAACAGGGTTGAAGAGGTGACGGGTTTGACAAGAATGGCATAAGGTTGTTGTTCGCCTAGTTTCTCAATAAGTTCTTCTTTATCGTAAGCGGTTACCATCATAATGGAAGCAATTTGATGCTCATATTGTTTTTCAATGAGGTTGAAAAGCGCAATGCCATCCATTCCTTTCATTTTCCAATCAATAATTGCAACATCGGCTTCAAACCCTTCATTGAGCAGTGTTATAGCTTCATGCGCATCTTTACATGTAACGCATCCCACGCCAAAGTTATAAAAAATTTCGGCAAAAATTTCAAGGGCCGTTTCGTTATCATCAACGACAAGAACTTTAAGTGCTTTTGTCATAAGCGTTTGAGATGGTACACTAAAAGAGGTATCAATGCGCAATGGTATTTCAAACCAAAACGTACTGCCTTCATTAAAAACACTTTCACAACGAATTTCACCGCCCATCATCATCACAAGCCCTTGTGCGATAGAAAGGCCAAGCCCTGTACCACCGTAGTTGCGCGTTGTAGACATGTCTGCCTGGGAAAAAGCGTTAAATAACACATTCATCTGTTCAGGAGTAATACCAATACCCGTATCTTTGACTTCAAAGCGAATGACTTGTGTCCCTTCTTGCTCAGGGGATGCTTTTAAGCGGATAATAATCTCACCTTCATTCGTAAACTTAATGGCGTTCGAGACAAGATTTAACAGGATTTGTTTGAGCCGGAGTGGGTCGCCTTTATAGTGATACGCAGGAGCATTCCCATTATCAATCAGTAATTCCAATCCCTTTTGTTGCGCGCGAATACTCGTAAGGTCCGTGACAGAGACAATTAACTCTTCGAGTTGAAAGGGAATGGACTCAAGTTGAATTTTATTGGCTTCAATTTTAGAAAAATCTAAAATATCGTTAATAATATCCAGAAGATGATGCGATGCCTCTGCAACTTTTTTTAAATAGTGGCGCTCTTTTTCAGGTAAATCTTTGCGTAGAATAAGCTCTGTCATACCAATAATCGTGTTCATCGGCGTGCGTATCTCATGGCTCATATTGGCTAAGAATTGACTTTTGGCTTGATGGGCATGTGCCGTTTTCGCCATGGCTATTTTTAACTCTTCAGCCGCTTTTTGCAAGCGTTGGTTGGTAAGAGTTACTTCTTCTTCTGCTAATTTTCGTTTTTTGATTTCACGTTTCAGGATTAAAAGCCATAAAATAAAGCCAACACAGATGAGCAGTGCAATTAAAAGCACTTTTAATAAAAGGGAATAATCTGTTTTAGCTTGAATATCAACTTTAATATAACGCTTATAAAGCTGGTCTAACTCCTCATGGCTGATAGCATCAATGCCTTGATTAATGATTGGAAGTAAATCGCCATTTTTCATTGCAATGACTAAAGCAAGTTCATCTTTTAGAATTCCGACAATTTTTATTTTTGTCAGTCCGCTGTTTTGTAAAGCATACCCTACAATAGGTGACATCTCTAAAAAAAGATCGGCTTTTTTATGTTCAACAGCCATTAAGCCTTCTTCTGTTGTTTGAACAAAATAGGTCTTAATCGTAGGATAATGCTTTTGAAGGTAATGAAAAGCAGAAGAATCTTCACCCACCGCTACGACCAACTTTTGTTGTTGAACTTGCTCTAGATTGGTGATAAAGTGTTCTGTTTTAAGTCCTGCTAAAACCAATTTAAATTTAAAAAGAGGTTTGCTGACGATTTCCCGTGGCGCAACATCAATCGCAATAAGTCCCGGCAAAATATCTAGTATTCCCGTGTCATAATGATTAAGAACAGAACTCCAGTTGTTATCATAGGCATAAGCAAAACGAAGAGACGTTTTTGATTCTAACAGATGCAAATAATCGGCAATCATGCCGCTAATACGATGATTATTGACAAATACCAAAGGTTCCCACGATGTTTGACTGTAAATCAAAGGTCTTTGAAGAGGATATTTTTCCGTAGGTTCAGGGGATGCATTCGCTAAAAATGGAAAAGAAAGTATCATGAGAATGCCGCACAGAATTGTCCATTGTTTCATTGATAATACCTTATCGTTGCAATAAGACTAGTATAACGCGATGTTGTTTAATATTTTTTGAATGAATTTCATACACAATAAATGCTTTTTTTTATTCCTTAAAGTGAGAAATAAAATGTTCATTAGACTATTAAAAGCGTGTAAATGTTTCAAAACGTATCAATAAATTTTATGCACTTTATACACAATATGTTATAAAAGCAAAAAATGTCTTTTATCTTGATTTAAAAAAGTTTATCGTGCTAGTATGTGTAAAATTTTAACAAAAGGAAGTCAGAATGAATAAAATGTTACAAATTGTAACTAGCATAGCTGCTCTTGTTGCACTTAGTGGTGCTGCACAAGCCTTTGAACCAAGTAAACCAGTCTGTTTGGCACCTGCAAAACCGGGTGGTGGGTTTGACCTTACGTGTCGTTTGCTCTCAAATTCGTTAGGTGCTTCTAAAATTATTAGTAAACCGATGATCGTCAATTTTATGCCCGGTGGTGTAGGTGCGGTTGCGTATAACCATGTGATTGGTCAGCGTCCAAATGACCCAGAAATGGTTGTTGCCGTCAGTGCGGGGTCTGCTTTAAATATTGCTCAAGGAAAATTTGGTCAATTTGATGAAAATGCTGTGAGATGGTTAGCCGCTTTGGGAACTGATTATGGTGCGGTTATCGTGAAAGCAGATGCCAAATGGAATACACTCGCTGAACTCGTCGCTGATTTAAAAGCAAATCCAAAAGGTTTTGCACTGGGTTCTGGTGGTTCTATCGGTTCTCAAGACTGGATGAAAGCAGCACTCATTGCTAAACTTGCCGGTATTAATCCAAAAGACATGAAATACGTTGCATTTGAAGGCGGTGGAGAGGCTTTAACAGCACTCCTTGGAAATCATATTCAAATTTATCCTGGTGATATCGCAGAATTTTCAGGTCAAATGAGTTCTGGAAAGTATAAAGTACTCGCTGTCCTCTCAGAGGATAGACTTCCTGGCGTCATGCACAACATTCCAACGGCAAAAGAGCAAGGCTTTGATGTCACATGGCATATTTGGAGAGGGTATTATCTTGGACCAAAAGTCACCGATGAAGAGTACAACTATTGGGTAGAAACACTTCAAAAATTGGTGAAAACGGAAGAGTTTGCAAAAGAGCGCGAAGTAAGAGGGCTTTATCCATTTACGAAAATCGGCAAAGAATATGACACATTTGTCAAATCTGAAGTTCAAAAATATAGAGAATTAGCACGTGAAGCAGGACTTATCAAATGATCGACAGAGCCTTTGGAGTCTTTTTACTCCTGCTAGGTCTTTTTATACTGTATGGGGGACTTTCATTGGAAGTCCCTTTTTCGTATGATCCTCTAGGACCTAAAACATTTCCTGTGCTTATCGGTGGAGCATTGGCTTTACTTTCCGTCGTTGTGATTGTCAAACCAAAACAAGCACGTTTTCCAGGATTAAATACGAATCTTAAAACCGTATTGATCGTTTTATTACTCATCATCTATGAAGTAACATTTAATTTTCTTGGCTTTTTATTGGCAACGTCATTGCTTGTATTTTTTCTTTCCAAGATTTTTAAAGGCACAACGTTGCAAGCATTTGGTTCTGGCGTAGGTGTTAGTTTAGTTGTCTATATGCTCTTTCATTACCTTCTTGAAGTACCCCTTCCCGCAGGTACCCTTTTCGCTAAGATATTAGGAGCCTAGCCATGATGGACGTTTTTACATCATTAGCCCATGGTTTTGCAGTAGCTGCAACACCAACACACCTCTTTTTAGTTTTTTTAGGAAGCCTTTTAGGAACATTGTTTGGTGCCCTTCCAGGACTTGGACCAATCAATGGTGTCGCTATTTTATTGCCTATTTGTTATACCTTGGGTTTTCCAGTTGAGTCTTCTTTGATTATGCTTGCGGGTATCTATTATGGAGCCGAGTTTGGAGGGCGCATCTCCAGTATTTTACTCAATGTGCCAGGCGACGCAGGAGCTGTATTTACAACATTAGATGGTTATCCGATGGCTCAAAAAGGACTTGCAGGTCCTGCTCTTGCGCTCTCAGGCGTTGCCTCTTTTGTTGGTGGGACTATTTCTATTATCGGTTTAACTTTCTTTGCACCGTTATTAGCAAGTATTGCGATTTATTTTGGACCTGCTGAATATTTTGTATTGATGATTTTTGCTTTTGCAACGATTTCAGCACTCATGGGGTCTGATCCTATCAAAAGTATGATTGGTGTTTTAATTGGTCTTGCAGTTGGTATTGTAGGGGTTGATTCGACAACAGGTGTTATGCGTTTTACCTTTGGCGAAGCAGAATTGTACGATGGTTTTGAGTTTTTAACCGTTATCGTTGGATTCTTTGCGGTGAGTGAAATTATGCTGATGTTAGAACATCACAGCAGTGATGATTTTGAAATGCCAAAAATAACTCGTGTTTATGTGACACTTAAAGAGTTGCTTGAATGTAAATGGACGATGGTTCGCTCATCTATTATTGGGTTTATCGTCGGTGTTTTGCCTGGAACAGGTGCTTCTATCGCGAGTGCAGTTTCGTATACGATTGCACAAAAAATATCCGATAAAGAAGGCACGTTTGGAACAGGTGATATAAGAGGTCTTGCCGCTCCAGAATCGGCTAATAACGCATGTGCCGGTGGGGCATTGGTTCCAATGCTCACTCTTGGTGTGCCGGGCAGCGGAACAACAGCCGTTTTATTGGGTGCGTTGATGCTTTATAATATCAATCCAGGTCCTATGCTTTTTGTGGAACAACCAACATTGGTTTGGGGATTAATTGCTTCAATGTATATTGGTAATGTGATGTTACTCATTATCAATTTTCCATTGGTGAGAGTTTTCACAAAAATCTTACAAGTGCCGTATTGGCTTTTAGTGCCTTCGGTTATTGTCCTGGCTTTTGTCGGCGTTTATTCGGTTAATACCAGTACTTTTGCTTTATTGCTGACCATTATCTTGGGTGTACTAGGCTATTTCTTACGTAAGCTTAATTATCCAATGGCGCCTGTTATTTTGGGTTTTGTTCTTGGAAAAATTATGGAAGACAATCTAAGACGTGCATTTGCCATGAGTGGTGGTGAAGTGAATATTCTTTTTCAAGGCACTATTAATTGGATTCTTTGGGGAATGACACTGCTTATTTTATTGGTCCCTATTCTTGCAAAAGGGATATCTAAAAAATTTGCGCTTGGCAAAAAATAGTTATGAATAGGAGGTTGTTCTGAGCTTGTATTTACGCTCAGGACGACCTACTGAACCGTATAGAGAATCAACATCTACTTTGGTTGCTGAAACTAAATATTCTAGATAACGACGAGCCGTTGTACGGTTAAGCCCCAACTTGTCTGCAATTTCACTTGCGGAATAAAAAGTATCGTTCTGATGTAAAACACTTAAGATTTTTTCAAGCGTAATAGAATCGACGCCTTTAGGGAGAGTGACTTGTAGTGTTTTGGTGGGTTGCATTTTTTTATCGAAGAGCTCATCCACCGCATTTTGTGAGAGTTCGGCTTTTGTAAAGAGTTTTTCTTTATACGTCACAAATTTTTCCAAAGAAGCGCAAAAGCGATAAAACATAATGGGTTTAATCAGATAATCAAAAACACCATAACGAAGGGATTTTTCTAAAGAAGCCATCTCTTTTGCCGCTGTAATTAAAATGACATCACTGCTGATAGAATGACTACGCATCCATTCTAGAAAATCGATACCATTGCCATCGGGAAAATAGACATCTAAAAGGATTAAATCAGGATTCATTAATGCGACATACTCTTTAAGTTCGCTAATGGTATTGGCAATGGATATGACTTCAAATCCAGCGACTTTTTCGACCATGTTTTGGTGCAAAAGTGCAATTCTCGGATCATCTTCAGCAATTAAAACTTTAAGCATGCTGCCCACCTTTTGGAATATGAATCGTGATAATAGTACCATAATTTCCTTTGTCTAAAGAGACAAAACCACCAAGCCATTCTAATGTGCTTTTGACAAAAAAGAGTCCGTAACCACTGTGTAATTCGCCTTTGGTGGTAAACCCTTTTTCAAAAATATGTTCTAACAAAGGTGCTTCGATTCCTCCGCCACTGTCTTCAATTTCAAAAATAAGGTCATTGCCTATATCGGTTGCAAAAACCGATACTTCTTTGCGTTCACTGTTTTCAGCCGCATCAATCGCATTGTTAATGATATTGCCTAAGATGGTAAGTAAATGTTTTGAAACTGCTGGCTCAATGGTGGCTTGAATGGAGCTGTTCTCATCCAACTTGAGGGTCACGCCTTTATCAAAAGCAAAATAGTATTTACCTATAAAAATAGAGGCGACGACAGGGTCGTGGATGAAATGCTGAAAATGTTCAATCGTCTGTTCATCCGGTAGATGATTTTGACTAATCAGCTCAATGGCTTTTTCATATTCGCCAATTTGGATGTAGCCAGAGATCAGATGCAAGAGGTTTGAAAATTCGTGTTTCTTTTCACGTAAGCGTTCTGAATACTGTTTTACACGTGTTAGCTCCCATACAAGCGCATCAATTTCCTCTTTTTTACGACAGCTTGCTACCATGCCGATGGTACGTTCATCGTGAATAATAGGAGAGAGATTGCAAATGTATTCAATGCCGTCAATCTCGATGTTGGCATCTTTCATCTCTTTACATGTAAAAAGGGCATTTTGTAAAGAGAGCGGTGTTTTTGCGTTTTCATCCAAATGAAAATAGAGTTTTGCTACCTCATTGCTGAGTGTAATCTCTCCATGAATATTGGTTGCAATAATTGCCTCTTTGACTGCATTTAAAATCGCCTCTTTTTCAAGATAGAGGCGGCTGATTTCTGTTGGTTCATATCCCAAAAGCGTTTTTTTAATGCGTGAGGCAATGGCAAATGCCAAAAAAAGTGTGATGAGAATAGCAAGATAGAAGTAGGTTAAAAATTCTTGGTGGCGTTGCGCGATAATTTTTTTAACATTTTCCTCCAAATATCCTACTGAAACAATACCTACAATAGCACCTTTTTCATTAATGACAGGGGATTTGCCTCGTATGGAAGGACCTAGAGTTCCTGTGGCTTTAGAGACATAATAGGCACCATTGTTTAACGCTTGGTCATTGTCTTCTCCCATCATATGCTTTCCAATCAATTCTCGTGTTGGGTGGGTAAGCCGTATGGCATTATTATCACCAATAACGATAAATCTGGCATCAATTTGAGTTTCAATGTGTGAAATGATATTGGGTAGTAGATGATGAGGGTCTTTTTGTTCGACCAGTCTAATCACTTCTGGCATCAAAGAGATTGTCTTTGAAATAGCCAAAGCGCGCTGTCCGATTTGGTCTTCAACGATACTTTGAAGAATATTTCCCAGAAAAATAATAGACGTAAGTAATGTTCCCAAAACGAGCAAAATAGAAAAAACGACTAACTTCTGAAGCAGTCCGCTACCTAAAGAGAGAAAAAAACGTTTTATTTGCATTCATTAACCTTAAAATCATCTCTGTATTAAACGTAAAAAAGCCTGGTTTAATGTTGCCAAACTTTATGCACAAAATAACCAAAAATAGCCAATTCTGAGCCATTTTATCTTATCTATTCTTAATGAAAAAAAGGATACTATTTTTATCACTTATTAAACCATTTGAATGGATTTTTCAATGCAATGGCTTAAAGGCTTTTTACCAGTATTGACAGCACTGTTAATCGGGTTGATAGGAGCCATACTTTTTTCATACATCAATACACCATTGCCTTGGCTTTTAGGTGCTATTTGTGCAATTGCGCTTGCAAGTAGGTTTCCATCTCTTACGATTCGTGCACCCAAAGTGTTTTCATCACCTGCTCGCGCCGTGCTTGGCATTACTGTTGGAAGTGCTTTCAATCCGACTATTTTACACTATTTAGGTGATTTTATCTCTAGTATTGTGCTGATTTTACCGTTTGTGATTCTCGTGACATTTTGTGGTGTGCTGTATTACTCAAAATGGTTGAAGTTTGATAAAATGACAGCGTATTTTAGTGCAATGCCAGGGGGACTTTTAGAAATGATTACCCTAGCAGAAGCTATGGGTGCGAATGTGTATCGTGTGACACTCACTCAATCGGCACGACTTTTGTTTATCGTATTCACCCTCCCTTTCGTGATTCAATACCTCTCCCATGTCTCTTTAAGTGGCAATCGCAGCATCACTCAATCTTTTTTAAACAGTAACCCTCACGATATGGTAATTATTACCATTTGTGCATTAATCGGATGGTGGGGAGCTTTAAAGCTTAAAATCCCTGGTGGCACCATGATAGGTCCCATGTTTTTAGGTGCGATTATTTATGGTTCAGGCTGGGTCAGCTCTCGTCCACCCAATGAAGTGATTCGTTTGATTCAACTTATTTTAGGAACAACCGTTGGTTTTGTCTTTGTTGGAGTGAGTTTTAAAGAAATCACGAAAGTTCTTTTCCAAACATTGGGATATTTTATTGTTTTAGCATTGATTGCAACCTTGTTTGTGATTTTTGTCAGTTACATGACGGAATTTCCTCTCTTATCCATTGTGCTGGCGTTTTCGCCAGGTGGTCAATCTGAAATGAACCTCATTGCTATTATTGTCGGAGCAAATCTGCCGTATGTGGCGTTACATCATATTGTCAGACTTTTGTTGGTCATGAGCGTTGCTCCTGTGTTTGTAAAATACGTACGTAAAAAAGAGCAACCATGAGTTTTGTTTTCTCTGAAATTCCAAGTACAAGTATGGTGAGAAAACAGAAGATTAGAGATTTTTTAGAGAGTGTTGATTTGGAGATGTCTGAGGACATTGAGATTTTTGTTGTGGCAAAAGAGGATGACCGTATTGTAGCGTGCGGAGGTTTGAGCGGGATAGTGCTTAAAAATATTGCTTTAGATGAAAGTATACGTGGAGAAGGTTTGGCACTCAGTTTGATGAGCGAACTTTTAAACGTAGCATTTCGTGAAGGCAGACATAACCTGTTCTTATTTACAAAACCTATCTATCAGGAGGTGTTTGAGTCGTGTGGATTTAAGTATATCGAGCAAGCCCATCAGCAAGTTATTTTGATGGAAAATAGTTATAATATTGACCTGTATAAGAAAAGACTTCGTAAATATAAACATACGGCAGACGTCGTTGGCAGTTTGGTCATGAATTGCAACCCTTTTACATTAGGACATCGTTATTTGGTGGAACAAGCGTGTTTACAGTCAGATTGGGTGCATCTGTTTGTGGTAAAAGAGGATGCCTCTTTTTTTAAATTTGAAGACCGTTATCGCCTGATTCAAGAAGGCTTAGCGGATATAAAAAACCTCACGATACATGAGGGTTCAGACTATATTATTTCGAAAGCGACGTTTCCGACCTATTTTATCAAGGACAAACGTCAGATTGATTCATTGTATACGGAACTTGATTTGAATATCTTTCGAAATCATTTAGCGCCACAACTGGGTATTACACACCGTTTTGTAGGCATGGAGCCTTTATGTGTCGTGACGAACGAGTACAATTTACAAATGAAAAAACTCCTTGCGCGCCCTAGCGAATTTCCGCCCATTACGGTGGTTGAGCTTGAGCGCATTGAGTATAACGGCGAGCCGATTTCGGCTTCAAGGGTCAGAAAACTGATGCAAGAAGGGCGTTTGGATGAGATAGCACATCTTGTGCCACCCACCACATACGCATTAATAGAAACAATGTTGGAAACAACAGAGGAGCAAAAATGAGCAAAAAGTTAGAACCTGCCCACGCAGGGACATTGGAATCAAGCGATGTGTATGTTCGCGTGATGCCAGTAGAAAATGCTGGGATAACGATAGAGTTGGAGAGTAGTGTTGCTGAAATTTACGGTGATGCGATTGAAGCTTTAATCCTTGAGACCGTCAAAGCCATGAAAGTTGAAGGTGTTAAGCTGTTGATTCAAGATAAAGGAGCGCTGGATTATGTCATCAAAGCCAGAGTTCAAACAGCGCTTTTACGTGCAATGGGCGTTAGCGAGCCTGATTGGAGTACGCTATGAAACAAAAATTACGAAGAAGTATGTTATTTGTCCCAGGCTCAAACACAGGCATGGTATGCAATGCGTTTATTTATAAACCCGACACTGTGATGTTTGATTTAGAAGACTCCGTAGCCCTTAGTGAAAAAGATTCAGCACGTATGATGGTGTTTCATGCATTGCAACATTTTACGTATAAAGATATTGAAACAGCGGTTCGTGTCAATCCTTTAGATACTCCATTTGGTTTACGTGACCTTGAAGCCGTTGTGCGCGCGGGTGTTGATATCGTGCGTCTTCCAAAAACCGATACGGTTCAAGACGTTTTAGACATGGAACGCGAGATTGAGCGTATTGAAAAAGAGATTGGGAGTTCAAAAAGAACGATGCTTTTAGCCGCGATTGAAAGTGCGCTTGGTGTCGTGAGTGCGGTGGATATTGCTCGAAGTTCAGACCGTATGATGGGTATTGCTTTGGGTGCGGAAGATTTTGTGCGTGATTTGCGTACACAACGTACCAAAGAGGGAAATGAGTTGATGGCAGCGCGTAATCAAATCTTATTGGCAGCACGCGCGGCAAAAATTGGGGCGTTTGACTCTGTCTTTTCGGATGTGAAAGACAAAGAGGGTTTTATGCACGAAGTAGAATATATCAAAGGGCTTGGTTTTGATGGAAAATCACTCATCAACCCCAATCAAATTCCTTGGCTTCATAATGCGTTTGCACCTAGTCAAAAAAATATTAACTGGGCGATAGAAGTGCTAGAAGCTGCAAGAGATGCAAAAGAACGCGGACTTGGAGTTGTTTCGTTAGACGGTAAAATGGTCGATGCGCCCATTATTTTACGAGCCGAATGGATTTTAGATTTAGCCAAAGCTTCAGGCGTATTAGGAGTCGAAGAATGAAAGATATCGAAAAACACTATAACCAAAATTCCCTCACCCCAATAGGTGCGCCATTTTTTACATGTAAAAGTAAAACCAAAGGCGATGAGAGGGTCAGTAAACTTTGCGATAGCATTGAAGCGGCAATTAAACGTTCCGGTCTTAAAGATGGTATGACGATTTCATTTCATCATGCGTTCCGTGGTGGTGATTTGATTATCAATAAAGTCATGGATATTATCGCTAACATGGGTTTTAAAAACCTTACGTTGGCCTCTAGCTCACTCGCGTCCGTGCACGACCCCATCATTGAACACATCAAAAACGGTGTTGTGACACAAATTTATACTTCAGGGCTTCGCAGTAAACTGGGTGAAGCGATTTCCAAAGGTTTGATGGAAAAACCGGTACAAATTCATTCACATGGCGGACGTGTTCATCTGCTCAAATCGGGTGAACTTAAAATTGACGTAGCGTTTTTAGGCGTACCGGTTTGCGATGCTTTTGGTAATGCCAATGGTTATTCTGGACGTTCCAAATGTGGCTCATTAGGGTATGCGATGATTGATGCGCAGTATGCGGATTATGTCGTTGTCTTAAGTGAGTCATTAGAAGAGTATCCCAACGTTCCAGCAAGTTTGCATCAAGACCAAGTCGATGCTGTTGTAATCGTTGATGAAGTAGGAGACCCTTCTAAAATCGGCGCGGGTGAAACCCGTATGACAACCAATCCTAAAGAGTTATTGCTCGCGGGACATACGGCAAAACTCATTGAACACTCCGGACTGTTTAAAGAGGGCTTTAGCATTCAAACAGGAACGGGTGGCGCTTCTCTTGCTACCACAGTGTTTTTGAGTGAGAAGATGGAAGAAAAAAACATTCATGCCAGTTTTGGACTGGGGGGCATTACAGGAACCATGGTGTATATGCTAAAACGTGGTCTCATTAAAACGCTTTTAGATGTCCAAAGCTTTGATGAATTTGCCGCTAAATCGTTAGGTGAAAACAAAAATCATATCGAAATTAGCGCTAACGAATACGCCAATCCAAGCTCAAAAGGGGCTTCTGTTAAACAACTAGACATTGTTGTCCTCAGTGCTTTGGAAGTGGATTTGGACTATAACGTCAATGTCATCACCGGTTCTAAAGGCCTATTGCGCGGTGCTTCAGGTGGTCATAGTGATACCGCGGCAGAAGCAAAACTCTCTATCATTGTTGCTCCTTTAACCCGTGGACGTATTCCCACTGTGACAAAGCGGGTTAATACGATTGTCACCCCTGGTTCAACCGTTGATGTTGTGGTCACAGACCAAGGTATTGCGGTCAATCCAAAAAATGTGGAACTCAAAGCCCGTCTTAAAAAAGCAGGTCTTAATATCGTTGAGATGCAAGAGTTGTATGAACGTGCCATTGCCTTATGTGGTGAACCTGCTGAGATAAAATACACTGATAAAGTCGTCGCTGTCATTCGCTACCGAGATGGCTCGGTGATTGACGTTGTGAGACAATTGGCGTAGATGATAGGCACACACACAACCTTAAAAGCTATTTTAAACGCTAAAGAGAAGCGAGTTTTAGAGCAACAAATGCTTTTAAAACGCTTCCCTGAAGCATCTTTAATCTCCCTTTGCATCAATATTCCCGGCACATTAAAGCTCTCTCATGAAGCGGTTGTGCTCCATGAAGTTGCTCTTGAATCCATTATGGCACTCTTAGAACACCACGCCATTGTTATGCATGAAAAGAAGACGTGTATCGCAGTGACGGGTGCTGAAACACTTTTTACATGTAAAAGCGATGCAATGCACCTAAAACAGCTGATGTGTGAACTTGAAAATGAACATCCTCTTGGCAGGTTAATGGACATAGATGTCCTAGACTCCATGGGTAAAAGTCTTTCTCGAACGGCTCTTGGTTTTGAAAAACGCCGATGTTTTGTATGCGCGTGCGAAGCTTCTTTGTGTGCAAGGTCGCAAAAGCACTCTTATGAAGAGTTGCATGCGCATATTAAGACCTTGGTAGGTCGTCATGCATGGGAAACTTCGATGGCGTTATGGTGTGCGCGTGCCATGCAAACCGAAGTAGAACTCACACCTAAACCAGGTCTGGTCGATCAAGCTAACAGCGGGGCACATCGCGATATGGACATTCAGACTTTCTACCAAAGTATCCAAGCCATCCAACCTTTTACCAAACAATTTTTACACGCAGCTAGAATGTCGGCAAAGGAGCATGCAAAAGAGACCTTTGCGCGTGTACGTTTTATTGGCATTGCGTGTGAAAAAGCGATGTTTGAAGCAACGAATGGTGTTAATACTCACAAAGGAATGATCTTTTCTTTGGCCCTTGTTTGTGCAGCACTTGGAAGGCTCAAAGCGAATGAAACAGCTTTTACATGTAAAAATATTCAACACCAAATTCAAGCCATGTGTGAAAACCTTGTCGAAGAAGATTTGGCGCATGCAAAACCCAATAGTGCAGGGGAGCGATTTTTTCATGAAACCGGTAGTAGTGGCATTAGAGGTGTTGCGCAGAGCGGATTTGCTATCATTTTTGAAGAAAGTTTGCCTTTCTTTCAATCTCAAAAAGCTCTGTTTTCTGAAGAAATTGCGCTTAAACAAACGCTACTTTATTTAATGGCACATGTGGAAGACAGTACCCTTTGGTCTAGAGGTGGACTTGATGGTTTACGCTATACAAAAAAAGAAGCACAAAAACTTTTACATGTAAAAGATGAAACAGACGCACTAGACGCGCGACTACAGACATTCGATGTTGAAATGATTAACAAAAACCTCTCGCCAGGTGGCAGTGCAGATTTACTTGCGCTTACATGGTTGCTTTCTAAAATAATCGACTAAACAGCATTGATGCTTATAGTTTTAGACATAATGGTGAAAATTTATTCAAAAAAGCATTATATATTTATATATACTACGATATAATTCTGTAAAATTTATATTGGAGTACAGCAATGAGTGAAGTTTATTCAATTTTCTTATCTGCCGTTTTTTCAAGTTTTGCTCTCTCAACCATTATTGTAACAGTCATAACGCTTATCTATCACTTAACCTACAAGTGTTTTGCCTCGTATATTTCATTTGACAAAATTGCACGTGCAGAACACCAAATGCCCACCTCACGTAAGTTAAATGACTAGTAGGCATGACCTGAGCATTTTTTCTTTGATTTATAACGTTGTTTCCGTTGTTCATTGACATTACATAACACTCTTGGTCATAATTTTATTAAAATTTATCTCAAGGAACGCATCATGAAAATAAGTGCAAGAAATCAAATTTCTGGAACAGTTGTTGAGGTCAAACAAGGACCTGTCAATAGTGAAGTGGTTGTTGCCGTAGCCGATGGTGATAAAATCGTTTCTGTTGTGACCAATGATGCCATCAATACGCTTGGTTTAAAAGTTGGTTCTGCGGCAGTGTGTATCTTCAAAGCGCAAAGTGTTCTTCTTGGAAAAGCAGATATCGCTTTAGCGGTGAGTGCTCGAAATAAAATCAAAGGCACGATTACTGAAATTAAAGATGGTGCTGTGAATTGCGAAGTGATTATCTCTACCCCTGCTGGACTCACTGTAACAGCTATTGTCACCGAAGATGCCAAAAAAGACCTTGCCCTTTCAAAAGGCGATAGTATTTATGCCATCATTAAAGCTTCAAGCATTCTAGTCGGCGTTAATTAATTTTTCAACCCCCTAGTTTTTAACAAAGCAACTAGGGGTTCTCTCCGTCGTCATTTTTCTTTTTTTATCTTCTTTAGAGCTTAATTTAAAAACAACACAAAAATTGATACAATATAGGGCGTATATAACATTATATACACACATGCAATATGTAGCAAAAATATCTGATAGAAAAACTCTTACGGATGAGAGTTTTTGAGGGAACAAAGAAATATGGTATTAATGATAGACAACTATGATAGTTTTACCTATAACATCGTGCAATATTGTTTAGAATTAGGTGCTGATTTAAAAGTCATCCGCAATGATGAATTAAGCATTGAAGAGATTGAAGCCTTGCATCCTGAAAAAATTATTATTTCTCCAGGCCCTGCAACACCTAATGAAGCAGGTGTCAGTTTAGATGTCATCAAATATTTTGGCGGAAAAATTCCTATTTTAGGGATTTGCTTAGGACACCAAGCCATTGGTCAAGCCTTTGGAGGAAAAGTGGTACGTGCCAAACGCATGATGCATGGCAAAACCTCTACGACAAAGCAATTACACAACAGCTGCCTTTTTGATGGCTTACCTGAAACATTTACGACGACGCGGTATCATTCACTGATTGTTGAACAAGACAATCTTCCTGATGTTGTCATCCCTACAGCGTATAGTACGGACGACCATGAAATTATGGCGTTACAAATTAAAGATAAACCAATCTATGGTGTTCAGTTTCACCCTGAATCAATTTTGAGTGAGCATGGACATGCTATTTTAAATAACTTTTTAAAACTATGAGAGAAAGACTTTACTTATTTTTAATTCTTATCATCAGCGGAGGTGTACTGCTTTTTGAAACGCAAACACTTTCCATTGGTTATGATGAAGCGAATATCTATTTTTATGGTGACACGATTGTTCATTATTTAGCCAATCTTTCAACACATTTTTTGGGACAAAATGATTTGGCATTGCGCTTACCTTCAATTATTTTTCACCTCTTATCGGTATTTTTACTTTATAAAATTGGTAAGCTTTTTTTAAAAAAACGATTTGACCGCATTTTCTCGGTGGCTATTTATGCTTTATTGCCTGGTGTGAACAGTGTTGCAGTCTTAGTGAACAGCGGTAGTATTGTTATTTTCTTAACACTCCTTTTTACCTATTGCTATCTTAAAGAGTATAAAGTCGCTTCACATATCATTTTAATCGCCTCTTTATTTGTGGATAATTCCTTTGCTATTTTTTATATAGCGCTATTTATCTACGCTTTAATGCAACGCAAAACAGATTTACTCATTTTAACACTCATTTTATTTAGTGCTGCCATGTATTTATACGGCTTTGACACAGGGGGCAAACCAAAAGGGTATTTTGTCGATACTTTAGGTGTTTATGCCATTGTATTTTCTCCGCTACTTTTTCTTTACTTTGTGTATGCCATGTATCGCATCCTCATCAAAGAAGAGAAAAATCTTTTATGGTATATCTCCTTTGTATCATTAGTTGTATCATTGGTTCTCTCTTTGCGCCAACGCCTAATGTTAGAAGACTTCGCTCCGTTTGTGGTATTGTCCATTCCTTTAATGGTTAAAGTGTTTTTCAATAGTTATCGCGTACGTCTTCCAAAGTTTCGCAAACTCCATTCAATTTTCTTTACGATAGTTATCGCATCATTACTGGTTAATACAGCATTATGTTATTTACATAAACCGCTTTACAGGATTATAGAAGAGCCTTCACGCAACTTTGCGTTTAAATATCATGTTGCAAAAGAATTAGCAGAGAAATTACACGCTAAAGGCATTCATAAAGTCATATTAAATGATGAAAAAATGGCGTTGAGGTTGAAATTCTATAATATTCAAAGTGGCGGTGTTTATAAACTGACAGCTAAAAAAGAGATTGAAGAAGGTTTTGAACAGATTGATATTATCTATTTTGGTAAAACTGTTCAAACGTTTTATCTTTATCCTATAGGATGAAAAAGAGGTTAGTATGAAAAAAGCATTTACCATGTTAGAACTGGTATTTGTTATTGTTGTTCTAGGAATACTCTCTTATATGGTAGCTTCAAGCTTCCAACGCAATCCTTTACGCGAAGCAGCTGATCAAGTTGTAATGCATATTCGATATACGCAACATTTGGCGATGATGGATGATAGGTTTGATCCAAATGAGAGTAATTGGTATTTAGGAAGATGGCAAATTGTATTTGCTAATAACAGTGGTAGTGATAATCAATGGGCATATACAATTTTTTCAGATTGGAAAGGTGGGCATGACGGCAATCCAAATCCTGCGACATCAACAGCAAAAAGTGAGTTAGCATATAACCCACAAGATGGAACAAAGTATTTAACGGGGGGAACAAGTGGTACCAACCTTGTACATTATGGAGATGCTGAAGCGACGAAAGCATTAAATCTTGGACATGCTTATGGCATTACTAATATTATTATCTCAGGGGGCAATACAGGATCTACTGCAAGTAGAATTATTTTTGATGAAATAGGTAGACCATACAGAGGTAATACTAATAGTGGTACAAGTACAGTGATAAATAGCCTTGTAGATAGAATTGCAACAACTCCAATAACGGTAACTCTCATATCAAATGACCAGAATATGACGATAGCAATAGAGCCAGAGACAGGTTACACACACATTCAATAAATTTCTTTTTCTTTTGTTTATTCTTTAACGTTATTTTAAGGAAGGGGAGTATATAATTTCGTCCTCGTTTGA